>JACCDU010987576.1_pt1 | contig 54452 bp, 44 predicted proteins | sample 7446081 | NCBI WGS metagenome assembly JACCDU01 (sample SAMN15323447, study PRJNA562643) | freshwater metagenome | isolation source: river surface water | place: USA:Blue River Watershed | collected 2017-08-17 | reverse complement strand
GTAGAGCAGCGGACTCTTAATCCGTAGGTCGAGTGTTCGAGTCACTCACGACCCACCACCCTCTCGGTGGACCTGTGCATAAATCAATCAACCGCCCACGAGGCGGTTTTTTGTTGTCCGTTTCCGTTGCACAGGCTTATTCGTTTACAACTTTTTGCGCTCAAATCTATGACTGACGCCACCCGTTCCTTCCTACTAACCAGCGGCATTCTGCCACTAGCGCTCATCGGCACCATGGTCATCATGCTTATCTTGGGACGATGGGTGGGGATGCGCATTGGCGCCCAGCGAAGCCACTCAGAAGATAAAACCGAAGAGATTATGGTCGGGGCGATTTTCGGCCTGTTGGCTCTGATCGTGGCATTTAGTTTTTCTGGTGCATCGGATCGCTATGATAATCGACGGGAAATGATCGCCAAGGAGTACGACGCCATTGGCACTGCTTACGGATCCGTGGATCTGCTAGCGTATAAAGACCAGGCAATGTTACGGGCAGACTTTACCAAGCTCGTGGATGAAAGATTGATGCTTTATAAACACGCTGCCGATACCAAAGCTTACGAGATACGACTCGACCAGTTCGAGGTCACTCGAAACAAACTATGGGCAGATGCTGTCGCATCCGTTAAAAACACACCCTTCCCTGAAAAGCTTGTTGCTTCGCAGATACTTCCGCAAATCTCCGACATGAATAGCGCCATTGACACCCAGCGCTTCGCCATGAAAATGCATCCACCACAGGCGGTCACCATATCGTTGTTTGCGCTGATTCTGATCGGTGCCTTTATCGCAGGCTACAACCTGGGGCTAACGAACCATCATGACTGGTTGCTGATTATCTTGTTCGTGTCACTCATGGCTGGCTTTGTCTATCTCACAATCAATCTTGAGCATCCGTTGATTGGTTTTATTGGGTTGGACGATTTCGAGATCGAGCTCGTAAGGCTCCGTCAAACGATGTAAATCAACTCAGACGCATCCACGCTTGTGCCATCCGCATTACCATCCATGAATGTGTCAGCTACCTACACCACAGAATCACATGACTCGCCCTGCCAACCTTTTCGCAGACCTGCCTGCGCACGCAAACACAGAGCACTTTACAACGCTGCTTGATAACCCGCATTGCCGAGTCGAACGGATTGTCTCCTTTGGGCAAACCAGCCCAGAAGGCTTCTGGTACGATCAGGCGTGGGATGAATGGGTGCTGCTGCTTACAGGGGCCGCCGAGCTTGATCTGGATGGACAGATTCTTCGGCTGACACCTGGCGACCACTACCTGATCCCTGCCGGGAAACGCCATCGGGTACGGATGACCGCTCCCGATCAGCCGACTGTCTGGCTGGCTATTCACCTTTGATACAGGCCAATTTCACGCAATGCGCTCCTATCGTTCCTTAGTTATTCAGTCCACCCAGTGGTTCATAGTGTCTGTCACACTGGCACTCTTGTCTGGCTGCGGCACTCTGGACAGAAACCGTGCCGTTCCACCCTCGCTCCATGGGCAGGAGCGTATTGGTGACATGCCAGGTGTTCGCTACCAGACATGGTCGCAAACAGGCATCAACGCGATGCTGAAAGACATCCAGGGCAGCACCGCTGGCAACAATGGCACGCAAAGCAATGAACTGGCCAATTACCTCTCGATCTCCGGCGGCGGGGATAACGGGGCTTTTGGTGCGGGCCTGTTAGTTGGCTGGACCGCACACGGTGATAGACCCAAATTTGATCTGGTCACTGGGGTGAGCACCGGCGCCCTGATTGCCCCATTTGCCTATCTGGGCCCGGAATACGACCATGTGCTGAAATCGGTCTATACCGAAGTACAGCCCAGCGATATTTTCAAAGAACTGGGGCTTTGGGGCGCCCTGTTTGGCGAAGCGCTGGGCGACACTACACCGCTCTTTGGCCTGATTTCCAAACACATCGATGCCGAATTACTGCAAAAAATTGCAGAAGAGTACCGTCTGACCAATCGCTGGTTACTGGTCGCGACGACCAATCTCGATACCGGCACGCCGGTGATCTGGAACATGGGTAAGCTCGCCCAGGTCGGCACGCCTGAGGCGCTGACACTGTTCCGTAAAATTCTTCTGGCGTCCGCAGCCATCCCCGGTGTGTTTCCCCCGGTCATGATTGACGTGGTTGCAGACGACAAGAAGTACCAGGAAATGCATGTGGACGGTGGCGCCACGATGAGTGTCTTTCTGTACCCGGCGGCATTAGGTGCTGCGGCACGTGAGAAGCATGTCTTGCCGAGTTCGCAACAACGCCAGGCCTACATCATTCGTAATGCGCGCATTGATGCCGACTGGAAGGAAACCGAACGTAATACGCTCAGCATTATGGGCCGGGCGGTTGCACAGTTAATTCAGTCACAGGGATATGGTGACCTGTACCGGATTTACCAGACAACCCAGCGAGATCGTGTTGGATTTAACCTGGCGTATATCGGCTCGGATTTCAAATTTCCGCACGAGCGAGAATTTGACCGTCAATACATGAACGCGCTTTATCAATACGGCTTCCAGCTGGGCAAGGCCGGTTATCCCTGGGCGCATACCCCACCCGGTTACAACGTACCCATTGATGAAGAAAGTCGCCGCCAGAAGCAGAAGAATCAGAAGGCCCGTCAAAAACTCAGGCCGTAATGCCTCACGGGCTAGTGCCAAACTTGTGGGTTAGCCTGCTGCCAGAAGCGACCGAGTTCCGGTGCATAGGCATCCAGCGCCGCCACGGCCTCAGGCGTTTGTAGCACGCCTGGTGCTAGCTTGAACAGATGCCGTGACAAGGCTTCCACCTGCCCGAGCGGCGTTCTGCGCAAGATGTGATCTGGCGTGAATTCACGGGCACTTTTTAACCCGGCGGTCCCTAACAGCGAAGCAACGGCTTTTAGGGTGTTGGCATGGAAATTGGCAACGCGTTGCGCTTTGTCTTCGGAGTCCAGTGCACGCTGTCGGTAGGGGTCCTGTGTGGCGACACCGCTTGGGCATCGATCCGTATTACAGACACGCGACTGAATACACCCTAACGCAAACATAAAGCCCCGTGCCGAATTAACCCAATCGGCTCCCAGGGCACAGGTCCGCAGGACATCAAAGGCAGAAATGATTTTGCCGGAGGCGCCAAGGCGGATCTGGTCGCGCAGGCCTGCGCCGATGAGCGTCGCATGTACAAGCTGTAACCCCTCTCGCAGTGGCATACCGATGTGGTCGCTATATTCCACCGGGGCTGCACCTGTACCACCTTCACTCCCATCCACAACAATAAAGTCTGGGGTGATGCCTGTTTCAAGCATGGCCTTGATGATTGCAAACCATTCAACGACCTGACCCACGCACAATTTAAAACCCACAGGTTTACCGCCCGCACTGGATCGTAATGTCGCGATGAACCGCATCAAGCCAACGGGAGAGTCAAACGCCGTATGCGCTGCCGGAGAATGGCAATCCTGGCCGACCGGCACACCGCGTGCCCTGGCAATTTCTGCGGTGACTTTACTGCCTGGCAACAATCCCCCGTGCCCGGGTTTCGCACCCTGCGACAATTTAATTTCAATCATTTTGACCTGTGCTTGGGCTGCCACTTGGGCAAACCGATGCTGGTCAAACCGACCCTCTGGCGTACGGCATCCGAAATACCCCGTACCGATTTCCCAGATCAGATCGCCACCAAAGCGCTCGTGATATTCGGAAATACCACCCTCACCGGTATCGTGCGCGAAGTCGCCGAGTCGCGCCCCTTTGTTCAGGGCCAAAATGGCATTGGCCGACAAGGCACCAAAGCTCATTGCCGAGATGTTGAACAAAGATGCACTGTAGGGCACTTGACCGTTTTTACCCCCCACCTCGACCCGTAAATGCTCAATCGCCGGCGCTGGCAATGGCTGAGTCGAATGATTCAGCCATTCATAGTTTTCCCGATAGGGGCTATCGATGGTTCCAAAGGCCTGCGTATCCGGAAGATTCTTTGAACGCTTGTAGACGAGTGCCCGCTGATTCCGACAGAAAGGCACGGCATCGCGATCCCCCTCAATCAGATACTGGCGAATCTCCGGCCGAAAATTTTCGAACAGAAAACGAAGGTGTCCGGTGACCGGGTAATTCCGCAAGATGGCATGCCGCCTCTGCAAAAGATCATGAACGCCCAGCAGCGAGAGCCCGAGAAAGCTGCAAAACAGTAGCCAGGCACCGGACTCCTGCCAGAACGACTGCATAAACCCCTGCCCTGAGGAAAAGCCCAGTGGCGGCAACGCAAATTTGAATTCCAGCAGGTAAAAGAACGTCATCAGGACGCAGCTTAACCAGGGCAAGAATCTGGCCAGTGAGCGCAGTGCATCCATGTTGGACCTCGGCGTTGAATAACGGATTTCAGTGATTCTATGTCATCTGGCACACTTCAATACCAAATGGATCAACGTCAACGGCCGGTAAAAACCGGCCGTTGTTCACAGAGCGCGCTGGAGCGATCAAGCAACCAGATCGAAACGATCCGCGTTCATGACTTTGACCCAGGCTGCCACAAAGTCATCAATAAACTTCTGCTGGTTGTCATCCTGTGCATAGACTTCAGCAATTGCTCGCAAAATCGAGTTAGAACCAAAGACCAAGTCAACACGCGTGGCAATCCACCGTTTCAGGCCGGAGGCACGATCAACGATGTCATAGCTATTACGGCCGGTCGGTATCCAGCGGTAGGACATATCCGTGAGATTGACGAAAAAGTCATTACTCAGAGTCCCCTCTCGGTCAGTAAACACACCATACTGACTACCGCCATAGTTGGTGCCGAGCACCCGCATGCCGCCAATCAATACGGTCATTTCCTGCGCGGTGAGCCGCATCAGCTGTGCGCGATCCAGCATCAGCTCTTCAGGCGTCACGACATAGTGCGCTTTCTGCCAATTACGGAAAGCATCAGACACCGGCTCAAGCACTTCGAAGGATTCCACATCGGTCTGTACCTGTGTCGCATCGCCTCGGCCGGGCTTAAACGGTACAACCACGTTAAAGCCGCCGGCTTTGGCGGCCTGCTCAATACCAAGACTGCCGCCAAGCACAATCACATCAGCAACACTGGCACCGGTTTCAGCAGAAATTTTTTCATAGACAGCCAAGACTTTCTGCAGGCGGGCCGGTTCATTGCCTTCCCAGTCTTTCTGGGGTGCCAGCCGAAGTCGTGCACCGTTAGCACCACCGCGCTTATCGGAACCTCGGAAGGTACGGGCACTATCCCAGGCGGTACTAACCATATCACTGGCGGAGAGGCCGCTCGCCGCAATCTTGCCTTTGACGGCATCAACATCATAATCCGTACGACCGACAGGCACCGGATCCTGCCAGATCAGATCTTCCTTAGGGACATCCGGCCCGATATAGCGGGCCTTCGGCCCCATGTCACGATGGGTGAGCTTGAACCAAGCCCGCGCAAAGACATCAGAGAAATACGCCGGATCCTTGTGGAATCTCTCAGAAATCTTACGGTACGCCGGATCCATCTTCATGGCCATGTCGGCGTCCGTCATCATGGGCAAATGACGGATTGAGGCATCTTCCACATCCACTGGCTTATCGGCCTCTTTAATGTCAACGGGCGCATACTGCCAGGCACCCGCCGGGCTCTTGGTAAGCTGCCACTCATGGTTCAGCAACATGTCGAAGTAGCCGTTATCCCATTGCGTGGGATGGCTGGTCCAGGCCCCTTCGATGCCACTGGTGACGGTATCACGCCCAATGCCCCGGGTTGTGTGATTCATCCAGCCCAGGCCCTGCTCGTTGATCGGCGCAGCTTCGGGTGCTGGCCCCAGATTAGCCGCGTTGCCATTGCCGTGTGCTTTACCCACAGTATGACCGCCTGCGGTCAGCGCCACGGTTTCTTCATCATTCATGGCCATACGTGCGAAGGTGACACGAATGTCGTGTGCCGTCTTGAGTGGATCAGGCTGTCCATCCACACCCTCGGGATTGACGTAGATCAGCCCCATCATGACGGCTGCCAGGGGATTTTGCAGGTCACGTTCACCCGAGTAGCGACTGCCATCACCACCACTCTTTTGCAGCCACTCGCGCTCGGATCCCCAGTAGATATCTTTTTCTGGATGCCAGATATCCTCACGGCCAAAGCCGAAACCAAAGGTCTTTAATCCCATTGATTCGTAGGCCATGTTGCCGGCGAGAATCATCAGGTCAGCCCAACTGACTTTATTGCCGTATTTTTTCTTGATGGGCCACAACAGGCGGCGGGCTTTATCAAGGTTGGCATTATCCGGCCAGGAGTTCAGTGGGGCAAAACGCTGATTGCCAGTGCCGGCACCACCGCGACCATCGGCTATGCGGTAGGTGCCCGCCGAATGCCAGGCCATGCGGATAAAGAGGCCACCGTAATGCCCCCAATCAGCCGGCCACCAGGTCTGGCTGTCGGTCATCAGATCCTTGAGGTCACGCTTCAGCGCAGCCACATCCAGTGTCTTGAGTTCGTCCCGATAGTTAAAGGCATCACCCATCGGGTTCGTTTTACGATCCTGCTGGTGCAGGATATCGAGATTCAATGACTTCGGCCACCAGGCCACGTTACTGTTCCCGGCGCCACTTTCAGTGATCGCGCCATGCATGATGGGGCATTTGCCTTGGGTGGTCATAGGGCTCTCCTTTTCGGTGTTGTCCGCACACGATATGCCCATAACCCCGACAAATCTAATTGTTTATGGCTATATGAAGCATAGGGAAAACAAATCCGCAGTGCAGCATCGTCGAGATGCCCGGCAATCCGGGCGCCTCGACCAGAGGTTTAAGCGCCGACTTTAGGCAAATGCGCCAGCGATGCCGTGATGGCATCCGCCGGATATTCGTAGTCTTCCAACTGATGCGTGAAGTACTTATCGTAGGAGGCCATATCAAAATGACCATGCCCCGTGAGGCCAATCAGAATCGTCTTCGGCTCACCCGTCACTTTGCAACGCAACGCTTCATCAATGGCTGCGCGAATGGCATGGCATGATTCCGGCGCAGGAATAATGCCTTCGGCCCGCGCGAACTGCACACCGGCTTCAAAGGTCGCCACTTGAGGTACGGCAACCGCCTCAAGCAAGCCTTCGTGCAGCAGTTGCGAAACCAGCGGCGAGTCGCCGTGGTAACGCAGCCCGCCCGCATGAATCCCTGGGGGCATGAAGTCATGACCCAAGGTGTACATCTTCATGATCGGGGTGTAGCCAGAAGCATCACCATAATCATAGGCATAAGCCCCTTTGGTCAGGGTCGGACAGGAGGTCGGCTCGACGGCGACGCAACGCAGATTCGACGCCCGCTTATCGCCCGCGGCCTTGTCGGCGAGAAACGGGAACGCCACGCCGCCAAAGCTGGAACCGCCGCCGCATGGGCCAAAAATTACATCCGGGTACAGACCGACTTTTTCAAACTGCTTTTTGGCCTCCAGTCCGATAATGCTCTGATGCAATAGCACATGGTTGAGCACCGAGCCCAGCGTGTAGCAGGTGCCGGCTTCCGAGGCGGCCTCTTCCACGGCCTCGGAGATGGCCAAACCCAGTGACCCCTGGCAATTCGGATCGGCCTCTAAAGCCGCACGACCGGCATGGGTCAGGTTAGTCGGGCTGGCAAACACCTCTGCCCCCCAGGTCTGCATCATCGAACGACGGAACGGCTTTTGTTCGTAGCTAACCTTCACCATATAGACGCGGACAGGTAGGCCGAACATCTGGCCCGCAAAGGCAATGGACGACCCCCACTGCCCTGCCCCGGTTTCCGTGGTCAGACGTTTGGTACCGGCAATTTTATTAAAATATGCCTGTGGGACGGCAGAATTGGGCTTGTGCGAACCGGCCGGCGACACCCCCTCGTACTTGTAGAAGATCTTCGCGGGCGTACCCAGCGCCTGCTCCAGGCGCAACGCGCGGCACAGCGGTGCCGGACGCCACAAGGCATAGATCTGACGTACCGCATCAGGAATCTCAATCCAGCGCTGAGCCGACATTTCCTGCTCGAGAATCGGCCCCGGGAAAATGGCCCCCATGGCTTCCGGTGACACAGGATTACCATCCGGCCCCAGCGGGGCCGCTGGCGCATTGGACATGTCGGCAACGATGTTGTACCAGTGGGTGGGGATATCGTCCTGTTCCAGATTAATGCGCAGCGGTGTCACGTTAAGCTCCTATGAATTGCCATTGATCGTATGACCGTTTGATTATCCCCTCTACAACGAGGGGTAACAATCATCACTTTATTGACGTCGATTATTTATCCGGCACGAACTTCAGAACATTGCCGTTAATGCAGTACCGTTTATGGGAGGGTGGTGGCCCATCATCAAAAACATGGCCGAGATGAATACCCGAGCTGGCACTACGAACCTCCACACGCTTCATGCCGTGCGAGCTATCTTCGTGCAGGGTAATTGCCCCCGGGACAGGATTGAAGAAACTGGGCCAACCCGTGCCGCTGTTGAATTTGGTATCACTCCGGAACAATGCGGCACCGGCAATCGGATCCACAAAGGTGCCTGGCCGCTTCTCATCAAGGTGCGAGCCGGTGCCGGGGTATTCGGTGCCTTGTTCAAAGGCGATCCGGCGCTGCTCGGGGGTCAGCAGCTGAAAACCCAGCCAGTGCCAGAAACGTTTCTGATCACCGTTGTAACCGGTATAGCGCGACACCTCCATGCCCTTTTCAAAGAGCACGATGGTCGGCGTGGCAAACAGCGATTTCTCCAAGCGCCAGCCCGTGGGTGGATTCGCGCTCAAGGTAGTGGCCACCGACACTTCGGATGCCCAGTGATCCAGCACCTCTTTTTTGAATTGCCGGCAATAGGCACAATCCGCCGCTTCAAAGACGACCAGCTGCCGCGCCTGATTTAACGCACTGCCAATCAGCGGTTTAGCGGTCTGTACTGTCGTCGGTGAAACACCATCATCTTGAGGGTACGCGACGCCAACCCCCCCGAGGCCACAGTAACCATTGGGATTTTTCTTGAGGTAATCCTGATGATAGTCCTCCGCCGAATAGTACGCCGTGAGGGGTGCAATGTCGGTGGTGATCAGCCCTTTACCGGCACGGCTTAAGGCCGCCTGATAGACCAATTTTGTGGCCAATGCGGTCTGCAACTGGGCCTCACTCTGTGTATAAATGGCACTCCGATAATTGGAACCGACATCGTTTCCCTGACGATCCCCCTGCGTCGGATCATGGCTTTCCCAGAAACGGGCCAGCACCTTGCCCAGCGTTACACGATTTGGATCAAACGTAACTTTCACTACCTCGGCATGATTCCGCCCTTGTGCCTTGCCATACTGAAGCGCACGCTCGTGGGCAAGCACCGCGTCATAGCTACCGGGAATATCACCGTTGGCGTAACCACTCTCGACATCGAGAACACCGTTGAGCTCTGACATCCGCTTTTCAGCACCCCAAAAGCAGCCCATACCCAGCACGACAGAGGCCGCGGACGCTGGGGTATTTTGCAAGATGATTGGCGGCTTTTCTACGGAACTGACTGGGATCATTTTCTGCTCCTGACTGCAGGCTGAAAGACTCAAAACAATGCATAGGCCAGTGGTAACATGACGCCACAAGGCCGTGAATTTATTTTTTACCATTTTCACCGTTGATCACCTCGCGGTATTTCAACAAACTGGTCGATAAAGACTCATTAAGGCCCGGCGGCACTTTGGACCAGGGGTAACCCTTTTCGGCCAGGCCTTCCGCATAGTTGAATAAAGAGACCATGTAATCCCGGTCAAAGCGTTGATGCGGCGTATTGTAAGCAAAGTCGTCTGTCGCAAATGCCATGTTAAAACCAAAACCATCCTGGCGAGCCGTCAGGTACGCCATCAGGATATCGCCGTCGCCGTGCGAGTGCGCAAATTGTGTGAGGGCCTGATTGGCAATGGCCAATGTCTGACGTTCGACGGTCTGGTATTTCTCGGCTTCAAGGATGTCGTTACGAATGAAGTAGGCCTCGCGTTTACGCCCTTCGAGCAATTTATAGGCACCGGTTTCGTGAAACAGTGATGCCGGATAAATGAAGACCTGCCGGCTCACGCCACCGTCAACATGCATTTCCTGATAACGCTGACCGGCAAAAAACACATCCATCATGACGGGTGAAAAAAACCCGGGAAGCGAGGCCGATGCCAGCATCACCCGACGAAACAGCGCCAGCGCTTCCGGTGTATCGTAGGTGGCAATCTTGCCCATGTTCCAGATAATGGGCTGCCCCGTATCCAGATTGGTCGTACCGACGAGCAGCCAGCGGTGGCGTACCTGGTATTCATAAGCGACTTTACGCAAAAACTCAGGCGTAATCTGCCGGGAAATCAAATCAAAGAGCGGCCCGGTGTCACTCAAACCATCTGACAGCACAATGGCTGTGTAATTTCGCTTCTTGTAGATGTTTTGCGCCGTGATGTTGGTATACAACTCCTTGAGCGACGCGTCATAGGTCGGCCCGAGATAGGCAAACGGCGCCATCAGCGCCCCCGTGCTAATACCGGTCACCATATTGAATTCAGGTCGATTGCCATGTTTGGTCCAACCGTTCAACAACCCGGCACCAAACGCGCCGCGGCTGCCACCACCGGAAATCGACAGATAATTGATCGGCGCCCCCGGCTGATCGCGGTTCATGATGCGCAGTGTTACTTCCAGGTCCTTGAGCAGATTCTCGATCCCGGCACGCTGATAAATGGCATAGCGAATGCCGGTCATGCCATTCACCACCGCATCATTGGCATGCACAGGGGGTAACGCAGGTTGACGCTCCAGCGACTTCCAGGCCGAGAGCGTACAAACGATGAACACTGCCAACAGCATTCTGGGAAAACGGCTTTTCACAATAGCAATCCGGAGAAACGGGGGCTGGAGAAAGATCATACACACCCCGGCCCAACCTTGCTTTAGCGTAGAATGGCGCTTTACACCGCTTGCAGCGATTGGCACTGACACCGCCCATCCTATAAGTTACTGGACATGACTCACCAATGTGTCCGGTTGTTCCGGGGTGGATTTTCAGGTCAGAGCTTTCATGGCAACTCGTTTGGCAACCTTTCTGGCAATCGCGATCTTTCGTGCATTGGGTCTGCTGCCGCTGATCGTCTTGCAGCAGGTCGGCAATCTGTTGGGCTGGGTGGGCTGGATCATGCCCGGAACCTACAAAAAGCGGGCCGCCAGAAATATGGCGTTTGCTTATCCGCAGCCGTCACACAAACTCCAGCGCCAATCCATGCAACAACTCCTGCAGATGTTTCTGGAATTGCCTTATCTCTGGGCTCCGCGGAATGCGAACCGTCTTCAGGGCCTGGTATCCTGCGATGCCTGGCCACTGATTGAGCAGACACTGGCCGAAGGTCGTGGGCTGATTCTCATTTCACCCCATATCGGCTGTTTTGAAATGCTTGGCCCGATCTACAGCCAGCGGCATCCAGCCGCCGTGATTTTCAAAGAACCCCGGATGCGTTGGCTGGGCGATCTGATCAACCGGATCCGTCTCTCCCCCCAGCTCACGCTAGTGCCCGCCAATCAGAAAGGGGTTAAGGGTCTCGTCAGGACCCTGATGCGCGGACAGACCATCGGTTTTCTGCCTGACCAGGTGCCGGCGGAGGGCGATGGGGTCTATGCACCCTTCTTCGGCCAACCGGCCTATACCATTACGCTGGTTCAGCGCATGCAGAGCCTGCGCCAGACACCGATCTTTACCGTAGGGTTGGAGCGTCTGCCTAACGCCCGCGGCTACCATTTTCATGTCGAACCGATGACGGCACCCCTCTCCGAAGATCCGGTTGTGGCCGCCACAGAAATGAATGCCGCACTCGAAACCATGATCCATCGCATGCCAAGCCAGTATCTGTGGGGCTACAATCGCTACAAAACGCCACGCCCCGCCGGCACCAGCTGAGGCGAGCACCAGGCACCACGCCATGCCCCCTCAGACCTCTTGCTCCGTTCATGCGGGCTGGGTAGCATGCAGACATGAAAACACTTAACTTTGTGACCCTTGCGTGCGCCACCCTGGTCGGCTGCGCCTCGATCGACATGTCGGCTGGGCATTTACGAAATACGATCCCCCGCTTTACAACGTTTACCACCGAAGCGCCCAAAGCCATGGCAACGTGCATCGGTGATCACTGGGCCAAATCGAGTCATATAGCACTGACAGCATCGCAAACCGACACGGGCTTTGCCCTGCAAACGAGCCAGAAACTGGCTGCTGATAGCGACAAGGTCCCCATGATGTATATCGAGGTCAGCCCCAGCCGCGAAGGTTCCTCCGTTCGTTTTTATACGAACCGCACGGACGAAATTGCGGATCGCAGCATGATCAGTACCATCCAGCGCTGTCATTAGCCGCCGCGCAGCAACAGATTACCCGTACAACACATACGGGAACAATAAGTTGTTTTGCAAATCCACGAAAAACGTCTAGACTGTCTTTACGGAAGCGTATAGATTTCCGACAGTCTCTTTCAAAAGCTTTCACCCTACATGGAAAATTGATGATGAAATCCAAAAACCCTTATGTACGTCTGCTGAACTTTATGCGCGTCTCGAATAACGAGGACACCGGTTTCAGTGGTTGTGAAGAAGTGATGGCCTATATGCATGAGGCCAATGCCATTGGCAAAACCGTCAAGATCACCGATCTGGTGCAAAGCCTGCAATTCGGTACGGGGCCAACGGTACATCGTAAAGTCACCGAACTGCAGGAACGTGGCATGATTGACGTCAAACGCTCACCGACCGATGGCCGCGCCAAGGCACTGGTACTGTCTGATGCCGGCATCAAGCACCTTGAATCTCGCAGCAAGGCACTTAAGACAGTCCTGCAAGCCTAAGTATGACGGCTCACGGGTCCGATAAGGTCAAGGTCGAAGCCGAAATCCAGATCCCGAACCCGCATGCGTCGGATCGATTCCGACTGCCTTCGGGCGCTTTAGAAAAGGGGCGCTCTCAGCCTAAGCGCACGCCCCCAAAGCGCCGAAGTGACAACCCGCAACTTTTACGCCGTCTGGCATTGGGCTTGGCGACTTTCCTGATCGCTCTAGGCTTGGTTGCAGTGGTGTACGGTGTCGTTATTTCTGCGCCATTTCGCGACCTCACACTGGAAAATGGCACAACAGCTGCGATTGCGTTGCTGATCGGGTGCTTTACGCTCCCGCTTCCGCAACGACTAAACCTGAAACCCAAGGTCAACCTGCTCATCTGTCTGCTTGTGCTGGCAATAACCCCCTGGACTTACCAACTGGGCAACCAGAAAGAAGCGGCTGGCATGGACTTGGCCACAGGCTTCAATTTTATCTTCGAGGTTTTTCTCGCTGTGGTGCTCTATCGTCTGGCTGCCATCTACAGCGCCCGAGCACGAGACACTGCAGAGGCCTGAAGCCCTGCGCCCCATCGAATGCCGGTATTTATATTTCTGGAACTTGGGGTCGCCCTACTGCTCGTGCTAATGGTATGGGGCTGGCTGCACTGGCACCGCCCCCGTGATGATAGCCATGCGCCTGAGCCTCCTGGAAAATCTGAGCGAAACTAGCAACCTCGGAATTTAGGTGGCCGTTTATGCCGGATGGCGTCCAGACCTTCGGCATAATCTGCACTGTTGTAGATCTCTTTACGGAATGCGCCAAGCGTCGCGGCCGGTACAACATGATTCACGGCGCCAGCCATAGCCAAACGTGCGGCAGCAACGGTTTGATGGCAACACTCACAGATTCGTGATGACGGACAATTCCGGCAAACGAGATTTTGGCAACGCGGCGTTGAAGTCCTGACTGGCACTGCGGCCCAACGCGACAAGCACCTGGCTTCTCAAGCCCTGTGCCGGCAAGTCGAGCGCCCTATCCAGCGCGGCGGCATCAAACCCCTCAATCGGACAGGCATCAACCCCAAGATCGGCCGCTCCCAGCAGCACAAAACCCAGAGCAATGTACACCTGACGTGCCGCCCAGTGCAGCACCCCATCCGGCTGCTGGGCATGCTTGTGGACATAGCCGGAACGTACCTTATGCTGATTGGCTCGCGCCTCTTCCGTGGCCAAACGGCCATCCGCGATTTCCTGATCCAGGACCGAGCGCAGATAGGTCTCATCCATGGCATCCCGCGCGCACAACACCAGCACGGCCGATGCATTCATGATTTTCGGCGCGTTATAGGCAAAGTCACCTGTCGCGCCAGCGGCCACCCGGCGTTTTCCGATCTCTGTCGTGGCCATGAAGAAATGCCAAGGCTGCGCATTCGTCGACGATGGTGCCATGCGGAGCAAGTCACGAATCTGTGACAGCTCCGCATCACTGAGCCGGGCATCGGGGTCAAAGGCCTTGGTGGTTTTTCGTTGGTGGGTCAGATCGGCAAGAGTCATAACGCATCCTGAAAGGAATAGAGAGACAACAAAGGGCAAGGCGGTAAAAAACCGCAAGGCGCAGCACGTTCGGGCTGCTTCGGCTAGTATGTTAACCGTATAAGACGAAGATATGACAACGCCCGACGCCACCCCCTTTCCCGAAGCCCACCTATCCAATCTGACGGCGGATAGTGTGATTCTTTGTGCCACGCAACGCTTGGCACAAACCTTGGCGCAGATACACGACGAGGCCGCCGCCCAGCAACAGGCCTGGCAATCACTTCCAGCAACCACACCCAGCCTTTGGTTAGCCAATCTACATGCCGCACTGGATCTGCGTGGCTTATTGCCCCCGGCACTAAACGGTCTGCGGGTACTGAATACCTTCCAGGAACAGTTGATCTGGGAACAGGTCATTCGTGGCGCATTGAACACGGCGCTTGAGCCCCTCTTCGATCTCTCGGCACTAGCCGCCAATGCCAGCCAGGCACATCGACTGTCGATTCAGTGGAACATTCCCGTCTGTCGGGCAACAAACACGACAAACGAGCAGGCTGAATTTCAACAGTGGCAAGCAACTTTTCAACAGCATTGCGAGTCACGACAGTTGATTGATACAACGCGCATGCAGGCGTATCTCATCGACCACCTGCCGGCCATCCCCAAATCGTTGCTCAGGTCTCAGGTTGTCTTTGCCGGCTTCGATCACTACACCATCCTGGAACAACGTCTCCAGCAACAGCTGGGCGGCATGGGCATCTGTCTCAACACACTCGCCCAGGCTAATCACCAATCTCAGATCCGTCGTGTCGCGCCAATTGATCTGGACGATGAATGCCAGGCAATTGCCCAATGGGCTCAAGCACAGTTACACCGGAACCCCAGGGCCCACCTGGGAATCGTCGTTCCGGACCTGGCAACGTATCAGCATCCGTTACAGGATGCACTTGAGGACCGGCTGACTCCGGAACGACTGACCGGATATCACGCCACTCAAGCGCGACCGTTCAATATCAGCCTCGGGCCACCTCTGGCGGCAACGCCCATTACGCAAACAGCGCTGACCTTACTGCATATCCTCGCCACCTTCCGAGACATTGAGCAACCCCTTTTCGTCAGCCTGCTGCATAGCGCTTACTGGTCCGCCGCCAGCACCGAAGCCGATGTGCGTGCCCGTCTTGATGTCGCTTATCGTAGCAGTGTCGCGCTCAAGGCTCCATTGCGGCGTTATGTGGATTTTGCCGATTGGCTACTGACGGAGCAGCAGCTCCTGGCACCTCATTTAAGACAGCATTTTGCCACCCTGGCCCGCACTGCCAGCCGTTTGTGTGGCGAGCACTCGCCCGCCGAGTGGCGACACCTGATCGAATCGGCACTCACGGCTTGTGGATGGTTACACGACGGACAACTCAACAGCCTGGAGTTCCAGACGCGCCAGGCCTTTCTGGAAACACTGGAAGAACTTAGCCGACTGGAACACATCAGCGGCAAGCTCTCACTATCCGGCGCAGTCGCGTTGATTCGCCAACTCTGTCAGGAAAAACTGTTTCAGCCCAAAACGCATGGGGAGCCCCCCATTCAGATTCTTGGCATGCTCGAATCCACCGGCCTGGTGTTCGACGCCCTATGGATTGCCGGCCTAACAGACAACAGCTGGCCGCCGGTCGCACGACCCAACCCGTTGCTTTCTATCATTGCACAACGCGCACAGAATGCGCCTAATGCCTGTGCCCGGGTACAACTGACATTTGCACAGCAGATACAGGCGCGCTTGCTGCGCAGCGCCCCTGAAATCACGGTGAGCGCCCCGCTCCGTGAAGGCGATGCAGCACTACACCCCAGCGCCCTGATTGCCGATCTGCCATTAGCGGCATTACCGGAATCAACGCCCCTACCCTGGGTTCAGAGCGTGCTTTCCCGGGATCCGGCAGCACTGACTTGCATCGAGGATACGTTTGCCCCACCGGTTGAAGAAGGCAACCGGGTTCGCGGTGGCACCTGGCTGCTGCGTGCACAAGCCATCTGCCCGGCCTGGGGATACTATGAATTCCGTCTGGGTGCCAAAGCATTACAAACACCGAGCGAAGGGCTGGATGCACGCCAACGCGGGACACTGGTGCACCATACGTTGGAAGTCTTCTGGAAGGCAGCACAGAACCTGGACACACTCCAACAGCTGGTGCAATCCGGTTTGGAAACTGCGGTGGACCAGGCGGTGGATGCCGCACTGAGTGAATTTAATGCCGACAAGCGCCACGAACCCCTAAAACCGCGTCAACTCACCCTCGAACGCAACCGGCTCCGCCGCCTGATCACCGCTTGGTTAGGCGTCGAAGCCGGGCGGAAAGAAGCCTTTACGGTATTGCATACGGAGCACGAATTCAAAGACACCATTGGCGGTATTGAAGTCAGGATGTTTATTGATCGGATAGACCAACTGGACGATGGCCGGATTCTGATTGTGGATTACAAAACAGGGGCCAGCATCGACACAAAGAACTGGGCCGCAGACCGATTGACCGAACCCCAGCTGCCGATATACGCCGCAATTGCCCAGCCGCCTGGCGGCGACGTCGCTGGCGTTGCCTTTGCGCAGGTGCATCTGGCCAAGCTCGGCTTCAAAGGGATTGGTGACGCCATTCAAACACCCGCCGGTATAGAAGACCTGCAAACCGACAAAGCGCGACGACTCTTTGATTCGGCACGGTTCCCGGACTGGGCCAGCGTGCTATCTCACTGGCGGCAAGCTGTTTACACCATTGCCGCCGAAGTTTGCCGGGGCGATGCCGGTGTGCGCTTTGCCAACGACAAGGACCTCCTCTATTGTGATGTGCGGCCGTTACTGCGGCTGGCAGAGCGCACCCAGCAGCTCGAACAGTCGTGCCTCAAAGGGGAGTCTCGCGATGCATAAGTCCGTTACCCAGGAGACCACATCGCTGACGCCTGAAGCGCAGATTGCCGCCGACCGGGAAGCCCGTTGCCAGGCGCTGAATCCAGAAAAATCATTTATTGTTGACGCCCCGGCGGGTGCCGGTAAAACCGAACTCCTAACTCAACGCTTTCTGGTGCTGCTGGCGTGTGTCGCCGAACCGGAAGAGGTCGTCGCGCTAACCTTTACGCGCAAAGCGGCCGCCGAAATGCGGGACCGGGTGATGACCAGCCTACGTCGGGCAACGCAGCCGTTGCATGCTGACGCCCCCGAACACACGCAAACCACCTATCGCCTCGCCCAGGATGTTCTAGCGCAGAATACGCTGCTCGGGTGGCAATTACTGGAACAACCCGGTCGTCTGCGGATCATGACGCTGGATGCGCTCTCCATGAATCTGGCGCGCCAGATGCCGCTACTTTCCCGCTTTGGTAGCCAGCCTGCCCTGAGCACAGAGTGCCAACCGCTCTATGAGAGCGCGGCCCAAGAAACGCTCGAACTGCTCGACAGCACCGACAACAGCCGTGATGCCGAAACGGTTGCCAGAGTCCTGGCCTATTTCGACAACGACAACAGCCGCCTCAAAAAGATGCTGGTGGCAATGCTTGAGCGACGTGATCAGTGGCAGAAACATGCGTTCAGTCAACCTGGCGCAGGATTGCAGCAGGAAATCAGCCGTGTACTGCGCGGCCTGGTGGAAAATGAGCTAAAGGGTATCTCGACTCAAGTCCAACGCATTTTTAACGGAGAGGTGATGGCTGCGGCCAGGCATGCCGCGGCTAACAGCCCGGAGGCCTCGATTCATATCCTTGCCGACTGGCATCAGGCATTAGTCAGCGATGCGGAAGCACTCCCGCGATGGCGGGCTGTCGCCGATCTTTTCCTGACGGGCAGCGGCACGCTACGCAAAGATTACCGAGCCCCCATCAACCTGGCCGGCCCCACCAATAAAGCGCAGAAAGAAACGCTCAAAGCCGCATTGCTGGAAATCGACCGCAATCATCTGACCAACGAGCTCTTAAAGATCCGGACGCTCCCCGAACCACAGCTCAACGAGGAAGCGGCAGCGATCATCAGCGACCTGGCACGCTTGCTCCAGTTGGCCAGTGGCAACCTCTGGCTCGCCTTTGTCCGGGAGAAAACGGTCGACCATACGGAGATCGCTCAGCGCGCCCTCTCCGCGCTAGGCGAACCTGAGGCACCCACCGATCTGGCCCAGCAACTGGACTATCAGGTCCGCCATCTGCTGGTGGACGAGTTTCAGGACACCAGCCCAACCCAGGTCGCCCTGCTGGAAAAACTGACCGCAGGCTGGTCGCCGGACGCGGGCCAGACACTCTTTCTGGTTGGCGATCCGATGCAGTCGATCTACCGCTTTCGTAAAGCCGATGTCGGTCTGTTTATTCGCATACGCCAGCAGGGGATCGGCCACATTCATCCGACCCCCCTGCGTCTATATCTGAACTACCGCTCCACCGGCAACATCGTGGATTGGGTCAATCATAGCTTCCGGTCCATTTTTTCGGCAAAAGATGACGCCATGCGGGGCGCCGTCTGCTTTAGTCCAGCCGTCGCCAAGAAGCCGACGACATCCGGAGCCGGCGTCTCGATTCATCCGATCATCAGCGGTGAACCCGCCGACGACGGCGAAGAAGTCGCGGCACACACACCCGCCGACGAGCGCGAAGCACAGCGTATTCTCCAGTTAATCCAGGAGGCTAGAAACGAACAGCCTACCGGCACAGTCGCGGTACTGGTGCGGGCACGTACCCATCTTAATGCCCTCGTCTCGCTCTTACAGACACACGAGCCACGCTTGCCCTTCCAGGCGGTGGAAATTGATGCCCTCGCGGCACGCCAACCGATTCAGGATCTGGTCTCACTGACACGGGCGCTCCACCACCAGGGCGACCGCATTCACTGGCTGGCAATCTTACGCGCACCCTGGTGCGGCCTGCGCCTGCAAGACCTGCACCGACTGGCGGCTGATGACCATGACCAGACGCTCTGGACCCTCATGCAGGATGACGCACGTATTAACACCCTATCTGATGATGGGCAGAAACGCTTGCGTCGATTACGGAGTGTACTGAGTGATGCCTATGAGACACGCAGCCTGCTGCGCCCCAGACGCTGGATAGAGGGCATCTGGCGTAGCATTGGCGGCCATCTGACGCTCCACAGCCCTAATGACGTGGCCGACGCACAGGCCTACTTCAAACTTCTGGATCAACTAGATCAGCAGGGCAGTCTTGATATCACCCGTCTGGACGATGGTTTGAAGCGCCTCTTTGCCGCGCCAGATACCTCGCCGGACAGCAGCCATGTGCAGTTGATGACCATCCACAAATCCAAAGGGTTGCAATTCGATACGGTCATTATCCCGGGGCTGCACAAGCGATTGCCAGGAGACGATAAGGCGCTTCTCCTCTGGGACACCGTACTCCTCGACGATAACCAGGAACACCTCGTAGTGGCGCCCATTGCACCGACAGGACCCATCGCGCCAACAAGCGTGCGATCTGCTGTCCCTACGGCTTATGATCTGCTCCGTGACCTGGAAAAAACCCGGAGCCTCAACGAAGCCCAACGTGTGCTCTATGTGGGGATCACACGCGCCGAACGCCGCCTGCATCTGCTCGGCGTCGCCACTCGTGACGCAAAATCCGACGACGGGAACACATTACGGCCGCCGCCGGCCGCCTCCCTTCTGGCACCGCTCTGGCAGACGCTGGAAGCAGATTTTCAGGCCGCCGCTGCGGAGACCTTATCCGCTAAAACGGCCGATACGAACCCACGTCCATGGATGGACCCGACGCTTTATAACCCACCGTTGGTACGCCTTGATCTTGGATATGTACCGGAGCCACCGGATACAGCGATTCGGTCCGTGCGGCTGCGTGACACAGAAAACAGCTTAGCCATGGGTTTCGCAACGAATACGGCTCAGGGACTCCTCGACCGACATATTGGCACCTTGACACACCGCTATCTGGAAGCCATTGCCAATGACGGCCTCGACACCTGGTCGCCAGACCGTATTCATGGGCTGTCACGGGTCATTGAGCGGTCGCTACTTCGGGAGGGCCACAGCCTCGAGGCGGCACAAGCGGCTACACAACAGGTGATCCGTGAAGTTGCTGGCGCACTGACCTCAGAGACGGGCCGCTGGCTACTGGCTCCAAGAGCGGCCGCGGCTTGCGAGGTCGCCATGAGTAGTCAATCCTCGGAAGTCACGCAAGCTTTTCAGCACCATGTGATTGATCGCTTGTTTATCGATGAGGATGTACGCTGGATCGTGGATTACAAAACCCTGCACGGCGATCAGCACATCACCGAAGAAGTCCTCCGCACCAAGGCGTTCAGCTACCAAGCCCAGCTGGCCCGTTACGCTGCACTCTTCGCCAACGACGCCATTGAAACTCGGACCGCGATTTTCTTCCCGGCGCATGGCAAACTGATCGAAATCCCCACGGATATGACGGATTCACAGTGACCGTGTCACCACGAGGACACCATGCCTGCCAACCATACGATTCCTAAAAGGCTGCTCATGGCGGCGGCCACCAACCGCAGCCGTCAACCAATCATGTATGACGAGCTCGGGCGCTCTCTGACCTTTGATCGCCTGATCATCGGATGCGCCGTACTCTCAAGAAAGATTGAGGGATTTACCTTACGTCACCATGTCGGCTGTCTGCTACCCAATAGCGTGACCGGTGTTATCGCAACCTTCGGCTGCAATTTTGCCCATAAAACATCGGTCATTCTTAACTACACCTTTCCATTATCGACATTACTGCGCTGTTGTCTGCGGGCTCATATTGATGTGGTGATGACCTCGCGCCAGTTTTTGGAAAAATCCGGCTTATCGGACCTCCCTGATTTATTGGCGGCCAACGGCATTCGCATGATCTTTCTGGAAGATGTCGCCAAACAGATCGGACGACTGGCCAAGCTACGTGGGATGCTACGGGTTCGCCTGAAGCGACTACAAACCGAGCGTAGCGCCCCCGATGACGCTGCCGTGATTCTCTTCACCTCCGGCAGTGAGGCTGAACCCAAGGCGGTTGTCCTGACTCACCGCAACTTGCTCGCCAACTGTGACCAGATTCTTGAGGCCTTCCCCATCGGAAAACACGAGGTCATGTTCAGTGCGTTACCGCATTTTCATGCCTTCGGCCTAACGGCCGGTGTGATTTTGCCCTTATTGAACGGCATGAAAACCATCATCGGCCTATCACCGCTGCGCCATAAGGAAAATCTCCAACTCATTCGCGCACACCATGCCACCGTGCTGCTTTCCACAGACACCTTCCTCGCTCAGATGCACAAAGTGGCAACACCGGCAGACCTGGCCTCGATCCGTTTTGTCGTCGCGGGTGCGGAGCGGCTCAAACTCCGTACGCGTGAACTCTATGAAGCACTTGGCGTGACCATGCTTGAAGGTTATGGTGCGACGGAGGCCGGCCCAGTGATTGCCGTCAACGTGCCGGGCGCCAGTCGACATGGCACTGTGGGCCGCATTCTGCCGCATATCGACTACCGGATAGAACCACACGAAGGTATCGAGGATGGTGGCGTATTACACGTTCGCGGCCCCAACATGATGAAGTCCTATCTACATGACTTGCTCGAGGATCGCTCATCACTCGACGAAGGCTGGTACGACACGGGCGATATCGTTTCAGTCGACGACGCGGGCTTTCTGGTGATCAAAGGCCGAAAGAAACGCTTCACCAAAATTGCCGGCGAAATGATCTCCCTCGGTTTTATCGAAGACGAAATCTCACGTCTGTCACCTGACCACCAGCACGCAGCCATTGCGGTGGAGTCTGACGAGCAGAGTAAAACGAAAATCTGCCTGTACACGAATGATCCGGTTCTCACCCTGGAATGCGTTCGCCAATTTTTCAATGATGCGCGAATCCCCAACACCTATCTACCCAGAGCACTCGTGCACATGGCGGAACTCCCGGTGCTCCGCACCGGGAAGGTTGACTATCAAACCCTACAGCAGCAAATCATCGCCAGGACAGATTAATCTCGTTCGTAGTAGTACACCGATGGCGGTGCCGGTACCGCATAGACCGGCGGCGGGCCATAGTAGGGCTGAGCCACGATCACCCGCGGGGGTGGGGGTCCGACATAGATAGGTGCCGGATAAACAGGCCGAGGCTGAGCCCAAGCATTAATAGCCAAACCACCGACGACAGCGCCGGCCACAAACGGAGCCCACCCCCAGCCATTGCCACCGCGGCCACCATGGTGATGCCCGCCTCCGGCAAAAGCTGGCTGAGCCAGGGTCGACACAGCGGCAATCACCAGAATCCATTTTTGAATCTTCACGGCGCACTCCTTCTCAAAAGTCACAACGCCCGAGACACATAACGCCTCATCCGATCCGTGGATGACAAGTGCTGATCACTTTTTCGATTTCTCTGTAAATTTTTGTAACAGGCGCTAGACAGTCTCTTCGCTTCGCTTTAGTCTTTAAGGAGAATTTCACCTAACCCCACTGGAGCCTTCCAACATGACCGTACAACGCCCGAATCCTCTGCACCCCACCTGGCGCCGCGCACGCCATTTGGCCATCGCCACAACGGTCGGCCTTGTACTGGCAGCCTGCGCCGGTGGCGGTCTGAGTCAGTCCCAGAAATCGGGCTTCCTCGGTAGCGGTGAATATGACCGCCTGCAAAAGGTGGAAAGCCCGGCTCCGGGCGTCAACATCTATCGTTATGTCAGCCCGGATTTCAAACGCAGCGATTACAAAGGTGTCATGATCGACCCGATCACGCTCTATCAAACAGCCCTACGTAACGAAGGCAACAAGGGCATCACGGAAGAAACTATTTACCAGACCCGTTTGATTATTGATCAGGACATCAAAACCAAAGCCGCCCATCGCTTTAACGTCGTCGATAAGCCCGGCCCGGGCGTCGCTCGTATCAGCATCGCCATTACCGGGGCTGAAGTTGAAGGCGAAGGATTTAAACCGCGCAATCTGGTGCCCATTTCGGCGGTGCTGACGGTTGCTCAAAAGGCCACCGGTCTTGATTCGAAAACGGCCGTGCTGGTCGTTGAGGCCAAGCTCCGCGATAGCGTCACCGGAAAACTGTTGGGCGAAGGCGTCTACACCATGTCGAGCGACACCTTCCGTATGGAATCCAGCACCCCGGAACAATTCCAGAAACTGGCTACCGACTGGGTGACCACGGCCGTTCGAGTTGCGGCCGGTCAGGCGGGCAACTAATGCCACGGCAACGCCACTCATTATTCGGCATCACCGCTGCGCTGCTTTGCGCGGCGGTGTGTTTGCCGGTGCTGGCACAGCCGCTCACCCCCTCAACGACCAATGGCATAACGTTCATGTCCGGCGGCGTGGGCGATGAATCGATGGCTGCCCTGCAGGCTCATGAAAGCGCTTTCGATCTAAAACTGTTTCTTGTTGGCCAGTCCGGCAGCTACCTCAGCGATATCCGTGTGACGATCACGGATCAAAGCGGAAAAGGCCTTTTGCTGACAACGAGTGAAGGACCTCTACTCCTGGCCAACCTCCCAACGGGCACTTATATCGTCAAAGCCCAAAAAAATGGGCAAACCCTTGAACAAAAGATCAACGTGACCCGTGGCAAGCTAACAACGAGCTATTTTCGCTTTCCCGGTGAATAATTAGGGCATGTCACTGGCAGCAACATTCCTGTCGATCGGACAACAACAGGATCAGGCGCAACTCTTGGCGCTGGCCCGCACCTGCAAACTGGTGCGCTGTACGGGTGAGCTGATACATCATTTACAGTCAGAGCGCGGCGCCACCAATCTCACACTGGGCGCTCAGGGCGCACGTTTCGCAGCGCTGTGGGAAAGCTACTGCACAGCTTCCGATACCACGCGGCAAGACTTTGAGCATTTTCTGGCTCGGGAGCTGGACACTCTAAGCATGACGGGGGGAAGCCGACTATGCCTGAGCATTGCTTTTGCACTGAATGCGCTGGATCAGCTACCAGCGATTCGACAGCATACGCTATCCGGCCACAGCACACCGACTGAAGCGACCAAACAATACTGCCAGATTGTCAGCCGATTGATCGCCCTTGTTTTTGAAGCGATTGATGCCGCTGCAGAACCTGCGGTTGCCAAGCTTCTCGTTGCGCTTTTTAATCTGATCGAAGGCAAAGAGTACTGTGGCATCGAGCGTGCCAACGGCGCACGAATGTTCGGCGCCGAACAGATCAGCGACGAAGATCGCGCCATTTTGTCTGATCTGATTGCACTGCAGGAACAGTCCTTTAATCGCTTCGAAGCATTCTGCGACCCTGCCATGCATCAACAGTGGCGCATCCTTCAAACAATGCTACCGCTAGCAGACATTGAGCGTATGCGCCGTATCATTTTAGGCAGCATGCCGACAGTCCCTGACGATGCACATCAGTGGTTTACGTACTGTACCGAACGGATTGACCGTCTTTACGAAGTAGAGCAACACTTGGCCAATCACCTTGAGGCTGTTTGTCGCGACCGCATTCATGTCTCGGCCCCGCTGCCGGACCCGCTATTTCCAGCCAGTATCGCCGCTTCGTCTGCCGCTCCTATCCTCGCGCATCCGGACACCTTACTGCAACCGCGTATTTATCGTGACCTATATGATCTGTTGCAGGCACAAGCACTTGAGCTTGAACGTACCCATCGAGAACTTGCATCGGTCCGTGCATCGCTCGAAGACCGGAAATTAATCGAACGGGCAAAAGGACTGCTCATGTCCCAACAGGCCATGAGCGAAACACAGGCATACGGACTAATGCGCCAAAAAGCAATGGATCAGAAAACACGGATCGCTGACATTGCCAAAGCCGTACTCGCCATGACCGATCAGACGACAGCCCCCGAAAGCCGCACCTGAACAGTGCCTCACCGAAGCCTCTACGCCCGCATTCAGGGCATAGACCTGCCGAGACCCAACGCAATATCTAAAGCCCCCGCCCTGAGCATGGCTGCCAGCGCTGACCATCAAGTTGGCCCGATTCCTGCTTAAACAAACTCACGGTCAGTCATGACCTTCTTTGCCTCGCATACGGTCCAAGTGATCGGATCGGGCAGCCCCAGGACAACGACGTCCATTTCTGGCACACAACCGTGCCGGCAATGGACGTTTTTTATTGCTTGATGGAAAACACCATGCTTTCAAACTCCAACGCTCATGACATGCGCCCTCACGTCACGCTCATTGGCGCTGGCCCGGGAGATCCGGAACTTCTGACACTCAAGGCCGTAGGCGCTATTCGTCGTGCGACCGTCTTATTGGTCGACGATCTCGTCAATCCGGCGATACTGGATCACGCCTCACCACGGGCACGCATTATTCATGTTGGCAAGCGCGGGGGCTGTATTTCAACGCCGCAGAGCTTTATTGAAAAGCTGATGATTCTTGCCGTACGCGATGGCGAACAGGTCGTTCGACTGAAAGGTGGTGACCCCTTTATCTTCGGGCGCGGCGGTGAAGAGATGCATCATCTAGCCGCAGCCGGTATACAGGTAGAAGTCATTAACGGTATTACTGCGGGTCTGGCAGCAAGCACCTCTCTGGGTATAGCTCTGACCCATCGGGAGCATGCGCATGGCGTGGTCTTTATCACGGGTCACAATCGACCGGGCGACGCGCCCATCGATTGGGCAAGGCTGGCTCAAACAGCGCATCTCTGTCAGCTCACGCTGGTGATTTATATGGGAATGGCACAGATGAGCATGATCGAAACCGGGCTCGCGCAGGGCTTACCTGCAACGACACCGGCCGCCGTTATCCAGCGAGCCAGCCTACCGGAGCAACGGCACGTCATTTGCACACTCGGCGACCTATGCCATACGATTGAAACACATCAACTTGCCAGCCCCTCTATTATTGTCGTGGGTCCGGTAGTTTCAACTGCGAATCTGACAGCACTGATCACACAGCAACCCGCCGTCATCGCCGCCTGACAGCAAGACCGCGCCCCGGTCAGGGCTGTCGGACAATGTCCGATAGATGCTGACCGGCCATCTGCTTGAGCTCTGGCACACAGGAGCCACAATTCGTCCCACACCCTAATCGGGTTTTCAGCGACAGCACCAGGGCGTCTGGTGTTTGATCTGCCAACGTTGCCAACGTTTCCTCAATTCGTGTGCTGCTCGTATTGAAACAGTTGCAAACCACTTTGCCGCGTTTCAGGCTCAGGCCCATTAGCGGTGCCTGCTTATCCGGCGTAGCTAACTGCCGGCTCATGCGAGTGACATCCGTTGTGCTTTCCAGCAAGCCTCTGAGCCAATGTCGCGACACCACGGCTTGCGCGCCACCTGTCAAAAGGACACCGCGCACATGGTGCCTTTCACCCTGACGGGATATCCCAATAAATCGAGCCGTTCCGGACCGCGCGTCACGATAATCCACGACGCCCCCCGCATTGAGGCCAAACAACTGCCGAAGCGCTTCAATCAATGACGCTGAAATGGGTTCAAGGCTGGCCAGACGAAATTCAACGCCGAGCCACGCATCGTCTTCTTCTGATGCTGCGGAAGGCTCGGGCTCACGCCCGAATATCACGGCACTGCCATAGCAGCCATCATTAAATTTCTGGCGCAGAAGATTCTGAATCCGAATGGCCTCCTCCGGCGCAAACCGCCCACAGGCCGAAAGATGCCAGGGCACATTCGCTTTACGTAGGGCAACCGCGGCGTGCTTGAACTCGGGTTGATTGGATGCGGGGTCGATGGCATCGATGGTCAAGGTATTCACCCCGTAAGCGGGCGTTTTACCCGCCTGTCCTGCCACAAACTCGCGCCCCCAATGCATGGCTACAAAAACCTGGCATGCCGGCACATCATCCGTCAAAAGTGCCGGCAACATCTGGCATCCACGGCGACTCGTCACATACACTAATTCATCGTTTTCCACACCAAGACGGCGCGCATCTACCGGGTTGATCTGCACACAAGGATGTGGCGCGTGTGAAAACAAGCGTCCCAGAGTACCTGTCCGGCTCATGCCGTGCCACTGATCACGCAAACGCCCTGTGGTCATGGCATATGGGAAGCGTTGATCTCGCTCTTCTGCCGTTGTCCGATAGATGGGTGCGGCAAATTTGGCGCGACCGCTAGGCGTCTGGAACACCCCATCTTCATACAAACGTTGCTGCCCGGCCGGCATCCCTAGGCGCATAGGCCATTGCTGTGGACCGATATCATCCAGAATGTCATAGCTCAGACCCGTAATATCCAGATCTCTAGCTGCCGTCGTGGCCCGATGCTCATTCCACACGTCTTCTGGTGATGTGTACGGAAAAAGACGATCTGCCGCATCAGAATCATCAACCAGCAAGGCGGCCATACGTCGTGCGATATCAACACCAATCTCCCAATCGTGACGACAGTCGGCATAAGGCGGTATCGCAGCACGCACCCTTGAAATTCGGCGCTCACTGTTGGTGACCGTGCCTTCTTTTTCACCCCAGGTCGTAGCTGGCAGAAAAATATCGGCGTAGGTCACCGTTGCCGTATTGGCATAGGCATCCTGGACAATCACCAGCTCGGCCTGACGTAATGCCTCGTGGACCAGCGTCTGGTTCGGGAGCGATTGCGCCGGGTTCGTACAAACAATCCAGATGGCTTTAAGCTGACCTTGGCGCAGCGCCTCGAACATGGGCACCGCGGTTAAACCCGGCTGATCTGGCACAGAAGGTACACCCCACAAGGCAGCCACTTCAGCACGATCTTCGGGTGAGTTCAAATTACGGTGTGCCGACAGCAGATTGGCCATGGCACCTACTTCACGCCCACCCATGGCATTAGGTTGACCGGTTAGGGAAAACGGCCCGGCACCAACCCGGCCAATCTGCCCAGTGGCTAGATGAAGATTGATGAGCGATGTATTCTTATCCGTACCCGCTGACGACTGATTAAGGCCCTGGCAATACAAAGAGAGCGTCGGTCCGGTACAAGCAAACAAGCGTGCGGCCTCAAGCAAATCCGCCTCAGAAATCCCGCACATCTGGCAAACCAATGCAGGGGGATAGTCTGCCACGCATGCCGACAATCCCTCAAAACCTTCCGTATGCGCTTCAATATAAGGTGCATTAATCCACCCATGAGACAACATCACATGCAGTAAGCCATGATGCAGCACGACGTCTGTTCCGGGCTGAATCTTCAGAAACAGATCTGCCGAGCGTGACGTATCCGTATCCCGCACATCAACAACGATCAGCTTCTGGCCTGGATTCTTTTCCCGGGCCTGCTCAATACGACGAAATAGAATCGGATGGGCAAAGGCTGTATTGGATCCGGTAATAAAAATGGTTTGTGCCGCATCAATATCCTCGTAACAGCAAGGCGGCGCATCAGAGCCCAGAGTCTGCTTGTATCCTGCCACGGCACTCGACATGCAAAGCCGTGAATTGCTATCCACATTATTCGTACCCACCAATCCTTTGGCGAGCTTGTTGAAGACATAATAGTCCTCCGTCAGCATTTGGCCAGACAGATAGAAACCAACTGAATTGGGACCGTGCGCCTTGATAATCTGCGCCAGCCGCTGAGCAACGGTCTCTGCCGCCTCTGCCCAGCTCACCGGTTGCCGAACCTCATCCCGATGCTGACGTTGCTCAGGATGTCTCCCCCGAACCTGATCGTAAATGCTCTCCTGTGCACTCAAATGCAGTGTCGAGCCCTTCGTACATAAGCGCCCAAAATTAGCCGGATGTTGCCCATCCCCCTGGACACCGACAATCTTCTGATGACCATCTGCCCGGATATCGGTCTTGATTTCCAGACCGCAACCCACGCCGCAATAACAACAGGTACTCCGGGTGCTCGCCATCATGTACTCACTTATTTGAGGTCATCTGCCAGCAGATACACGGCATCGGCCTCTTGCAGTACAGCAAAGACCTTGGCGCAACCAGCATCAGGCGCAACAGCCTCACCCGTGTTCAAATCAATCTGCCAGCTATGCAGTGGGCACGTGACCCGCTCACCATGCACCAACCCTTGCGACAGTGGTCCGCCCCGGTGCGGACAGCGATCCAGAATCGCCTGAACACGAAAACCAGCGGTTCTAAAGAGCGCCACCGGTTTACCGGAAGCAGTTTCCACCACTCGAGCCCCCAGCAAGGGAATATCGCTGACTGAGGCAACGCGCACCCAGGTTTTCTGATCTCGCAACAGCGTGTCTGTCATCGTTCTCTCCTCTGATCGTTTATATCGGCACTCAAACTGGCACCGGCTCAATGCGGATTGGCTGGAACTGGCGCAAGTCGACACCGGCACGTTCGAAATCCTTCCAGGGATCAGGCGCATCTTTCAGATCTGCACACAGCCGCTCGTACAAAGCCTGGCGGTTTGCCAGATCATTCACAACTTTCTGCTTCACATATTCCAGACCAACCCGCTGGACATAATGCACGGTGCGGTCCAGATAATGAGCCTCTTCCCGATAGAGCTGGAGGAAGGCCCCGGATACCGCCATCACCTCTTCGCCGGTTTTAACCTTGCAGAGAAATTCAGCAACCTCGGTCTTAATGCCGCCATTGCCAGCCACATAAATCTCCCAACCGGAATCCACCCCGATGATGCCGACATCCTTGATCCCGGCTTCGGCACAGTTGCGCGGACAACCGGAGACCGCCAATTTGACCTTATGTGGCGCATACATCCCGAACAGCATTTTTTCCAGCACAACGCCCATGTCCATAGAGCGCTGCGTACCAAAACGGCAATGTTCGGATCCAACACAGGTCTTCACCGTGCGAATGGATTTACCGTAGGCATGGCCGGATGGCATATCCAAATCTTTCCAAACCCCAGGCAGGTCTTCTTTTTTAATGCCTAATAGATCAATTCGCTGCCCACCGGTTACCTTGATGGTCGGTACCTGATACTTATCTGCCACATCAGCAATGCGGCGCAGTTCATCAGCCGTCGTCAAACCACCCCACATCCGCGGCACAACCGAGTATGTGCCATCTTTCTGGATGTTGGCGTGGGCGCGTTCGTTGATAAAGCGCGATTGCGGATCATCTTTCGCGTCATGCGGCCAAGTGGAGATCAGATAATAATTGACGGCGGGTCGGCATGTGGCGCACCCATTCGGCGTACGCCACTCCATAAACGCCATGACGGCATCGCGGGATACAAGTTTGTGCTCTCGAATGGCCCGGCGTACCTCATCATGCGAATGATCGGTACAACCGCAGACCGGTTTCTTCTGATCAGGCGCCGAATAATCCGTCCCTAGCACATTCATCAGCACCTGCTCCACCAACCCTGTGCAGGAGCCGCAGGAACCACTGGCCTTGGTGCACTTACGCACGGCATCCAAGGTCAGCAAATTCTGCTCACGCACCGCCTTGACGATGGCACCCTTGGTAACACCGTTACAACCACAGACTTCATCCTCATCAGCCATAGCTGCAGCTTTGTTATGGCCTTCATGCCCGACATCGCCCGTCGTGTGCTCACCAAACATCAACCGGTCGCGCAGTGACGAGACATCTTTAGCTTCACGCAGCAGTTTGAAATACCAGGCACCATCCGCTGTATCCCCATACAGACAGGCCCCGATCAGCTTTTCGTCTTTGACGAGCAGCTTCTTGTAAACACCACCGATCGGATCAGAGAGGGTAATCTCTTCCACACCCTCCCCCCCCATGAAGTCACCGGCAGAGAACAGATCAATCCCGGTCACTTTCAGCTTGGTCGATGTCTGCGAGCCCTGATAGCGCGCAATCCCCAGCTGAGCCAGATGGTTGGCACACACCTTGGCCTGTTCATACAACGGTGCCACCAGACCATAGGCAACACCCCGATGATTAGCGCATTCGCCTATCGCATAGATTTTTGGATCATACGTTTGCATGGTGTCATTGACCACCACACCACGGTTACATAACAAACCCGCGGACTCTGCAAGTTCGGTGCTGGGTCGAATCCCTGCAGCCATGACGACCAGATCAGCCGGAATGATCTTCCCGTCTTTGAATTCAATGCTTCCCACCCGATCACCACTGGCATTGCTATGTAAAGCCACGGTATGCGTATTGAGCAGAAAATCCAGGCCCTTCTTTTCCAGTGAAGCCTGCAGCAGATTACCGGCCACCTCATCCAATTGCCGCTCCAGCAGCCATGGACCAATGTGAACGACGGTGACTTTCATGCCGCGCAGCAGAAGTCCGTTGGCAGCCTCCAATCCAAGCAGACCACCACCAATCACCACCGCATGCTGGTAGCTCTTGGCGGCTTCAATCATGTCGTTGGTATCTTTGATATCACGATAGCCGATGACCCCAGGCAAATCCTTACCAGGCACCGGCAGAATGAACGGCACGGAACCTGTGGCCAATAACAACCGGTCGTACTGTGCCGTTGTGCCATCCTCGGCAATCACCTGACGCTTCACTCGATCAATCTTCACGACCTTCTTGTTCAGATGCAACGTCATGCCTTGCTCTTCGTACCAGCTCAAGGGATTCAGGACAATCTGGTCCAGGGTCTGCTCACCGGCCAAGACCGGTGACAGCATGATCCGGTTATAGTTCGGATGCGCCTCAGCGCCAAACACCGTGATCTCATACAGATCCGGTTCCAGACGCAGCAGTTCTTCCAGCGTACGGACTCCGGCCATACCGTTGCCCACCATCACCAGCTTCAACTTTTTCATCATCACACCTATTGTTCAGCGCATTGAAGGACGTCAGGCCGCATGAGGATGACGTTGCTTGTTGTAGAGGAAATCCAGCACCGCGGTTTTGCAAGCTTGATATTTCGCATCGCTGGCCATCAAGACTCGATCACGGGGCTTTGCCACATCCACCGTCAGGACTTCGCCAATCGTGGCAGCAGGACCATTGGTGAGCATGACGATGCGATCCGAGAGCAGCACGGCTTCGTCAACATCATGTGTCACCATAATCACCGTGCACTGTTTGGCCGCAACGATTTTCATCAGTTCGTCCTGAAGATTGGCACGGGTCAACGCATCAAGCGCACCAAAGGGCTCATCCAGTAGCAGTACTTGCGGTTCCATGGCCAGCGCTCTCGCAATCCCTACGCGCTGCTTCATACCGCCAGAGATTTCATGGGGCAGCTTGTTACGGGAATGGGCCAAACCCACCATGGCAATCGCGTCATCCGTGCGCTGAATCAGTTGCTGCTTCGATTCTTCCTTGCCGAAAACGCGCTCCACGCCCAGGTAAACGTTTTCAAAACATGTGAGCCAGGGCAGCAGCGAGTGGTTCTGGAAAACAACGGCACGAGCAGGGCCGGGACCGGCGATTTCCTTATTGGCACAGATCAGCGAGCCACTCGTCGGAAAGGTCAACCCGGCAATCAGATTCAGTAATGTCGACTTACCACAGCCCGAGTGGCCAATCAGCGAGATAAATTCGCCCTTGCGTACCACCAGATTGACATCTCTCAGGGCATCGAAACGCCCTTTTTTAGTCAGAAATGATTGGGCAACGCCTTCAATGATGAGATAGCGGTCGTTCATGTCACACCTCGTACGAGAACTGTTTGGCAATGAAGATGAGCAGGTGTTCCAGCATCAGACCGACAATCCCGATCACAAAAATGGCGATCACAATGTGCTCGACCTTCAGGTTGTTCCATTCGTCCCATAGCCAGAAGCCAATACCGGTACCTCCAGTCAGCATTTCGGCAGCGACAATGACCAGCCAGGCCGTGCCGATCGACAGGCGTACCCCGGTCAGCATGTACGGCAAGGTGGCCGGAAACAGGATTTTCGAGAACACGTTCCAGCCCGAAAGATTGAGTACCCGGGCAATATTCAGATAATCCTGCGGGATCTTGCTCACACCCACGGCGGTATTGATGATCATTGGCCAGATCGAGCAAATCGAAATCACCCAGATGGCTGCCGGATTAGCGGCCTTGAACAGCAACAAACCGATAGGCAGCCAGGCGAGTGGCGACACCGGGCGCAGCAGATTGATGACGGGTGCCATCATTTTATTGAGAAATGCGAAGTAGCCGATCGCAAAGCCCAGCGGAATGCCGACCAATGCGGCAAAACCAAAGCCCAGCCCAACGCGCCCCAGGGAATACAACAGGTTCCAACCGATCCCCTGATCATTCGGGCCGTTGACATAGAACGGATCAGAGAACAGCTTGATCGCCGCATTCAGTGTGAAAGCTGGGGAAGGAATCGCCTCAATGAAGAGGTGGATTCCCTGCCAGATCACAAGGAAAAGCAATAGCCCGAGAAACGTGGGGAACAGATTGCCAAACCATGCCAGCACTTTCGCGCGCAACACTAATCGATTTGCCTCTCTGGCCCGCAGTATCGCCAACTCCTCTGATTGAGTCGGCATGGCAGCCGTTAATTCTGGTGCGCTCATCAGGCACCTCCTTTGATCTTGAAGCCGTCCGCGTAGGCGGCTGGATTTTTTCCGTCCCAGACGACGCCATCCATTAGCTTGGAGGTCCGGAAATCCGATTTAGGAATGGGTGCACCGACCATCGCTGCCGCTGACTTGTAGAGCTCTGTCCGATTCACCTTCTTAGCAACAGCGAGGTAATCCGGGTGATCCTTGAGTAAACCCCAGCGCTTGTGCTGTGTCAGGAACCACATACCGTCCGAGAGATACGGATAATTAGCCATGCCATCGCCGTAGAACCGCATCGGGTTTTTGTCATCCCAGGTCTTGCCCAGGCCATTGGAATAGCGACCCAGCATACGATCCAGAATCACATCCACATCCGTATTCACGTAGGACTTGGCAGCAATCACTTCGGCCGTCTTGTACTTGTTCGCATTCGACGCATCAATGTACTTGGATGCTTCCAGAATGGCGCAGATCAGCGCCCGACACGTGTTCGGATATTTGTTCGCAAAATCTGAGGTGGTGCCTAAAACCTTTTCAGGATGGTCTTTCCAGATACCCTGGCTGGTTTCTGCAGTAAAGCCGATTTTGTCGATGACGGCACGCGCATTCCAGGGCTCACCGACGCAGTAACCATCCATATTCCCAACCCGCATATTGGCAACCATCTGCGGCGGCGGGACGGTGATGATCTTGGCATCCTTGAACGGATTGATGTTATTGGCGGCCATCCAGTAATACAGCCACATGGCGTGTGTCCCTGTCGGATAGGTCTGGGCAAACGTGTATTCACGCTTTTCCTTGGCCATCTGCGCCTTGAGGGTGGCACCATCCCTGACACCGGCATCTGCCAGCTTCTTGGAAAGCGTAATGGCCTGGCCGTTGTTATTGAGATTCATCAGAACCGCCATATCTTTCTGCGATCCGCCAATGCCCATTTGCACACCATAAAGCAGGCCATAGAGCACATGTGCCGCATCCAATTCACCATTCGACAGCTTGTCACGCACACCGGCCCAGGAAGCCTCTTTGGTCGGCACAATCGTGATGCCGTACTTTTTATCCAGCCCCAGATACGAGGCCATCACGACCGAGGCACAATCCGTCAGTGGAATGAACCCCACTTTGACTTCTTTCTTTTCCGGCGCATCCGAGCCTGCCGCCCAGGCACCGGCTTTGAGAAGCGGATCAGCCAGCGTCAGCGCGCCTACGCCGGCAACCGCCTTGGCTGTTTTGGCGAGCATTTCTCTTCTCGAGAACAGATTGTTGTCTTTCGTCATGATGATCCCCTGGATGGTTTGAAAATTCAGTCGCGGCAACAGCAAAAAAAAACGTCCACCGGTCAAAAGCCTTCGCTTCTCCGATAGACGTCGTTGTCTGTCTGCAAAGACCATCGTTGGTCTTTGCTCATCGTTAACAAAGCAACAAGCGTGCCAAACCAAAAAACATCATAGAATCAACCAGTCAGCCTTCAGGCTTTCGAGGATCTCACCAATCTAGTGCACCGCAGCAACAAACCGGTGCATGCCGCGCACCGCAAGCCAGCCAACCACCAACACATCAGATTTTTTAGGCTGTCTCCGTTTGCACCACTTGCCAGGCCAACGGGGTATTCACATTAAACAGTGCCTGCGCCATGGCCTTATCCGGCACACAGGTCTGCAACGCCAGAGGCTCGATAAATCGTCTGACCGACCAAGCCTGTCCGTGTGATAGCGCGGCTTCTGCATCAGCACAGCGGGCATCCAAGGCCGCCGTTTTGAGCAAAACCAGCGGTAACGGGTTATCCGCAACCATGCATCCGCCATGCCCGACCGCTGTCGATAACAATTTCCGAAGTATTGACGCGCTCAACCACGGTACATCGACGGGCATCACCACCACCGCCGCCCCCTCCGGGATCTCGACCATGGCGTTCAATACGGAAACCATCCCTCCCACGGGCCCAAGGTCCGGGTAGACATCCGCAATACAAGGAAACTCAGGATATAAACCGGGTTGACCACTGACAACCACGGTCGTACAACCAGATGCCTCCAATAACGCAACACTTCGTGCCAGCAGACTTTGGCCGTATAGCCTCAACCTTGCCTTATCCGTACCCATGCGTCTGGATTGCCCACCGGCCAAAACGACACCGTATATCCGAGGGAAATTCAAGTTCGTTCCTTTGTATCAAGCTGATTTTCAAGACAATTAGCAAATGCCTAGTCTGGCGTGCTCCTGAATACCCAGATATTATGCAGTTTCCTCCTCGCCAATGATCGACAACCATGCATCCACTGACTCGCTGTTTATGCCTTCTAGGCAGTTGTGTTGCCTTAAGCGCCTGCACCCAGTTCAGCAAACTGCAGATTCACGACAAAGCCTACTTGGACGATCAAAAGATCGAAGAAAGCTATCAGAAAACTGCCGCGTTACAGGCTAAAGGCGAGAATGGCGAAGACATCGTCGTCAACAAGGAAACCCTGCGCCTGCTGCATGATGTTCGCCAACGGCTGGAAAAAACCAGTGGTCAGACATTTGAATATGCCATCGTGGATTCGGATAGCCACTCGCACCTGCTGATGAGTCATGACAACAAGGAATATGTCACGTTTAGCATGCAGTTTCTCGATAAATTCGGCAGCGATCCGGATATTATTGCGGCCGTTGTGGCGCATGACCTCGCCCATATTGCCGACAAAGACACGGGAGATGCTATTGAGAACCGGGAAATCGGCTTCTTTGTCGCCCGGCAGGTGATTAGTGCCGCATTATCCGTCGTCGGCACCCCCATTGCCGGCTATGCGGCCAGCGCAGCCATGTCGGGCGCCGAACAGGCCGAAATCTCGTTGGAAGAAGACAAGGTCAACCCCGTCGGCATGCAGTGGCTCCTGGACTCCGGCTACACGCCTTGCGGCTATATCAAGATCAAACAATATGATGACGACAATACGGGACTAGGCTCTCCGCTCAAGTTCATGGGGTCGCACCCGGGCATTTCCGGTCGAGCCCAGCTGGCGCAGGATCACGTTGCCGCCAATCCCAAGATTGTTTGTCCGGCACCACCCGCAAAACCCTCTGAGCCCCCCTCGGCAGATACCGCGGCTGCCGCAACGCCATCGGCCGCCTCTGCACAACAATGACCAGATTCATGATGGCATTGCTACTGGGCAGTGCCTTGAACGGCTGTGCCGGCCTCTCTTCCGGCATTCGTGATGGCAATTACGCCTACGGCGCAAAAGACGTCAGCATCAATCATTTCGGCGTCAATTACAGCATCAGCATCCCGCTGAAGGTTACCGATCAGCAGGTGACTGCTCAAACACTGGCCTCGGATTGCGAAGCCGGTCACGGCACCCTGAAAATTCTCACGGCGCAACCCGTGGAGGATTTGAGCTACGCCGTTCAAATTTCCGGCAACAGTGGCCCAGACAAGATCTTCAAAGATCTCTGCGATAAAAATCCCAAACTGGTCCGAATTGTCCGGGGATGTAGTTGATTAACCGCAACACTCAATCACAATTCGTCGCACTACCCGTATTCACACAGCTGGTTCCGTCAAAATTATAGGTCGTGTCGCCATAACTCTGGTACTCGCTGCCATCGGTGCCCAACGTCAGGCCACCCTCGGTCTGATAGGTCGTGCCCGTGTCGCTCTGTAACGTATTGCCACTTTGCTGGTAAGTTGCGCCACCAGGTGCATAGGTATTGCCGCCCAGGTTTTGATAAGACCCCCCCGTATCAAACCCGTTACCGTCCTGCGCACAAACCTGCACCGCAAACAGCATCATGACGGTCATCAAAATACGGGGGCAAGGCATGCCGGAATCAGCCTGAAATACGAAATGTGGATAATGTACCTGTTTCTTGACCACAAAGGCAGCGGATGCAGCCATGGATTTCGGGATTACTACGTTGTAAACAGTACGCCGGCATGTGGCTGGCTGTACTGCATTGCGCTCTAGCATCTGCAGCGGCCTTGCCGGTGGGCCAGGAAAACACAGCCACCATAGAAACCGTTAATCAACCCTTGGCGGCTACCAGAAACAAGCGCGAACCCAGAAGCCAGTCCAGCCAGAGCCTGAACAAAAATACGAGCGCTGACAACAAGCGACCACGAGTCACGCTGACCCCGCCGGATAGCGAAGCGGCTGGCACCATCGCCTCCAAAGGCCTGCGTGGCAAAGCCAGCTTTTATGGTGCCAAGTTCAATGGCCGGAAAACCGCCACGGGTGAAATCTTCAATAACAAGCTGTTTACCGCAGCCAGCAATTTATTACCTCTCGGATCGCTGGTCATGGTGAAGCGGCCCGATACCAACCTATGCGTGGTCGTCAAAGTGAATGATCGGATGCATCCCAAGCATCAGTCACGGGTGATTGACCTATCGCATAGCGCCGCCAAATACCTGGACATGGTACGGGAAGGCATCGTGAAAGTTCAAATCGTCCCGTTATCCGCCAACGCCAGCGAAGGCAGCACCATTGATTGCGCCATGGGTTTCGAGCTGGAAGAAACGTGCAGCGATTGCAACACAGCCCCCCTGCAATTTAACGACATGGTTCAGTGATGTTCTACCGCAGTAAACGCTGCAGACGTTCACTGATCTCCCGTCGCACCAGCGCAATGGCACTCTTCATCGTGTAAAAACGGTTGGTCTCGTCAGAGGAGACCCAGACGTCACCCAGCTCCGCATCCAGTAATTCCAGACGCTCGGAAAGATATCGGAGTTGCTCGACCGACGTTGCGGCATACATACGCTCTTCAATCACCTTCAGTTCATCATAGGCATCTGAAATTAGCTGACGGGAGCGGAACAAGCGGTAATTGGGGATCAAACGGAATAACGGCAGCACAATGGCAAAGAGACCCAGCACCAGCAACCACATACGATCAATGTAGCTCACCGCCCAGAACGGCAGCATACCGGTCAGCCAGGGAGCCCCCTTATCGTAATAGCGCTGTGCCACCGTACTCAGAGGAATACTTTTATCGATATAGGCCGGAAACTGCTCAGTACGGCCAAAGAAATTGTCTGTATCTTCGCTGGTTTTATCAGCAGCGAGCAGGAACAGTTGCTGAATCGCCGGATGCATGGTTTTTTCAACCAGCAGGGTAATGGTCGAGGCGATCATGTGAATATCATGTGGCGGATCCAGCTTAGCCAGATTCAGGGATCCCCGCGGAATCACCACGGTCTCCAGATACGGCATTCGTTTCACATAGGCATCGGCATAGGCGAAATCGAAAATATGTAGCTCGGGGTGCGTCAACAGATTCTGAATGGTCGGCGAATCAAAGCCATCCACGATGGCCATCCCCTCAATCTTGCCCGCCAATAGCTGCTCTATGGCATCTGCGTGCGACAGACGACGCAGATTGGCGTTCTCGCCGGAGATTTGAACGCCACGCATGGCCAGAATACGTGTCAGTAGCAGCTCAGTGCCACTGCCTTCGCGGCCGATCGCCATCGGTTTACCACGGAAGTAGCTGATCGCATCCGCCCCGGCGAACTGAGGCCCGCGGTAAAACAGCCATAGCGGCAAGTACTGAACGCTCCCCAAGGACACCAAGTGCGGAAAATCACCCCGATGGGCAATGCCTCCCAGCAGAAACCCGGCATTGATCGGCGTTTTAGCATCATCCGCTTCCACAATGCTTTCACGTGATCCTGCCGTATTCACCAGGTGTAGCGTCACGCCTTCCTGGGCAAAGATTTCCTGATACCGCTTGCCTAGCTGTTCGGTGGTGGACCCCGGTTGCCCAACAGCCAGAGTGACTTCGAGGCTGGGCAACGGCCTAGTAACAAAGATGACGAGAACAACGCCGATGAGGATCACCAGCAACGACACCCACTCCTCCCGGAGCATGATGCGCCAGGCCAGATGCTCTTCGCGCAGGCGGTTAAAGACAAAACGGATAAATGCGTGATTTTTACGAACAGTCATTTTTTTATTTTGCCTTCTGCCCGCCAAAAAGGCCATGCAGCAGATAGACAAAAGGCCACGGAATCCCGTGGCCTTTTAGCAAACGTTGATACGGATCAAAGAATCAGCTGGCGAGTACCGCCTCGATCTGGGCAAAGGTTTTGGCAACCGCATGAATCTGAGTTGCCACCCCCAATTGACGCGCAATCTGCGATGCCGAGAAAATACCGCGCACCATCTGCTGATTGGTCAGCGGATCCGTATCGACCACCAGTGCGTGATTACGGTTATGTGCTTTGAGGGTTTCGATGATATCAATCACTTTGGCCTGGCTTACCTGCTTGAGGGTCAGCACCTCGATATCGTTCTGCGGAGTCATCACATCCTTGACGGTAATTTCACCGTGCTTCAGACCCTGCTTTTGCACGCACTGCATCGGCTTTTCGCCCAGAATGTCGGTAGCGGTGAGCAGGCCGGCCACTTCACCCTTATTTCCGGTGACCAGCAGTGAGCGCACACCGCGCGAAATCATCTGGTGGTTGGCATGACTGAGCAGCACGTCCGCACCCACCGTGGCAGCCACAATCTGTTTCAGATCAGTCATCACTTCAATGGCGGGAGAATCCGGCGTCACGATATCTGCCTGGCTTGTTGGCAGATGAAAACCTGCACCTTTTTCCAGCGCGGTGACCTTGAGGATATTAGGACTGCCCATGCTTTTATCTCCTTTGGTGTTTCTGGGGTGTTCCCCTGTTCTTGTTGATTACGTCACATCGGATGTGAGGCCGTCTGCGCACTTTACTATTAAACTGACGTTATGACACAGAGATTTTGTTGCTGCACCGCAACCGCGCAGCCACTCTGATGATTTTTGCTATCTCACCATACGCTATGAAATCAATCGATCTGCTCACCTTGCTCATCCTGACCCTTTTCGGTTTACTGCTCTGGCAAATGCACCAGCAGGATTGGGGCAGTTTCTTGTTGTTACTGGCGGCAGAAGCCGGCCTCATTGCCATCAAAGTCACCAGCACCACCCAATCGAAACGAATCTGAGCCATGCTGCGTATTCCACTGCCCCTTAAAAAATTCGCTGTCCTGGCGTTAGTGCTTCTGATCAACGCCTGCTCCAGCCCGCCACCCTTCAAATCCAAGCCGGTTCCCGACAGCCCGCTGGCACCAATCTTCACACTGACCGATCAACAGGGGCAACCCCGATCCATCGACGATTTCAAAGGTAAGGTCGTCAGTCTTTTCTTCGGTTTCACGCATTGCCCGGACATCTGTCCGACACACCTGGCACGCCAGGCCGAAGTGATGCGACAGCTGGGCCCGCAAGCCGACCAGGTCGCGGTACTGTTTGTATCGCTGGATCCTGAGCGGGATACTCCCGAGACCCTGAAGCGCTATATGGATGCATTTGACCCGCGCTTTATTGCACTGACCGGTTCGTCCGCAGAAACCAGCAAGGTCGCCAAGCAGTACAAAATCTTCTGGCAGAAAACACCACTACCGAATTCGGCCCTGACCTATACGATTGACCACACCACCAACAGTTTCGTCATTGACCAGAAAGGTCGCCTGCGCCTGACCGTTCCACACGAAATGTCGGCTGCTGATGTGACCCACGACCTGAAACTGATGATTGAAAGCAATTGACCATGACACGTTATGTTTTCACCCCAGCCGCAGAAACCCTGATCCCCGTTGTTGGCAACGATGCCTACTTTCCCGTACGCCGTATTTACTGCGTCGGGCGCAATTATGCGGAACATGCCCGCGAGATGGGCAGCGATCCAAATCGCGAACCGCCATTTTTCTTTTCCAAGCCACGAGACGCCGCCGCACCCGGTGGCGGTGAGATTCCGTTTCCGCCGGCCACCAACAACTTGCAACATGAGGTCGAATTGGTCGTGGCCCTTAGTCAGGGCGGCCTGAACATTCCTGAACATGAGGCCATGGCACACGTCTTTGGTTACGCTACCGGCATTGACTTTACCCGCCGTGATCTACAAATGATCGCGCGCGAAAAATGCCACCCGTGGGAGCCCGGTAAAGGCATGGATCATGGCGCCCCGGTCTCATCCATTGTGCCGGTAACCTCAGCCACCATGGCACAGGATGCAAGCATCTGGCTCAAGGTCAATGGCGAACTCCGGCAGTCAGCCCGCTTGAACCAGATGACCTGGAACGTCCCGGAAATCATTAATCGTCTTTCCCACTTTTTTGAGCTGGCCCCCGGCGACCTGATTTTTACCGGGACTCCGGGTGGGGTTTCCACCGTTCAGCGGGGCGACAACCTATGCTGTGGCATTGATGGCTTGCCAGAACTCACCGTCTCACTCGTCTGAATCCGGTCGTTCGTCTTCAGGCATCATGGTGACGGACACATCCAGCGAATGTTCGCCACCGCCAACTACGACGCCCCGCAAGGGAATGACATCGGCGTAGTCACGCCCGCAGGCCAGCGTCACGAACTCGTCCGTCACCGCCTTGCCATTCGTCGGATCAAGGCCCAGCCAGCCATGCCCGGGGCACCAGGCCTCAACCCAAGCGTGCGTCGCATCGGCCCCAACCAGTCTCGGCTGTCCCGGTGGCGGTTGTGTGAGGATATAGCCACTCATATAACGTGCCGGAATACCAACACTCCGCAACCCGGCAATCATGAGCTGTGCAAAATCCTGACAGACACCGCGTCGCCGGCGGAGCACGTCGCTCAGCGGTGTGCCGACGATCGTCGCGTCAGGATCAAACGTGAATTCAGTATGCATGGCCTGTGTCAGCGATAGCAATTGCTCATGCAGCGGTGCCGATCCGGTCAAATGGTCCATGACCCATGCTCGGGCATCCGGCAATGCGGGGATCATGGGGGAGTCCACCAGATAGGCGGCGCAGGCCAGCGCAAAGTGCTGCCCCACCGCATCGGCCGGATCAAAACTGCGTCGCGCCAGACTATCCCCTGCCCAAACCGGGCTTTCCGTGGGCCAGCACGGTGCACACACGGAAACCGTCATCCGGGCTTTGACGGTGAGTAACCGGTGCGGCGCACTAATCGCAAAATCCTGATAGCGGTTTCCGAAGAAATCCTGGCCTTCGGCAGACTCTGACAGCGGATGATTGACGATCAATCGGGCATCCAGAACCCGCTGATGTTCGAGATCGCGGGGAAGCAGATGCGCCCGGTGGCGCGCGCTACTCACACTGTAGGCATAGCAATACTCGGTATCGTGTTCGATACGATAGCGCCGCCAAGGTAGAGTTGATGGTTTGATGACTTCACGCATCAGAGGGAGATTCCGGGTTCGCTGACGCTGAAGTAGCGGGCTGCCAGCATATCGCTGAGCGCGGCAATCTCCTGACCCAGCGTTGAGAAGGATTGCCGTAATGCCGGCAATGGCGGGAAACCGCCCAGCGCCCATTCGGTTAACTGAATACCAGTTTGCTCCAGCCCGACAATTGCACCACCGGTATCTTCACCGAGGCGTTGCAACGCCTGCTGTACACCCTCCACCTGGAAGCACAGCGACCGTGGGTTCGTGGCGTCGAGCAACACAATCCCGCTGACTGCCTGCCAACTCGCCACGCCGGTAGTCTGGCTACGGAAGGCGCCGGAAGAGTCCGTCAGATCGAGTAGCCAATCGAGCGGCAAAGTCGCCTCGGCAGCACCCGGCTCTACGCCATGAGTGGTCTGTAATAATTGTCCAATCGCCACATCCAGCGCGGCCGCCAGCAACACCAACCGCTCCAGCCGGCGCCCTAGCGACAGAAAACGCCATCCGGCATCCCGGTTCATGGCATCCAGTGAAAAGCCTGACAATGCGGCCAGACCGGCCACAGCCCGATCCAGCCAGACGAGCGTCGGCCCCAATGTCACATTGGCCGAGAGCGCCTGATCATTGACCAGACGATTCATGGCACGCCAGTGATCATGAGACAAGCGGTCCCGTAAGGAAAACCCCACGCGACCCAGTTGCGACAAGGTTTCTGCCAATCCCTGCCGGTGTCCAGGATGCGTAGCGCAACGGATGAGCTGCTCGACCGGAATCCGCGTCAGCACCTGGCCGGCCTCCGGCAAGGCCACCAGGCCATAGCGCCAAACCAATTCATGCAAGGCCACAACCCCATGGCGACGTGCATGGTGCAAGCGTTCACCGAGTGTCAAGCGCAGCAATCGGGCCATGCCTTCCGCCCGCTCGGTATAGCGCCCCATCCAGAAGAGATTCTCTGCGACTCGAGAAGGCACGCCCGTATGCAGCGCGGCAACATGCGCCTGCTCATGGGCCGGGGCAAAACACAAATCCTCGTTGTCGGCGGCCTGCAGCACCCAGGTGTCCTTGGATGCACCACCCCGCTGCATCGAAACAACGCGGGCATCTCGACTCGATTCCACACGTGTCAGCCCCCCCGGCATCACCTCATAGCTTTGCCCCACGGCAACGGCAAAGGCCCGCAAGCCGACAGATCTTGCATCCAGTTGCAGCATCCCGGGCCGCCGGTTCAAAACCGGTGCCTGCGACAAACGCACCCACTCCTGCGCCACAAACCGGTCGGGCGAGGCGGCCATCTGCGCCAACAGCGCCGCCCGCTGTGCGGCATCCAGATCCTGTCCGAAAATCGGTTGAAAATGACCCACGCCTTGTACCGATTTAATGACCAGATCATCCAGATGCGTGCGGACATAATCCATGGCTGCCGCCTCCCCACACCACCAGGTTGCCACGGAAGGCAACGCCAGTGGCTCCCCCAACAAGCACTGGCAGGCTGCCGGTAAAAAGCCCTGCAAAGCGGCCGACTCCACAACACCACTCCCCAGGGCGTTGGCCATCAGCACCGTGCCGCGTCTTGCACAATCCGCCAGACCAGCGACGCCGAGCGCGGAATCGCTGCGTAACTCGAGCGGGTCACAGAAGGCATCATCCTGTCGGCGCACAATCGCATGAACGCGTTGCAAGCCGCTAATCGTTTTAAGCCAGACGTAGCCATCCCGGACAGCCAGATCACCCCCTTCGACCAGTGGAAAGCCCAGATAACGGGCCAGCAACGAATGCTCGTAATAGGTTTCATTCAGCGGTCCCGGAGTCAAAACAACCACTCGCGGCGACTCATCTCCACAGGGGGCATGCTTGGCCAGGGATTCACGGAGCGCAGAAAAGAAACCCGTGAGTGACGCCACCGGCATTTGCGCCAAAAGTTCCGGAAAAGCCCGGGTCATGATCATCCGGTTTTCCAGCGCATAGCCGGCACCCGATGGCGCCTGAGTTCGATCCGCAACAACCCACCATTGGCCATCGGGCGCACGCAGCACGTCCGCGGCATAGTTATGCAGGAAAATCTGCCCAGGTGCTTTCGTTCCAAAAGCCGCGGGCAACCACCCGCCCGCACCATAAATCACCTCAGGCGGAATCACCCCCTCTTTCAACAACCGTTGTGGGCCATAAAGATCCGCCAGGATCCGATTAAGCAAACGGGCGCGCTGTGCCAAACCATAAGAGAGCGTTGCCCACTCTTCACCGGGTAACACCAGCGGCAACTCATCCAGAGCCCAGGGTCGGTCTCGACCCTGGGGGTCCGCGTAAATCGTATAGGTAATACCCTCATCACGAATATGCTGCTGGGCACCCGCCAGACGCGATTCAATGTCGCGCGGGCCCGTTTCACCCAACAGCGCCAGAACCGGTAACCATTGAGGCCGAGCCGATCCATCACTCAAACATAGTTCGTCGAAGCGTTCGGCGGCAGCAACCCGTCGGGCATAGCCGGCCAGCAGCGGAGAAGCAACACTCCCCCCGGTGGGCAGGGCCGTTCCCACAGACTGGGGCGAAGGAACTGCGGGCATAAATCAGAGATGATCGCTGAGGGATTCAGGTCAGACGCAAATCCAGTGTTAATGGGAAATCCGGGTTGAGATGCTGCTGATCAATCCGGACTTCACCTGGAGTATGACCGATCCGGAAGAAGCGTGCCAGACGACGCGCCTCCGCTTCATAGGCATTGACCGGGAAGGTATCGTAGTTCCGCCCACCCGGGTGCGCGACATGATACTGACAACCGCCTAGCGAGCGATGCATCCAGGTATCCACCAGATCGAACGTCAGCGGCGCATGCACCCCAATGGTGGGGTGCAGACAGTTGGGCGGCTGCCATGCGCGGTAACGGACGCCAGCGACAAATTCGCCCTGTACGCCGGTAGGATGCAACGGCACCAACTCACCGTTACAGGTGACCACATGGCGGCCCGCCACAAAACCACTGACCTTGATCTGAATCCGCTCCAGCGAGGAGTCGACGTAACGTACTGTCCCGCCTGAGGCACCTTCTTCACCCATGACATGCCAGGGCTCCAAAGCCACGCGCAGATCTAAACGCACGTTGTGTACATCCATCTCACCGATATGTGGAAAGCGGAACTCAAAATGCGGTGCAAACCATTCGGCCTTGAACGCATATCCGGACTGATTGAGCTCTTCAATCACATCGCACAGATCAGCCCAGACGAAGTGCGGCAGCATGAAGCGATCATGCAGACCGGTCCCCCAGCGCACCAGGCTTGACGGCTGGTATGGCACCTGCCAAAAACGGGCGACCAACGCCCGCATCAGCAACTGTTGCGCCAGACTCATGCGCGCGTGCGGCGGCATTTCAAAGGCGCGCATTTCCAGGAGCCCCAGACGACCCGTCGCACTATCTGGTGAGTAAAGCTTATCAATACAGAATTCCGCACGATGGGTATTACCCGTCACATCCACCAGCAGATTACGCAACACCCGGTCGATCATCCATGGCGGCACGTTGTTGAACAGCGTGTTCTGACGGCGCAGTTCTTCAAACGCCACCTCCAGCTCTCGCACCGATTCATGACGCGCCTCATCGACCCGGGGTGCCTGGCTGGTTGGACCAATAAACAGCCCCGAGAACAGATACGACAGCGCCGGGTGGTTATGCCAGTAGGCCACCATGCTGGCCAGCAGATCCGACCGGCGCAGGAAAGGCGAATCGTTCGGCGTCGCGCCGCCGAGGACAAAGTGGTTGCCACCACCTGTACCTGTGTGACGCCCATCCAGCATGAACTTCTCGGTTGACAATCGCGTCTGATGCGCCGCCTCATACAGGAAGTTCGTGTGATGCGTCAGCTCAGCCCAGCAGCTCGCCGGCTGAACGTTCACTTCAATCACGCCCGGATCCGGTGTCACGCGCAAGACTGTGAGACGCATATCCCGCGGCGGCTCGTAGCCTTCGATGATCACGGGAAGGCCCATGGCCTCCGCCGTGGCTTCTACGGCAGCCAGGACTTCCAGATAATCTTCCAGACAAACGGTCGGCGGCATAAACACATAAAGCTTGCCATCTCGAGGTTCCGCGCACATGGCCGTGCGCGTGAGCCAAGCGGCCGACTCAAACATCGCCGGTTTTTTCAGGGCTTCCAGTGGGTCGCTCGTCATCGGATAAGCACCCGATTCATAGGCCTTTGACTCAACCGATTGGGGCACACCACCAACGCGCACACGCAGTTGTGCATGACTGGGCAACCGCGGCTGTTCTACCGTCGGATCCGGTGGATTCACATACGGAAAATCGCTGCGACTACACCATGGTTGTGAGTCCAGCGGCAAGCGATATCCCATCGGCGAATCACCCGGAATGAGATAGCAACGCTCATCACGTAGAAACCACGGACCACTGATCCAGTGCTCGGCAACATCACCACGGGTAATCGGCAACGCATAACCAATCACCGACTCCAGACCTTGCATATAAACCTTACGCAGTCGATCTCGTTCCAGTTCGTCATCCAGACGTGAATCAAAAGGATCGACGTTTTCCGGCAAACGGCGTTCTCGCCACAGGTAGTACCAGACATCTTCAAACGCAGGGAACACCCACTTCGGCATCACGCCGAGGCGCTCGGCAACACCTCGCAGGAACGCACCGGCATCCTCGGCCGTCACGCCATAATCCAGCGACTCATCGGCAACCAGATTCGGATTCAGCCAGAGCGGCTCGCCATCCTTGCGCCAGAAGATATTGAGCGACCAGCGCGGCAACTGCTCACCCGGATACCACTTGCCCTGGCCGTAATGACGCAAGCCGAACGGTGCATATTCATCGCGCAACTTATCCAACAGCGACGCCCCCAGAATCCGCTTGGTCGGGCCCATCGCCTCGGTATTCCATTCGGCGCCATCCCGATCATCGACCGAAACAAAGGTCGGCTCCCCACCCTGGGTCAACCGTACATCAAGGCGATGCAGATCCGCATCGACCTGATCACCCATGGCATCAATTTCGAACCAGGATGCTTCCGTATAGGGTTTAGTCACACGCGGTGCTTCCCAGATTCGCGTCACCTGCATGCTATGCTCAAATTCGCATTCGCACTCATCCAGCGCACCGGTGACGGGCGCTGCCGAGCCTGGATCCGGTGAACAGGCCACAGGAATATGGCCTTCGCCCGCTAACAACCCCGAGGTGGGATCAAAACCAATCCAGCCGGCACCCGGCAGATAGACCTCACACCAGGCATGCAGATCGGTAAAATCAATCTCCGGTCCTGATGGGCCATCCAGCGATTTGATATCGGGTGCCAACTGAATCAGATAGCCTGATACAAAGCGGGCAGCAAACCCCAGATGACGCAACAACTGTACCAGCAACCAGGCAGAATCACGGCAGGAGCCCGACCGCTTGGTGAGCGTTTCCTCCGGCGCTTGCACGCCCGGTTCCATACGAATGGTGTAACTAATGTCTTGTTGTAAACGCTGATTCAGACCGACCAGAAAATCAATCGTCCGCACCTTCTCATGCGGAATCGTCGACAGATAGGCACTGAAAGCTGGCGTCGGTGTCAGGCAGGCACGATAGGGCTGCAGCTCATGCACCTGTTCTGCCGGATAAGAGAATGGAAACTCTTCTGCTTCGGGCTCTAGGAAGAAATCGAAGGGGTTATGCACGGCCATTTCGGCCACGAAATCCACCTCGATACGAAACTCGGTGGTCTTCTCCGGAAAGACCATACGTGCCAGATAATTCGCCTGCGGATCCTGCTGCCAGTTGATGAAATGCTCACCGGGCACAACGCGCATGGTGTAGCTGAGAATGCGAGTACGCGCATGCGCGCACGGCCTCAAGCGAATGATCTGTGGCCCCAGATTAATGGGACGATCATAGCGATAGTGGGTAACGTGATTGAGGGCGACGTGGATCGACACAGGGCTGCTCCGGCGAGGTCATTAGGACACTCATCTCTACGCAAAAGCTGTGCCAAAAAGGTGCGAAGACGCCATCCAGACTCGGATGGCGTGCCTTTTACTGTTGCCCCGCAAGGGTCTGTATCGAATGCGTAGGGCGCGTTTCCATCGAATTGCCGACGCGCAGCGATACCAGACGGGCTTCTTCGGCGCTGGTTTCTGCCCATACAGGATTCGGGAGGGCGCTGAATACCTCCTTCAGCTTCTCACCCCACATCTGGTGCACGCTATTAAAGTAGCTATTACCCGCATCGATATGACTGAAGTGGGTGATCTCCAAACTGTCTGTCTTGTACACCAGCATATCCAGCGGCAGACCGACCGAGAGATTAGAACGCAGCGTCGAATCCATAGAGATCAGTGCGCACTTGGCCGCATCACCCAGCGAGGTCTCCGGACGGATCACACGATCCAGGATCGGTTTACCGTACTTGGACTCGCCAATCTGCAAATAGGGCTTTTCCTCCGCGCATTCAATGAAGTTACCCGCGGAATACACCTCAAAAATCCGGCAGCGTTCCTGACCAATCTGACCGCCGACAATGAGGCTGCAATTGAAATCAATGCCGAACTGTTGCAGCGCCTTGGCATCACGATGGTGCACAAAACGAACGGCATCGCCCACGTACTGCGCCACTTCGTACATGGTCTGTGCTGCCAGCAAGCCCTTGTCCGTTTCCATGATCTCGGCCAGATGCTGGCGTACCGCTTGGGTAATCGCCAGATTGCCGGCAGACATCATGACAATCACACGGTCCCCCGGTCGTTCAACCAGGCTCATTTTTCGGAAGGTACTGATCTGGTCGATCCCGGCATTGGTCCGGGCATCCGACAGAAACACAAGACCGGCATTCAGCCGGAGAGCAACGCAATAAGTCATAAGCGATCAGGGAATAAAGCCGTCGAGCAGTCAATTAGAGAACCAGAAAATCCTGGCGAATTCTAACCCCCAGATCGTCAATATCGGCGAGTAATTTCGTCAACCAGTCGTGCAATCCATCTTCAGCGATTTCTTCAATCGTCAGATAGCGTAGTGTCGCCGCCAATTTTCCGGCACGACGACGGGTTTCATGAGAGTTACCATTACCCACATTTTCCAGATTGGCCACGATTTCATTGACACAGGAAGCGATGGATCGCGGCATGTCCTTGTTGAGAATCAGCAGCTCAGCGACACGGGTACCGCTGATGGTATCCCGGTAAACCTTACGGTAGCCTTCAAAGGCCGACAAAGAGCGCAGCACGGCTTCCCAATGATAAAACTCACGCACGGCATGCTCCGGATCATCCGGATCCAGCAAACCTGACATGGCATCCTGCGCTTCAATATCCTGGAAACGCAGATCAATCATCCGGGCCGTACTGTCAGCACGCTCGATAAAGGTACCCAATCGAATGAAGCGAAAAGCCTCGTCTTTGAACATGGTGCCGATAGTCATGCCGCGAGACAGATGCGAACGCATCTGCACCCACTCGAAAAACTTGCCCGGTTCGCGCAGAGGCAGATTGTCATCACACAGCTTGAGAAACTCCAACCAGGTGCCGTTGATCGTTTCCCACATCCCCGTCGTAATCTGGCCGCGCACGGCCCGGGCATTCTCACGCGCATTGTGCAAACTGCACCAGATGGAAGACGGATTGTCTTCATCCAGCACCATGAAACGAATCACCGACTCCGGATTCACATCACCGAACTTGGCCTGATACACCGGCAACAGCTCGGCCAACCCCAGCATCCCGGCCAGACTGGCGGCGGCTTCACGCTGCTGCCCAGGCAACAGCGACTGCTGCAGACCAATATCGATCAAACGGGCCGTATTCTCGGCACGCTCGGTATAACGAGCCATCCAGTAGAGACTATCAGCGGTGCGGGAAAGCATGGGACTTCCTTAAAATAAACAGCACGGATCAGACAAATGACGGATAGATCACTCAGCAGCAACCCAGGTATCTTTGGTGCCACCACCTTGTGATGAGTTCACGACCAGAGAGCCTTCCTTGAGGGCGACGCGGGTCAAGCCACCGGGTACCATACGGACACCGGAAGGAGAGGTCAGCACAAAGGGGCGCAAGTCGATATGGCGTGGCGCGATTCCCTTTTCCACCATCGTCGGACAGGTCGACAATGACAGCGTCGGCTGGGCAATGTACGCATCCGGATGAGCGATCAGCTTGGCGCGAAACTCGGCAATCTCGGCTTTGGAAGCCGCTGGCCCAATCAGCATGCCGTAGCCGCCTGCACCATGCACTTCCTTGACCACCAGCTTTTCCAGGTTATCCAGCACATACTTGAGCGAATCCGGCTCCGAACAGATGTGCGTCGGCACATTGTGCAGAATCGGCTCCTGGCCCAAATAGAAACGGATCATGTCCGGCACATAGGGGTAGATCGACTTATCATCAGCGACGCCGGTACCAATGGCATTGGCCAGTGTCACACGACCGGCACGATAGGCCCGCATCAGCCCGGGCACACCCAACATAGAGTCCTTATTGAACACCTCCGGATCCAGGAAATCATCGTCAATCCGGCGATAAATGACATCCACCCGTTTCTTGCCGTGCGTGGTCTGCATATAGACCGTATCATCCTCGACCACCAGATCCTTGCCTTCGACCAGTTCCACACCCATTTGCTGGGCCAGGAAGGCGTGTTCGAAATAAGCCGAGTTGTAGAGCCCCGGCGTCATGACGACGACGGTCGGGTCTTCCAGTGAATCCGGCGCACCCTGACGTAAGGTTTCGAGCAATAGATCAGGATAGTGCGCTACCGGGGCAATACGATGTGCACCAAACAGGTCGGGGAACAACCGCATCATCATCTTGCGGTTTTCCAGCATATAGGAAACCCCCGACGGCACACGCAGGTTGTCTTCCAGTACATACCATTCGTTCTCGCCAACGCAGACCAGGTCAATGCCAGCAATCATGGCGTAAATACCGGACGGCACATCCAACTCCAGCATCTCTTTACGGAACTGTGCGTTCCCGAGCACACGATTGGCAGGAATGATGCCGGCCCGCAGGATGTCCCCACGACCGTAGACATCTTTGAGGAACAGATTGAGCGCCTGTACACGCTGCGCCAACCCTTTTTCCAGTCGCGCCCAGTGTGACGCCGGAATAATACGCGGCACCAGATCAAAAGGAATCAGCCGCTCCGTACCGACATCGTCACCATAGACCGAGAAAGTAATCCCGACCTGGCGGAACAAATGATCCGCTTCGGCTTTCTTGCTTTCGAGAAAGCCGGCCTCGCGCCGCGCCTTCCATCGCTCAAAGCCTGCATAGTGAGCCCGTACCTCGCCATTTTCCAGCAGCATTTCATCAAACATGGTGATCCTCGCATCGGCGAACAAATATCACCCTGACTAATACAAGAACCGTGCCAACATGGTTTGGCATGGGATCCGGCAAGAATCTGATTCACCCAATCGATTTTCAACGATAGCGTTGCACAACGATGGTGCGGCACAACATTCCGAAACGACTCACCGCCCTCTTGTGGTGCGCCCCACGGGCACTCAGGAGAAAATCGATTGAAAAATGCTAGGATGACAGAACGCTTAACTTTCGACCGTCCCATGCACTCTCTGCTGCCCTGGATTCTGAACGGCACCCTGATCGCTACCGCTGTCTTCATTCATTATGAAACGCTGTACAGCATGGCACGCCATCTGCCGAATCTGACCAATGTCCCGCCCAGATATCGCGTACTTCTAGGTGTTTTTGCCATTCTGGTCGCCCATGCGGTCGAGATCTGGGTCTTTGCACTGGGGTATTACACGATGGTCCATCTGGGGCTGGGCAACCTGTTCGGCATGACCACCCCGGATCTCTTGGGCGATTGTGTCTACCTGTCCTGGATTTCATTCACAACGGTCGGCTTCGGGGATGTCGCCGCCAATGGCGACCTGCGCTTCCTGCCGGGTCTGGAAGCGCTGACCGGCTTCGTTCTGATCACCTGGTCAGCATCATTTCTCTTCATTGAAATGCAGAAATTCTGGCCCATGACCAAACACGTGGAGCATCACCCGGAAAACCACGACCATTAAGGCAGAAGGCAACGCCTGCCGGATGTTAGAATCCAGCCTGATTTTTGCCTATAAAGCCCACTCCGCATGGACACTCTGCTGCTGCTCAAGGCTCTCATTCTCGGCGTTGTCGAGGGTCTGACCGAATTTCTGCCCATTTCTTCGACCGGCCATCTCATTCTGGCGGGCGACCTGCTGGACTTCAACGATGACGCCGGCAAGATCTTCGAAATCGTCATTCAGTTTGGCGCCATTCTGGCCGTCGTCTGGGAATACCGCGCCCGCCTCTGGGAAACCATCGCCTCATGCCCCAGCAGTCGTAAAGCCCAGCGTTTTCTGCTCAACGTGGGTGTGGCCTTTCTGCCCCTGGCCATTTTAGGTCTACTTTTTCACAAGACCATCAAGGCGCACCTGTTCAACCCTATCTCCGTCGCCACCGCCTTTATTGTCGGTGCCCTGTTTATCTTCTGGGCAGAAAAACGTGCGCATCGTATCCGCGTGCCTTCAGTCGATGACATGACCGTCAAAGATGCACTGATGCTGGGCTGCATTCAGGCCTTAGCACTGATCCCAGGCACCTCCCGTTCCGGCGCCACCATCATCGGGGGCCTGCTCATGGGTCTGTCGCGCAAGGCGGCGACCGAGTTTTCGTTCTTCCTCGCCATCCCGACGCTGGGCGTTGCCACGATTTACCAGGTTTACAAAGAGTGGGCGACGATCCAAAACACGGATCTCAGCATGTGGGCCGTCGGCTTCATCTCGGCCTTTATTTCGGCCTTCCTCTGTATCCGCTGGTTATTGCGCTACATCACCACACATAACTTCATCATCTTTGCCTGGTATCGCATCATTTTCGGCCTGGTCGTGCTGATCACCGCCTATACCGGCGTTGTCAGCTGGTCTGCCCACTAAGCGAGCATATTCCCCATGAGTGAGTACGTCCTCTTCGAGGAAAGTGGCGCCTTTCGTGCCGCCACCATTCAGGCCGATCAGAATACCAGCCTACAGGTCGAGCTACCCGGTGGCAAACGCCAGAAACTGAAAGCCGCGCAAGTGCTACTGCGCTTCCGCGACCCATCCCCGGCACAGCTGCTCCCGGGCGCTGAGCCCCTGGCCGCTGACATGGACCCGGCCTTCCTCTGGGAATGTGCTTCGGAAGCCGAGTTCGGCTTTGCCGATCTGGCGGCCGACTATTACGGCCACGCACCCTCGGCGATTGAAGCCACGGCCTTGCTACTGGCCATCCAGAACGCCCCCCTCTACTTTCATCGCCGCGGCAAAGGTCTGTTCCGCCGCGCCCCACCCGAGATCCTGAAAGCGGCACTGGCCGGCGCCGAGAAAAAGCGTCTGCAGGCAGAGGCCATCGAGCGTATGGTGGCCGAACTGGTCGCCGGCACGCTGCCGGAAGCACTGGCGAATCAGATCGACACCCTGCTGGTTCAACCGGACCGCAACCGCCCGGAAGTCAAAGCCTTCGAGGCCGCCTGCGATCAGACCCGGGAAACCCCGGCGGCACTATTGCTTCGCTGCGGCGCCTTCCCGGATGCGTATCACTGGCACTTTCGCCGCTTTGCTGCCGAGCGCTTTCCCAAAGGCATCGGCTTCCCGGAACTGCCGGCACCGGC
>JACCDU010134221.1_pt1 | contig 54486 bp, 56 predicted proteins | sample 7446081 | NCBI WGS metagenome assembly JACCDU01 (sample SAMN15323447, study PRJNA562643) | freshwater metagenome | isolation source: river surface water | place: USA:Blue River Watershed | collected 2017-08-17 | reverse complement strand
CATGCGTTGATGTGCTTCGCGCACCAGTGCTCTGATAGAAATGGTGCCAAATCGTGAGTGAACCGATAAGTAGCTAGGACCTTTGGTCGCTGGAAAGTCACGTGTAGCGTGATAGTGATCCATGCGATCTAGAAAGTGCTCAAAGAATTCTGAGGCACCAGTCATGCCTGCCGGCAAATAGGATTCAATGCCTGTTGACTCAAATCCCATCGATTGAAGGGTTGGTATTGGCACATCGAGAGATTTTGGAATAGATGCAAATTGGCCGCCATCCAGATCCACTGCATGAGCATCTAAATCAGTCGGCGTTAACTTTTTAAGCCAAGCATTTTTGTAAGGCGTGAATACGGAAAATACACCGCCTTGGCCTGTGAGCACTTCCTGATGCTCAAAGATCACCTGATCTTTGTATGCATGAAAAGCAATCTCAATTTTTTCTAAAGCCAAAGACACAATCTGATCGCGTTCAATGGCAGCTGGCTCGTAATCTTTATTGGCAAAGACAGCCTGAACCTTGAGTTCTTTGGCTAGTTGAGGAATGATCTCAGTCGCTTTGCCATGACGCACAATCAGGCCGCCACCTCTACTGCGTAGCTCCGCATCAATTTCTTGCAAAGATTGCCAAATAAAATCTATGCGACGATCTTTCGTTAAACCACGATCGAGTAGGTGAGACAAGATGTCAGTGTCAAACACAAAGGCGAGCCATACTTCTTGGCAAGACTTCACTGCCATGCGTAAGGCATGGTGGTCGTGAACTCTTAAGTCACGCCGTAGCCAGACTAAACCTCTTTTAGTACTCATATCCCTGTCTCCTGAGGATTGGTCTTGAGATGGTATTGTTATTTTCTTAATTGGCTTGATTTTAAAGGCTTATTGCAATTGTGGAGAATTCATTCCCAATTCTTATCTGAAAGCCTATGCGTCGGCTATCAATCAGATAAAATGAACACATGACGCAACCTGATGCGACGCAACCTGATGCAGCCAAGCCGATTGTTGGCTCTTTCGCTAATCAATTCTTGATTGCCATGCCCGGCATGGTGGACGATAACTTTGCTGGAACTGTGGTCTATATTTGTGACCACACATCAAATGGTGCCATGGGATTGGTCGTGAACCGACCCACAGACGTAGATTTGGCCACTCTCTTTGACAAAATTGATCTCAAACTAGAAATACAACCCAAAGCCAGTGAGCCTGTGTATTTTGGTGGACCTGTTCAAACTGACCGAGGCTTCGTGTTGCATGAGCAATCAGAGGCTGAACACACAAGTCACTACAGTTCTTCACTCAGAGTTCCTGGTGGATTGGCAATGACGACCTCTAAAGACATTTTGCAAGAAGTGGCGGCCGGTCATGGCCCTCAACGTTTCTTGATGACTTTGGGCTACGCTGGCTGGAGTGCTGGTCAACTCGAAGATGAAATTGCCAGAAATGGTTGGTTAAACATTCCTGCGCCGACCGAAGAGTTGGTGCACATCATCTTTGATACGCCAGATGAGTACAAATATGAAAACGTCTTGGGGCTTTTAGGGGTTGATTTAGGATTCTTATCCAGTGAGGCGGGTCACGCCTAATGAGTCAAAAAACTCAAACCATCCTGGCTTTTGACTATGGCGAAAAGCGTATTGGTGTGGCTGTTGGTAATGCGATCACAAAAACTTCTGAGCCACTCACCATCATCCAAGAAAAGAACCAAGACGAGCGCTGGAAAGCCATTGAGCAGGTGATTCAAGAATGGCAGGCAGATCTTTTGGTGGTGGGCTTACCTACCCATCCAGATGGCGCACCTCATGAGATGACGCAAAAAGCCAAGCGCTTTGGCAATCAGTTGTACGGCAGGTTTCACAAGCAGGTGGTTTGGGTCGATGAGCGCTACACCTCTGCAGCCGTTGAGGGTGGCAATGATGCCTTGGCGGCACAAATTATTTTGCAGCAATATTTACAAGAACTATGATGCTTTCAAGAGTAATATCTCCCAAGACGCATCACACGATCAGATAACGATATGACATTAACTCAAAATACCTCCAACATTCCTCAGGCAGAGGACCTGTATCAAACACTTCTAGAGCAATTAAATAAACAAAAGAGTGCCGGCAGTGATTTTCAGTTGGCAGGTCTTGCAAGTGGTGGTGCTTGGGTAGCAGAGCGTTTGGCCAAAGACCTTGGTCTACCGAGCTATGGCGTGATTAATGTGTCGTTTCATCGTGATGACTATGCTGAGAAGGGCGTGAAAGCCTTCAATAGCGCAGAAGGCATGTCGACCAAGTTACCGTTTGATGTCGAAGGTACTCACATCATCTTGGTCGACGATGTGTTGGACACAGGTAGAACAGTGAGAGCCGCCTTGAATGAGTTATTTGATTACGGTAGGCCTGCCAAGGTTGATTTAGCAGTATTAGCAGATCGCCATAGAAGACAGTTACCAGTAGACGCGACATTTAAAGGGGCTAAGGTACAACTTGCCGATGATCAAATCTTGGTCCTGGAGCAAACCGAGCAAGGACAGTTTACTTTTGCTACTGAAACAAAGTGAACAACTAAATAAGTAAATAACTAAGTAAATAACTAAGCAAATAAGTAAGCAAACAAATAACTGAAGCCAGTACTTAAACACAGCTAAAATAACGACCTACGATGACAAAAACTGCCAGCCAACTTCAGTTAAACGATAAGGGTGAATTAATCCACCTGCTCACCTTAGAGGGTCTGCCCAAAGAACATATCCTTCACATCTTAGACACGGCTCAACAGTTTGTGGCGGTTAATGAGTCAGATCGAGAAGTTAAAAAAGTACCACTTTTGAGAGGTAAGAATGTTTTTAACCTCTTCTTTGAAAACTCCACCAGATCCAGAACTACTTTTTAGATTGCCGCCAAACGCTTATCAGCGGATGTCATTAATTTAGATATCCAAACTTCATCCACTGCCAAAGGTGAAACGCTGTTAGACACCATTGATAATTTGGTGGCGATGCAGGCAGATATTTTTGTGGTGAGGCATAAAACGACTGGTGCAGCTGTCGAGGTGGCTCAACACTTACCACCTCATGTGCACGTGATCAATGCAGGCGATGGTACTAATCAGCATCCAACGCAAGGTCTACTGGATATGTACACCATGCGTCACTACAAGCAAGATTTCACGAAGATCAAAGTAGCCATCATTGGTGACATTGTGCATAGCCGTGTGGCCAAATCCAATATCGCAGCACTCAAGACTTTGGGTTGCCCAGAAATTAGAGCCATTGGTCCAGAGAGTCTTTTACCGAAAGACTTGAATGTGATGGGCGTCAAAATCTATAACAACATCGAGGAAGGTTTAAAAGATGTTGATGTGGTGATGACCCTCAGAATCCAAAAGGAACGCATGGAGTCTCATCAAATCCCGCAAGGTGATGAGTTCTTCAAACAATGGGGTTTAACCAAAGAGCGACTCCAGTTGGCTAAGTCCGATGCCATTGTGATGCACCCAGGTCCCATGAACCGCGAAGTAGAGATTGCGAGTGATGTCGCTGATGGCAAGCAAGCCGTCATCCTCAAGCAAGTGACCTTTGGTATTGCTGTGCGTATGGCGGTGATGTCGATTGTGGCAGGTAACTCCTAAGCGACGAGTTTCTTTAGAGTCCAAACACCCTAGTGAAAAGTTGATATCAATATGGGTACATGGTCATGGGGATGGGTATTTAGAAATTTGGTGGCAGAACTTCTGATGCCGCCTGGCATCTGGTTGGTGATCATTGCTCTGGCATTTTTATTTGTTAAAAGCAAGCGTGCCAAGAGTTCATTGATCGCCATTTGCCTTTCGATGATTTGGGTTGGCTCTACCAATTACTTTGCTAATCAAATAACCACGATGACTAGTTCTTTCTTGCATTGGCCAGATCCTCTATCAGTCACTCAAGTTCGTCACAAAGATCATCAAAAGATGCCACAAGCCATTATCATTTTGGGTGGCGGCAGAAGAGTCGGCGCGTTGGATGCCCCATCGCAATATCAACAGCAAGACGTGAGTGTTGCTTCCATGGAGAGGTTGAGGTTTGGCGCCAGATTAGCAAAAGTGACACAGCTACCCATCTTGGTGACTGGTGGAGCACCTGACAGGGTGAGTGAAAAAGATATTCCTGAAGCAACGCTCATGAGTCATGTGCTTCAAGATGAGTTAGGTGTTGGTGCTAAGTGGATCGAGTCCAATTCAAATACCACTCAAGAAAATGCACGAGAAAGTGTCCAAATTCTTAAAAAAGAAAGAATTAAAGCAATCTATTTAGTGACCCACTTTTGGCACATGCCCAGAGCAAAGGCCATCTTCGAAAAAGAAGGGCTTCAGGTTGTAGAGGCTCCTATGGGGTATTACCAAAAGAACCAATTTACCCCCTTGGATTTTTACCCGAGTAGCGAGGGGTTTCAGCGCACCCGGTGGATTTTTCATGAAATCCTAGGCCAGCTCTGGTACAGGTTAAAATTATAATAATTAGAAATAAATAGCTCCAACTATTGGATTACTTTTACAAACAAGGTATTGAATCGAGCACAGTATGTCAGAGCAATCATTCCAACCAATCACTGACGATGAAATTTCTATAAAAGACATTATTGATTTCCTGGTGGAATCTTGGAAGGCAATCATTGCTACTGGGATGCTTGGCGCGGCTGCTGCGCTTGCTTTTGTGATGTTGACTCCAAGTCAGTATGAGGCCACTGCACAAATACAGATGGCGCAGATTAGTATCAGCAACAACAACACTAATCCTCTGGGATCCAATGTTGAGTTACCTAGTTTATTGATTGCTCGCCATCAGGTTCCCAGCACTTACACAGAAGATGAGATCAAGGCATGTGGCTTAGAAGGCAAAAAAATGCCCCAGGAATCTCTATCAAAGTTGGCAAAATTTACCCCTGTTAAAGGCGTTGATTCAATCGTTGAGTTAAAAATTAGATTAGAGTCAAAAGAGGGTGCCTTGGCCTGCGCACAAGCCTTATTTGCAAACGTGAAAGAGTCTCAAAGCCTAATCATTAAGCCATACATTGAAGAAGCCAAATCTTTGTTGGCCAAATATCAAGTTCGTTTACAAGAAACCCAAGCGCTAGTGGCTAAAGCTGATAAATCTGGTTCGGCACTCTCGGCGGCATATTTGGCCAACAGAGATGAGGTCAAGTTTTTAACCGATGAAAGCATTCGCTTGAACGCATTAATTACTTCTGGAGACGCTCGTCAAACAAAATTGGTGGCCCCTGTTTACGTTTCTGATTTGCCGGTGTTTCCTAAGAAGAGTGTTAGTTTGGTTGTGGGTTTGTTGGCTGGCTTGTTTGTGGGTCTTTTGTTGGTCTTGTTGCGTAAAGCTTGGAATAATTACAAACCCGGCACCAATTGATATTGATTGATCCTAGACATCTGATCGCATCATGAAGTGGCACCTCATTCAGACCAAAGTTCGAGAAGAGTTTCGGGCCCTAGAGAATCTTCAAAACCAAGAGTTTGAAGTTTTTTTACCCGCTTGTCAGGTTGAGAAAAAGCGTCAACATGCCATTAAGTTGGCCACTGAGCCGCTCTTTTCGCGCTACCTATTTATTCGTTTGTCCGATGTAACCAGTAATTGGTTTCCCATCCGGTCGACTAGAGGTGTTGCTCAGCTCATCAAATTTGGTCGATCTTTAGATCCAGTAGTGATTCCTGATGTGATTGTGGATTACCTCAAACAGCGTTGCGCCAAAGAAGAGCCTTTGCATCAATTGTTTAATCCAGGTGATTTATTAGAAATCACGCAGGGTCCATTCAAAGGGTTAACGGGGTTTTTTGAAAAACTTCAAACCATGCCCGATGGCCTGGCTAGGGCTTTACTACTTGTCGAGGTCCTGGGCTCAGTACAAAAGTTACAGGTGTACTTGCCCCAATTAAGAAAAGTTGGTATTTAGTTTCTTGTAAAGCGTGCTGCGCTGGCAATGCTATCGCAGTTTTTTGAAGATGCCGGGGGTTTTAAATTTAACCACGGCGTTATATATCCACACATACGACACGCAGAATAACAAGGCAAAAGATTGCAAGACCCAAGTGCTGTCCCACCAAATGATCGCAGGAAGCACTGCCATAGTAGATAACAGCCAAAGGTAGGGAGAGGTTTTTGCATTCTTGGCGTACGAGCCAGTTTCTTTTGTCTCGCGCACCTCTGCCCAACGAATCAATCGACGATAGATGAGCGAGTGGAAGTGTGCACCATCGGGTAGCCCTGGATTTTTTCCTTGATGGACTTTTCGGCGCCAAATCGTGAATAAGGTTTCAAAAATAGGGTAGGCATTGACCAGTAACGCAAACCATGGTGAGACTGTCGGGTTACGTTTGACTAACAAAATTGAGAGTAGGGCAATTAAAAAACCAATCAGATAAGCACCACCGTCGCCTAAAAAGATTAAACCACGAGGGTAGTTCCAGGTAAAGAATCCCCCAACAGCGCCAATCACAATCAAGCATGCAGAAGCTAATATTGGATCATTGACTTTAAAGGCAATATAACCAATCGCGAGCAGGCTGATGATCGCGACCATACTAGCTAAGCCATTAAAACCATCAATGATGTTGTAAGCATTAGCTAAGCCTGTGATGGCAATGATTGTGAAAGCTATGGATACAAAACTAATCATCAATAAATCATTGATGATGGGTACATGAAGATCACTGATCCAGCTATTTAATAAGTAACCGGCTAAGCCAGCGGAGATAGCTGTAGCAATCAAGCGTGTTTTGACACCTATCTTTTTAGTCATATCCTCTAGCAAACCAACCAAGAAGCTAGGCAGTGCACAGGCAGTCAGCTGTAAAAGTAGGGTTCCGCGTTCCAGCTTGAAGAACGCAAGCGCACAAATAGAGGTGACTAAAAGGGCTAAGAAGATCCCAATTCCGCCAACACGCGGCACAATTTGGGTATGAAATTTTTGAGGTCCTGATAAATCATGGTCGCTGGTGATATTTTCGTGAAGGTGTTTGTAGCGAATAAGTCCCAATGTCACCAAAAGACTTATTAAAAAAGAAAGGATCAAAAAATTCATACCAAAATTATAGTTTTTTGCAACGCAAAATGCGTGCTAGAAAATGTGCTATCTGCTACAATGTTCATAATTGAACATAAATATATAAGTCATTGATTTATATGTGTAAATGTAAATACTAGGTCATTGGGTGGGGCGGTAGCGTGCCAGAACATATACTTTTAAAAACTAAAAGGCAGTCTTTTTACTGACTAATTAATGCATTCAGCGCCCAGAGAACTTCAATTTAGAGTCTTAAGACTCTTAGGGTCTAATCCTCATGTGACTCAACGAGAGCTATCAAAGTCTTTGGGGGTGAGCTTGGGTGGAGTGAACTATTGTTTGAATGCTTTAGTTGCTAAAGGTTCCGTCAAGATCCAGAACTTCAGAAACAATCAAAACAAGTCGGTCTATGCGTATGTATTGACCCCGCAAGGTTTGGCTGAAAAAACAGCTCTTACCGGAGCATTTTTGAAACGTAAAATGCAGGAGTACCAATCTTTGAAGAATGAGATCGAGGCTTTGAGTCGTGAGGTGGGGCAGTTGTCGTCATCTGATGCGGAAGAGGTAAATATCTTAAATAGAGCTGAACCATTGGAAGTAGGTCAAGCTAACGGGATAGGGCATTAGGGGGCTTGAGTAGCAGCATTCGAACCTTTTATTTGGCTCCAATCATACTTTTCTGAATTGTCGCCATTAATTAACCATGAACATTAAAGACTTTCAACAATTAGCCCTCTCTGGATCAAATCCCAATGGGATTGGACTTTCTCCGCAATTAATTGAGGAGGCTCTGCGTATCAGATTGGTCGAGCAGAAGTTTTTGGAATTGTTTTCTCAGGGCAAGATGAATGGTACTGTTCATACTTGTGTTGGCCAAGAATTTAGCGCTGTTGCAGTGGCAGGTCAATTGACTGCAAATGATTGGGTTACTTCAAATCATCGCTGTCATGGACACTTTATCTCTAAGACCAAAAATTGGCAGGGATTGATTGATGAGCTGATGGGTTTGGAAAGTGGTGTTTGTAAAGGGCTTGGCAGTAGTCAGCATTTGTATGCTAAGGGTTTTCTATCCAATGGACCTCAGGCAGCTCTGGTTCCAGTAGCCACAGGTATTGCCCTATATAACAAAATTCACAAACAAGAGGGTATTGCGGTTTCCTATATTGGTGAAGGAACCTTGGGTGAAGGTGCTCTATATGAGGCTATGAATTTAGCTTCTATTTATGAAGTACCACATTTGATTGTTTGTGAAAATAATTTGTACTCTCAATCTACTCCGCAATTGATTGGCGTATCAGGTTCAATCTTAGATCGCCCGAAAGCATTTGGCATTAAGACTTTTGAAGCGGATACTTGGAATTTTGAAAAGCTAATGCAAGTAGCAAAAGAGGCGATTGACTACGTTCGCACTGGACATCCAGCTTTTTTGGCTATTCGTACATACAGGCTTAACGCCCACTCTAAGGGTGATGATGATCGAGATATCACCGAGGTCCAATTTTTTAAAGACAATGATCCGCTTACTAAATTATTAGGAATTGAGCAATGGGCTGCTTTGGCACAAAAAATTGCTGCGCAAATTGATGATCACGTTGCCAACGTAAATCCAGTGATACTCAATTTTGAAAATTACGTTAAAGATCAACTTCCTCGAAAAACGACAGCAAAATTAGAGCCTGTCGTAAATGAGAGGAAACGCATGGTTGCGGCGCTCAATAGTGCCTACCGAAAAACCTTAGAGGCTGGTGCTTTTCATATTGGAGAAGACATTTGTGATCCATATGGTGGTGCATTTAAGGTAACCAAGGGGCTTTCAATCGATTTTCCATTGATGGTGAGAAATACTTCGATTAGTGAGAATGGTTTGCTGGGAGTTGCCATTGGCATGGCTTTGATGGGAACCCATAGTTTTGCTGAAATCATGTTTGGTGATTTTATGACCCATACTTTTGATCAGCTGATTAGTAATGCATCCAAGATCCACCATATGTATGCATTCCAAACTTCTGTGCCTGTTCGCATTAGAACGCCGATGGGGGGTAAGCGTGGCTATGGGCCAACCCACTCTCAGTCACTCGAAAAGCATTTCTTGGGTATTGATAATGTCGGCGTGATTTCATTGAGTTCTTTGATAGACCCAGCTGTTGCTATTGAAGAGTCAAGAGATGTCGATTTCCCAATGGTGATTTTAGAAAATAAAGTTGATTATGGAAAAACTCTTTGGAGTGGCTCTGAGTATTTTGAACTCACTCGAGAAGCAAAAATATTTGGAGCATTGCGATTAAATCCAAAAATTGCTGTACCATCGCTGACTATCGTCAGTTATGGTGAAACTGCTCGTCATATTGCCGATCACCTCGAGCAGTTTTTTGAGGAAACGGATTTTGTCCCCGAGTTAATTTGCTTAACCCAGTTGCACCCCTTGCACACTAATCTCATTGAGCGTTCGGTGAAAAAAACAGGCCGATTATTAACAGTGGAGGATGGCTCTGTTGATTTTGGTCTTGGCGCCGAAATACTAAGTAAATTAGTTGAAAAAGGGCAGACCCTTCAGTTTGTCCTAAGAGTGGGTGCAGAACCTGTTCCGGTGCCATCCATTACCAAGCTAGAGTTAGAGGTGCTGCCTACAATCGATCGCATTATTGCGTCAGTTAATGCTAAAAAATTGACTCATGGAGTTCGTTCATGATTGAGATATTGGTGCCACGCGAAAACGTCAATGATGAATCTGTAATCATCTTAGAAGTTAATTTTTCATCTGGTTCTAAAGTTAAAAAAGGAGATATAGTTGTTAGTATTGAGACCTCTAAAACAAATATGGATGTTCATACTCCTGAGGATGGTGTTGTAATTCATCAACTTGAAAAAGGTGCAGAAATAGATGTTGGCTCACTTTTATTTTCTCTTTCATGTGAGCCAGAGCTTGCAACTGAAATCAAAGAACAGACAAATAACCGGAGCGCCGGATTAAACGTGGCTACGCAAAAATCAAGCGCTAAATTTTCAATAGCTGCAATTAAGCGCGCAAAAGAACTGGGGGTTAATCTTGGTCAATTTCATCATGGATGGGTGACTAGCGCTGATGTTGAAAAGCATGCCGGCGTAGCAATTCCAGAAGCTAGATTGCAACAGGCGGTGACTGATAAAAAGCCTGAGAAAAAAAATGCGCCAGTTCTAGCTGTTCCATCAACCACCATTGCCATTTCAAAGAGAAAACAAGCTGAGGCTAAAAATCTCATTTCTGGCGATCATGGAAATACTACCTCTACTGTTGGAGTTGAAGTTAAGCTTTTGGGTGAGAGACTCGTTCCCCCGCCTTATCTTTTTAAGGATAGCATTTCTGATTTAATTGTTTTTGAGACTTCCAGGTTGCTAAGACAATACCAAGAGCTTAATGGTTTTTATGTTGATGAAAAAACTTGGTCTCAATATAACCAAATCAACTTTGGATGGAGTTTCGATAATGGAAGAAATCTTAAGGTTCTTACTATTAAGGATGCTGATAAAATCTCGTTGACAGGTCTTCAGGAAGAGGTTGTTCGACTGTTAGATTTATATGATTCTGGTGCAACCATCCCTATGGAATTATTGACGGATTCCACAGTTACCTTTTCAGACTTGTCGCGCTCATCTGCTTCATTTATGTTTCCACTAATTAATGGGCACCAAAGTCTGATTTTGGGAGTGGTGCGTAAATCTAAGTATGTATTTGAGATCTTTGCATCTTTTGATCATCGGGTTTCAGAAGGGTTAACTGTTGTTAATTTCTTATCAGAGTTGAAATTCAGAGTGCTCTCGTACTTTGTCGGTCAAAACGGGATGGTGAATACCTCATGTTACGCCTGTGGAAAATCGATGGCTGAGGAATTGAGTTTGGGGTATAGGGGTTTTATAAAGATGACTTTAGCTAATGGTGACGATGAGAATCTGTGCAGAAACTGTTTTGAAGGCTGGTGAAAAATGTCTACACAAAGTATCCTTGAATATCTATCGAAACTTTTAAATAAGCCAATTACACCAAATACGGAAATTGCTTTAAGTTCTGCACAAAAATCACGTTTGCATGGATGGCTCATTAACAATGGGATTGCATTTAATGAGGCTACTCTAGCGCGTAAATTTACTGTTGAAAAATTACTTTTTGGAGGTATTAGAGAGGAGGCGCCTCAACTTCGTTCTAAAGATGGCTTTTTATCTTCGGATGAATTGAGTGCAGGAATTTTTAAAATTGGGGTTGATATTCAGCGCGTAGATGAGTTATTCCCGCAAGGTTTATCTTCCGATCCCAAAACCAATCAAGAGTTATCTCAAATCTTCACAGCAAAAGAGCTTTCTTATGCGCAATCTAAACCTGATACCGAGGCTACCCTCACTGGTATTTTTTGTGCAAAAGAAGCTATTCAAAAAATATCATCTATATCAAAAAAACTTAATGAGATTGAGGTACTCCCTGATGAGGACGGAACTCCAAAAAGTAATGGTTATTTATTAAGCATTTCTCATAGTGGGAATTATGCAATTGCTATAGCATGTTTAGCCACTCAAAAATATACCGATATCAATCCAAAAGTGGATTCCTTCAATAAAACTTCGGAAACAAAAGATATTCCTGGGCTAGGCTTGAGGCTGATTGATTATGTATTAATGCTGTTGGTCTCTATTGCGTTGATACTAACATTCGTCAGGATGTAGCTTTGATGCTCAATATAAAACTCACGATTTATTAAGACAAGCTACCATTTAATATACCAAATGAATAATCTACAAATTCACCCATTAAGTGATGTTCAATCTAGTGCGATTGGTGATGGTACGCGCATTTGGCAGTATTGCGTTGTATTCCCTAATGCAAAGATTGGTAAAAATTGTAATATTTGCGCACAGGTACTGATTGAAAACGATGTGATCATTGGCGATAATGTAACGATTAAAAGTGGGGTTCAATTGTGGGATGGAGTTCGCATTGGTGATAGTGTATTTATCGGCCCAAATGTAGCATTTACCAATGATGATTTCCCTAGGAGTCAGAAATATCCAGACTTATTTTTAAAAACTAAAATAAGTGATGGGGCAAGTGTTGGAGCAAATGCAACAATACTCCCTGGTCTTACCATTGGTGAGGGGGCTATGGTTGGCGCTGGCGCAGTAGTTACAAGAAATGTCCCTCCCTATGCGATTGTCACCGGAAATCCAGCTGTTATCAGTGGTTACGTTGGAGTTAATCGCGCCAAGCCTAATCTTCTAAATTATGAATCAATAAATTTGACTGAAGGTCGCAATTACTTGGGGGTTGGCTCTTGTGTTTTATATAAACTTCCACTCATCCCTGATATGAGGGGTAATTTATCTTTTGCTGAGTATGAAAAGCAAATTCCATTTATACCTAAGCGCTGTTTTTGGGTATTCAATGTTCCGAGTCGTGAAGTTCGAGGGGAGCATGCACATAAAAAACTTCATCAATACTTGGTGTGTGTCAAAGGTTCGGTCAATATTGTTCTGGACGATGGCAAAGATAAATTAGAGGTAGTACTTGATAAACCTGACTTAGGTTTGCATATCCCACCAAAGGTCTGGGGAATCCAATATAAATACTCTGAAGATGCGGTACTTTTAGTTTTGGCATCAGAGGAATACGCCACAGAAGATTATTTACGAAATTACGAGGATTTTATAACCTATATTAATTATGAGAGTTCCTAATCATGATCCAATTTTTAGACCTTAAGGCTATTAATTTGAGGCAGAAAAAGGAGTTTCATCAAGCGCTAGATCGCGTGCTTGACTCTGGCTGGCTAATTTTAGGCAAAGAGGTTGAATTATTTGAGAAAGAGTTCGCTCACTATTGTGATACTAAATTTTGTATCGGTGTTGCCAATGGACTTGAGGCGCTATATTTAACATTAAAAGCTTGGGATATTGGGCCTGGAGATGAAGTTATTATTCCATCTAATACTTATATAGCTACTTGGTTGGCTGTAAGTCAAACTGGCGCAAGACCGATTCCAGTAGAGCCGAATATTTATTCTTATAATTTGGATCCGGCGTTAATTGAGGGAGCTATTACATCTAGAACTAAGGCAATTATTCCAGTGCACTTATATGGTCAGTCAGCTGATATGGAGTTGATTATGGCTATTGCAAAAGGGAATAATTTAAAAGTTCTTGAGGATGCTGCCCAGGCGCATGGCGCCACTTACCAAGATAAAAAAGTTGGCGGGTTGGGTGATGCAGCAGCTTTTAGTTTTTATCCCGGAAAAAATCTTGGAGCATTGGGAGATGGGGGCGCTATAACTACCAATGATTTAATGTTGGCGCGTAAGCTTTCTATATTGCGAAATTATGGATCGGAGGTTAAATATCATAATCTGCTAAAAGGATTTAACTCGCGCCTAGATGAAATCCAAGCCGCCTTTCTAAGAATTAAGTTAGGTTTACTGGATGCAGATAACTATAGGCGCAAAGAAATAGCTGTGAAATATACAAATGCGTTTAAAGATTTAAGCTGTGTAACGCCGCCTCCTTTTAGTGAGAGCGGGGAAAATTCATGGCATCTATATGTAATTCGGCATCCCAACCGTGATTTACTTATAAAGCACCTAACCGATCTAGGGGTTGGGGTAATGATCCATTATCCATTCCCTCCCCATTTGCAACCAGCTTATTCAGAATTGAATTTTCCTGCCGGATCATTCCCAGTGGCGGAGGAAATCCATAAAACTTGCATTAGTCTTCCGATCTCTCCTGTGATGACTGAATCTGAAATCGATAAAGTAATATCATCAGTATTAATTGGTGCAAATAGATGCTCTTAATCTTGATTTTTGTATACGTACAATAACGAATGAGCAGTTTTAAGTTTATCGATCTTATCAAGCATGGCCTTATTTACGGGGTTGGGGGAATTGCTCAATCTGCTTTAGGCTTTATTTTGCTTCCAATCTTGACCGCCAAAATGAGCCTCGAAAATTTTGGAGCATACTCTCTCATCTTGATGTCTGCCACTATTGCTAGCGCAATTTTTTATTTAGGTATGACGTCTGCAATGCCTAGGTCATATTTTGATTTTTCGGAAGAGGTGCAGCGAAAAACAATTTTCACCACTGCATTTGTAATTTTGATCGTTGGAGCGATTGGGCAGATTTCTGTGGGCTATTGGTGCGCAGAAATTATAGCTAATTTAGTTTTTCAATCAATGAATGCTCAATACATAGATGCTATACGATGGGCTTTTTTGGGTGGTGCCCTATCTTTTATAAATCAATATTTTTTTTCATATTTACGACTCAAAAGATATTCATTGAGTGCAGTTTTTTTTAGTATTAGTGGAGTAATAGTTGGGGTTTCATTAACTATATGGCTGCTTAAGGCTCAAGATGAAATATTGATAGCTCCATTTAAGGCTGTTTCATTTGCTCAAATCTTGATACTGGTTGGGATTTTAATGCTCTATGGAAAAGAAATGTTTGTAAAACGTTTTTCCTTGGGGGGGTGTAAGCCACTATTACATTTTGGGCTGGCTACAATTTTTACCAGCTTTAGTGTGATGGCTTTGGATTGGGCGGATCGCATAATTATTGAGCGATTTATGTCTTTATCTGACGTGGGGCTATATTCAGCTGCTAATAGAGTGAGTGGATTGATAGGTGTTTTATTAATTGCACCGTTTACACAAATTTGGTCCCCAATGATGTATGAGTATCAGATGAATTATGATATTAAGAAAATTACGGCAAAAGTTTTGTCATATTTTCTAATGGCGAGTGCCATAGTTCTGACTTTCATGGCGCTCTTCTCGGTGTCAATACTAAATTTTTTAATTAAATTCGAAATAACTCAAACTTTAATTTTTCTGTTTCTTGTATTCTCACTATCAAACATACTGAATGGAACTGCCAATATCGTGGTCGCAGGAATATTTTACGAGCGAAAAGTATATTTGATGCCTTTTATATATGCGGCTATTGCGGCAATTAAAATTATTTTAAATATCAATTTAATACCTGCCTATGGAATTGGTGCTGCAGCTTTCAATGCTTTGATAGGATCAATTTTAATCCCCTGTAGCATTTACTTTTTTTCAAAAAAGTATTTTTATTTCCCAATTGAATGGTCTAGGCTAATAAGGTTGGCAGTTGTTGTATCAATGCTTTTGGTATTTTGTGCTACTTTGCAGCCAGAAAACAATTTAATTATTTATTTTATTGGTCACTTTATACTGTGGATACTGACATTATTTGTTATCTATAAAATTTGCATTTTTCCAGATGAAAAGGTGTATCTCGAAAATAAAGTAAAAATTATTTATATGAGTTTTGTGAAAAAATTTAGACTACGTACATGATAATAAATAAATCATCATTTAACTACGCGCTCTCATTTTGCTATGCAATAATCGTAAGGTTGCCATTGATGTTTATAGGCTATTATCAAGACAAGATTGCTTTCAATAAAAAGTTGGATAATGAGGTTTTTAATGATCTCAAGCATCAGGGATTACATATATTTTCAGAGCCTTTGTCTACAAGTGAAGTAAGTGCTCTTTTGGAGGATTTTGAAAATCTAAAAAAATCTAGATCAATTGAGACAAGTGGCCAATTATCTGGACGAATTTTTTCTTGTGGGGTTCTAACCCCCTCTCTTGGGAAATATGTGGATAAAATTAAGCCCCACGTCATTACTTTCCTTGATACGGAGCGGGTGAAAGTAGAGATTACATACTATCAGGAAAGTTGCCCTCAGAAAGATATTCAAAGCGTTCCTGGTGGCGATTTTCATGTTGATGATAATAAGGCCAATCTTAAATACTTTATATACTTATCTGATGTGGGGGTTGAAAATGGCCCCTTTTCTTGCTGTCCCTCGACTGGTGGGTGGAGGTTAAGGGGTAGTCTAATTAGAGCCATCTTGTGGGAATTGACGCACAATAGAAAGTATCATTATGGCTACCTTATTGATCACAGAAAGTGTTTAGCAAGTGAGAAAATGATCACAGGATCTATTGGAACACATTTTCTTGTCGATACGACAACCTTGCATCGCGCTCACCCTGTAAAAGAAGGCTTTCGAAAGGTGGCGGTAATCAGTTTTAATAGAATTTCTGGGCTATAAGCCCACCATGCCCCACTTAGAAAGTATCTTTTGATGAAAATAGTCTCACTAATTCCATTTTGGGATGAGTATCAATACGAAGACCCTAGACTCAAGGGGCTCGATATGATGAGGTTAGCTGGTAAAGCGCTTATTAATTATCCAATTGAGCTATCTAATAAAGTACAGTTAATTACCGATACTTATATCTATAGCAACAATCAAGACATTGAAAATTTAATTGATCGGCGGCTATCATTTAAATTCTTGCCTCGCTCAACATCTCTCGACTCTCAAGTTGCATCTATTGAAAGTATTATTCAGAATTTTCTTAATCAAGTAAATGCTGATGTTGTTGTGTTGCTCCATGCAAAATCACCATTCATTGGTGTAAAGTCGTTAATTGATTGTCTTGATAAGGTCGTTAATAATAATTACGATTCCGCTTTTTTGGCGCGCATTGAAAAAAAGTTTGCATGGTTTTCTGGGCGACGAATTAATTATGAGGCTGTCAATGGCACACCGCATTTATCTAATGTGGAACCAATTATTATTGAGACTTCCTCAATGTATATATTTACAAGAGAGTGCTTTTTGAAAACTGGCACTCGTATTGGCAATAGGCCCTACATTAAATACGTTAATTCTTTTGAGGGGTTGGTGATTGGTGAGCCTGATGATTTAAAGTTGGCAGAATTTCTACTCGATTCTCAGTTTCATACAGGGAGTGATTGAGGTGAATAGAGAAATTCAAATAGAAATTGGTGAAATCTCATATCAAGTGGTAATTGGCCGCAACCTTGAGGATCGATTAATTGAAGTGTTGAAAGCATCAACGAAAAATAATAACGTTGTTATTGTCACCGATTCATATCTACTGGATACGCATGCAAAGAGAATTGCATCTTCCTTAAAAAATAATGGGTTTCTATGCAATATTTTTGAAATGACCGGGGGCAAAGGGAGTAAATCTTTTGCAGAGTTATTGTCAATTTATGCGCTTTTGGAGTCTGGCAATTTTTCTAGAGATTCGACTTTGATTGCGTTGGGTGGTGGAGTGGTAGGTGATCTTGGGGGTTTTGCTGCCAGTACTTGGTATCGAGGAATGAATTTAATTCATATTCCTACAACATTGATGGCAATGGTTGATAGCAGCATAGGCGGAAAAGTAGCGATTAATTTTAGAGAAACCATTAATGCAGTTGGCAACTATTATCATCCAATTTTGAATTTAATGGATCTTGAGCTCATAAATTCTTTGCCACAGCGCGATTATATTTCTGGTCTTGCTGAGGTGATTAAGTGTGCCTTGATAGCGGATCAAAAATTTCTTGATTGGCTTGATATTAATGCTTCCTCGGTTCTTCAAAGAAGCGAAAGTGACCTGATCTATTGCATTGAAAAGGCTATTCAAATAAAAATTGATCACGTAGACGGAGATGTGCAGGAGGCTGGAAAACGACTACTTTTAAATTTTGGACATACACTTGGCCATGCCATTGAGATGGCAACTCACAATGAATATGGAGAAACCTTTAGACATGGCGAGGGAGTCTCCCTTGGTATTGTAGCTGCAATGTATATTGGCGAAATTTTTTTTAAAGAACAAAACTCATGTGTGAATAGTGTTATTAATCTACTTAAAAAATTTAATTTGCCAATTTCTATATCAGCATCAGAGTTGGGATTTTCGCGTGATAATTTAATACAGCTATGCTTATCTTTATCCTCTAAAGATAAAAAGAGAAAGGATAACGTGCTGCGATTTATCTTGTTAAATAAATTGGGGTGCGCGTCTGTTTTTCCTAATATTCCAGAACATGTTGTTCGCAATGCTTTAGAAAGATTAATACTTGAATAGTATGCACAAGTTGCTAGAGGGTAAAGTATGTGTGATTACGGGTGCTGGTAAGGGTTTTGGCCGTGATCTTGCTGTGACCTATCTTGAACACGGAGCTAAGTTAGCCCTTATTACTAGAAGTGAGAATGATGTTCATTTTCTTAAGGATTGCATATTAGGCGATCGAATTGAAGATTGCTTAATAACAAATGGGGATGTCTCTAATTATCAGACTGTATTTGATTTTATCAGTAGGGTTAAACATCAATTCGGAAGAATTGATGTTTTGGTTAATAATGCTGGCATGAGGTTTCGTCGCTCATTTTTGGAAATTTCGGCAGAAGAATTTAATCTGGTTATGAGTAATAATTTTTTTAGCATGGTTTATTTATGTCAGGCTGTATTGCCGCACATGAATGAACAGGGGTCTGGAAAAATTATAAACATTTCTTCTATTGCTGGAACCTTGGGTCTACCCAATTTATCAGCCTATGTTAGCTCTAAGGCTGCAATCATAGGGTTAACAAAATCGCTTGCTGTTGAGTTTGCAGAGAAAAATATTCAAGTTAACGCGATAGCTCCGGGATTTGCGAAAACATCATATTTTGAAAATTTTAAAAAAAATGAAGCTTTATACGACTATACGCTTGATCGAATTCCAATGAGGCGGTGGGGGGAGAGTATAGAAGTTGCAAACGTTTGCTTGTTCTTGGCATCAGCTTTGTCGGACTATGTAACGGGGGATGTTATAACTGTTGATGGTGGGTGGAGCGCATGTTAATCAAGCGGGTATTTTCAAATTGAAAGATTATTTATGAGATCTGTAGTGCTAATTCCTTCGAGGCTTAATTCAACGCGACTACCCGGTAAGGCGTTGTTAAGCATAGGAGGAGTTCCTATGGTAGTAAGAGTGATGATTCAGGCTTCTAAATGTCTAGATGTCGATGATGTATACGTCTGTACAGATAGCAATGAAATCGAAAGCGTAGTCCAGTCTTATGGCGGTAAGGTAATCATGACTTCAGCCAATCATGAAAATGGCACTACAAGAATTGCAGAGGCAAAGTTAAATTTGCCCAATTATGATTTGTATATTGACGTGCAGGGTGATGAGCCATTTATTAATCCTGACCATATATCAGCTGTGATTCAGTGTCACAAAAAATATCAACCCGATATCGTGTTACCTTTATTGAGAACCTGTAATTCGAAACCTTCCACAGTAAAGGTAGTTACAGATATTTGGGGTCGAGCACTTTATCTTAGCCGAGCTGATATCCCCTTTCACTATAAAGCAGACTTTCATTACAGTAAGCATCTATCAATAATCAGCTTTTCTCCTGCCGCTCTGGAAAAATATGCTAATTTATCTATGTCGCCATTAGAGTCTGTGGAGGGGGTTGAATTATTGCGGGCAATAGAAAACGGAATGTATATTCAAACCACCGTACTTTCTGGCGATAGTTTTAGTGTGGATACTAAAGAGGATTACGAGAAGGCCTTATCCAAAGCAATTGAACTTTTTGAGTTGAAATAATTAAAAGCGGGGTAGGTTTGTTTAAAGTTACGACGCATATACTTCGTGGTTTATTGAGACCAAGACATTGGATTTCTATTTTTATAGAAAGTCTTGGCTTTGTTCATAGGGATAGATGGTATGTCAATGGAGACTCATCCCGACTATTTATCGCCGACCCAAGTGTGAATAAAAATAGCCGTCTTGGCTACTCAAGTGCAATATTTAATACTCGATCTGGTAGCATTTTTATTGGAAAAAATGTAATGTTTGGGCATGATTGTCAGATTTTGACAGGTAGGCATATTGACAATTACAGGGATCCTCTCAAATTTAAACCTACAATTGAAGAGGCTCCTGATTTAAATATTTACATTTGTGATGGCGCCTGGTTAACTTCCCGAGTTATTGTTACAGGAGGTGTAACTATTGGAGAGAATTCTACGATTCTGCCCGGATCTCTTGTTATAAAGGATATTCCGCCTAATTGTGTAGCAGGAGGGATGCCTGCGAAAGTGTTGCTTTATAAAAATCTTATCGATTGATGGTCTATGAAACTACTTTACATGATTCGGCATAAGTTTAGAATTTTTTTTTGGCTTTTTAGGGCCAAAGTAACGCCACTAGATTTTTTTGGCGAAGCAATTCTTTCGATGTCGGCGAGGTGGCGCGGGGAGCTAAATCCAATAATTTCTTATCTCTGTATGTTCGATGTGTTGCGCCAGAGAAATTTTTCGGGCAGTTTTTTAGAGTTAGGAGGTGGATACTCAACAATATTATTGCCTAATATTTTGAGTGCTAATTCGGTTATCGTCACATCGGTAGATTTAAACCCTAGCAAATACAATTGGATTTTAAATTCAATACGGGCTAAGAATAATTTTTTATCCACTATAAAAAACATACAGAAGCCGACAGTTAGCTTAGAGGAGGTTTTTATTGGACTTGAATCGTTGAGGTTGTGCTTGCTAAAATTTGATAGAACTCAGCTTGTCAAAACTTTGCATGAGTATGTTTTGAGCTCAATTGACGATGTATTGAAAATTGCAGACTGTATTAACTCGGATAATGGGGATGAGCTGAGGAGCCTTATTATGAGTCATCATGCTTACTTAGAAGACTTAAAATTTTATAAATCCCAAAACTATGAGTCTCAGCTTGGATTTTGTAGTGAATTAGTTGAGAAAAAATTTAAGGCCGATGCTATTTTTTTTGATTGCGGGGAAATTTCTAGTGCTGCGGAGTGGGTGATATTATCAGACACTATTAAGGTTGGCGGGTATGCGCTTTTGCACGATATTTATTACCCCAAATCTATTAAGAATTTCTTGGTTGCAACCTATATAGAGCTCTCAAAAAATTGGGAAATTATTTACAGGGATAAGGCGTCACCTCAGGGTGCTATGGTTGCTGTTAGAGTGAGCTAGACTTCTCAGATATATTACTTGTAACTTTTTTATTGATTCAAAAAGAGATTTATATGAAAGTATTAATTCTTGCAGGGGGGTTGGGTACTCGACTTTCGGAGGAGACCGATGTTAGACCAAAGCCAATGGTTGAAATTGGGGGGAAGCCCATACTTTGGCATATCATGAAGATGTACTCTCAGCAGGGGTTTAATGAATTTATAGTTCTTCTCGGATTCAAAGGCTATTGCATAAAGGAGTATTTTGCGAATTATTTCATGCACCACAGTGACGTAACTATTGATCTAAGTGCAAATAAACTCACGGTGCACAATAATAGTAGTGAGCCTTGGGTTGTCACTTTAATTGATACTGGAGAAAGCACCCTTACGGGTGGAAGAATTAAACGAGCTCAACCTTATGTTGGCAATAATAGATTTATGCTTACTTATGGGGATGGATTAAGTGACATCAATATGAAAATGCAGCTTGATTTTCATATTAAGCATGGTAAAGCAATAACGATGGCTGCAGTTCAACCCGATGGAAGATTCGGTACATTTGAGGAGCGCGATGATGGCTCAGTTCGTCAATTTTTGGAAAAGCCAAAAGGCGATGGCTCTTGGATAAACGGAGGATTTTTTATTTGCGAACCCAATGTATTTGATTATATTGAGGATCTTGATAAGTCCATATTTGAGCAGAAACCACTTCAAAATTTGGCTTGTGATGGGGAGTTGGTTGCATTCAAGCACCCTGGATTTTGGAAATGCATGGATACATTGCGCGATAAATTAGATTTAAATGAGTTGTGGGTCAAAGGTAATGCCCCTTGGAAGACTTGGTTATGACTAGCTTTGGGGATGTATATAAAGGCAAGAAAGTACTTGTAACTGGCCACACGGGATTTAAAGGTTCATGGTTAATCTCTTGGTTATTAAAGTTAGGGGCGGATGTAGTTGGGTGTTCTAAAGATATCCCTACGGATCCTTCTATGTTTATTGCGTTGGATCTCCAAACAAAAATTAGACATTACATTGGTGATGTTCGAGATCTTTCTGCAATTTTAAAAATTATTCATGATGAAAAACCAGATTTTGTTTTTCATTTGGCTGCACAAGCAATAGTTTCAGCATCTTATTCCGACCCAGTGGAAACTATATCTTCAAATGTAATTGGAACCATGAATGTGCTCGAGGCCTTGCGGTCTGCTCAACATCAGTGTGTTGCAGTTTTGATTACTAGCGATAAGTGCTATGACAATGTTGAGTGGGTGTGGGGTTATAGAGAGACTGATGCCATGGGCGGCAAGGATATTTACAGTGGCTCTAAAGGGGCTGCTGAGCTGGTCATAAAGTCGTACCTCAATTCCTTCTTTAAGGAGCCGAATGGGCTAATTAAGATTGGAATTGGTCGTGCCGGTAATGTAATTGGTGGTGGTGATTGGGCTAGAGATCGAATCGTAGTGGACTGTATGAAAGCCTGGAGTCAGAATCAGGTGGTTGAGATCCGAAGTCCAAGTGCTACGCGTCCATGGCAACATGTTTTAGAGCCACTTAGTGGGTATTTGACTCTTGGAGCATCACTGTATGCATCTGAGGTGCTGCACGGCAATGCCTTTAATTTTGGACCCAGGGCAGAGCAAAATCGAACCGTCATAGATCTGCTTAAAGACTTGGGGGTCGTATGGGGGTTATCCAGGGCTGAAGATATTTACCGGATCACGGAAAATATTCCATTTCATGAAGCCGGACTCCTTAAGCTAAGCTGTGATAAGGCATTATTTCACTTAAAGTGGGAGTCAAATCTGAATTACGCGGAAACTATTCAGATGGTTGGAGATTGGTACCGCTCGTACTATCGTAATGAAGTAGATATGGATGAACTGACTTCTAAACAAATTTCTGCCTATGAGAGTCTTGCGGCTAGTAGGGGGCGCATTTGGACAATTTAGTTGTTGATGGAGTGATGATTTCCAGTCTAAATCGGATACTTAATCCCAAGGGGGACATTCTTCGTGGCATGAAGAGTTCGGATTCAAGTTATGCTGGCTTTGGAGAGGTTTATTTTTCAATGATTCATTTCGGAGTAATAAAGGGATGGAAACGCCACCGGCTTGCAACTCTTAATATAGTAGTTCCTTGTGGGGCCATTCGCTTTATAGTTTATGACGATCGCTCTGATAGCTTGACGCAAGGAAAATTCTTGGATATTACTGCCTATAGCGAAAACTATATTCGACTTACTATCTGCCCTGGATTATGGATGGCATTTATGGGGGTCGGTGAAGGAGTCAATTTATTAATGAATGTATCCAACATGGAGCATGACCCTGGCGAATCTGATAACTGCGAACTCGATGCTATTCCATATAAATGGGATAACAAGGGTCTCAACTCATGAGAGCTATCCGTCTTTCAAAATCTCTAGTTGGAGAGGAAGAAAAATGTGCCCTTGCTCGGGTTATAGATGATGGTTATTTGGGTATGGGGCAAGAGGTCCAGCGTTTTGAGGGGGAGTTGAAGGCCTATATGGGCACAGAATTAGATGTGGTCTGTGTAAGTACAGGAACTGCTGCATTGCATCTGGCTTTAGCATGTTTAGATATAGGTCCTGGAGATGAAGTCCTGGTGCCCAGCATTACTTATCTTGCCTCGTTCCAAGCAATTTCTGCGAGCGGAGCCACTCCTATTGCCTGTGATGTGGATGAGGTAAGTGGCTTTATTGATTTAGTTGATGCCAAGAAACGACTTACGCCCCAAACTAAGGCGATCATGCCGGTTCATTATGCCAGTGATAGTCAAAATATGGGCGCGCTCTATGAATTTGCAAAAATTTATCATCTTCGAGTTATTGAGGATGCTGCTCATGCTTTTGGGTGCAAGCGTGACGGCAGTTTGATCGGTTGCGTAGGGGATGTTATTTGCTTTAGCTTTGATGGGATAAAAAATATAACCTCAGGAGAGGGTGGTGCTGTTGTAACTTCTGATGCCAAACTTAGTCAGAGAATTAAAGATGCTCGTTTGCTAGCTGTAGAGAAAGATACGGAGAAGCGTTATAAGGGTGAGAGAAGTTGGGATTTAGATGTTAGGCATCAAGGATTTCGTTACCACATGAGTAACTTAATGGCGGCAATAGGTAGAGAGCAACTTAAGAAATTAGATATCTTCTCTAGTCATAGAAAAGTATGTGCAAGCAGATACCTGGAAAAGCTTAAAGATATTAGTGGTTTAGTTTTTCTTGATTTAGATTATCAAAATATCATCCCACATATTTTTCCGGTTAGGATCGCTAATGGACGACGTGATAAATTAATGGAGGCGCTACGCGCTGATAATATTGAGTGCGGCATACATTACATGCCAAACCACCTATTAAAATTTTTTTCGACTGAGTACCGATTGCCGATTGCTGAAAAATTGGGAATGGAGCTATTAAGTCTGCCGCTGCATGCGGGTTTAACAAAAGAGGATCAGGATGTTGTTATTGCTAAGGTAAAGAACTTTTTTTCACATCAATAATCCAATGCCCCGTTTTAAGGACAAGCTTACTTGCAATCAAATATCTAAAATTCTTATTAATGATTAATGAAAGTATTGGATGAAAATTGTTGATCTAAGTGGATTTATGTTTTCAGGAAAATCTGCTGTAACTGATATTTTGCGAGAATTTAACGATGTTTATGTTCCTAATTATTTAGTTGAATTTGATTTGCTAAGATTGCCTGGTGGTTTGATTGATCTGAAAAATGCAGTCATGGATTGGTCTCCAGTTAGAACTTATGGAGCTGTGTGTAGATTTAGCAAATTGGTTGACAGTATCGCATTCTATCCACGCTTCCCTCTTAACCTATTTAAATCTGGATATGGATATGCTGAAAGATATCCAAACATTATTCATTTAAAGGATCAATTTATTGATTCTATATTAGCGTGCCGCTGGGAAACCCCATGGCCATATGCAGACCTGGATGATGGCCCAATTGATACTTTTATACGCAAGAGCCTAGGAAAATTTTCTGTAAATAGACAAAGGCAGTATTTTCTAGTAGATAAATTTAAATTTGAAGAGTCAGCGCAAAAGTTTATTCAGAAATTGTTGACTGAAGAGGTGGATACAAAGCTCTTGAGGTTGTTGGTCACACATAATGCATTAGAACCATTCTCTCCTGGAAAAAATTTGAATTTGTTGGGCCCCAATGCATTATCTATAGTGGTTGATCGTGACCCAAGGGATATTTATGCTACCGCAATATCTTCTTCCGCAGGTTTTAATACGAATGTAAAGTTAAATCGTATGATTTCGGGCGCTCATAATGTGGAGACATTTATAGATCGATATTTAACATATCGAAAAAATATTGAAGATAATGATACGCGCGTTCTAAGACTGAGATTCGAAGAGGTTGTTCTAAACTATGAAAAAACACTTCATAAAATTTATGAATTTACAGGCATCAATGTTTCGCAGCACCTGAATAAAAGAAAGTATTTTAATCCCGAAAAATCATCTAAAAATATTGGCCTCTGGAAAGATAAATCTTTGGATCGATACCGTAATGATTTCAATAGAATCCTCAGGGAGTGTGTGCATTACTAGTATCGAGATAATGCAGATGTTTGTGCTGGTTGTTAAATTCTAAGTATCTATTGGATAATAGAGCATCTTTAGCAGAATGTAATTAAATTTGCTTACCTGTAAAAATAGTTGGATGATGCGACCGAAATGGTTGGCCAAAAAATATTTAGGCTTTCTGTTAAGTCTAAAAAAAGCTTAATTGAGATTGGCTGAAAGTAATTAGATCAGGCTTGGTTTGTAAATATTTGGACCTTGTTTGGTTCTATCTCATTTTTGCACCATTCATTATCGCTCTGTTGAGCTATGAAGATAGAAAGCCTGCTGCTCGGTTAATTTTGATGCGGGCTGCTAATTTTAAGAGTGTGAGAGTATTGGTGAATTTTTATAATTCAAAAGCTTCCATCATCTATGCAGAACACCTTAAAATTAGTTTCCAAAATTCGCATACAAAAACTTACTAAGGCATTCAAAGAAATTCAACCCCATCTTTCTCGGTGCAAAAGGGGAGAGCTACCGTTATTTTTTCATTTATGAATTTTCACAAGAGATAGCAAAAAATCTTACATTTGCAAATTTTTATCTTTAGGTATTGAAAGCTAGGATAATGAAACATTGGTAAATGTAATATCAATATATAAAAGATTACGTCAAACAGTAATAGAAGTAGTCATAATGGAAAAATATTTTTTTAATTTTATGCTTTAAAATAAATTAAATAATCAGTTTTGGAAATATAATGAGTGACTTAAATATTTAAAATAAATGCTATTGAATGCGTAATATTATTCTATATTTTCCATATTTTAATGTTGGTGGGGTTTCGTTGCTTTTTAAGCGAATTTCATCGTATCTACTACCTACCAGCAATGTATACCTTGTTGATTTTAGAAATGGCTTTATGGGGATGGATACTCCTGCCGGAGTGAAGTTTGTTGACTATGAAAAAGTTGAACAATATCCAGGAGACTCAATACTCATCTTGCAGTCTTTAGCGCCATGGAATATAAGAGACGTAAGTAAATTTCCAGGTGACACAAGAGTCCTTTTTTGGAACCTACACCCTTTAAATTTTTATCCATATATTTTTTCAATTCACTCACCATCACAATTAAAATCAAATGTTGGAAAAATTCTCAATACATTATCGTTTTTTCGCAAAAAAAAGCTTGAAAGACTCGTAAAATATTTATCGGAAGCTGATTCATTGGTTTTTATGGATGGCGAAAATTACTCGAGTACATCAAATTATTTCCCAAATTTAGATATACGAAAAAAAATTTTGCCCATTATGACTGGTGATGCAGGCCAAATAGATGATTTCAATGGTGGAGCAACCTTGCGATGCTGTTGGATTGGCCGGCTAGTTGATTTTAAGATTAATATCTTAATCCATTTAATAATGCGCCTTGACGTAGCTGTAGATAGGGTTGGACCGATTGCTTTAACCATCGTTGGCGATGGAGAACCTGCCGATGTTGATATATTGCGCCAAGAGGTGGCGCAATTTCATAACATTAAGATAAACTTTATTGCAAATATTAAGCCTAATCAACTGGGTGATTTTATTGAAAAAGACATAGATGTTTTATTTGCAATGGGAACAAGTGCGTTGGAAGGGGCCTCTAGACATCGACCAACATTCATTCTTGATTACTCCTATCAAATAATAAAAGGCACATATAGATTTAAGTATATTTTTGAATCTAGTGAGTGTAATTTAGCTGAAAAAATTGACCCAGCATTGCACTACGAAGTCTATTCAACCCTGGAAGACAAGTTAATTGAAATTAAAAGTAATTATAGGGTCATTGGGTCTAAATGCTTCGAATACTGGCAATTAAATTTCTCACCTGAAATTACTGTTAAAAAATTTATTAATTATGTAGACAATGCAGGCGCTACAATTGGTCAAATGAGGGCACAGGGTTTTTTTGAGGCAGACCCCCTTTCGATACTAATAAAAAAAACTTTAAGGTTATTTAAAAAAGAAAATCCTACGCACGGATTTTTAGAGAATTAAATTCTGATATGCTTTTAATACAGCTGTGATTTTTGGAAATTGACTTTGAGAAATTTATTAAATCTTTTTAATATTTTTTCTATAGTTTTAACTTTTATTGCATCAGTATGTGGATTTGATTTATTTGGGTTTTTTGCTGCTATATTACTTGTGATAGTTAATCCGTTAAAAAGATGCCCATCTGTATATTACATTTACTTAATATTCGGATTATATTACTCAATTCGGTATTTTTCATTAAAGGTATTGGGATTTGATTATTTATTTGATTTATCAAATCAAGAGTTGAATTTAGGCCTATACTATCTCATTTCCACAATATTTTATTCCTTTTTAATAATTTCTATTAATTATTCATCAATTCGCTATAGGGAAAATTACGACGAAAAAAATATAAAATTTTATGGATTTTTTGGAAAGTTATCAATAATTATTTTCTCAATATCTGTTTTTTCTGGTGCCTACTCAATTGGCAAAGAAATAGAAAGTTTTGTTTTTAGATTCATAGTCAGAATCGGTTTATTTTTTCAATATTTCCAGCCATTTATATTTCTGACAAAAGCCAGATTGTTTTATTTAATATTTTTTTCTGTTTCGTTAATTTTATTTGGATCAAAAGCGTTTATATTCTCAATAATGATAATATATTTATATTATTCTATAATTTTCAATTTAAATATTAATTATGTTCAAATTCTTTCATTTTTGGTGCTGCTGATAGTATCTATAGCAATGTTTGATGTTATTTCGAATTATCGAACATCTAGATCGTTTGATTTTAATTTGAGTGGTATTTTCTTTGATCCAGATAACATGGTGAACTCAATAAATGTGTTGCTTTTTAAAGTTGGACAACGTTTTGGTGGTCTTGATACATTACTCGCATATGGAGTCAGGGGTGCAGAATTCACCTTATTAGACATATTCCATGAATTAATCATTAGTATCAATAACTTTTCTTTTTATTTTAAAATTCCACTACCTGATGATTTTATTCCTTCGGAATTGCGTACAGCCTTTATTTTTAGAGATTATATTTACAATGATCATTTGAGCGACATCAGACATACTGATTCAATGTTTGGTCTATCTAGATTTGTGTCGGTGGATTTTGGATTTGGGGAGCTAATTTTCCTCATATGCCTTGTAATCCCATTCATTGCATTTAGAAGTGGTAGCTATTATTTGGATGTTTTATTTAAGATGTACTTCTTTGGTGAGGTATTGATTGGGGGCTCTTTTTCGTCGCTTTTTCGCTTGATGATTGAGCTCTTTTTTATATACTTTTTTTTGAAATTGAAATATATAAGGCGCTGGATGTTTCGGTAGTATTTTGGACTTGATTCAACTTTTCAAGACCAAATTCTTCGCTGGCAAACTTTAATCATATTGAATTAAGTGGGGTGGTGCGTGAATAAAACATTGCTTTTGCCTGAATCTGGCCCGAGCCCATCTCGCCCTGTCTTATTTAGTATTGTGATTAATTGTTTTAATGGAGCCGAGTACTTATCGGAGGCATTAGAAAGTGTTTTTGCTCAAACGTACTCAAATTGGGAGGTTATATTTTGGGATAATCAATCTTCGGATAACAGCGCTGCAATTTTTAATAGCTATTGTGACCATAGATTGAGGTACTTTTTAGCGCCAATTCACGAGAAGCTTGGTGCGGCTCGAAACAGTGCCGTAAAAAATGCACAGGGTGACTGGGTATGCTTTCTTGATTGCGATGATGTTTGGCTTCCTCAAAAACTTGAGAGGCAGGCCGCAATAATTGCAAGGGAAGGTGAGGGTTTGGGATTGGTTTATGGCCAAATGTTAGTCTTGGATAGCAGGCATACGCGCGCATCGCACTGGTCTGATCGGATTAGTAAATATAAAGCTAAAACTCTATTAAAAAGACTTCCAGAGGGTGATGTTTTTGATCAACTTTTATTGATTGATTTTGTTCCTCTACTCACAGCGGCTGTTAGAGCAAGTTTATATTGTGGGGTCGGCGGGGTTTCTGATCATTTTGAAATGTCTGAGGATTATGACCTCTTTTTAAAAGTGGCATCCATCAGTAGAGTGGCGGCAGTGCAGGATATTGTTGGCTTATATCGAATACATCAGACCAATACATCTATTTTTAAAGCTGAAAAAGGATTCCGGGAAAACTTAGAAATTATAAGTCGATATCTTCCTTTGCAATCCGCTAAGCGTGCCCAGAGATTTCACCACTCCTGTAGGGCTCTCGTAAGAATTAAAAGCGGGCAACTAATGGCTGGTTTTTATGACTTTATCTCTCGAGGGGGTATGTTTGATATACCACAACTTATAAGATTGAAATTATTAAAGCGCCTAGATTAACCACGTTAGATACCATGAAAAAAAAATTATTCATTTCCGCTTTTAATATTCATCAGGGTGGTGGGTTATATTTGCTGAGTTCGCTCATCAAGGAGCTTGCGCTCGATCAAGGTTCTTTATTAATCCTTGATAAGCGCCTATCAGATAACACCTCTTTTATTGGTCGGCATGGGGTGAAGTGGGTCAAGCCCACTATAGTTGAGCGTTTAAATGTTAACTGGTGGCTCGCCAAGAATGTCAATCACTCGGATATTGTTCTATGTTTAGGGAGTTTGCCCCCACTAATTAACTTAAGGTCTCGAGTTATTGTGTTTGTTCAAAATAGATATTTAATTGAGCGCGTGCCCTTAAGAGATTTTTTGATAAAGGATCGGTTGCGTTTGATTTTTGAAAGGTTGTGGTTTTTAATTGGAGCCAAGAATGTAACTGAATTTATTGTCCAGACACCAACAATGAAAAGGCTTTTGGAGCAAAAGATTGGGAATGGAGCGCAGGTTAGGATATGCCCTTTTATTGTTGACCCTGGCAGGTATCAAAGAAAGTCCTTGGAGGCTGGTAGCCCCCTAAATAAAGTTTATGATTTTGTATACGTAGCTTCTGGTGAGCCCCACAAAAATCATTTTAAACTTTTAGAGGCATGGGTTTTATTGGCGCATGATGGCATATACCCATCTTTATGCCTCACTTTGGATGACGCGCACTCCAATGAGGTTTGCATGAAACTCGAATATTTATCGAGGCGGCATGGATTAAGAATTAAGAATGTTGGCGCTCTATCGCATATGGATGTTTTAGAATTGTATAAAAAATCCGGAGCAGTCATTTACCCGTCTAATTTTGAATCGCTTGGATTACCCTTGATTGAGGCAAGACAGGCTGGATTACCAGTTTTGGCTCCTGAATTAGATTATGTTCGCGATGTGCTTGATCCAGAGCAGGTCTTTAATCCAGATTCTTCGTTGTCTATTGCCCGGGCGGTGAAGAGGTTTATTGGTATAAGTGAGGAGCCGTTAGACCTTATAGCTGCGTCTGATTTTTTAAATATGCTTCAGGGTGAGGAGACATAATGAGGGTTCTAATTCTTGGAGTAACTGGAATGCTGGGAAGCACCCTTTTCAAAAAATATTCTAACAATGCTGAGATACTTGCTTATGGTACAGCTCGCAATAAATTGGCGCTCAATTATTTTGATGAGAATTTGCATGGTCGAATAATTTGTAATGTCAATATTGATAGCGATGACTCATTGATTAAGGTATTTGAGAAAAGCAACCCTGATGTAGTCATTAATTGTATTGGTCTTGTGAAACAGGTTTCTGAAGCTAGCGATCCATTGCAGGCTATTGCAATTAATGCACTCTTTCCTCACCGCATTGCTGCGCTATGCAAAAAGTTCAATGTCCGAATGATTCATATAAGTACTGATTGCGTGTATTCGGGGAGGGGTGGTAATTACAGGGAGTACGATTTCGCGGATGCAGATGATTTATATGGTAGAAGCAAATTTTTGGGCGAAGTAGATTACCCTCATGCAATAACGCTTCGAACATCAATAATTGGTCATGAACTCCAAGGAAAGCGAAGTTTAATTGATTGGTTTTTGTCACAAAATTCGTCCATTAAGGGCTACTCACAAGCATTTTTCTCAGGATTGCCTACGATTGAGTTGGCAAGAGTAATACAAGATTTTGTTTTACCTAACCCCAAGCTTTCTGGGCTATTTCACGTTTCTGTTGATTCAATTAGTAAATTGAATTTATTAAAGATCGTCGCTAAAGAATATAAAAAAGAAATTCAAATTATTTCAGATAATAATGTACAAATAAATCGATCTCTAGATTCTTCGAAATTTAGAGCTGCAACCGGTTTCAGTTCTAAAGCTTGGACTCAATTAGTTGCTGAGATGCATGCATTTGGATAAATTATAAATAAGGCGTAGAAATGCTAAAAGATAAAGTTTTATTAATTACTGGCGGTACGGGTTCATTCGGAAACGCAGTCCTTCAAAGATTTCTTCAATCTGATCTTCGTGAAATTAGAGTTTTTAGTCGTGATGAAAAAAAACAAGAAGATATGCGCATTAAGATTAAAAATGAAAAAGTAAAATTTTATATTGGTGATGTGCGTAATTTAGACTCTGTTGACGATGTTATGCAGGGGGTTGACTATGTATTTCACGCGGCGGCCTTAAAGCAAGTTCCTTCTTGTGAATTTTATCCAATTGAGGCAATACGCACGAATATACTGGGTGCAGAAAATGTAATGCGTTCAGCGATCGCAAATGAGGTTAAGAAATGCGTGGTTTTAAGTACGGATAAGGCCGTCTATCCAATCAACGCCATGGGTCTTTCTAAGGCAATGATGGAGAAGGTGATGGTGGCCAAAGCGAGAATCTGTGATCCAACAAAAACAGTTTTATGCGCTACTAGATATGGAAATGTAATGGCATCTAGAGGGTCGGTAATACCTTTATTTTTGGATCAAATTCGCTCAAATAAGCCTGTAACGATTACAGATCCAAAAATGACTCGGTTTTTGATGTCATTAGATGAGTCAGTAGACCTGGTGATGTATGCATTTGAGCATGCTAATCCTGGGGATATTTTTGTTCAAAAATCTCCCGCATCAACAATTTGGGATTTAGCGCAAGCGATGATGGAAATGTTGAATCAAAAAACTGAGATTAAGGTTATAGGGACAAGGCATGGTGAGAAGTTATTCGAATCTTTGGTCTCAAGGGAGGAGATGGCAAGGGCTAAAGATCTTGGAGATTATTACTGCATACCATCGGATTCTAGAGATTTAAATTATGATAAATATTTTGCTGAGGGTGAAATAGAAGTTGCTGAAATTGAGGACTACACCTCTCACAATACTCATCGTCTAGATATTGATGGCGTTAAAAATATGCTTTTAAAGTTGGAAATCATTCGTGAGGCACTTGATGCGTAAGCTTAAGGTCATGACGGTGGTGGGAACTCGGCCAGAAATTATAAGATTATCTAGGGTGATGGCCCAGCTCGATAAGTATTGCAATCATTTAATTATTCATACTGGCCAAAATTACGACTATGAGTTAAATGAAGTTTTCTTTGATGATTTGGGAATTAGAAAGCCTGATGCATTTTTAGGCGCCGCAGGCAAGACTGCTGCTGAAACGATCGGCCAAATCATCATTTCTGTAGATGAGATGCTTGAAAAGCATAAACCGGAAGCTTTATTGATTCTCGGCGATACCAATAGCTGCTTGGCAGCAATTTCAGCCAAGAGAAGGAAGATCCCTGTATTTCACATGGAGGCCGGGAATCGATGCTTTGACTTTAGGGTCCCTGAAGAGATTAATAGAAAGATAGTTGACCACACCTCTGATATAAATTTGACCTATAGCGATATTGCTAGAGAGTATTTATTGAGGGAGGGTTTCCCGCCGGACCAAATTATAAAAACCGGCAGCCCGATGAAAGAAGTTTTAGAGTTTTATAAAAGCGAGATTGATAGCTCTGAAATTCTTTCAAAACTTAGCTTAAATAGTAAAGACTACTTTGTCGTAAGTTCTCACAGAGAAGAGAATGTGGATTCAGAGATTAACCTTATCAATCTAATTGCTTCATTAAATTTATTGGCTGAACAATTTAATAAGACGATTATTTTCTCGACGCATCCAAGGACTCGTAAGAAATTAGAGTCTTTATCCTTAACAATAAATCCATTAATTCAATTTTGTAAGCCTTTTGGTTTCTTTGACTACGTAAAGCTGCAATGTGAGGCTATTTGCACACTTTCAGATAGTGGGACAATTACTGAAGAGTCATCCATCCTCAATTTTCCGGCGCTCAATTTACGAGAGGTGCATGAGCGGCCAGAAGGTTTTGAGGAAGGCGCTGTGATGATGGTTGGAAATAATTTTAATCGAATCATTCAGAGCTTAGAAATCCTCCGGTGTCAGGGCAGGGAGGCGAGGCGAGATATCAATATTGTTAATGATTATGATGTCGAAAATGTTTCGATAAAAGTTTTGCGAATAATACAAAGTTATACAGATTTTATTAATCGTAAAGTTTGGAAAAAAGATTCAATAAATTGATTAAGAGGTTGTTGATGAAGTTTTCTCAAAAACAATTAAAAGATATAGCAATAAGATGTGCTGAAAAGATTCGAAATGCTAAGTCTGGGATTGAGTACTTTGAAGTCCCATATAAGCATCTGGTTGTCGATAACTTTTTTGACTCTGAATTGGCAGAGGTATGCTTACAATCCTTCCCCGAGCTTTCTGATGAGGGGTGGGAGCACGCAAATGATGCTGATATAGAGATTAAATATCGCACCACATGGAAGTCTGAGTTTGATATCCCGGAGGGGATTGTTGATGCTGTTCGCATTATGAATTCCTCATATTTTCTTCGGGCCATGGGGGGGAGATTTGAAATTTCTAAGGTGATGTCAGACCCATATTTCACCGGAGGGGGGCTGAATGCTACAAAGCCAGGGGGGCTTTTAGATGTTCATGTCGATGGGAATTATCACGATGCGTCTGGGTTAAATCGCCGCTTGAATGCCTTAATATATTTAAACCCCAATTGGAAGCCTGGCTGGGGCGGTGAATTTGGTATTTATGATGAGCATGGGGAGGTCTGTGTTAAAGAAGTTGCCCCCTTGTTTAATCGCCTTGTAATTTTTGATTCTCATGACAAATCTTTTCATGGTTTGCCTGCGCCTCTAAATTTCCCTCAGGGCGAAGTGAGAAAATCGATTCTTTTGTATTACTATACAAAGGATCCAAGGCCTGATTCTCAGATTGCTGTGAATGAGCCGCACAGTGCACTATGGAAAAAGCGTGGGTTCAATGATAAAAGAGGGAATAAAACGCGCAACTTTGAATAGAGGTAGAGCTAACAACTTACTTAGGATAAATTTGTGAAGTTAGTAATTATTGCGGATGCCTTTCCCCCCATGCGGACATCCGCGGCAGTGCATATGAATGAATTGGCACTTGAGTTGATTGGGCAGGGTCATAAAGTTACAGTGATTATCCCAGTGGCTTCGAATAAAACATCTTTGATAGTTGATGATTGCAATAGATATAGATTGGTTTCAGTTACTACTCTCAAAAATAAAGACGTGGGATATTTCAGGAGAGTATTTGCAGAATTTATCTCTCCATATGTTATTTATCATCGTCTTAGGCATAGTTCAATTATCAATGAGGATTTTGATGGAATAATTTGGTATTCCCCAACCATTTTTTTTGGCCCTCTAATTTCTCGGTTAAAAGCTAGATATGGTTGCCCCACCTATTTAGTATTAAGGGATATGTTTCCGGATTGGGCGGTGGATTTAGGTTTAATGAGGAAAGGTTTGCCATACTATTTGCTGAAGTGTGTTGAGTTCTATCAGTATAAAGTAGCAACCTATATTGGTATTCAGGCCCCAGGAAATCTTAAATACTTTAATGATGGTTTTCTACAAAAATTTAAATCAAAGGTCGAATTACTTTGGACGTGGATTACACCAACCATTCTGCCTGTGAGTTGTTCGATTGATTTGAGCAAAACCCAATTGGCCGACAGATTAAATTTTGTATATGCTGGGAATATGGGTATTGCACAGGATTTTGATTTGATTATGTCTCTTGCCGCCTTGTTTAAAGAAAGATTGGATATTGGCTTTGTATTTGTAGGACGGGGTAGTGAAGTTGGGCGTTTGAAGGATGTTGCAGCACAAAACATGCTTAAAAATATTGTTTTTTTTGATGAAATTGATTCAAATGAAATTCCGGCGCTTTATGCTCAGTGCGACATTGGCTTAGTTGCTTTGGATCCACGTCATAAGTCCAATAATATCCCCGGGAAATTTTTATCTTATATGGATTCTGGACTGCCGGTTCTTGCTAGACTTAATTCTGGCAATGACCTGATTAAATTAATAGACGATAATGGCGTTGGGAAAAGCTACGTAGGGTCTGATGTTAGAGAATTTGAGTTTGTGGCTAATAGGTTAATTGAGATGCTTAGGCATGATCAAAATATGTCTAACCGATGTAAAAATTTAGCCCGTACTTTGTTTTCGACTAAGAATGCGGCAAAGCAAATATTAAGTGCCCTAAAACGTGGAAATTAAGAGCTTCTCAAATTCTTTTCTGGATGAGTTAACTCATAAAAGTCTTCTGGCTACTAGGAGAAGAAAAAATTGCAATATATATCCTAAATACAGCGATTCATGTCAGCGTTTATTTAATGCAATAGGGATTGATAGCTATATTCCCCCCTCATCGACATTCCTTAGATCCTAAGCATGAATGTTTAATTGCAGTTAGTGGGTTCTTTCCATTATTTACTTTTGATGACAATGGAGAGGCCTATCAAATTTGGCTCTGATCTTTATCGAAAACCACATATAAATTGTGGTGTGGGTGTAGAAATCCCACCTAATACTTGCTATACAGTTATTGCATTAAGTGAGTCTGCAATATTATTTGAAGTAAAAGAAGGCCCATTTGATCCCTTGTCTTCAAAAGAAATAGCCCCCTGGGCCCCAAATGAGTGCGCGCCAAATTCTTTGAAGTATTTTTAGTCACTTAAGGATCTGTTATGTCCTCAATAGCTCAAAATGAAATCCATTTAGTTAATAGGTAATTCGACTGCTATCGCGCTTTACCGGACTTAATATTTCCTAATTTGAAAAAATTAACTTGTTAGTTTTTCTTTCAAGATGTCAGTTTGTTTTTTTGAGTGTGTTTCAGTCATATAGTTTTTTTGCAGGGCAGTTTCCTCCCTAAAGATCTCTGTATTTGAAATTGACTCACTCGCTGACGTCGCCAGAGCCAACCTTGCACACTGCTGGATCACTCGATGTCTTAACATGCGCCTTGGCATTTGTTGCCAAGATGGGTGATCAGTTCTCACCTCTTCCAGATATTCTTTGATGACGATTGGCAGAATTCTGTCATCCCGATAGATAGTGCACTCCATCCATGTTGGGATGCCATCGATTAATTCAGTAGAGTCTCTCAAACTCATCCCCGCATATTGAGGATGATTGTTGATGAGCTTCGACCAGCCATCAATGGTGATGAACGGTTGATAAGTTTGGTCTTGATTTTGCAGTAACGCTATCTCATCGGATAGTGGATCCAGTTGGTACTTGTTGGCTAATCTCAGTAGTTGCACCTGAGGATAGAGTGGAGCACCTAAGTGTTGATCTAACCAAAGTTGAACTTCCTCAGGATCTAAGCTCAATGTTTGGCAAAGCGTATTAATAGCTGTTGATAGTGCTTTCATGAGAGCTCCTTGATGACTAGACGACGGCTGTTCTGGATAGGTATTTGGTACTGATGAACTAGATCAGGGTGTTCCTCAGTTAGTCTTTTGGTATCTAATCGAAGAGATAGCTTAGGTGCTTTCCAAGTGGCCAATGTTTGTCCATGAAAGGTTAATACTTCTGCATCTTGCATCTGTCCCATGATGCTTTGCTTGATGCTGCTGACCTCTTGTTCATAGGAGTCAATTTGTTCATTCAGAGCTTTCAGCTTCTTAATGAGTTCACAGGTCTCTGCAGAAGCTTCTACTGATTTACTGACTGTGGATTTGCCAAACAGTGTCTTGTAATCAGACTCTGATGTGGCGACAGGTGGAATATCTTTGACTACATGGTTCTCCCAAAAAGATACTGCTCGTTCTAAAACCATTCGCTCTAACTCTAGATCGCGGGTGATCTCATAAATCCTAAAGTCAGCGTTGCCAAATAGAACAGCTAAATCTGTTCGATCAATCCCAGTTAACATCATGTACCAAATACATTGCACTAAATAGGACAGAGGTACTTGATCGCTACCTGGATCTCCCCAGTCTGATTGAGCAAATGGATTAGCCGTCTTACATTCCAAAATGCGTGAGGCATTGATACGCCCATCTTCTACCATCAACGGTGTATCGCCATTCAAGATAAACCGATCAATGTGCCCATGCATGTACTCATACTGCGCATGAATCACGGCTGCTTTATGTGTGGCTAAAGATGCGCCAGTAGCTAAGGCGTATTCCGAAGCGACAAATGATTCAGCAAACTGACCAAAGCGTAAGGGCAAAGAATCTCGAACACCTACTTCTTTACCGGTCTTCTCCATCCACACATCCACCGCAGACCGATATTTGGATAAACCCAACACGGCTCCAACATCCGAGCCACCTAGACTTTTGGCTCGCAACAAGGCAAAATCTTGATTGTTAAGCATTTTTTGAATACCTTTCGTTTGTTATTAAGCTAAAAATATTCTAAAAAGAATTATTTTAGTTCATTATAGGATTAATTTAATTTGATTACAAGTGGTCAAATTAGGGCTGCGCGTGCACTACTTGACTGGTCAAGGGCTCAACTGTCTGAAAAATCGGGTATTGGAGTATCTGCACTGATGAGACTTGAGTCTGCCGAGAGTGTTCCTGGAGGTCACGTCAAAACTTTAGAGTCGGTAAAGAATACTTTCGAAAAAGTAGGTATTGAATTCATCGGTACGCCAGATTCACAAGCTGGGGTACGCTGGAAAAAATAAATGTCTGGAAATATTCGTATAGAAGTCAGGCAGACTCTACAGCGATATCATTTCCCAAGCCCGTCAATGAGACGAGCAGAATATCTGCTTGTGAAAGCAATTAGGTATGCTCGTGTGTGTAGAAAAAAATTACCTAAAGATTATTTGTGTCCAATCACGGGGCACTACATTCCATACAAAAAAATGCCAAGAGGTCGAGGTGTCAAGGAGATGCGCATCCGATTTCTAATTATGCATGCGTTATTTACAGCATGGAGACATGCATTTGGGTCGGATCCAATCATTAATAATCGAGGAAATCATCCGCAACCTTTTGTGCAATTTGCGGAAGACATATTTATTGGTGAGCGCATCGCCAATACTGAAGATAACCTTGAGGCATATCGGTCATATATCCGTAGGTTATTAAAAATCTTTTCTAAAAGAAAATCTGTTATGAGTACCCATATTTGATACGGGTAGTTTGACTGGTCCCATTCATAAGATGACGGCATGTTTAACTGCGATGGAGTTGTCTTATGAAAATCAACATTTTGGGCCGCACTGGCCCACGCAGTCTTAAAGGTAAATCAATCTGTTCCATGAATGCCGTGAAGCATGGGGCATATTCAAAAACTGAAATATTGCCTCATGAAGATGCCGGTGAACGTAAGCGTCTGGCGCGTGAGATCTATAAAGCTCTTAAACCTCGGGGTGCAGTAGAGGAAAGTATTGCAGATCAAATGATTGACAGCCTGTGGAGTTCTGAGCGTTTTAAGTTGCGAGTGGCAATGAAGCAAGTAAATATTTTTACCCAATTAGCGCCTACTACATTGGCTGAATTAATTGATGTACCCGCAGCGTATCGTCCATATGCGCCTGATTATTTAAAGGAGCCGAATACCAAGTTCGCTAAAAAAGAACTGAAGCTACCTTTGCAGCGTTATCGCCTGTATCTGGATTTGTGTAAAAACTCAAAGGGCATCGCCAATTATCAAACGGTCTTTGTGAGATATCAGGTGTTGTTTGAGGGGGTTCATGAATTTATTGGTGATAGTTATGGCACCCCATTTTTGTTATCAACTGGCGCTGGGTTAGAAATCGCTTGGCAACAACGATCAAATAAAGTCGAAGAGGTCTTATTGGAATATGCCGCCAGCCTTTGGTACATGATTAAGTTTGATGAGCTAAGACCTCACATACGTCACAGGATGGCGAGTTGGTTCTTTTTAGACAGAATGGGCAGGAAAGATAGCGACTATCAAGATGACATGGTGGTTAAAGAATTAAATCACTACAAAGCTCTATTAGACACCTTTATGAAGCTTCGCAAAAGCCTCGTAGAGCCCAATTCAAGTAATGTGAAAGATGATAAGAATAATAAAGAAATTCAGCGAAACGAAATGCCTGATTCTGGAGCTGAATCAAGTACTTAGTATTTTTTATCCGGTATTTTTCTCGTTAAAAATACCATTTTCTTTAACAATTGATGTGTTGTGTGAGTGTGGCTGACTTGGAATTTTTTCTAAGTCAGCCAGTCTCTCAATTACTAATCAAAAATGACCATTTGATTAATGCTGTGTGAGAAAATCTGTCTAGTTAAATTGGTTAAGTAAATCATGATCTTAGTTACAGGTGGCGCAGGTTTTATCGGGGGGAACTTTGTCTTGGATTGGTTGGCCAATCCATCCGTAGAAGGTATTGTTAACCTAGATAAGCTCACATACGCTGGTAATTTGGCCACACTCAAGTCTTTTGAAAATGATGCTCGCCATATTTTCGTTCAAGGCGATATAGTTGATTACGACTTGGTACTTTCTTTACTCAAGAAGCATCAAGTTAGAGCAGTTGTAAATTTTGCAGCCGAGTCGCATGTGGATCGTTCGATTCATGGGCCGGGTGACTTTATTCAAACCAATGTCGTGGGCACATTTAATTTGCTTGAGGCAGTCCGTGCGTATTGGACTGAGCTTCCTCAAGAAGAGAGAGGGCGATTCCGTTTTTTACATGTGTCGACAGATGAGGTCTATGGATCATTGTTGCCATCAGATCCTGCTTTTTCAGAAACCAATCCATATGAACCAAATAGTCCTTACTCAGCATCAAAGGCTGCATCCGATCATCTGGTACGCGCTTGGCATCACACCTATGGTTTGCCTGTATTAACCACCAATTGCTCTAACAATTACGGCCCCTATCATTTTCCGGAGAAGTTAATTCCTTTAGTGATTTTGAATGCTCTGGCTGGCAAACTTTTACCCATTTATGGTGATGGCCAGCAAATCCGAGATTGGTTGTATGTGAAAGATCATTGTTCAGCGATTCGTCGTGTATTAGAGGCTGGCCAATTAGGCGAAACCTATAACGTCGGTGGTTGGAATGAGAAACCTAATCTTGATGTGGTCCATACCATTTGCGCTATCTTAGATGAGCTACGTCCTAAAGCAGATGGCAGTTCCTATGCATCACAGATTACCTATGTGAAGGACCGACCAGGCCATGACCGTCGTTATGCCATTGACGCCACTAAGTTGGAGCGAGAATTAGGTTGGAAACCTGCTGAAACATTTGAAACGGGTATTCGTAAAACAGTGGAGTGGTATCTAGCAAATAAAGAGTGGACCGATGGTGTGTTGAGTGGCTCCTATCGTGACTGGGTTAAGAAGCAGTACAGTTAATCAAATATGTCCTATTCATCCTTTGAACTCTTAGACCATGCTCGCCCCATTTTGGTATTTGGGCGAGACGGTCAAGTGGGTAAGGCATTGCAAGTATGTTTAAAAGACCTTCAAGTTCCAGTCGTTGTCTTGGGGCGATCAGACTGTGATTTATCTTCTGAATCATCTATCACCCAAATTCTCAATAGATATCAACCTCAAGTCATTATCAATGCTGCTGCATATACAGTAGTTGATAAAGCAGAAGATGATAATCAGCTCGAGCTTGTTTTTGCCATTAATGCAAAAGCACCAGCTTTGATGGCTAAGTACATTGCTCATGTATCTCATGGCATCTTGGTCCATTACTCAACAGACTATGTGTTTGCGGATACTAAAAAGACTGCATATCTTGAATCTGATTCAACGGGTCCGGTTGATAGTTTGTGTATTTATGGGCAAAGTAAGTTGGCTGGTGAGGAAGCGATTGAAGAAGCTTTCAATTTGGCTGAAGATTCAGCTCCCGCCACCCATCAAGATCAATTTGCTAGATATTTTATTTTGCGCACATCTTGGGTCTATGGCGAGGGTGGCAACTTTATTAGAACCATGTTGAGATTGGCGGCTGAGCGTGACCATTTAAAAGTGGTTGCAGATCAGGTGGGCGTTCCGACATCCGCGCAGTGGCTGGCTGAGGTCGGTGTGCAAATGGCTGGCTCTAGAGTGGAGTCAGGTATTTATCATGCTGTACCCGATGGTGAAACCTCGTGGCACGGTTTAGGCGTGTTTGCTATTGAGACTGCTGCAAACTGTGGTGAAGGCATAGAAATCAAGTCTGAAAACATTCAGGCCATACCAGCAATAGACTATCCTTTGCCGGCTAAGAGACCCTATAACTCTCGTCTTAATAATGACAAACTAAAAAAAGCCTTGTCAGAGATGGCTTTTACGGGACAATATCCACATTGGAGAGATCAGGTGGAGCAATATGTCAAAGAGTACGTGGAGCAATCATCAAAAAGCTGATTTAAGAATCTTTATTTTTACAGCGATTGAATGTATTTAATTTGCTGAAATGGCACCGATGAAGAAAATCAAATGAAAACAACCCAACAACCAAACATTACAAATCGTAAGGGCATCATTCTTGCCGGTGGTTCTGGTACGCGTTTATATCCGGTGACTCAGGCTGTTTCAAAGCAATTGATGCCTGTGTACGATAAGCCGATGGTGTATTACCCGCTGACCACATTGATGTTGGCAGGCATTAAAGATATTTTGCTCATCTCTACGCCACAAGATACGCCCAGGTTTTCTGAATTATTGGGTGATGGTTCTCAATGGGGGTTGAATATTCAATATGCAGTTCAACCTTCTCCCGATGGTTTGGCTCAAGCCTTCATCATTGGCGAGCAGTTTGTAGGCAATAACCCATCAGCGTTAGTGCTGGGGGATAACATTTTTTATGGGCATGACCTTGTGAATCAGCTCTACGCTGCTAATGACCGTGTATCTGGTGCTACCGTCTTTGCCTACCACGTGAATGATCCTGAGCGCTATGGTGTTGTCGAATTTGATGATTCTTTTAGAGCCTTGTCGATTGAAGAAAAGCCAGTTAAGCCCAAGAGTAACTATGCGGTCACGGGTTTGTATTTCTATGATCAGCAAGTGTTTGACATTGCTAAGACTATCAAACCAAGTGCCAGGGGTGAGTTAGAGATCACCGCTGTCAATGATACTTACCTTAAGATGAGTCAATTGCAAGTGGAAATCATGGGTCGTGGTTATGCCTGGTTGGATACTGGCACACATGATTCCTTATTAGATGCTGCTGGATTTATTGCCACATTACAAAAACGCCAAGGTCTAATGGTGGCTTGCCCTGAGGAAATTGCTTATCGCAAGGGTTGGATTAGTGCCGGGCATGTCTTGAAGTTAGCGGCATCACTAAAGAAGAATGCTTACGGTCAATATCTTGAAAAGATGTTGAATGAAAAAAATTCTTAAGAGTCTAAAAATACAGAAGAGCAATTCATGTCTATTACAGCAACACCTACTGCGATACCAGATGTACTGATTATTGAACCCAAAGTGTTTGGTGATGAGCGTGGTTTCTTTTTTGAGTCATTCAATGAAAATAACTTTTCAAAAGTAGTGGGTCAAAAAATCACTTTTGTACAAGATAACCACTCTCTTTCCAAGAAGGGGGTGCTGAGAGGTTTACATTATCAAATGCAGCAAACTCAAGGTAAGTTGGTGAGGGTTGTTAGGGGATCTTTATTCGATGTGGCAGTTGATTTGAGGCAGTCATCAGCTACCTTCGGGAAATGGGTCGGTGTTGAGTTGTCTGCAAATAATAAAAAACAACTTTGGATTCCAGAAGGTTTTGCTCATGGTTTCTTGGCGTTATCAGAGGAAGTTGAGTTTCTGTATAAAACAACTGATTATTGGCATAGTCTAAGTGAGCACCGTCTGTTATGGAATGATCCAACGCTGAATATCCAATGGCCACAGATAGATGCCTTATTGCCCTTAAGTTATGAATGTAAACAAGGTTTGTCTTGGGATGACGCGCCCAAATTTCGCTGACATTATCTACAATCACACCATAGATGAAATTTCATTTGAAATAACTCCGGAATTTTTCAAGCGCCAGCATAGAACGGAGTAGCTATTTGAGTGATTCTCTCGCTTATTTTCCGATGGGCGGGTATTGGATGTGGGTTGTTTTGAGGCGCCATTAAGAAATTTGATTGGTTCATCAAGGTATTTTTGAGTTGATTTTTCTGGTAACCCGGACATGGTCCTGAATTTGGAAACTGTCAATACTTTGCCATTTGTTGATAAAGAGTTTGATACCGTGATTTGTATCGAGGTATTAGAGCATCTCAACAATATCCATACATTAGCTCAAGATTTATTTAGGGTTGCAAATAAACAGGTTATTGTTTCGCTACCCAATTGTTGGCGTGACGTACGTGTTCGTCTCGCTCGTGGTAGTGGATCTGTCGCTCATTATGGGTTGCCGCTTGCCGCGCCCAATGATCGACACAAGTGGCTATTTAATACGCAGGATGCAGTGGATTTCTTGCGGCATATTAAGCCAAGCAATTACTCTGTGGAATATGTCATTACAGAAAAAATCGGCCTCTGTTAATTCGATGGTTGAGAAAATTACGTTATCCTGGTTGGCGCTATCTCAATCGATATGCGCAAACTGTCTACGCTTTATACACAAAGATTGATTAATTGCGCTAAGCTTTTTTCATAAACTCTGATTTAAGCAACATACTCTGACCATCTACCTTGCAGTCAATGTCATGGTCTCCATCCACGAGTCGAATATTCTTGATCTTTGTGCCACCTTTAATGACTAGTGATGAGCCTTTGACTTTAAGGTCTTTAATGAGGGTGACTGTATCCCCATCATATAGCACATTGCCGTGAGCGTCTTTATGAATGCGTTTTTCTTCAACTTCGACCGAAGCAGTTGCTGACCATTCGTGAGAGCAATCTGGGCAAATGAAGTTGTCGCCATCGGGGTAAGTGTTGTCCATGCCGCAAACTGGGCATGATGGAATGGTATTTGTAGTCATGGCTATATTTTAGTCTTTTCAAGCGTTGATTTGAAAAAAAGTGAGCGCTATCCCATTTAAGCGAAAATACAGGCTATGAAGATTCTGATTGTTAAATTGTCCTCTTTGGGCGATGTTTTACATAACTTACCGATTGTTTGGGACTTGCGTGCCAAGTACCCAAATGCCCAAATTGATTGGGTGGTGGAGGAGGGTTACGTTGGTTTGCTGGAACCTCTTAAAACAAGCTATTCTGATGGCAATACGAGTCCTGGCTTTCGCGGTATTGACCGAATCATTCCTTTGGCGTTTCGCCGTTGGAAAAAGGCATTAAAGCGTGGCGAGTTCATTCAGAGCATTCAAGAGTACATTGCTTTTAAAGCGGACTTGCAAACCACTCAATATGATTTGATCATCGAAACCCAAGGCTTATTAAAGTCTTCTTGGGTGACTAGATTAGCCAATCCTCATCAAACTGCCAAGGTTTTTGGCTTGGGGAATCAAACAGAGTTTTCTGGCTATGAGCCATGGGCTCGTCGTTTTTATACCGATTGTGTACAAGTGCCGTTTCATTGCCATGCGGTGGATCGGTCTCGTTGGGTCGCTGCTTCAGCGATGGATGTGCCAGTGCCTGATAGAACAGTAGCTCCTCCTCAGTTTTACCCAGAGACTTATGTACAGTCTTTGATGGAGGCTGCTCATTTAGGTTTTGCATCCACTCGCGTTGATCTGGGTTTTGATGTGACCAAGCCTTATGTGATGTGTTTTCATGCAACAGCTGGCGTTTCTAAGCGTTGGTCAGATGATCATTGGGTATCTATTGGCAAAGTATTGGTTGCTAAAGGTATACAAGTTGTGTTGTCTTGGGGCAATGACAAAGAAAAACAAATCAGTATTCAGCTGGCTAAGAAGATTTCTGACCATGCATCCTTAGAGGGATCTAAAGCGATTGTGCCCAATGCATTTTCTATAGCTGATGCTTTTGGTTTGGTGGCGGGGGCAAAAGCCACTATTGGCGTTGATACAGGTCTAACGCATTTATCAGCCATTTTAGGTATGCCAACCATCGAGCTCTATTGCGACTCACCACGTTGGAAGACCGAGGGCTATTGGTCGCCGAAGATTCATAACTTGGGTGATAAAGGTCAGCCACCCAAACCAGAAGAAGTCCTTCAATCTTTGAAAGACTTATCGGTGATTGATTAGATCTGATTGATCAAACCTTTTTTAAATTTATCTCATTTACCAAATTTTCTAGATTGTTATTTATTTCATGACTGCATTACCTCAAGAATCATCTGAACAAGTAGCTCTTCGCATCAATAATCAAATAGCCTCTGAAATGAAAGTACGCCCACAGCAAATTGCTGTGGCTGTTGCTTTGATGGATGAAGGCGCGACAGTACCTTTTATTGCACGTTATCGTAAGGAAGTGACTGGTGGGCTGGACGATACGCAGCTACGTAACATTGAGGAGCGATTGCTGTATCTGCGAGAGTTGGAAGAGCGTCGTGTGGCAATCCTCAGGTCCATTCATGATCAAGGTAAATTGACAGATGACTTAATTAAAGCGATTCTGGCGGCTGAGACCAAGCAGGTGTTAGAGGATTTGTACCTACCTTATAAGCCGCGCCGCCGCACCAAAGCCATGATTGCTCGTGAGGCAGGCTTAGAACCTTTGGCAAGAAGCTTGATGGCCAATCCAAAGTTAGACCCTCAAGAGGAGGCTGCTAAGTACATCAATATTGATGCCACTGCCTATGCTGCACTTACCCCTGAGCAAATCAAGAAGTCTCAAGCGGGTGAAGAAGGAAGCAAACCCTTGGTGCCGGATGTCAAAACCGCCTTGGATGGCGCCAGAGATATTTTGGCTGAAGAGTTTTCTGAAACAGCTGAATTGTTAGCCAAGTTACGTGATCACTTATGGACTCAAGGCATCATGAGTTCTAAAGTGGTGGATGGCCAAGAGTTGGCCGAAGAAGAAAAGTTCCGCGACTACTATGCTTATTCAGAGCCTATTCGATTAATTCCATCGCACCGTGCCTTGGCATTATTCAGAGGCCGTCAATTAGGTGTTTTACAGCTCAAGCTATCTTTGGAAGAATCTCAAGAGAGTCTCATCCCGCATCCTTGTGAAGTCATGATTGCTAAACATGTGGGCATTGAGCAGCTAGGTAGACCGGCTGATAAGTGGTTAGCAGAGGTTTGCCGTTGGACATGGCGTGTAAAAACTTCACTCTCGCTAGAAATGGCACTTTTCACACAATTACGAGAAGCTGCAGAAACGGAAGCAATCAAAGTTTTTGCACGCAATCTCCACGAACTCTTATTGGCCGCACCTGCTGGACCAAGAGTGGTGATGGGTGTGGACCCTGGTATTAGAACTGGTTGTAAAGTGGCAGTGGTTGATGCCACTGGTAAGTTATTGGAAACCGCTACCATCTATCCACACGAGCCACGTAAAGATTGGGATGGCTCATTGGCCATGCTTGGTGCGCTGTGCGTTAAACATCAAGTGTCATTGATTGCGATTGGTAATGGCACAGCTAGTCGTGAAACCGATCGATTGGTCAAAGATTTAATGAAATTAGTGGCGGGTAAAACATCATTGGCTCTACAAAAAATTGTGGTGAGTGAAGCAGGTGCTTCTGTTTACTCTGCCTCTGAATTGGCCGCTCAAGAATTCCCGGACTTAGATGTTTCATTACGTGGCGCAGTATCAATTGCGCGTCGTTTGCAAGATCCATTGGCGGAACTTGTGAAGATTGAACCAAAAGCGATTGGGGTAGGGCAGTATCAGCATGATGTGAACCAATTCCAACTCTCAAGAACCTTGGATGCAGTGGTTGAAGATTGTGTAAACGCCGTGGGTGTTGATCTCAATACGGCATCTGTGCCATTGCTATCTAAAGTATCAGGATTGAATGCCGGCTTAGCCAGAAACATTGTGGCATTCAGAGATACTAAAGGCAGATTTAATAACCGTGAGGCGCTCAAAGAAGTGCCGCGTTTGGGTGATAAAGCTTTTGAGCAGGCTGCTGGTTTCTTACGCATCAGCGGTGGTGACAATCCATTGGATCAATCATCTGTTCACCCAGAATCTTATCCATTGGTTCAAAAGATATTGAGTCAACTTGGTAAGCCTGTGAGTGAAGTGGTTGGTAACAAAGAGTTGCTCAAAAAAGTGGCTGCTAATGATTTCGTTGATGATCAGTTTGGAATCGTCACGATTAAAGACATTTTGTCTGAATTAGAAAAACCTGGCAGGGATCCTCGTCCAGAATTTAAAACAGCGACCTTTGAAGAAGGTGTTGAGGATATTAATCAGTTGGTACCAGGCATGGTGCTCGAAGGTGTGGTCACCAACGTGTCTGCCTTCGGTGCATTCATTGATGTGGGTGTTCACCAAGATGGTTTGGTGCATGTATCCGCTTTAGCGGACAAGTTTGTGAAGGATCCTCACGAGGTTGTGAAAGCGGGTCAGGTGGTGAAGGTTAAAGTGTTAGAGGTGGATGTGAAGCGTCGCCGTATTGGGCTAACCATGAAGTTAAATGATTCAGCGCTGGTGGCAGGAAGTGGTTTTAAGTCAGAAAGAAGTGATCGTGGTGGTCTTGGTAGTCGTGGCGATAGAACCATCTCTAAAGGCTCATCACATTCAATTCAACAAGGTTCACATGTGCCTCAAGGTGCTACAGCATTGGCTGCAGCATTTGAGAAATTAAAACTTAAATAGTGAGTTGTTAATGAGTTTTGGAAAATTTTGAATAGGTAGATGCCAAAAATATGCCTAAGCAAAGCGCTGTTAATAAGCCATGCTCATGATGTATGGTGGTGTTAACAGTGCCAATTCCAGTAGCCACTATGTAGGTGCTGAGTGAACTTCCCCAAATCAAGAGTTGACTCTGATTTTTGCAGAATTGATATGTTCTGATGAGTTGAATGCCCCATGCAAATAAAATAATTATGAAGATACTCAGACCAATCATGCCTCGCTCGACCAAAATCGTTAGGTAAAGATTGTGAGAATGGTTGGGGAAAAAGTAATTATCTGTTTTATAGGCGGCACCACGTTTCTCAACACTTTCTTTGATTGCTTCGGGTGTTATGAATTTCCAATTGTTCATGCCCAACCCCAATATTGGGTGCCACCTTGCAGCTTCAAGAGATACATTCCACACCTGTGATCTGTATGACAAAGTATTATTAGCAGCAACATTGCTTTTATGTTTTTTCAGAATGCTTGGATTAATGATGACTAGACTTGCTAAGCAAAGGCTCACCAAACCAATGCCTAAGAATTTAATTTTCTTGCTGTCGGCTAGAAAGAAAAAAACTAAGACGGATAGTGGTATTGCAACCCCAAGTGCTGCTCGACTTTGCCCAATCACAATGGATAAAAAAAGTAGAGCGGTTATTGTTGTGAATAATAAATTTTTTGCAAAACTGCTATAAGGCCATTGACTTATTGTCATACTGAGGCAGATACCATAAACAATCGTTAAATAAATGGCTGAGTGATTGACGTGCCCGACTGACTTTAATTCTAAAAATAGTTTATGTGTGGGTCCCAGGTGTAACCATGCTCCCCAGAGCAATGGTGGAATGACCGAGATAACAGCCAGTAGTAGTAAATTGGTCAATTGCTTTTGGGTGTAATTCGATTTGTAAACCAACCAAGCGGTGCTGCTATAGATAAAAAGATCTTTAAAGCCACCCCATTCATGATGACCTGGCATGCCAGCACCTATGGTGCTGGCTAAAGCAGAAGCTATCCAGATGCCAAATAGTGCATCTGGCCATTGCCATGTGAATGAGGAGCGCTGCGCAATGAGTCTGATGACGGCTGTGATGAAATACAACGCCCAGAAGATATTTTTTAGGGCTTCGAAAGTGGGAAGCACTGCAATCATTAAGCAAAGTAAGATGAATTCGATCTGCTTTAGATTTAGATGCCATGAGCTGAATGGCAAAGAATTTCTAGTGGTTTGGTTTTTACTTTCAGGCATGTGAGATCACTTAATGGGAGTTGTCCCCTTTTATTCAGATAGAATGATTATATGAAACTATTGGTGACGGGCTGTTCTGGGTTTATTGGCATGCATGTGGCAGAGCAATTGTTATTGCGCGGCGATGAGGTCATTGGCCTAGATAATATGAATGATTACTACGAGACTTCGTTAAAAGAAGCCCGGTTAAATCAACTACAAGCCCATACAAATTTTCGTTTTTATCGCTTGGATTTGGCTGATCGTCGGGGGGTTGCAGACCTGTTTGCACAAGAACGACCGGAGCGTGTGGTGCATTTGGCGGCTCAAGCGGGTGTGCGTTATTCTGTGGATCATCCTGAGGTGTATTTAGACAGTAATCTCTTGGGTTTTGGCCATATTCTGGAGGGTTGCCGACAAGCTTCGGTGAAGCATTTGGTCTACGCCAGTTCATCGAGTGTCTATGGTGGTAATGAAAAGATTCCTTTTTCAGAAGAAGATCAAGTCGACTCGCCAGTGAGTTTGTATGCAGCAACCAAGAAAGCCAACGAATTGATGGCTCATACCTATAGTCATATTTTTGGCATTCCAACAACAGGCCTGCGTTTTTTTACTGTGTATGGTCCCTGGGGGCGGCCTGATATGTCACCCTTCTTATTTACTAGAGCCATCTTAGAAAACAGACCGATTCAGGTTTTTAACCATGGCGACATGATGAGAGATTTCACCTATATTGACGATATTGTTGAGGGCGTAATCAGGGCTTTGGATAAACCACCTTCTGGGTCTGGTGTTTGTGATACATCTGTGTGCAGACCTAATTCGAGTGAGCTAACTCCTTATCGAATCTTTAATATTGGAAATAACTCTCCCGTGCAGTTATTGGATTACATTGCTGCACTTGAAAAGGCGTGGGGTAAAGAAGCGATGAAAGAATTAAAGCCTATGCAACCTGGAGATGTGAAAAAAACTATGGCAAACACCGATCGTTTAGAGGCATGGGTGGGGTTCAAACCTAAAACTTCTTTGGCTGATGGAGTTCAACGGTTTGTGACCTGGTACAAAGATTTTTATCAAATTAAGTTTTGATTCGGTATAAGTATGACTCGTCAACTGGCATTATTTTTAAAGACCAAGCACATTGGTGATTCGATTGTTTTAACCTCAGCCATAGAAGCTTTGCCCCCTAATTTTCAGGTGGATGTGTTGTGCTTTAAGGACAGTGAAGCAATTTTTAAAATGCATCCAAGGGTTCGGCATGTCTACCTGGTGCCTAGATATTTAACGGGGATTGCTAAGTTGGTGGCGTATGTTCGTACATACAAGGCCATCCTGAGTGAATCCTATGATTTAGTTGCCCAATTTTCTGATGATTGGCGCGGTGCTTTTCTAACGAGATTGCTCAAGCCTAAATTATCGGTTGCAAGAAATACGCTCAAGCGCTCCAGTTTTTGGAAAAATTCATTTCACTGTTTATCGAAAATTCCACCAAATGGGCGTCATGCAGCAGAGCAGGATGTTGATTTATTAAGGCGGATCGGTCTTTATAACCAAGCTCACGCCCCAGCTTATCATTTGGAGGTGAGTGATCAGAGTGATCAAAAGGTGAATGCGTGGATGGAGCATCTAAAAATTGATGGCAATCGCCTTGTTGTAATTCATGCGGCTGCGCGGTGGAAATTCAAAGGTCTTTCAAATTCAACTTGGGTTGATGTTATTAATCAATTGCATCAAGAGGGTTATCAAATCATTCTTTCTGGGGGTCCATCAGATAGGGTATTTAATCAGACGATTATTGATGCTTGCGAGCAGTCACCATTTCTCACGGAGAATTTTTCATTAGAAATGACGGCGGCTTTAATGAAAAGAGCTCGTTTATTGATTTCAATTGATTCCATGGCTATTCACATGGCCAGTGCGATGCAGTTGCCTGTTGTCGCTATATTTGGACCAACCAACGAAAAAATATGGTCTCCCTGGGCTGTCTCATCAAAGATTGTTGTTTTAGACTTCCAAGATTCCCCATCTTTTGGTTGTCGACCTTGTGGTTTGGATGGTTGTGCAGGAAGTAAAGTCAGCCAGTGCTTGTATGCCATACCAGCATCAAACATCACAAAAGCGGCATTGAATTTTTTGACTGAATAGTTGCTTTAGCTTTTTTGTTTCAAGATTGCTTGCGTGTAGATGTTTAGAGCGGTCTCATAGAGATACTCTAGGGTGAATGGTGTGTGTCGAGTTCTAGGTAATCTGCCACCTGCTTCAATAGAAATTTGATTTTTCATTGCCTGACACAAGGCGGTCGGATTTTTTTCTTCGGTGAGTTTTCCTTGCGGGTAGCGTGCAAGCGATTCCGGAATGCCGCCTACTGGACAAGCAATCACTGGTACGCCCACTGCCATGGCTTGTAATAAAGCTTGAGGTACACCCTCATTGGCGTAACTGGGGAGCACAAAGCAATCAAATGCTTGCAGGTAGGGTAAAACATTGGATTGATTGCCAGCGAAGTGAATGTTCTTGGCTTGAGAATTTTCTTTTGCCAGTGCTTGGTAATATTCCATTTGTGGCCCATCCCCCACAATCACCAATGAGGTATTGGGATTATTGAGTAAATGAAAAGCTTCGAGTAGATGCGTGTGACCCTTCCAGGAGCGAAGGGTGGCAACAATACCAAAAATATAGTGATCTTTGGGTAGTCCTAACAGCTCTCTTTGTTGGATACGATCGCCTGGAATATATTTTTCAGTATCAATGCCAGTGGGTACTGAAAATATACTGTCATCTTGAACAAAATGGTCTGAGAGTAAGTGGTTGCGTATTGATTGGCCAGTGGTCATCAATACATCAGTTCCTTTGTTGTACAGCCATTTAGTTGTTCTGTTGCGATTAACAGGAGCACTGATGTGTCTGGTTCTAACAATCGCCACTTTGAAATTAATCATTAACCTACTGATAGCGCTTAACCAATGATCAGTACTGGAGTGACAGCTAATCACATCTGGCCGGTAGTTTTTGATAACGCTTTTTAAGGCAAGTAAATCAGACCATCTTTTTTTTCTGAGTTGTATTGGGTAAATCGGCACGCCATAGTCATCAGCTCGTTTGGCTATTTCACTGTTGGAGTCTGCAGCAATGGCTACTTCGTGGCCATGTTTAATAAATACTTGTGATTCAGTTAGTATTCTGATTTCCTGACCGCCCCAGCCGGACGAAGCTTCAGTATGAAGAATGCGCATGTGATGATGATTTTTTCTTTTGAATGATTTGATTGTATAGCTTTAACCAAGCTTCTGATTTAATTTGGATGTCAAATTCTTTGGATAGACGCAACGCATTTTTTGAGTATTCTTCTTGGTTGTTCCATGCATGCAAAATCCCTGAACCAATACTTTTTGCATTGATCTCACAGACAACCCCAGCGCCATGCTGTACCACTTTATCTGCAATGCCCACGCCATCGGAAATAACAACTGGCAAGCCAGAGCAGAGCGCTTCTAGAAGCGCATTGGGCAGGCTGTCATAAATAGAAGGTAGGCAAAAGATATCAGCAGCCTTTAGGTAAGGCTTCACGTCATCTTTAGGACCTACAATGTGGACTCGACTGTCAAGGCGCAGAATGTGACAAAGATCTTTTAATTGCTTCAGACGCTTGTCATGGCCAACGATGATAGCTTGAAAGCCATCGATGCCTGCCATAGCTTCTACTAAATGAAAGGCTCCTTTTCGCTCAAAGCCGGAGCCGACAAACAGCACCAGTGGTTCCTTCGTTGAAAGATTGAGTGAGGTTTTGTAGTTATTTTTTTCTGCGGGGGTTGCCGGGGTAAATTCCTGGGTATTAATGCCGTTTTCAATGATGACAATGCGTTCCTCGGGAACTTGGTACCAATCGATTAACTCCTGCTTTACGAGAGGGCTGTTGGCAACAAAAATGAGCTTCTTATCCTGAGCCATTCTTTTTTCAGTGGCAATGATGAGGCGGTGGAATGGGTCAAGTTTTAACCATAATTTTTGATGCCATGGTTTGTGTTGAGCAAATCTTTTTAACCATGAAGAATGAATCCCATCGCCTAAACGGTAAATATCTGCGCCTAATAGTCTTTCATGAGATTGAACCAAATCAAATGAATGCGTTTTTAAAGTAGCGCTTACTGAGTTTTGAAATGATTTCAGTTGAGTAAATCGAGTCTGCCCTTTGACTGCAACTGGTATGGATTGGCTCGTGGCATCAATCAATTGATGATTTTTTGATGATTCCCAAGATTCGGAAATAATCGAAACCTTGATTTGATGATTTTTTAATCCTTCAATAGTTCTTAAGATGAAGCGTTCAGCGCCCCCAAAAGGATTGAATTTACGACGGATAATTGCAATTTCCATGCGCACATAGTAACTTATTTACAATGCAGTTTGGCTGTGTGGTTTCACGAATAGAATGGACTTAACTTGAAAATAACAATTATTGGTAGTGGTTATGTGGGCTTGGTGACTGCCGCTTGCTTATCTGAGATGGGCAATGATGTTTTTTGCCTTGATGTGGATGAGAAAAAAATAGCCATGTTGATACGCGGTCAAGTTCCAATCTATGAGCCTGGTTTGGATGAAATCATCGCCAGGAATATGAAACTAGGTAGATTAAATTTTTCTACTGATATCGAAGCCAGTGTTCAGCATGGGGATATTCAATTCATTGCGGTTGGCACCCCTCCTGATGAAGACGGATCTGCTGATTTAAAGTATGTGTTAGCAGCCGCAAAAAATATCGGCCGCTATATGAATAGCCCCAAAGTCGTAGTGAACAAATCAACAGTGCCAGTAGGAACGGGGCAAAAAGTATCAGATGTTTTGAGGTCAGAATTAAAACTACGTCAATTAGATCATCTTGATTATTCGGTGGTTTCTAATCCTGAATTCTTGAAAGAGGGTG
>JACCDU010249973.1_pt1 | contig 55090 bp, 44 predicted proteins | sample 7446081 | NCBI WGS metagenome assembly JACCDU01 (sample SAMN15323447, study PRJNA562643) | freshwater metagenome | isolation source: river surface water | place: USA:Blue River Watershed | collected 2017-08-17 | reverse complement strand
TGCCACTGCCTGCAGCAGAGGCTTGGCAAGACTGGTATGCCAGCACCCCCGACACCCCCTGCATTGCGATTTGCTCGACCAGCCAGGGCGATGACATGTGCAAAGGCTGTGGCCGAACTTTTGAAGAGGTGCAGTTGTGGACCGAAATGACGCCGGGTGAAAAGCGTGCCGTGTGGCACCGCATCACCACGGAAGGCACTTCCTGGCGCTTCAACAAATACGCCGAACGTGCCGCCGAAGACCGTCAGTGGGCCAAAGCCGCAGCTGAAGCTCAAACCAAACTGGATTTGTAGGTCGGAGCTTCAGCTCCGACAGGCTGGCAGCTTTGGCACGTCGGAGCTGAAGCTCCGACCTACTGCCCATCAGGCGTGGCTTATTTCCAGCGCGTCAACTCGATGTGCACGCTGCCTTTGTCGCTGCTGAAGGTGACTTCGCCTTCCTGCACTGTGGCTTGCAACTGCATGCTGCGCTCGGCCAATTTGGCCAATTCTTGTGAACGCTCGGTGGGCACGCGCCAGACCTGCAGCTTGTCCAGGCGGGTGAGCTTGGTCTCGATGCCTTTCCACCAGACTTCGGCCGCGTGGTTAAAGCAGTACAGCAGCACCTCATCGGCCTTCTGACAGGCCTTCATGATGGGCTTGTCTTCGGGCTGACCGACTTCGATCCACAGGCGCGTCTGACCCGTGAAATCGCGCAGACTCACATCCGGATCGTCCGGATCGGACAAGCCCGCACCAAAAGCCAGCTTGCCATCGCCGTTGCACACGGCCTGCAGCTTGTAGGCGTTGATGGCCAGCGCCAGCAGGCGGATCATCATGCGCTCATCGGTCTCGCTCGGGTGGCGGGCCAAGGTCAGCTGGTGGTCTTCGTAGTAGCTGTGATCGATGTCAGCGATCGACAGGTTGGCTTTGTAGATGGTGGATTTGAGGGCCATGAGAACCGATCAGACGCGGCGGGCCAGTTCAGCGGCCTTGCCAACGTAGCTGCCTGGCGTCATGGCCAGCAGGCGGTCTTTGTCGGCTTGCGGGATCTCCAAAGCCTTGATCAGGCCATGCAGGTCCGCAGCGGTGACGGTCTTGCCGCGGGTCACTTCCTTGAGCTTTTCGTAGGCGCCCTGCACGCCATAACGGCGCATCACGGTCTGGATCGGCTCGGCCAGCACTTCCCAGGCAGCATCCAGGTCAGCAGCCAAGGCTTCTTCGTTCAGCTCCAGCTTGTTCAAACCGGTCATCAGCGAGGCATACGCCAAAGCGGTGTAACCCAGGCCCACGCCCATGTTGCGCAGCACGGTGGAGTCGGTCAGGTCACGCTGCCAGCGGCTGATCGGCAACTTCTCGCTCAAGTGCTTGAGCACAGCGTTGGCCAGACCCAGGTTGCCTTCGGCGTTTTCAAAATCGATCGGGTTGACCTTGTGCGGCATGGTGGACGAGCCAATCTCGCCAGCCTTCAGGCGTTGCTTGAAATAACCCAAGCTCACATAACCCCAGATGTCGCGTGACAGGTCGATCAAGATGGTGTTGGTGCGGGCCACGGCGTCGAACAACTCGGCCATGTAGTCGTGCGGCTCGATCTGGATGCTGTAGGGTTGGAACGTCAGGCCCAAACCCCAATGGCTGTCCTGGGTTTCGCTCAGTTCGGGCGTTTCCACAACCTTTTTGGCGAAAGCTTCCCAATCAAAGTCAGGCCAGGCCGACAGGTGGGCGTTGTAGTTGCCCACAGCGCCGTTCATCTTGCCCATGAGCTTGACCGCAGCGATTTTTTCGCGGCAACCATTCAAGCGCATCACCACGTTGGCGATTTCCTTGCCCACGGTGGTGGGGCTGGCGGTCTGGCCGTGGGTGCGGCTGAGCATGGGGACTTCAGCAAAGGTGTGCGCCATCTCGCGCAGCTTGGCGATCAAGTCATCCAGGCCGGGCAAGATCACTTGGGCGCGTGCGCCTTTGAGCTGCAGGGCATGGCTGGTGTTGTTGATGTCTTCGCTGGTGCAAGCAAAGTGCACGAATTCACCCACATGTTCCAGCTCGGGGCGGTCCTTGAATTTGGACTTGATCCAGTACTCCACGGCCTTCACGTCGTGGTTGGTGACCTTCTCGAACTCTTTGATGGCCACAGCATCAGCTTCGGAAAAGTTCTTCACCAAAGCCGTCAGATAACTGCGTGCACCTGGGGTCAGCGGCTTGAACTCGTCAAAACCGGCATCGGACAAGGCGATGAACCAGGCAATTTCCACCTGAACGCGGCGGTGCATATAGCCTTGCTCGCTCATCAGCGGGCGCAAGGCGTTGAGTTTGCTGGCATAACGGCCATCCAGCGGCGAAAGGGCGGAAATGGGGGAGAAATTCATGCCCCAATTGTAGTTGGCGAGGCTTTCACGACCCAAGCCGACAGCTCATGGGTGTTTGTCAGCGTTGGTTATCGAACGTTCACCTAGAATCACTCATCAACTTCTTTCGATCCTTGGACACATGAAACTCATCGGCTCCGTCACCAGCCCTTACGTGCGCAAAGTGCGCGTTGTCATGGCCGAAAAAAAGCTGGACTACCAATTCGTCAGCGAAGACGTGTGGTCAGATCAAACCCAGATCCATGCATCCAACCCCTTAGGGAAAGTGCCCTGCCTGGTCATGGAGGGCGGCGAGGCCGTGTTCGACTCCCGCGTGATTGTGGAATACCTGGACACCTTGTCCCCCGTGGGCAAACTGATCCCGACTGCCGGTCGTGAACGCGCAGAAGTCAAAACTTGGGAAGCCCTGGCCGATGGCCTGCTGGATGCCGCCTTGCTGGCCCGCATGGAAGCCGTGTGGACTGGCCGCACAGACAGCCAGCGCAGCCAGGCCTGGATCGACCGTCAGCTGGACAAGATCCAGCATGCCTTGCGCGCCATGAGTTCGGGCCTGGGCGATAAAGCGTTTTGCTCAGGCATCCACATGAGCCTGTCTGACATTGCCGTAGGCTGCGCCGTAGGCTATCTGGACTTCCGCTTCCCACAGATCGACTGGCGCACACCGTACCCGAACTTGCACAAGCTCTACAACAAACTCTCACAGCGTCCGAGCTTCATCGACAGCCTGCCTGCTTAACAGTTACCTGACGCTTCAAACTTGGGCGAATGAACATCGCCTGGCCAATCACCGATTTTGGCCACTGGATTTGTTCGGTTAACACAGGCACCTCCAACGGCTTTTTATTTTTATATAGCCGCATCGCCTGTCCCCTAAACCCTGTCATACGCAGTCGGCCCACAACTCAGGCCGAACTCACTGAGCACCACCCAAAGGCCTGTTTTACAAAATAGATTTAAGTTATTTTTAGATCTTTTGTTTGCATTAATATGGCAAATCCATATGATTTAGCTTATTTGCAAGCAGGAGCTTCAACGTGACGCATCCAAAACTGATTTTCAAACATTATTTTTGGCTCTCCCTGCTGTCACTGAACGCATCGGTACATGCGCAAAAGTCCAACAGCGATCCCTTATCAGCGGTGCAAGTGGTGGACTCTGCGCTGGAGTACCGGCAGTTTGAAAATATAGAAATCACAGGGTCTTCGATCATTGCCAGAGAAGCCAAACAAGCTCTTCCGGTTCAAGTGATCTCACGTCAAGAAATAGAGCGCAGTGGTGCGACCCACTTACCGCAATTGCTCCACAAGTTGCCCAGCATGTTCAATTTCTTTGAACTCGGGGCTTTGACCGGAACAACCTTTGGTGGACCAGAGACGGCCGCCATTCATGGCACCCAAAGTGGGACTCTCGTTTTGCTCAATGGGCGTAGGCTACCTTTTTACGGGAGTCAAACCATATTTGGAGAACGCGCCACCGTTGATTTGAATTTGGTGCCCTTATCCGCCATAGAACGGGTAGACATACTGACGGATGGTGCATCAAGCCGATACGGCTCTGACGCTGTAGCGGGTGTGATCAACATCATCACCAAAGAAAACACCAAAGGCTTTTCTATGAGCACCGAATACACCCGTCCTGCGGGAGGCATGGCTCAGGGTAAGTTATTCAACATGGCGGGGGGTACAGGCAAGCTACAAAGTGATGGCTATCGGCTGCAGGCACACTTTTCCGTGGACAAACAAGATGAACTGCTCGCGGGTGATCGAGATAACGCCCGAAATGGCGCCGTTCAATTCAACATCCATGGCCAAAATTGGTGGGGAATCAGAAATGGGCGCGTGACTCAAAGTGGATGGCCTGCCAGCGTCCAGACGCCAACGGGGGTAGCTCACCCTGAATTTCAAAATACCGGGCAATGCGCAAACAACTGGTACACATCGACCAATGGTGCATCCACAACCTGCTGGCGCAATGGTCAACGCCTTCTCACCCTGTACCCCGCAACGGAGAAAAAATTACTTTTCGTGGACGGCGAAGTCTTGCTCAACGCCAACTGGACAGGATTCGGTCAAGTCATTGCCGGACAAGTCGAACAGCGCAGTGTCCCAACAGAATCCATTCCACTCCTCTATGACCTGGGTAATGACACGAAGGCCATGATTGACACATCGCCGATTGGCACCGTCACACAACGCTATGCCAACAACAACTACCAAATGACCGGGGGCCTCAAAGGTCAATGGGATGAATGGGATATCAGGGCAAACGCCTCCACAGGCAAACACCGGGTTGCTCGCGCCTACATTGACGGGCGCGTCGCAGGCGCTGACCGGCCCACATTTGCAGCCATCGCTGGTGCCAACGGGGCTTGGCAAAACGACAGCCAATATCTGCCACCAGGGGTGCTCAATCAACTTGCGGCCTTGAAATCCAATCTGCTGATGGATGAAGGAAAAACTGAACTCACTGCCGTTGATGCCTTGGCTTCCAAAGAAATAGGCTCAACAGACAACGGCCCCATATGGCTTGGTTTGGGTTTGAATTGGCGCAATGAAACCGTCGACTTCACCTCATTCCTTACGTCTACGCCCAGCTTCAAAGGCACGCGTCAAAATTGGGCCGCACACGCCGAATTGCAATCCGCCATCACAGAAAACCAGCAAGTCACCTTCGCCCTTCGACATGACCAGTATTCGGATTTCGGAGGTGTGCAAACTGGCAAATTAGGCTGGCAATGGAAGCCTCATTCAACCTTCATGATGCGCAGCTCTGTCGGCACCGGATTCAGAGCACCAACGCTAGGTCAAATGACCAATGTGATCACCAACACGTGGAATACAACAGACCTTCGCACAGGCACGCCCATGGAGGTGCGAAACGGTGGTAATCCAAATTTAAAGCCTGAGCAATCCTCACAAGCCACACTGGGTTTTCGTTGGGAGCCTGACGCACACTGGTCGATGGGGGCAGATTTCTGGCAATTACAAATCCGAGATACCTTTGGCACTTTGACTGCAGAGCAAGTCTTGTCATCTCCCGAACTTCGGCGCGAACATGTTCATGTTGTCGGCAATACAACTTACCTGAATCTGATCAACCGCAATCTGGGACGCTCAGAAAAACAAGGCATGGACTACGACGTTCAATGGCGGCAACCCACTGACTTAGGACGCCTGCGCTTGTCATTGCGAGGAACATGGAACCTGCAAGCTCAGAAGCAAGCATTTGAGGGAAGTAGCTTTGAGTCAGAGCTGGGGCGATTTGCCAGCAACACGCAAAGCATGACCCCCAAACATCAATGGGCCTTATCTGCAAACCTCGAAGAATCTGAATGGAATGTGATGACCACTTTTCACTACCGCTCAGGTTTTGAAAACACGATGCTGCTCACGCAAAGCATAGGCAGCACCACGTCAGCATTCACAAGCCAAGTCGCAGGATTTTGGACACTGGATATCGCAGGACGTTGGCAAGCATCCAAGGCCTGGACTTTGGCTGCGGGCATACAAAATTTGACTGACCGCAACCCACCCCTCGTATTGAACGGTTACTCCTATTTCACTGGCGTCGACACCCGCTATGCCAACTACTATGGTCGCACCCTCAAGCTCAAAGCCGAATACAAATTCTGAAGCAATGGTTTTGCTGTTGGAATGGCTCTGACGCAGACTCCATGTCGAGGCGCAAGCCGCCGACGTGCAAATACACGTCGTGAACAGCCATGAAACTCAGTCCATCACACAGCGCCAAACCACCAGCAACGCCTCACGCTCAACCGTCAGGGTGGCGGGGTCTACCTGAGTGGGCTCTTCGTTCAAGCGCGCTCGGTGCTGCAGGCGGCGCATTTCTCGGTAAGCATTGGCGGCCGCCTCACCCACGCCCACAGGCAACAAACCGACTTTTTCTGCTCGCTGAAGCAAAGCGATGTTGCCCACGTTATCGGCCAACTCAGAATGGGCTGCGGTATGCAGCAGCACCAAATATTGCACGGCAAATTCAGCGTCGACCATGCCGCCGGGGCTGTGTTTGACATCAAAGCGGTCCGCCTTGACCGGATGGCCCTGGCGCACGCGTTCGCGCATCGCCACGATTTCCGCCTTGAGGCTAGCCGCATCACGCGCAGCGCTGATGACGGCGTGGCGCACAGCGTCAAAGCGGGGAGCCAGGCTGGACAGGCCCATGACGAAGCGGGCACGGGTCATGGCCTGGTGTTCCCAGGTCCAGGCGGTATTGCTGCCACGCTGCTCCTGGTAATCGGCGTAAGCTTCAAAACGGGTCACAAGCAAACCAGAGTTGCCATTGGGACGCAAGGCCGTATCGATTTCATAGAGGTCACCGTCGGCGGTTTTCACCGTCATCCAGTTGATCATTTTGCGCACATAGCCAGCATAGATTTCCTGGGCGCGTTCGTCCTCGTCGTCGTACACAAAGACGATGTCAAGGTCGCTGCCGTAGCCCAGTTCTTTGCCCCCCAATTTGCCATAGCCAATGATGGCAATAGCGGGTTCTTCGCGATGCCGGTTTTTCAAGCGACTCCAGCACCAACGCGCTGTCACGCGCAGCACCGCATCGGCCAGGGCGCTCAGGTCATCGGCCACCTGCTCCACCGTGAGCACACCTTCCACGTCACGCGCCAAGGTGCGGAACTGCTCAGCATGGTGGGCGCGACGCAGCAAATTCAAAAGGCTTTCTTCGTCATCTTCACCGGTGCGCTGCAAAGCGACCAAACGCGCTTGCAATTCACCTTCAAATTCGACCGCATCAAAACGGCTGTCAAACAGATTGCCCCCGGCCAGCTCGTCGATCACACCAGGGTGTTGCAACAGGTAACGGGCTGGCCATTTGGCCGCGCCCAGCAAGCGCAGCAGGCGTTCATGCACCGAGGGGCGCTCCAGCATGAGCGCGAGATAACTCTCTCGGCGCAGCAAAGGCTCGATCCAGTCGACCATGCGCAGCACGGCTTCTTCACTGACGCGGCCTTCTTCCAGCCACTGAGCGGTGCGTTGCAGCAAACGCATGAGGCGACCCCGAGCATCGTCGCGCAAGGCTTGCACACGGGGATTGTCCGGCCACTGGGCCAAACGCTCGCCGATGCGGCCACTGAACACACCGGCGATGCCATCCAGTTCGGCAGGGGCGCGTTGCCCGGTTTTGCCGTTGCAGCCTTTGCATTCCCGATCGCCACCCAGCAGGATGTCGAATTCTTGCGCCACCACTTCGCGGTGTGCGTCGAGCGCGCTCAAAAAACTGCAGGTATCGGCATACCCCATGGTCTGGGTAATCCAGGCCAGATCATCGTCGCGGGTGGGCAAGACATGGGTTTGCTGGTCGTCCAGGTACTGGATGCGGTGCTCCACCTGACGCAGAAACACATAGGCCGCGCTCAGTGCATCGGCCGTGGCCTGCGGCATGAGGCCCGCTTTGGCCACGCGCTGCAAGGCATCCAGCGTGGGGCGTGTGCGCAACTCCGGAAACTGCCCGCCACGCACCACCTGCAACAGTTGCACGGTGAACTCGATCTCGCGGATGCCGCCCCGCGACAGCTTCACATCGTTGGCGCGCTCGGGGTGGCCTGCGCTACGCTTGGCCGCGTGGTCACGGATTTGCTGGTGCAGCGTGCGCAGCGACTCGAACACGTTGTAATCAAGGTAGCGGCGAAACACAAAGGGCAAGACCACACTGCGCAAGTTCAGAGCCGAGCCACCAACCACCGCACTGCGCGGGGCCACCACACGGCTTTTCATCCAGGCAAAGCGCTCCCACTCACGGCCTTGCACCAGCAAATATTCTTCCAGTGCGCCCAATGACACCACGCTGGGCCCTGAGTTTCCATTGGGCCTCAGCGCCAGATCGACCCGGAACACAAAGCCATGCTCGGTGGTGTCCCCAATCAGCGCATACATGCGTTTAACGACACGGCTGAAATAGTCCTGCGTCGAGATCTTGTTGCGGCCTTCGGCATTGCCAGTGGTTTCACCGTCTTCGTCGTACACGTAAATCAGGTCAATGTCGCTGGAAACATTGAGCTCGCGTGCACCGAGCTTGCCCATGCCGACGACCCACAGCTCGGCACGTTGACCACTGGCCGTCAGGGGCGCGCCGTGGATGTTGTCCAGATCGGCCAGCGCCTGCCTGCAGGCGATATCCAGCGTGACTTCGGCCAGCCAGGTCATGCCGTGGGTGATGACCTGCAGCGGCGCCTGCTGCGTGCAGTCCAGCTGAGCCAGGCGCTCCATGGTCAATTGGCGCAACACCCGCAGAGCGGCACCGGTGTCCAGTCCCTTGCCCTGAAGCGCCGCAAAGGCTTCGCTCAGGCTGTTGCGGCTGGGTTCGCCGGACGCCAACAAAGGCAGCCAGTCGGCATAACGGCGTTGCAAGCGCTGCACAAAACGTGAATACGAGGCCAAATTTGTCGATGCCTGTTCATTTGAGGGCTGAACGACGTCCAAAGGCTCACTGCGGGTCATAATTCCTGCCAACTTTCTGATTCAAACGTTTGTGCTGTCCCTGCCCCGATTTCCCCGCCTGAGCCTTTGGCTCAACCACGGCATCCACGCCCTGAGCTGGGGCTTGCTGGTGCTGGGCTTGTTGCTGGGTCTGGCCTGGGGCGTCCTGCATTTGTGGATTGTGCCGCGAATCGCCGATTACCGTCCCGAGCTGGAACGCTTGGCCCAGCAAACCATGGGGGTGCCGGTGCGCATTGGCGAAATCTCGGCGCAATCGACCGGCTGGGCACCTTCGTTTGAATTGCGCCACATCGAATTGCTGGACCGCCAGGGAAGGCCTGGACTGAGTCTGCCGCGCGTGGTGCTGGCCATCAGCGTGCGGTCGGTACTGCGCCTGCGCCTGGAGCAACTGGTGCTGGACGCACCGGAGCTCGACATCCGCCTGACTGCTGCCGGGCAGTGGCAGATCGCAGGACTCGATTTGTCAAAGACCAGCCCCACAGACAGTGCTGCAGCCGATTGGCTTTTTTCTCAAAACGAAGTGCTCATCCGCAACGGCCGCTTGCGCTGGACCAACGAACAAGCCCACCTGCCACTCAAGGCCTTGAGCCGCCCTGGCACCCGAACCATTGCACCTGCAGCGCAAGCCGAAACCCTGACCTTGCGCGATGTGGACCTGATTTTGCGCAACTCGGTGCGCCACCACGACATGCGCCTGGACGCCACCCCCCCCGAAGGCTGGGGTGAACGCTTCGTGAGCATGGGCCGCTTCAAGCGCGGCTTGTTGTCCACCCATGCCGGGCAATTTTCGGATTGGTCCGGACAGGTCTATGCCTATTTTCCGCAGGTGGATGTTTCGCAACTGCGCCAGCATGTACAACTGGGCGCAGACATCCGGGCAGGGCAGGGCTCACTGCGGATGTGGAGCGATTTTGAAAACGGGCAATGGACCGGCGGCGCTGCCGACACCGATCTGACGGCCTTGAACATTCAATTCGACCCGCAATACCCGCCACTGGCTTTTGAAAGTCTGTCGGGGCGTCTGGCAGCACAGGTACGACCCGCAGGTTTCGAGGTGTCCACACGCCAACTGTCTTTCGTCAGCGCAGAAGGCCTGCACTGGCCCGGTGGCAACCTGACCCTGGCCTACACCCACGAGCAAGCGCAAACTCGCAAACCTGCCCAAGGTCGTCTTGAAGCAGACCACCTTGACCTGGAAGCCTTGCGCGACCTGTCTTTGCGTTTGCCTCTGCCTGTCGAACTTCACCAACCCCTGCAGTCGCTGCAGGTCACCGGACAAGTCGAGTCCTTGCAACTGAGCTGGCAGGGCCCTTGGCAAAACCCGCCAAACTATGAAGCCCAGGCCCGTGTACAAAACCTGAGTCTGCCCGCACAGCCTGTCAAAAGTGGCAACACAGTCCCCGGCTGGCCAGGCCTGCAAGGCGCACGGGTACAGCTCAAAATGAATCAGGGCGGAGGCCAGATCCAGCTCGACATGGAGCATGACGGCGCCGTGATCCTGCCCGGCATTCTGGAAGAGCCCTCTGTGCCGATAGACAGCCTGCATGCCCAGGCCCGCTGGCAACGCAAAGACGGACGCTGGGATGTCCCACAATGGTCCCTGCAACTGAGCAACCCCGATCTACAGGGCCAATGGCAAGGGCAGTGGCATGCCAGCACCAAAGCAGACGACCCGGGCGTGCTCGACCTGCAAGGCCAGATCAGCCAAGCCCAGGCCAACCGGGTGCACCGCTACCTGCCCACCGTATTGCCCACATCGGTGCGTCAATACGTGCGCGATGCGGTGGTCAAAGGCACTTATTCAGGCGTGCAAATCAAAATCAAAGGCGACATCGCCCGCATGCCGTTTGCCCATCCGCAGGAAGGCGAGTTCCGCTTTGCAGGTCGCCTGAACGATGTAGAGCTGAATTACGTGCCCGCCTCACTGATGCCGCTCGGCAGCGCTGCATGGCCCCGGCTGCACAACCTGTCGGGCCTGCTGGTGTTTGACCGCGTGGGCATGAAACTCAGTGACGCCAAGGCTCGGGCAGCAGACGCCAAAACCGGCTTGCAACTCCAGGCCATCCAGGCCCAGATCCCCAACATGGATCAACAAGCTTGGCTGGAGGTCTCGGCCGAGGGCAAAGGACCTGCCACCCAAGTATTGGGTCTGGTGCAAAAATCCCCGCTCGACAAACTGCTGGGCCTGGCCTTGCACGACACGCAGGCCACGGGCAATGTGCAAACCCGCTTCAAACTCAACATCCCCTTGCTCACCCCCCAGGACAGCAAGGTACAGGGCACGGTGGTGATGGGTGGCAACAACCTGCGGATGACCCCCGCCATCCCCGGGTTCGAGAAAGTCCAAGGCAGCATCCAGTTCAGCGAGTCCGGTTTCAGCCTGAGCGGGGTGCAGGCACGCTGGCTCGGTGGCCCGGTGCGCATGGAAGGCGGCATGAAGCCCGCCACGCCCCATGAGCCCGCACTGGCGCTGCGCGCCCAAGGCGAGATCAGCGCCGAAGGTCTGCGACAAGCCCGAGAGTTCACCACGCTCGACGTCTTGGCCAAGCAATTCACCGGCAGCACCGCGTACACCGCCAGCCTGGGTTGGCGACAAGGCCAGCCCGAACTGTCCATCCAGAGTCAGCTCGAAGGCCTGGCCATGAAGCTGCCCGCCCCGCTCGGCAAAGCCGCATCCACGGCCATGCCCTTGAACATCCGCAGCCGCGTCCAAGGCCTGGGCACGGGTCTGCAAGACCACATCCAGGTCGAGCTCGGGCGTGTGGCCTCGGTGCAATATGTGCGGGATCTGTCCGGACACACGCCACGGGTGCTGCGCGGAAGCATGGCCCTGGGCAACAGCCAACTCTTGCCGCCCATGCCCGATACCGGAGTCTCAGCCACAGTGGTGCTTGACCAGTTCTCGGTCGACGACTGGCAAGCGCTGTGGCCCACATCCTCCAACGGCGAAACCGTTTCCAGCAACAACGCTGCGGTGCAAAGCTACCTGCCCACACGCATAGGACTGCAAGCCAATACGCTGACCGCCGATGGCCGCACCTTGCACCAGGTGGTGGCCGGTGGCTCTCGCGAGGGATTGACCTGGCGCGCCAACGTGGACGCCCGCGAACTCAGTGGTCACTTGCAATTTCGCCAGCCATCGGGTGAACAACCTGGTCAACTCTATGCACGCCTGGCACGCTTGAATCTGCCACCATCGACCGCGGCCGATGTGGAAAGTCTGCTGACCACGCCACCGGCCAATTTGCCTGCACTGGACATCGTGATCGACCAGCTCGAATTGCGTGGCAAGCAACTGGGCCGCATCGAGATTGAAGCCGTCAACAGCGAGTTGCAAAAGTCCCGCGCCAAACCTGCTCGCGAATGGCAACTCAACAAGTTCAACATCGTTCTGCCCGAAGCGACACTGCGCAGCACCGGGCGCTGGCTCACGGCCAATGAGGGCAGCCAAGTGCGTAAAACAGAAATGCGCTTTCACCTGTCGGTGGACGATGCAGGTGCCTTGCTCGCACGCCTGGGTACCCCCGGCGCCTTGCGTGGCGGCAGTGGCCACCTCGAAGGCAGCATCGGCTGGAACGGCTCGCCGCTGGCCTTGCATTACCCGAGCATGAACGGGCAATTCGACGTGAAAATGGGCCGCGGTCAATTCCTCAAAGCCGATGCGGGTGCCGCCAAACTGCTGGGCGTGCTCAGCCTGCAGGCTTTGCCACGGCGCTTGCTGCTCGATTTCCGCGATGTGTTCTACGAAGGCTTTGCTTTCGACTCGGTCATCGGCCACGTCAACATCGACCACGGGACCGCCAGCACCCGCAACCTGCAAATCAAAGGGGTCAACGCTGTGGTGCAGCTCGATGGTTCGGCCGACATCGCCAAAGAAACCCAGCAATTGCGGGTGGTGATCCTGCCGGAGCTGGACACCGGAACGGCCTCTTTGGTCGCGGGGATCGCGGTCAACCCCTTGGTCGGATTGACCACCTTCCTGGCGCAGTTGTACCTGCAAAGTCCACTGACACGCGCCTCCACGCAAGAGTTCCTGATCGATGGCAGCTGGACGACGCCGCGCGTCACGCGCGTGGACAACAACACCCGGCCACCGGCTGGTGCTGCGCCGACCCAGAACCCATGATGCCGTCATGCTCAGCACTTTTTCAAACTTGAGCCAACCCGTTCAACAGCGTCTGCGCTTGTGGATCACCGCTGTTGATGAAGCCATGCCTTGGGGGTCTGGGCGACGCTCCTTGTGGGCCGCCCTGATCGGCCTGGTGCTGGCGGTATTGGTCACCCTGGTCTGGCTGGCCGGACGCTACGAAATCAGCCAGGTACAGGCCGAACTGGAACGCGACACCGCTGACGCCGCAAGCGACATCCGCACAGCACTCGCACGTGATGTGCAAACCTTACAGGCGCTGCAATCGGAGCACACCAGCAGCAGAACCTGGCACCCCGAGGCCATGGGTTTGCTGCGCGAGAACCGCGAATGGCTGCGCATCGAATGGCGCGACCGACACCTGGATCTGAAAGCGTTCACAGACTCACCGCTGCGCCCCCCCATCTTTGCGCGCACGTCAAGAAACGACGTGATCAACGAAACCCTGCAGTCCTGCCAGCGCGCACGGCGCTTCAATGGCCCGGCCTATTCCGGCACTTACTATGTGCCCCAGCCCGATGGCTTGGGCATGGAGGTCATGGAGTTGTGCCTGCCCATCACACAGGCCGGTGAATTGACCGGTTACGCCGTGGTCACTTATGGTCTGCACCCTTTGCTGGTCGAGCGACTGGGGCAGACCTTTGGACGCCGTAACGAGGTGTCGTTCACCGAGGCGGACGGCACGCGCCTGGCCATCGCCGGCACCCAGCGGCGCGGCGTACGTGTGTTCACGGCCCAACAACTGCTGGACTTGCCGGGCAACACCCTGGTGCTGCGCATGGATGGCCGCCGGGGCGAGCCCAATTTGTTCCCCAACGTGCTCACGGCCTTGGTGACCGCCATGTCGATCGCACTGATCACCGTGATGGTGCTGCTGGCCAAAGACTCGCGCAGGCGTCTGAAGGCCGAACGCGATCTGGCCGATGCGCTGGCTTTTCGCAAAGCCATGGAAGACTCACTGGTCACCGGCTTGCGGGCGCGCGATCTGGAAGGGCGCATCACCTATGTGAACCCGGCGTTTTGCCAAATGGTGGGGCTGCCCGCTGATGCCCTGATCGGCCACAACGCACCCATGCCTTACTGGCCGCCCGAGATGGTGGACGAATACAAACAGCGCCAGGCCATTCGACTGGCCGGCAACGCGCCACCGCGCGAGGGTTTTGAATCGGTCTTCATGCGGCATGATGGCACCCGCTTTCCGGTGCTGATCATCGAAGCCCCCCTGATCAGCACCACCGGCCAACAAACCGGCTGGATGGGCGCAGTGATCGACATCAGCGAGCAGCGCCGGGTCGAAGAATTGTCGCGAGCCAGCCAGGAGCGTTTGCAAGCCACCGCCCGCCTGGCCACCGTAGGCGAAATGGCTTCGTTGCTCAGCCACGAATTGAACCAGCCTCTGGCGGCAATTGCCAGCTACGCCAACGGCTCGCTCAACCTGCTGAAAGATCCCGAAGCCGTGCCGCAAAGCATGGACGACGTGCACATGGCGCTGCGCCGCATTGCCGAGCAAGCAGGCCGGGCCGGGCGGGTCATCAACAGCGTGCATGACTTTGTGCGCCGTCGCGACCAGGCCCGCGAAGCGGTGGCACCGCACGTGCTGTTTGACGCCATCTTGCCTCTGGTCAACCTGCAAGCACGCAAGTTGCAGGTGCGCGTGGTGACCCGCATCGAAGCGCGTTTGCCCCCTGTTTGGTGTGACCGCACCATGGTCGAGCAGGTGCTGCTCAACCTGGCGCGCAACGGCATGCAGGCCATGGACCGCCCCGAATGTCCTGACCGCGTGCTGGTCTTGCAAGCCAAGCGGGCGGCCTCCAATGCCGAGCAAAGCTGGGTGGAATTCGCCGTCACCGATGTGGGCAGCGGCATCGAGCCCGAGGTCGCCGAGCAACTCTTCACCCCTTTCTTCACCACCAAAGCCGAGGGCATGGGTCTGGGCCTGAGTTTGTGCCGCACCGTCATTGAGCAACATGGGGGCCATCTGGATTTTGAAGCGCAGTCTCCCAAAGGCACGGCGTTTCGTTTCACCTTGCCAGCGGCGCGCAACGCCGCCTCGCCCACATCGGCGGTCAACGCCTAAAATTCGCGCATGTACTCACCCCAAGACAGCACGGTTTACATCGTGGACGATGACGCCAGCGTGCGCGAAGGCATGGCCTGGTTGTTGCGCACCCGGCGTTTGCTCAGCGAGTCTTTTGACAGTGCCGAAGCATTTGCCGCCATGCTCGAAAAGACCATGGGCCAACCCGTGCACGCCCCCCAGCAAGCCGCTTGCATCCTGCTCGACGTGCGCATGCCGGGCATGAGCGGGCTGGCCTTGTTTGAACAACTGCTGGCCAATGGCATCGCCCACGCCTGGCCAGTGATTTTCCTGACCGGTCACGCCGATGTGCCCACCGCTGTGGACAGCGTCAAGCGCGGGGCGTTCGACTTTTGCGAAAAGCCTTTTTCAGACAATGCCTTGGTCGATCGCATTGAGCAAGCGCTGAACCTTTCACACGAACGCCTGGCCGCACGCCAACAACAAAACCAGCTGCAATCGCAGCTGGGCGAGCTGACCGAGCGTGAGCGCGATGTGATGCGCCTGGTGGTTGAAGGTCTGCCCAACAAATTGATCGCGGACCAGCTGGACATCAGCGTGCGCACCGTGGAAGTGCACCGTGCCCGGGTTTTCGACAAGATGCAGGTCAAGTCAGCCGTGGAACTGGCCAACTTGCTGCGCACGCTGTCATGAAGCCCCGCCTGATTCTGTGGACGTTTCTGCTGACCGGCTGGCTGGTCGGCTGTTCAACGCCCCAACCCTACAGAGCGCAACAGACGGCCCAAGACCGCGCTGCGCCGTCTGTCCACAACACCACACGCAACGATGTGGCCTTGTTCGCCATGTCTTTGCTCGACACGCGTTACACCTGGGGCGGGCGCGGCCCGGCCATGGGTTTTGATTGCTCGGGCCTGGTGTCCCATGTCTACAAAGAGGCCGCCGGGCTGAGATTGCGTGGCTCCTCGGCCGACCTGGGCAAACTGTCACGCCCGGTGGACACTGAACGCTTGCAACCTGGCGATCTGGTTTTCTTCAACACCCTGGGGGCGCGGCATTCACACGTGGGCGTGTATGTGGGCGAAGGCCGCTTTGTGCACGCCAGCAACGAGCGCACCGGCGTGCGCATCGACCACCTGAGCAACCGCTACTACGCCAAGCGTTTTGAAGGCGGTCAGACCCTGCTCGACTGATGCCGTTTGCCGCAGTCCGTCACGGTTTGTCCTGGTCCGCATCGTCTGAGGGGGCAGACAATTCGCCTTTGGAGCGCCCTGCAAACATGGTCCACCAGACGATCGCGATCAACACGACCAAGGCCAACAAAACCTCCAGCAAAATCAAACCCATGAACATGTTCCTTTTGATGCGACGGCCACCGGCTTGGGCCACATGGCTATTGGCCGCGATTGTAGGCAGTCTGGCCGGTTGCACCGTGGGCCCCAGCCGCCAGCCCTCATGGCCCGAAGCCCGAAGCACTGCGCCAGAAGGCCCGCTCCCGGCCGCGATCACACAAGCTCAAAGCCGCTGGGTGCCGGTGCCCTGGTCCCACATCACCGGGCTGGACAACGACGACCTTCAGGAAGCCTGGCCCGCCTGGCAACAAAGCTGCCTGCGCCCTGCACCCGCCTGGAAAACCCTGTGCCCCGAGGTGCAACAGCTCGCCAGTGCCTCGGCCGCTGCACAGCGCCAATGGCTGCGCCAGAATTTGCAAGCCTACCGCGTGGAGTCACACGACCAACGCAGCGAAGGACTGCTCACCTCGTATTACGAGCCGGTGCTCAACGCCTCGCGCCAGCCACGCGCGGGCTACAACGTGCCCTTGTACGCGCCCCCTGCGGGCCTGACCCAGCGCAAGCCCTGGTACACCCGCCAGGAGATGGAAACCACATCGGCTGCCCGCAACGCCTTGCGCGGCAAGGAGCTGGTGTACCTGGCCGACCCGGTCGATGCCATGGTGCTGCACATCCAGGGCTCGGGCTTGGTCAACGTGACGGAGCCCGACGGCCGCCAGCGCTTGGTGCGCATGGCTTTCGCCGGCACCAACGAGCAACCCTACAAAAGCATTGGCCGCTGGCTGCTCGATCAAGGCCTGATCCGCGACGCGTCCTGGCCCGGCATCAAGGACTGGATCACACGCAACCCCTCGCGTGTGAACGAGCTGCTGTGGCAAAACCCGCGCGTGGTGTTCTTCAAGGAAGAAACCTTGCCCCCCGGCAGCACACCGCCCGGACCCAAGGGCGCGCAAGGCGTGCCACTGACCGCCGGCCGCTCCATCGCGGTGGACCGGGGCAGCATCCCCTACGGCACGCCGGTCTGGCTGCGCTCGCAAGGGCCGGTGACATCGCTGGACAAACTGGTGCTGGCGCAAGACACCGGCACCGCCATCGTGGGTGCGGTGCGGGCCGACTATTACGCAGGCTCGGGCGCCGCCGCTGGCGAGCTGGCCGGACGCATGAAGCAGCCTTTGCAGCTGTGGGTCCTGTGGCCCAAATGAAGGCTTGACATGAAGGCCGTGTCTTGCCGCCCAGGTTGCGCGGCCTGCTGCATTGCGCCGTCCATCTCCTCGGCCATCCCCGGCATGCCGGGCGGCAAACCCGCAGGCGTGCCCTGCGTGCAACTGGACGAAGCGCTGCGCTGCAAGATTTTTGGCCAGCCCGGCCGCCCCGCCGTGTGCGGCCAGCTGCAAGCGTCTCTTGAGATGTGCGGCGCTGTGGACGATGGCGGGCAGTACGCACGCATTTACCTCACGCAACTGGAAGCGCAAACCCGCCCGGGCTGAAGCTGCGCCCAGTCACCAAGAGGTCTGAGCGCGCCCTAGCTTGTGGTTAAGCTGAACGCCTTGTTCTGATTCACCCCCAGGAGCTTTGCCATGGCGTTTGAGATCCCTTCATTGAAAGACAGCGTGCACCCCGACGAATGGCAGTTGCGTGTCGATCTGGCCGCTTGTTACCGATTGGTGGCACTGTACGGCTGGAGCGATCTGGTCTTCACCCACATCAGCGCCAAATTGCCCGAATCGGTCACCGGCGGGCAAGAACAGTTTTTGATCAACCCCTATGGCCTCATGTTCGACGAGATCACCGCGTCGAGCCTGGTGAAGGTAGACATGCAGTGCAACAAGCTGCACGACAGCCCCTTCCCGGTCAACCCGGCGGGCTTTGTGATCCACAGCGCGGTGCACGAGGTGCGGCACGATGCCGGCTGCGTGCTGCACACCCACACCCGAGCGGGCGTGGCCGTGAGTGCACAGGCGCATGGCGTGCTGCCCATCAGCCAGCAAAGCACCTTTGTGCTGGCGTCGCTGGCCTACCACGGCTACGAAGGCGTGGCCATCCGCGATGATGAGAAAACCCGCCTGCAAGCCGACTTGGGCGACGCCAATTATTTGATGCTGCGCAACCACGGTCTGCTCACCGTGGGCAAATCGATCGCCGATGCCTTCTTGTCGATGTACACGTTTGAAAACACCTGCCGCATCCAGGTCGATGCGCTGGCCGGACAATCCGGGCCGCAAGACCTGACGGCCGTGAACCCGAAAATTCTGGACGGTGTGGCCCATGCTTCGCGCGTGCAAACCGGTGGACTGGGCGGTGCTTTTGTGTGGCCTTCGCTGCTGCGCAAACTGGCCCGAGAGAACCCGGGCTTTGACGTCTGAGCCCTTTTGCAACCACCCTGAGAAATGACCCCGATGACCTCCCTGTTTGAACCCTGCCAAGTCGGCGCCCTGGCCCTGTCCACCCGCATCGTGATGGCGCCGCTCACGCGCAACCGCGCACCCGGCGGCTTGGCCAATGCCCGCATGGCCGCTTACTACCGACAACGCGCCAAGCCCGCCACCGGCGCTGGACTGATCATCACCGAGGCCACCGGCATCAGCCACCAGGGCCAGGGTTATGCCGATGTGCCTGGCATCTGGAGCGCCGAACAGGTCGCGTCGTGGCAACAAGTGACTGACGCGGTGCACGCCGAAGGCGGCAAGATCGTGATGCAGCTGTGGCATGTGGGCCGCATCTCGCACACCAGCTTGCAGCCCAATGGCCAGGCGCCCGTGGCACCGTCGGCCGTGACCGCCAAGGGCAAAACCGTGTTGCTGATCGATGGCAAAGCCCAGTTTGTGGATGTGTCAGCACCCCGCGCACTCGATGCCGCCGAGCTGCCCGGCATTGTGGAGGACTACCGCCGCGCCGCCGCCAACGCGGTGGCTGCGGGGTTTGATGGCGTCGAAGTGCACGCGGCCAACGGTTACCTGATCGACCAGTTTTTGCGCTCGGGCAGCAACCAGCGCACCGACGCGTATGGCGGCTCGGTTGAAAACCGCGCCCGCTTTTTGCAAGAAGTCATGCAGGCCGTGGTGGCCGAAATCGGCGGCGATCGCACCGGCATTCGCCTCTCGCCCGTGACACCTGCAAACGATGCCAGCGACGACTTGCCACAGCCTTTGTTCGAGCATGTGGCCCGGCAACTGGCCCCGCTGGGCCTGGCTTATGTGCACATCATCGAAGGCTCGACCGGTGGCCCGCGTGACCACCAGCAAGGCCCTGCGCCCTTTGACTATGCGGCGCTCCAAAAGGCTTACCGCCAAAGCGGCGGGCGGGGTGCCTGGATGGTCAACAACGGTTACGACCTGCCGCTGGCCGAGCAGTCCTTGCGCGAAGGCGCCGAATTGATCGCCTTTGGTCGCCCCTTCATCGCCAACCCGGATCTGGGCGCACGCCTGAAACAAGGCGGCCCCTTCAACACATTGGACCGCGCCACCTTGTACGGCGGCGGCGATGCCGGTTACCTGGACTACCCGACGCTGGGCTGAAGCGCAAAGCCCAGGCTGACCTTGAGGCCCTGGCCTTGGCCTTGGCCGACGGGGCTGACCATCGACAGCTGCGCGCCCATGATGCGGGCGTACTCGGCCACGATGGCCAGGCCCAGACCGGAGCCCTGCTTGAGCGCTTCGCCAGCGCTGCCTTGGGCCCAGCGCCGCAAAAGACGCTCACGCTGCGCCTCGGTGATGCCCGGGCCGTTGTCGATGACCGACAAGCACACAACGCCCGGCTCTGGCTGAGAGACGGCCACCGTCACGTGGCGGTCAGTACCGTCAGAGGGCACGCCATAGCGCAGGGCGTTGTCGATCAAGTTGTCTAGCGCCCCTTCGAGCAGGGCGCGTTGGGCCAAGATGAACAGCGGCAAGTGCAGGCCCTCTGCAAAGTCCACGCCCAGATCGACACCCAAGGCGTCGGCCCGGTGCAAATGGCGCATCAGGCTGTCTCGCACCACCTCGTCCAAAGCCAGAGGCTTCGGCTGCAAGACCTGCTGCGCTTCTTGCGCCAAAGCCAGGGCCAGCAATTGGTCGATCAGATGGCTGGCGCGCGCCTGGCTTTGCGTGATGCTTTGCAGCTGTTCACGCCAGACCTTCGGGTCGGACTGCGCCAGGCCGTATTCCGCCAAGGCCCGAATGCCTGACAAGGGCGTGCGCAACTCGTGCGCCACATTGCCCGCAAACTCTTTTTGGCCACGCACGCTTTGCTCAATGCGCGCGAGCAAGGCATTGATGGCTTCGCCCAGCTTTTGCACATCGCGTGTGCGTGTGGAAATCGCGATGGGCGTGAGGTCACGCGCATCGCGCTGCGCAACGGCTTTTTCCAGGTCCATCAAGGGCTGCACATCCTGCTGAATGGCACGGCGCAACCACCAGGTCAACCAGATCAAAAGCAGCAACTGCGGCACCAGCGAGAAGAACAGCAAACGCTCAAACAAATGGTCCTGTATCCGTGTGGTTTGCGCCACCACCACAGTGAAATTGGCGGGCTTTTTGCGATCAAGCACCACCGCACGCAAAGTCAAATTCTGAAAAGGTATCTCGGCAAAAAACGGCGTCACCGCCAGGCGAGCCGCTACCGGCAACGGCAAACCGGCATGCCCGGCCAGCAAGTGGCCATCGTCCAGGTACACCGCAAAATACAGGTTCTCGTTTTGATCAAACAACAAGTTGCCCATCTCGACCGAGCTCAGGCCCAGGGTCAACCCGCCGTCTTCGGCATGGCGCACATGGCTGGCCACGGCATACGCATCGTCGAGCAGGGCACGGTCAAACGCCTGTTGGGTGAAATACCGCGCCACCATCAAGGCCAGCACAGCCCCTACCAGCCAGGTCAGGGCCAGCGGCAAGATCACATGGCGCAGCAAGCGCGATCGCATGGTCGATGCGTGCTTCATGCGCCACCTTCTTCCATCAAATAACCCAGACCACGCAAGGTGCGTATCGATGCACCCGATTGCGCCAGCTTTTTGCGCAAGCGCGAGATGAAGGCTTCCAGCGCGTTGTCGGCCAGCGCTTCTTCAAAGTCCGAGAGCTTGTTGGACAGGTCTTTCTTGCTCACCGTGCGGCCGGGTGGGCTCATCAGCTCCCACAACACCTCCAGCTCACGCGCGGGCAAGGTCAGCTCGTGGCCGCGAATCAGGATGCGCCGCGCTTTGCGGTCCAGCACGAGCTGGCCGACCTGGGTCTGGTCATCGGCCCCCTGGCTGCGGCGCACCAGGGCGCGCAAACGGGCTTCCACTTCGGCCAGCTCAAAGGGCTTGCCCAAATAGTCGTCGGCGCCGGCGTCCAGACCGGCAATGCGTTCATCGGTGCGGTTGCGCGCGGTGAGCACCAGCACCGGGGTTTTGTCGCCTTTGGCACGGCGCTCGCGCAAAAGCGTCAGACCACTGGCCATGTCCGCATCCGGGCGGTCGCTGTGAGGCAGATTCAAATCGAGCAAGACCGCGTCATACGCCTGCACACGCCACAGATGCTGGGCTGTTGAGAAATCACCCGCCGCGTCCACACGATGCCCGGCATCGGACAGGCTGCGCCGCATGACCGATTGCAACACCGGGTCGTCTTCCACCAACAAAATGCGCATGCGCCCCACGTCTCCAAAAATACGGCCACCCAAGTCAGGTATTGGTCAGGCCGCTTCACCGATAAATGAGCGATGAGCATACGACACTTGTTTCTTTGTGGTGGACTGGCCGTCTTCGGCGCCAATCCTTGGGCGCTGGCAGCCGATACCGCTGGCCCTGCCTCTGCGCATCCTTGGGGCGCGAGCGTGTCCGCTTCTTCCGTCTTGGGTTTGCAGCAGGTGCTGCAAGCGGCCCGGCAAAGCCCCGATGTGCTGGCCGCGCAACGCGCGCTGAACGCCGCACGCGCGGACGTGCGCAGCGCCGACCGGGCACCGGCCCCCACCTTGTCAGCAGGCGTTTCTTCCTTCGACCTTCAAAACGGCGCAGGCCCTGGTTCCTTCTGGACGCAAAAGCGGCTGGACAAGTCACTGGGTCTGGATTGGACCTGGGAGCGTGGCAACAAACGCGGCTTGCGCACCGAAGCGGCCGAACGCAACGCCAAGGCCGCCCAAGCCGACAGTCAGGACAGCCTGCTGACGCAACAAATCGGCGCCCAAGCCGCTTTTTATGACCTGTTGGCTGCTCAACAGCGCTTGCAGGCCGTGCAGGCCATTGGCCAAAGCGCCGCCCAGCTGGCGCACAGCGCCCAATTGCGCCTCAAGGCGGGCGATCTGTCGGCCCAGGACGCAGCCCGCACCCAGATCGAAGCCGAGCGTGCCCGCGCCGACGAACAAAGTGCCGCGCTGGACCGTCAGCAAGCCGCCTGGACCTTGTCGCAATGGACCGGTTTGGCCGTGCCTGCAGGCGGCTGGCAAGCCCAAGGCGAGTGGCCACAAAGCGCACCCGACACGGTGCAAGCCGATGCACTGGTGGACACCCTGGTTGAACAGCGCCCCGACGTGATCGCTGCGCGCGAGCGTGTGGCCGCTGCACAGGCCAACTTGCAATCGGCACTGGCTTTGCGCAAAGTCGATCCGACGGTGGGCACCACTTACGACCACTTTCCCGGCAACGGCGCCACACGCATGCTGGCCTTGCGGATCTCGGTGCCTTTGAACGGCTGGGAGCGTTTTGAAGGCGAAATCGGTCGCGCCCAAGCCCTTGAAGAACAAAGCCAGGACCTGTTGCAAAAAACCCTGTTGCAAGCACGCGCCGATCTGAGCGCACTGGTGCAAGCCTGGCAAACCAGCGCGCAGCGCCTGAAGATTTTTGAAGACAAGATCCTGCCGCAGGCCAGCCGCGTAGCGGCGCAAGCCGAGACGGCGTACAGCAAAGGCGGCCTGACGCTGACCGACTTGCTGGATGCGCGCCGCACTCTCAAGACCACCCAACTCGAAGCCCTGGCCGTGCGCAATGAACACGCCAAGGCCTTGGGCGCCTGGCAATTGCGCTCGGCAGCCGCCAGCGCACGCTGACCCCTTGAATTGAATTCCGCTCTGAACGAGACATGCCTGTGAAACCTCTGAACACCCCGATCGCCATCCTGAGCCTGGCCGCACTGACCTTGTTGACCGCCTGCAAGGACAAAACCGAGCCCGTGGCCGCTGCGCCCATGCCCATCATCCAGAACAAACAGCTGCGCTATCCCGCAGGGCACCCACAGCTGCCTTTGCTGGTGAGCACCGCTGCCGTCGTGGCCCAAAACGTGGCGGTTGAACTGCCGGCCAAACTGGTCTGGAACGAAGAAAAAACCCAACGCGTTTACCCCGCATTTGCAGGCCGCGTGACACGCATCAGCGCCGATGTGGGCCAAGCCGTCAAAGCCGGGCAGGTGCTGGCCGAGTTGGCCTCGCCCGAGTTTGGCGCCGCACAGGCTGACACTTCACGCGCGCAAGCCGATGCCAACTTGGCCAGACAAGCGGTGCAACGCCAGCGCGAATTGTTCGAAGCCGGTGTGGTCGCCCGCAAAGACCTGGAGCAAGCCGAGGCCGAGGCCGCTCGGGCCCAGGCCGAAGTTGCGCGTGCCCAGGCCCGCACCAGCCTGTACGGCGGCAGCACCGGCGTGAACCAGCAACTGGGCCTGCGCAGTGACATGGCCGGTGTGGTCGTGGAGCGCAACCTCAACCCTGGCCAGGAAGTACGGCCGGACAGTGGCAGCACCCCGATGTTTGTGGTGTCCGACCCCAGCGTGCTGTGGCTGCAGATCGATGCGCACGAAGCCGATGTGGCCGACTTGCGGCCCGGTGCCAAAGTCAAGCTGGTCGTGCCCACGCTGGCCGATCAGACATTTGAAGCCCTCATCACCGCGGTGACAGATCAGATCGACCCCAACACACGGACGATCAAGGTCCGCGCCAAGGTGAACAACCCCCAACGCTTGCTGAAAAACGAGATGCTGGCCAAGGTGCGTTACGAGCGCCGCGTGGACACAGCCGTAGAAGTCCCGGCTACAGCCGTGTTTTTGCGCGGCAACCAGCACTACGTGTTTGTGCAAAGCCAGCCCGGTGTCTTTGAGCCCCGCGATGTGAAGGTTTCCTACGAAGGCGCCCAACGGGTGCAGCTCAATGCCGGCCTGAAAGAAGGTGAGCTGGTCGTCAGCCAAAACGGCTTGCTGCTGGCGCGGGAATTGCGGATTGCCCAGGAAGCCGCTCACGCCGCCGAGTCAAGCAAGCCATGAAAAAACTCATCCATTACGCCCTGAACCAGCCGCTGTTCATCGTGCTGGGCACGCTGCTGTTCGTGATGTCGGGTGTCATCGCCTTCAAGAACCTGTCGGTTGAAGCCTTTCCGGATGTGACCGACACGCAAGTGACGGTGATTGCACTGTACCCCGGTCGTGCGGCCGAAGAAGTGGAAAAGCAAGTGACCTTGCCCATCGAGGTGGCGCTGGCCGGTTTGCCCAATTCGATCCGCGTGTTCTCCCATACGCAATTCGGTTTGTCGTTCACCGTGGTCACCTACAACGACAACGCCGATGTGAACATCGTGCGCCAGCAAGTCAACGAACGCCTGCGCGGTGTGGACTTGCCACCCGGGGTGGAGGCGAACATCGCCCCCAACGCCACACCGGTGGGTGAAGTCATGCGCTACCGTCTGCGAGGTGACGGTCAAACCACCACCGAGCTGCGAACACTGCAAGACTGGGTGGTTGAGCGGAGCCTGCGCCAGGTGCCCGGCGTGGCCGATGTGGTGGCCATGGGTGGCTTCATCAAGCAGTACGAAGTGCAGCCGGACCTGGAAAAACTGCGCGCCCACAAGCTGACCTTCCAGAACCTGCTCGATGCGCTGGGTCGAGGCAACTCGAACGCCGGTGGCAGCTACGTCGCACAAGGTCTGCAACAGTTCGCCATCCGAGGCATTGGCCTGCTGCGTTCGTCCGAAGAGATTGGTCAGGTGGTCGTTGCCACGCGCAACAACACCCCCATCCTGGTGCGCGATGTGGCTCAGGTCAAGATCGGTGCCGTGCCGCGTTTGGGCACTGTCGGTCAAGACGACGACAACGACGTGGTCACCGGCATCGTGGTCATGCGCAAAGGTGAAAACCCCAGCGTCGTGCTCAAGGGTGTGAAGGAAAAAATCAAGGAGCTCAACACGCGCGGCTTGCCGCCAGGTGTCGAGATTGCGCCGTATTACGACCGCGCTTGGTTGATGGACAAAACCCTGACCACGGTGTTCAAAAACCTGGTTGAAGGCGCCTTGCTGGTCTCGCTGGTGCTCTACATCTTCCTGTCCAATTTTCGGGCCAGTCTGGCGGTGGTGGCAGTGATCCCCCTGGCCTTACTGGCCACCTTCATGGGCCTGAAGATCATGGGCGTGCCGGCCAACTTGCTGAGCCTGGGCGCCATGGACTTCGGCATCATCGTGGACGGTGCGGTGATCGTGATCGAAAACATCATGCACCGGCTGGCCGAGCGTGGTGAGGGCATGAACGAAAAAGAGCGCAAGACCCTGATCACCGAAGCGGCCAACGAGGTGGGACGACCGACCTTGTTCTCGATGTTGATCATCATCGCAGCGCACATCCCGATTTTTGCCTTGCAACGCCACGAAGGCCGGATCTTCCAGCCCATGGCCCTGTCGGTCACGGCCGCGCTGATTGGTGCGCTGATCTTCTCACTGACCCTCGTGCCTTTGCTGGCCTACTGGATGCTGCGCAAAGGTTTGCCACACCATGACAACCGGGTAGTGGCCAAGTCCAAGCAACTCTATACCCCGGCACTGAACTGGGCGCTGGGTCACCGCCGTCAGGTGGTGGGCATCGCCATCGCCTGCTTCGCCATGGCCATGGTGGCCGCGTCACGGCTGGGGTCGGAATTTTTGCCAGAACTCAACGAGGGCACGATCTGGGTCAACGTGCGCTTGCCCGCCAGCGTGGCCAACGACGAAGCCACGCGCATTTTGAGCGACATCCGCAAAACCTTGCGGTCTGTGCCCGAAGTGCGCACCACCGTGTCCAAAGCGGGCCAGCCCGAAGACGGCACCGATCCCAAAACCATCAGCATGGCCGAGGTCTTTGTGGACCTGAAACCGCCAGAGCAATGGCGCAAAGGGCTGACACGCGAAAAACTGATCGAGGAAATGGACCATGCGGTATCGGCACTGCCCGGCATGGAGCCCACGTTCTCGCAACCGATTCGTGACAACGTGCTTGAGTCGATTTCGCAAATCGACGGGCAGATCGTGATCAAGATCGCGGGCGATGACTTGGCTGTGCTCAAGCAGACCGCCGAGGCCATCGAGCGCGAAATCAAGCAAGTCAAAGGCGTGAGCCGTGCCGAGATCGATCGTCAGGGCGAGTTGCCTCAGCTGCTGATCAACATCCAGCGCGAGCAAGCCGCACGTTACGGTCTGAACGTGGGCGATGTGCAAGACGTGATCGAAGCGGCTCTGGCCGGCAAGGGCGCAACCACGCTGTGGGACGGTGAGCGGCGTTTTGATGTGGCCGTGCGGCTGCCGCAAGACCGACGCAATATTTCCGAGCTGGCCGCCATCCCGATCTCCACGCCCGATGGCGGCTATGTGAGCCTGGGCACGGTGAGTAAGATCGAGCAAACCAGCGGCGCCATGAACATCGCGCGGGAGTCGGGTCGGCGCACCATGGCCATTGGCATCTTCATCAAGGGCCGCGACATGGGCTCGGTGGTGGGGGACATGAAACAGCGTGTTCAGAAAAACGTGAAAATCCCGGCCAATTACGTGGTCAACTGGTCGGGCGAATTTGAGAACCAGGAGCGCGCCATGCAACGCCTGAGCGTGGTGGTGCCGATCTCCTTGTTGTTGATTTTTGTGTTGCTGTTCGATGCGTTCAGTTCGTTCAAGAGCGCCGCACTGATTTTGATCAACGTTCCGCTGGCCTTGATCGGTGGCTTTGTAGCCTTGTGGATTTTCAACATCCCCTTGTCGGTCTCGGCGGCCATTGGCTTCATTGCACTGTCAGGGCAAGCGGTGCTCAACGGGGTGGTGATGTTGTCGGTGTTCCAGCAGCTGCGAAACGCTGGTCACACGGTGCTGGAAGCCGTCAAGGAAGGCGCCTTGCAGCGACTGCGCACGGTGCTGATGACGGCCATGCTGGCGGCGCTGGGCTTGTTGCCCATGGCCATGAGCCACGACATCGGCTCGGAAACACAACGCCCTCTGGCGATTGTGGTGATCGGCGGCTTGTTCACCGCCACACTGCTGACCTTGCTGGTGCTGCCTGTGTTGTATGTGTCCTGGTTCAAGGACCGCACACACCACCACACAGCGAACGCGCACTGACTGGCGCATCAGACCAGCCCGGCGCCATGCCGGGCTGGTCTATCGGTGTTGCTCAGCCCAAACCGATTGGCGAGGGCGCTCGCGTCACGATCAAGCTGAACAGCTTTTCATATTCCTGTGTCGGTGGATAGTGGCCCGTGAGTGGGTCGGCGTTTTCGGCAAAGGCCTGGTCCAGCAGCGCCCAGTCTTCTTCGCTCAGGCAACGCTCGGCCTCGGGCAAGATCACGGTTTCTTCTAGATTCATGTGCTCCAGATAGAAGTCCACGTACTTCTTGAAGGCGTCTTCAAACGCCTGACGCCGTGTCGCACCCAGCAGTTCCCACGCCATCAGCAAATGCTGCAAATCGCGTGCGGCTTTTTCACTGTACATGTGGTCACGCTCAAGCTTGTCGATCGCTCCCATCACCTTGGGTGCGGCCTTGACCACCTTGGGGAACAGCAGGTTCGATTCTTTGGGGTGGTGCAGGCGCTCGGGGAACTCGTCGATGTAAAACAGCATCGCGCGCACCACATCAAAGAAATTGCGACGGTCATCGCCGGGGCCGCGTTCGACCATCATGCGCATGGACTGCAACATGGCCGCCAATGACGCGTGTTCGTCGCGAATGACTTGCAAACTGCTGTGCTTTTTCATCGGTCTGTTCTCCAATTCAATGGGTCTCAGTGTGATGGTTTGCGCACTTGTCTGCCGTGATGCAAGTCAAGAAAACGCGAGGTTCACCAGCGGCTTGGCTGCGCCGCACGCTGGAGATCAGATACCCCAGGCGAAGATCCGCCGGTCCAGCTCTTCAATCAGGTTTCCAGCGTTTGAGCAGCAAGGCATTGCTCATCACGCTGACCGAGCTGAGCGCCATGGCGCCGCCCGCGATCACCGGGTTGAGGTAGCCCATGGCGGCCAGTGGAATGCCGGCCACGTTGTAGGCAAAAGCCCAGAACAGGTTTTGCCGGATCTTGGCGACGGTGCGCGCCGAAATGTCGAGTGCGGCCCCGACCAAGGCCACATCGCCGCGCATGAGCGTGATGCCCGCCGCGTGCATGGCCACATCGGTGCCATTGCCCATGGCCATGCCCACATCCGCAGCGGCCAGCGCCGGTGCGTCGTTCACGCCGTCGCCCACCATGGCCACGATGCGTCCGCCTTCGCGCAGTTTTTGCACTTGCGCAGCCTTGTCGCCTGGCAGCACATCAGCCAGCACTTCGCCGTCTTCCGGACGCAGGCCCAAGCGGCGGGCCATGGCTTCGGCTGCGGCCTGGTTGTCGCCCGAAATCATCACCAGCTTCAGGCCACGTTCACGCAGCGCGGCCAAGGCCTCCAACGCCCCAGCCTTGGGCTCGTCGCCAAAGGCCATGAGCAAGACGCCTTGCACACCATCTAGGCCCCGCTCGGCCAAAGCCGACAAGGTGGCCCCTTGCGATTGCAAAGCCTTCACGTCTTCGGCCCACAAAGCGCTGTCCATGCCTTCTTGCTGCAACCAGCGCAAACTGCCCAGCAGCAGTTGCCTGCCATCCACCTGCGCTTGCACACCACGCCCGGGCACAGCGCTCAGGTCTTGCGGTGTGCTTGTTGTCACCCCTTGCGCCTGTGCGGCTTTGAGCACAGCTCGGGCCAGAGGGTGTTCGCTGCCGCTTTGCACACTGGCGGCCCAAGTCAAAGCGGTCATGGCATCGTGGCCGGGGGCTGCCAGATGCTGGATCAAACGGGGCTGGCCCACCGTCAGGGTACCGGTCTTGTCAAAGGCCACGGTTTGCACGCGGTGGGCCATTTCCAGCGCCAGGGCGTCCTTGATCAAGATGCCGTGCTTGGCCGCCACACCTGTACCCGCCATGATGGCCACCGGCGTGGCCAAGCCCAAGGCGCAGGGGCAAGCGATCACCAACACCGCCACCGCATGGATGAGCGCCGTTTCAAAACTTGCGCCCATCAACATCCACACCGCCAAGGTCAACAAAGCCACCACCAGCACCACGGGCACAAAAATTTCGGCCACCTTGTCCACCAGCCGCTGGATGGGCGCCTTGGCTGCTTGCGCGTCCTCCACCAGGCGAATGATGCGCGAGAGCACCGTTTCGTGACCCACCGCCGTGACGCGCATCAGCACACGGCCATCGCCATTGATGGAGCCTCCGGTCAAGCTTGCGCCCATGTTTTTGGACACGGGTAAGGGCTCGCCGGTCAACATGGACTCGTCCACCTGGGTCTGGCCTTCGATGAGTTCGCCATCCAGAGGAAAGCGTTCACCAGGACGCACGACCACCAAATCACCCACCAGAATTTCGGCCACGGGCACATCGATTTCACCCTCATCGCTGATCCAATGTGCCTTGTCTGGCCGCAATGCATGAAGCGCACGAATGGCCTCGGTGGTCTGGCGTTTGGCACGGGCTTCTAGCCATTTGCCCAGCAAGACCAGGGTGATGACTACAGCCGAGCCTTCGAAGTACAAATGCGGGGCATGGCCTTCGTGTGCGTTGAGCCACAACCAGACCGAGAGCAACCAGCCTGCCGTGGTGCCCAAAGACACAAGCAGGTCCATGTTGCCCGTCAACGCCTTGAGCGCATGCCAGCCCGCCTTGTAAAAGCGAGCACCGAGGATGAACTGCACCGGCGTGGCCAGCGCAAATTGCAGCCAAGCGGGCAGCATCCAATGCTGCCCCCACAGATCGCCCAACATGGGCACAACCAATGGTGCGGACAACAGCAAACCCAAGGCCACGGGCGCAAAACCGGTCCAGGCCGAGGCCTGATCGCTGATCTCTGCTGCTTCTGGCGTCAGGGGTTCATAACCTGCATCGCGAATGGCCCGCCGCAAACGAGCGTCGGTGACATCCTCAGATTGCACGATGATGCGTGCCGATTCCGTAGCCAAATTGACCGTAGCCGATTCGACACCGGGTATTTTTTTCAAGGCTTTTTCAACCCGCGCCACGCACGACGCACACGTCATGCCACCAATGCCAATGTCAATGGGTGCTGCTTCGGGTTTGATGTAAGTCATGTCTTGAGACCTGTTTTGGACTATGCTTTGAGCATACCCGTGAGGGTTTATCTGAAAGTGACATCATGAACCAAATTTTCACCGTTGAAGGCATGACGTGTGGTCACTGCGAAAAAGCCGTGACCAAGGCTTTGCTGACCGTGGATGCGCAAGCCAAAATCGTCATCGACCGCACTCAAAACAAGGTACAGGTCGATTCTGAAAAACCTCGCGAAGCTTTGGCCAAGGCGATTGCCGAAGAAGGCTACCGCGTCGCGGCTTGATTTTTTTCAACCCAAGGAGTTGTCATGACAAAAAATATCGGTGGTATTGAGCGCATCGTGCGCGTGGTGGCAGGTCTGGTTTTGGTTGCTTTGGCCGCCACAGGACAAGTGGGCATTTGGGGCTGGCTGGGCGTGTTGCCTTTGGCCACGGGACTGATCGGTTGGTGCCCACCATACAGTTTGCTGGGCATCAACACCTGCAAAACCCCCAAGAGTTGAAGTTCTGCCTATGTTTGCGGAACTTTACAGTTCACTGCAAACAAAGCACAGCGCAGACACATGAGCAGCGCACACTTTCATCCACCCCATCACTGAAAGGATGTTTCTCATGAAATCACTTCGCACCTCTTTGATCACCGCCAGCGTGCTGCTGGGCTTGTCTGGTTTGGCCTTGGCACAAACAGCAGCTGGTCAGGAATCTTCACGCCCCCAGCGCATGGAAAAAATGCGTGAACACATGGGCCAGCGCCATACGCAACATTTGGCCGATTTGAAATCGAAACTGAAACTGCAACCCACGCAGGAATCGGCTTGGACCACATTTGAACAAGCGATGCAAATGCCCAAAGAACCCATGGCCCGTTCTGACCGTGCCGCATTTGAAAAAATGACCACGCCTGAACGACTGGAGCAAATGCAAACACACCGAACGCAAATGGATGCACGCATGCAAAAGCATGCCGATGCCACCAAAGGCTTCTATTCGACTTTGACGCCGGAACAAAAGAAAGTATTTGATGCCGAAACCGCCCGCGCCATGCGTGGCATGGGTGGTGAAGGACACAGACACAACCATTGATTCTTGTTGTTCATTTGAAGAAGGCTGCCTCATGGGCAGCCTTTTTTCTTTTGATTTGCGTCAAGCCACTAAAACTTTTGTTTCGGTAAGCTTGCACCATGTCACACCCACCTAGCCCCCCTGAATCCAAGGGACCTTCGGCCACTTTTCTGCCCCCTGTTTTGCCCATTCTGTTGGATCAGCCTTTGCAATGGCTGGCTCTGGGTTTCAAGGATTTTTCAAGGTCTCCTTGGTTGAGCACCTTGCATGGCTTGGTTCTGGCCATCTGGGGCGCCGCAATCACTTGGTTCGCACATGACCGCTTTTGGCTGCTGGCGGGAAGTTTGTCGGGGTTTTTGGTCATCGCTCCTGTGTTGGCCACCAGCCTTTACGCCATGAGCCGTGCCATGGAGCGTGGTGAAAAAGTGGATTTTCAGCTGCTGGTGAACACTTGGTCGCAATGGCATTTGCGGCTGCGCCACCAACCCGACAGTTATTGGAGCCTGATCCGTTTTGGCTTGTTGCTGGCTTTGGCTGCGACAGGTTGGGTGATCACCTCATCAGCCCTGATCACCTTGTTGGCACCTGCCCCTATCCATACCCCTATGGATTTCATCCGGCATGTGGTGTTGAACGATGACCATTTTCTTTTTGAAATCTGGTTGGGCTTAGGAGGCCTGATGGCTGCGCCTGTTTTTGCATCGAGCGTGGTGTCCATGCCCTTGTTGCTGGATCGCAAGGTGAGTGTCCTGCAAGCGGTTTTGACCAGCTGGAAAGCCGTTCTGATCCATCCCTTGCCCATGGTGTTTTGGGCTTTTCTGATCATGGGTTTCAGCCTCTTGGGCATTTTTTCCCTGTTTTTGGGTTTGATCCTGGTGGTTCCCATGCTGGGTCATGGCAGTTGGCATGCTTACCGACAGCTGATCGATGTCTCTGGACTGGACGAACGCATGTCCGGGCAAGGTGGGCAGTAATGTGGGGCTTTACTGAGGAACAATTTGCCTGGTTTGGGCTGACCATTGGTGTGGGAGCTTTCATGCTCTACATGCTGTTCATCATTGGACAACTGGCGTGGGAATCAAAGGCCGGCAAATTCGGAACCTTTGTCATCTTTCTGGGCCTGGCTTTTGGCATGTTGGGTTTTGTGGCCAAAGGCATCATCCAGTGGATCATTGGAAGTTGAAATGCCCGCTGCATAAAGCTGTGGATAAATAAAGCGCAACCCTTCAGTTATCCACAGAGAAAGTGTTGCTCATGAAGTTGTTCATATTTCTGAGACAGCACAAAAGCAGACTCACCCACAAGCTTGAAAGCTGGCTAAGTCATTGTCAAATAAGTAAAAAAATAACTTACCCACAAGTCAAGGCTGTCCTTAGCTACTACTACTAATTTAAAATCTAAATCCATATAAAACTAACAAATAACAAGTGCGCTGTTAAGATTTGCGCCTTTCCTCCTCATTCGGCACCATGGCCACCGTTTCAGACGCACCTCTTTCTCACTGTTACGACATCAAAAGCGCTGATTTGCCATTGGTGGCTTTGTTGCTCAAAACCTCCGACCTGGATGCTTTGTCACAGGCTTTGAATCAGCAATTGGCAGAAAGCCCTGGCTTTTTTGACAATGATCCATTGGTGATCGATGTCAGTGGTTTGCCAGATGATTTGAAAGCTTCAGAATTTGACTTGTCCAGACTGCTGGGTATCTTGCGTGAGCAAGGATTGGTTCCGTTGGCCATCAAAGGGGCGCACAAGGAGCTATTGGCCACTGCACATGCTCTGGGCCTGGTTGATGCATCAGATGCCCGTGTACGCCGTTCTATGCCTGTTGCTGAAGCGCCTGTGTCTGCACAGGCGCCTGTTGCACCTGCATTGCTGGGCGCCATGGTGATTGATAAACCACTGCGTTCAGGTCAACAGGTGTATGCCAAGGGCCGTGATTTGGTCGTGATGGCCATGGTCAATCCAGGCGCTGAAGTGATTGCCGACGGATCGGTCCACATTTATGGCACTTTGCGTGGCAAAGCCATTGCGGGTGCTCGCGGCAACACCAAAGCCATGATCTTTGCCCAATCCATGGAGCCTGAATTGATTTCGATCGCGGGTGTGTATCGCACCAGTGAAAATCCTCTACCTTCCGAAGTTTTGGGCTTGCCCGCTCAAGTTTGTCTGCAATCAGGCCCTGATGGCGACAAATTGTTGATTTCTCCCCTGAAACCCTGAATCTGCTTTTATCCTTGTCCAAGAAAGAAAATCCCATGGCAAAAATCGTCGTTGTGACTTCCGGCAAAGGTGGCGTTGGTAAAACCACGACCAGCGCCAGTTTCGCCACCGGCTTGGCCTTGAAAGGCTTCAAGACAGCCGTCATTGACTTTGATGTGGGTCTGCGCAACCTGGACCTGATCATGGGTTGTGAGCGCCGTGTCGTTTATGACCTGATCAATGTGATTCAGGGCGAAGCCAATTTGAACCAGGCTTTGATCAAAGACAAGCAGTGCAGCAATTTGTTTGTGTTGGCCGCTTCGCAAACCCGCGACAAAGATGCGTTGTCGCAGGATGGCGTCGAAAAAGTTCTCAATGATCTGAGCGACATGGGTTTTGAATACATCGTGTGTGATTCACCTGCCGGTATTGAAACCGGTGCCTTGATGGCCATGCATTTTGCAGATGAGGCTTTGGTGGTGACCAACCCTGAAGTGTCTTCAGTGCGGGATTCGGACCGTATTTTGGGCATGCTGGGCAGCAAGACCAAGCGGGCCATTGAAGGCCTGGAGCCCATCAAGGAACATTTGCTCATCACCCGCTATAACCCCAATCGCGTGGAAGACGGTCAGATGCTGTCTTTGCAAGACATTCAGGATATTTTGCGCATCAAGTTGTTGGGTGTGATCCCTGAGAGCGAAAACGTTTTGCAAGCATCCAACCAGGGCACGCCTGCGATTCACATGGACAACAGCGATGTGTCGGAAGCTTACAAGGATGTGATCGATCGTTTTCTGGGTGAAGACAGGCCGATGCGTTTTACCGAAGCTGAAAAACCTGGTTTCCTGAAACGTCTGTTCGGAGGCAAGTAAACCATGTCCTTTCTTTCCTTCCTGCTGGGCGAAAAGAAGAAAACCGCCAATGTCGCCAAAGAACGGCTGCAAATCATCTTGGCGCATGAGCGCAGCGGTCGCAATGCGGCTGAACCTGATTACTTGCCTGATTTGCAACGTGAGCTGGTGGCGGTGATCAGCAAATACATCAAGATCAATCCCGATGACATCAAGGTCAATCTGGAACGCCAGGACAATCTGGAAGTTCTGGAAGTCAAGATCGAATTGCCTGACGCACGTTGATTTTTCATTCGATCCACCTTGCAGGTGGATCGAAGTCATTCACAAAGGCTACCGCAAGGTGGCCTTTGTTTTTTCAGGCTTTGCTCAGCGATTCCCACAGACGCCGTGCAGCTTCGATGTTGCGTTCCTTGATGTGACCAAAGCCCTTGATGTTTTCTGGCACACGTGCGACGTTCACCGCATGTGCATGGGTTTGTGCATTGAGTTCTTGCAGCGTTGCTTCCACATGTTGCATGTATTCACCAATCAGGGCACGTTCTGTTTTTCTTTCCTCTGTGCGTCCAAAAATATCCAGAGGGGTGCCTCGCAAACCTTTGAGTTTGGACAGCAACTTGAAACCCGTCAGCATGGCTGGGCCAAACTTTTGTTTGATCAATTCGCCTTTGTCATTGCGTTTGGCCAGAAGGGGTGGTGCCAGGTGGTAGTGGATCTTGAAGTCGCCTTCAAAGTTGTCCTGAATACGGTTCAGAAAACCTGATTGGGTGTGCAGGCGCGCCACTTCGTATTCGTCTTTGTAGGCCATCAATTTATAAAGTTGACGTGCAACGGTTTCACTCAGCAAAGTTTTGGCCAGTGGGGCTTCTGCCACTTTGACGCGTTCCACGAAAACGCGATAGCGCTCGGCGTAAGCACTGTTCTGGTAGTCACTCAACCTCGCCATGCGGTTTTGAATCAGGTCATCCAGTGTTTCACGCTTTTTGAAGTGGATCGTTTGTGTTGGTTGGATTTTCTGCATCAACACATCCAGATGGTGTGCGGCATGACGGCCCCATTCAAAAGCCGTCAAATTGTTTTGCACAGCGACTTCGTTGAGTTCGATGGCACGAACCAACGATTCACGGTGCATCGGGATCCAGCCTTTTTGCCACGCATAACCCAAGATCATGGGGTTGACGTAAATCGTGTCACCCATCAACTGTTTGGTCAGCAGATCGGCATCAAAAGCGCTGACACCTGTGCTGCCCACTTGCCTTGAAATTTCAGAAAGGCATTGTTCAGCCGGGTTTTGCCAATTGCCGTTTTTCACGAAGGCGGCTGTGGGTGTGCTGTTGCTGTTGAGTGCCACATGGGTGCGGCCTTCGCGCATGCGCAGCAGGGTTTCCTTGGAAGCGGTCACGATCGGATCGCAGCCCAAAATCACATCGGCTGCGGCCATGCTGACGCGCGTGGTCCGAATGTCATTTTGTGAATTGGCCACCAGGATGTGGCTCCAGGTGGCACCGCCTTTTTGGGCCAGGCCTGCTGCGTCTTGTGTGACGATGCCCTTGCCTTCAATGTGTGCAGCCATGCCCAGCAATTGCCCAATGGTGATGACACCAGTGCCACCGACGCCAGCCACCACTGTGCCCCAAGGATGCGTGGTGTCGGGTAATGTGGGCTCAGGCAGGGTCCCCAATTCGGAGGGTGACAGTGCGTTGGTGGCTTTGCTGGTTTTTTTCTTGAACTGACCACCTTCTACGGTCACAAAGCTGGGGCAAAAGCCTTTGAGGCAGCTGGTGTCCTTGTTGCAAGTGCTTTGGTTGATGGTGCGTTTGCGGCCGAGGTCTGTCTCCAGTGGTTCGACAGAAAGGCAGTTCGATTGCACACCGCAGTCGCCACAGCCTTCGCAGACTTCTTCGTTGATCATCACACGCACAGCCGGATCGACCATGGTGCCGCGCTTGCGGCGGCGGCGTTTTTCGGTGGCGCAGGTCTGATCGTAAATGATGACAGTGGTGCCTTTGATCTCGCGCATCTCACGCTGTATGCGGTCGAGTTCGTCGCGGTGGAACACACGCACGCCTTCGGCCAAAGTCACACCATCGTATTTTTCGGGTTCGTCGGTGACGACCACGATGCGCCCTGCGCCCTCTGCCCGCATGCTCATGGCGATTTGCACCACGCTGTGGCCCTCAGGGCGTTCACCGACTTGCTGGCCACCGGTCATGGCCACGGCGTCGTTGTAGAGAATCTTGTAGGTGATGTTGACGCCTGCCGCAATGCTCTGGCGAATGGCCAGGATGCCGCTGTGGAAGTAGGTGCCATCGCCGATGTTGGCAAACATGTGCTGGTCGGTACTGAAGGGTTGCTGGCCGGTCCACGGCACGCCTTCTCCGCCCATTTGGGTGAAGCCCACTGTGCTGCGGTCCATCCAGATGCTCATGAAGTGGCAGCCAATGCCCGCCATGGCGCGTGAGCCTTCAGGTACCTTGGTGGAGGTGTTGTGCGGGCAGCCTGAGCAAAACCAAGGCTGGCGGTCTGCTGCGGTGCCCAAGGTCAGTGTCTGCATGGCTCTTTCTTTGCCATCCAGGATTGCCAAATGTGCGTCAATGTGTGCCATGGTGTCGGCATCGACACCGAGTTTTTTCAGGCGCTTGGCAATGGCTTTTGCAATGATGGCAGGCGTCAAATCGGCATTGGCCCGCAGCAAGGTGCGCTCTGTGGGGTTGGGAATGGACCATTCGCCACCAGAGACGTCGCCATCGGCTTCATCGAACTTGCCCAAGATGTTCGGGCGCACATCGTCACGCCAGTTGTACAGCTCTTCCTTCAGCTGGTATTCGATGACCTGGCGTTTTTCTTCAACTACCAGAATCTCGCGCAGGCCCGTTGCAAATTCACGCGTGGTTTGCGCTTCCAGCGGCCAGACCACGTTCACTTTGTGCAAACGGATACCCAATTGTCGGCAACGGTCGTCATCCAGGCCCAAATCCAGCAAGGCTTGACGGGTGTCGTTGTAGGCCTTGCCACTGGCGATCAGGCCAAACCGGTCGTTGGCGCTGGTGATCACGTTGTGGTTGAGGCGGTTGGCGCGGATGTAGGCCAAAGCGGCGTACCACTTGTAGTCAAACAAGCGGGCCTCTTGTTCCAAAGCCGTGTCGGGCCAACGGATGTGGACGCCGCCTGGCGGCATCACGAATTCGGGCAGCTCGATCTGAACGCGCTCAGGGTCGATGTGGGCCGTGGCGCTGGATTCGACAATCTCCTGAATGGTTTTCATGCCCGACCAGATGCCCGCAAAGCGGCTCATGGCCAGCGCATGCAGGCCTTGGTCGAGGATGTCCTGCACGCTGGCCGGGAAGAACACCGGCAGGCCACAGGCCTTGAAGATGTGGTCGCTCTGGTGTGCCGCTGTCGAGCTTTTGGCCACATGGTCGTCACCGGCCACGGCCAGCACGCCGCCCCAGGGCGTGGTGCCTGCCATGTTGGCGTGTTTGAACACGTCAGAACAACGGTCTACACCTGGGCCTTTGCCATACCAGATACCAAACACACCATCGAACTTGTTGGTGCCAAGCGGTGCAAAACCCAGTTGCTGTGTGCCCCACAAGGCGGTGGCCGCCAGTTCTTCGTTGACCCCCGGCTGGAAGACGATGTTTTGGGCTTTCAGGTGGTCTTTGGCTTTCCACAGCGATTGGTCGTAATTGCCCAGTGGCGAGCCTCGATAGCCGCTGATGAACCCGGCGGTGTTTTTGCCTTGCAGCGCGTCGCGCTGGCGTTGCAGCATGGGCAACTTGACCAGGGCTTGCACGCCGCTCATGAAGGCTCGGCCCACATCCAGGCTGTATTTGTCGTCCAGCGTGACCGTTTCGAGGGCTTGGCGAATCGAGTCTGGCAATGGCGCGTTCATGGCATGTCCTGCAAGTGAAATCTGATGTTCAGTGTAGGCCGATGTCGTTGACAGATGCTTTCTTTCTGAGGCAGGATTTGCCCTATGATTTGAAAGAATATTGCTCAAAAGGATGAATTTTGGAAACGCTCGATAAATTCGACTGGGCCATCTTGAATGAACTGCAAAAAGATGGTCGTCTGACCAATGCTGAATTGGCCCAGCGCGTGGGTTTGTCCGCAGCGCCTTGCTGGCGGCGTGTGCGTGCTCTGGAAGAGTCGGGTGTCATCAAAGGCTACCGCGCGGAAATCGACCGCCAGAAAGTGGGTCTGGATGTGTTTGCCTTTGTGCGCCTGGACGCCGAGCGCAACCGGGGCGATGTGACCCGGCAACTGGAAGAAGCCATCCTCAAGATTCCGGAAATCATTGCCTGCCATTACATCAGTGGCACAGGCACTTTTGAGTTGCAGGTGATCAGCAAAGACCTCAATACGTTCAGCCAGTTTGCACGGGATGTGCTGATCAATCTGCCCAATGTGAAAGACCTCCACACCAGCTTTTCACTCGGTGAGGTCAAGGCCGCCGGGGCCTTGCCTTTACCTGGACATAAGTAACGCTCAGGGGTACAGGCCCCGCAATTCGCGCGCTTGCAAAATGCGCGAGCAAGCCACGATGAAGGTGGCGGTGCGCAGGCTGACCTGGTGCTCAATACTCACTTGCCAGATGGCAGCAAAGGCTTCACGCATGATGTGAACCAGGCGGGTGTTGATGTCATCCTCGCTCCAGAAAAAGCTGGAGAAATCCTGCACCCATTCAAAGTAACTGACGGTCACGCCCCCCGCGTTGGCGATCACGTCGGGCACGACCAAAATCCCGCGTTCATGCAGGATGTCATCGGCTTGTGGTGTGGTGGGGCCGTTGGCGCCTTCGATCACCATGCGCGCCTTGATCTGGTGGGCATTGGCCGCCGTGATTTGTTGCTCCAGCGCGGCGGGGATCAGGATGTCGCATTCCACGGCCCAGAACTGGGCATCTGACATGTGCTCCACCTGTTTTTCAGCGGAGGCAAAACCCTGAACACTGCCGTGTTCGCTGACATGCTGCAGAAGGGCAGGGATGTCCAGACCGGAGGCCTTGTAGACCGTCCCGCCATGGTCTTGCACCGCGACCACGGTGGCCCCGGCTTGGGCAAACAGCTTGGCCGCGATGCCACCGACGTTGCCAAAGCCTTGCACCGCGATGCGGGCTTTTGTCGTGTCCAGACCGATGTGTTGTGCAGCTTCCTGGCCCACGGTGAACACGCCCCGACCGGTGGCTTCCCGTCGGCCCAGTGAGCCACCCAATGCAATGGGTTTGCCGGTGACCACACCTGAAGCGGTGGCGCCTTCGTTCATGGAGTAGGTGTCCATCATCCAGGCCATGGTCTGCTCGTTGGTATTCACGTCGGGCGCCGGGATGTCTTTGGTGGGGCCGATGATGATGCCGATCTCGCTGGTGTAGCGACGGGTCAAGCGTTCCAGCTCGCCGCGCGACAGGGTTTTGGGGTCGACGCGGATGCCGCCCTTGGCGCCACCAAAGGGCAGGTTCACCGCCGCGTTTTTGACCGACATCCAGGCCGACAAGGCCATGACTTCGGACAGCGTCACATCCTGGTGAAAGCGCACGCCGCCTTTGCCAGGGCCCCGGCTGGTGTTGTGCTGCACCCGGTAGCCTTCAAAGTGGGCCATGGTGCCGTTGTCCAGCTCGATGGGCACGTCCACGATGAGGACGCGTTTGGGGCGCTTGAGGGTTTCGATCCAGCGCGACAATGAGCCCAAGTAGGGCGTGACGCGGTCCACTTGTTGCAGGTAGATACCCCAAGGGCCGAGGTCCTCGGGGTTCAAATAAGAAGGCAAAGCATGTGTGCTTCGAGTGGGTTTGCCGACGTGTGAATTTGACATGGTTCGTCACCTTTTCGTGAAACTGAGGGCTCATCAGTGAATCCATCGTAGAGCGGGCAGGCTGTGCTGTCCAAGGCCGCTTGGCTCTTGGGTTATGCGTTTTGTGCATAATCTGCGCCGAGATGTGGGCATGTTTTGTCCGGTCAAAGCGTGTGGGTCTGCAATGGACGAAGACGGCATCATGAGAACACTGCCTGTAAAATAAGCAGCTTCAGCCAACCCTGTGGCAAGGTGGCCCACGGCGTAGGCGGCGCCCATTTTTGGCCTCGACCAGAGGCAGACATTCATGCTTTACCCTCAAGAATTCGATGTGATCGTGGTCGGTGGTGGCCATGCCGGAACAGAGGCGGCGTTGGCCGCTGCGCGCATGGGTTGCAAAACCTTGCTTTTGTCGCACAACATTGAAACCTTGGGTCAGATGAGCTGCAACCCCAGCATTGGCGGCATTGGCAAGGGGCATCTGGTCAAAGAAGTTGATGCGCTGGGCGGTGCGATGGCGCTGGCCACCGACGAAGGCGGTATCCAGTTCCGCATCTTGAATTCCTCCAAAGGCCCTGCTGTGCGCGCGACCCGCGCTCAGGCCGACCGCATTCTCTACAAAGCAGCCATTCGCCGCATGCTTGAAAACCAGCCGAACCTCTGGCTCTTTCAGCAGGCGGTAGACGATTTGATGGTGGAAGGCGAGCGGGTGGTGGGCGCGGTCACGCAGGTGGGCATCCGTTTCCGTTCGCGCACCGTGGTGCTGACGGCCGGCACATTCCTGGACGGCAAGATCCACGTGGGCTTGCAAAACTATGCAGCTGGCCGCGCGGGCGATCCTCCAGCCGTCAGTTTGTCGGGGCGGTTGAAAGAACTCCAGTTGCCGCAAGGGCGCTTGAAGACAGGCACGCCACCGCGTCTGGATGGCCGTACGATCGACTTCAGCCAATGCTTTGAGCAGCCTGGCGATGGCATGCCGGGCGGCATGAATCCGGACGATGGTGTGCCGGTGTTCAGCTTCATGGGCAATGCGGCCATGCACCCGCAGCAGATGCCGTGCTGGATCACACACACCAACGAGCGCACCCACGAGATCATCCGTTCCGGCTTTGACCGCAGCCCCATGTTCACCGGCAAGATCGAGGGCGTGGGTCCGCGTTATTGCCCGAGTGTGGAAGACAAGATCAACCGCTTTGCCGACAAGGACAGCCACCAGATTTTTCTGGAGCCCGAAGGCCTGACCACCAACGAGTACTACCCCAACGGCATCTCGACCAGCTTGCCGTTTGACATCCAGTACGACTTGGTGCGTTCCATGAAAGGGCTGGAAAACTGCCACATCCTGCGTCCTGGCTATGCGATCGAATACGACTACTTTGACCCTCGTGCCTTGAAGAACAGCTTCGAGACCAAGCAGATCAACGGCCTGTTCTTTGCCGGTCAGATCAACGGCACCACCGGTTACGAAGAAGCGGCGGCTCAAGGTTTGTTTGCGGGCATCAATGCCGCGCTGCAATGTCGGGGCGAAGCCGCCTGGACGCCGGCGCGTGACCAGGCTTATTTGGGTGTGCTGGTGGACGATCTGGTCACCCAAGGCGTGACCGAGCCTTACCGCATGTTCACCAGCCGGGCCGAGTTCCGCCTGCAGCTGCGCGAAGACAATGCCGATGCGCGCCTGACCGAAATCGGTCGCCAGATGGGCTTGATCGACGATGCACGCTGGGATGCTTTCAGTCGTAAGCGCGATGCTGTTTCACGTGAAACAGAACGCCTGAAGTCCACTTGGGTGAACCCGCGCAACCTGCCCGCCGAAGAGTCGGTGCGGGTGCTGGGCAAGGCCATTGAGCATGAACACAATCTGTTTGACTTGTTGCGCAGACCCAATGTGACGTACCAAGCCCTGATGTCTCTGGATGAAGGCCGCATGGCCAGTGCCGATGTTTCACGTGAAACTTTGGGCGATTTGAGTGCGCCGGTGATTGAACAGGTTGAAATCGCAGCCAAGTATTCCGGCTACATTGACCGCCAGAAGGGGGAGGTGGAGCGGGCCGCGTTTTACGAACACCTGCGCTTGCCCGAGAGCCTGGATTACATGCAAGTCTCGGCCTTGTCGATTGAGGCCCGTCAGAAATTGGCCAAACACCGCCCCGAAACACTGGGCCAGGCCTCGCGCATCTCGGGCATCACGCCTGCCAGCGTGTCGCTGCTGTTGATCCATTTGAAGAAGGGCGGCTTCAAGGGCTTCATGCATCCTGCAGAAGAAAGCCAGTCCGCATGAGCGCGAACTTGGCCGAAGGTTTGAGTGCGGGCATCCGGGCCCTGGGTCTGAATCTGTCTGCTGAGCAGCAACAACGCCTGCTGGATTACATGGCCTTGATCCAGAAATGGACCAAGGTGTACAACCTGACCGCTGTGCGTGATCCGGCAGAGATGCTGACGCACCACCTGTTGGACAGCTTGACGGCGATTGCGCCATTGACTTGGCACACCCAAGGTCAGCCGCTCCGTGTGCTGGATGTGGGCTCGGGTGGTGGTTTGCCTGGCGTGGTGTTGGCCATTTGCATGCCCGAATTGAATGTGACCTGTGTGGACACAGTGGCCAAAAAAGCTGCTTTTGTCCAGCAGGTGGCCGTGAGCCTGAGGCTGCCCAATCTGCGCGGACTTCATGCGCGGGTGGAAACCTTGACCGATCCGTACCAGGTCATTTGTTCCCGTGCGTTTGCCTCCTTGCCCGACTTCGTGACCTGGTCGCGTTCGGCCCTGGCAGAAGGGGGCGTCTGGATGGCCATGAAGGGCAAGCACCCCCAAGATGAAATCGACGCCTTGCCCGAGGATGTGAAAGTGTTTCACGTGGAACCACTGACTGTGCCGGGGCTGGATGTGGAGCGCTGCATGGTCTGGATGCGCCCGGAAATCTGAGCCGTTCGGTCGTGACGGTCAGGCGCATGCTGTTGTGATGGGCCTCGAAATGGACGCTTCTGGCGTTTGATCACGGGCGGTGAAGCCAGCTGTTTCACGTGAAACAGCCAAGTTTGATCGGGGAGCCGTAGTCCCATCACTTACACTCGCCGTATTCCCCCAAAAAGAGTGCCCATGTTTTTCGGTATTTCGGATTACGGTTCGTTTGTTGCGGCGATTGTTTTGTTTCTGGCCATTCCTGGCCCGGGCAATCTCGCTCTGATTACCTCGACCAGCAAAGGTGGCATGGCTGGCGGCTTGGGTGCAACCTTGGGTGTGATCGCCGGGGACCAAGTGTTGATGTGGTTGGCCGTGGCCGGTGTGGCGGCGGTGTTGGCCACTTACCCCGCGGCATTCGCGGCGGTGCAGTGGCTGGGTGCTGTGTATCTGGCCTGGTTGGGTTGGAAAATGTTCTCAGCCAAGCCCGGAGACGCACCTGTGCTCAACATCCGCCCGCGCCATTATTTCCAGCAGGCCTTGGCCATCACCTTGCTCAACCCCAAGGCGATTGTTTTCTACATGGCATTTTTCCCCTTGTTCGTCGATCCCAAACACCACCTGGGCTTGATCAGTTTTGGGGTGATGGCAGCCACCATCGCAGGCCTGACACTTCTTTATGGTCTGGGTATGACGTTGCTTACCCACCATCTGGCCGAGCGCATGCGGGCCAATCCCTTGATCGGACGTTGGCTTGAAAAGCTGGCGGGCATTTTCCTCATCGGCTTTGGCATCAAGCTGGCCATCTCCAAATAAATCGGACCCTTTTCCATGGCCAAAATCTTCTGCATTGCCAACCAAAAGGGTGGCGTCGGCAAAACCACCACTACCGTCAACCTGGCCGCCGGCCTGGCCAAGGTCGGTCAGCGTGTGCTGTTGGTGGATCTGGACCCGCAGGGCAATGCCACCATGGGCTCGGGCATCGACAAGCGCAATCTCGAACTCAGTGTGTACGACGTGTTGCTGGAGTCCGCCTCGATCAAGGAGGCGGCGGTGAAAGCCGACAAGTGCGGCTATGACGTGCTGAGTGCCAACCGCGAATTGGCGGGTGCCGAGGTGGAGCTGGTCGATCTGGAGCACCGTGACCAACGCCTCAAAATGGCACTGGCCGCAGTCGATGCGGACTACGACTTTGTCCTGATCGACTGTCCTCCATCCTTGTCGATGTTGACCCTCAATGGCCTTTGTTCCGCCCATGGGGTGATCGTGCCGATGCAGTGCGAATATTTTGCGTTGGAAGGATTGACCGATCTGGTCAACACGATCAAGCAGGTGCATGCCAACCTGAACAAGGACCTCAAGATCATTGGTCTTTTGCGCGTCATGTTCGACCCGCGCATCACCTTGCAGCAGCAGGTCAGCGACCAGCTCAAGGCGCACTTTGGTGACAAGGTTTTCGATGCGGTCATCCCCCGCAACGTGCGCCTCGCTGAGGCCCCCAGCTATGGCTTGCCTGGCGTGGTGTTTGATCCTTCGGCCAAGGGCAGCCAGGCTTATGTGGAATTTGCCCGCGAACTGGTGCAACGCGCGCCCACCCTCTGAGCATGAGCGCCACCGTTTTGATCTTGCCGGGCTGGCAGGGCAGTGGACCCGGGCATTGGCAGATGCACTGGGTGCGCCGCCACGGCTATGCCGTGGTCGAGCAAAACGATTGGCTGCGCCCACGCCGTGGCGACTGGTTGGCTCGCTTGGATGAGGTCGTGATCGACACGCCGGGGCCTTTGGTGCTGGTGGCTCACAGTCTGGGGTGCATTCAGGTGGCAGCTTGGGCGGCTTTCTCGCGTCACACCCCGCGTGTGTGCGGCGCTTTGCTGGTTGCACCGGGGGATGTGGAAGCCCCTGAGCTGAAAGAACAATTGCCCGGTTGGTCACCTATTGTGCGCCAGCCCTTGCCCTTCAAGAGCATCTTGGTGGGCAGCCAGAACGACTCGTATTGCACCGCAGCGCGCGCCCAAGGGTTGGCCCGGGGCTGGGCGTCCCAGTGGGTAGATCTGGGCGAGGCCGGGCACATCAACGCAGAAACATCGCTGGGCGATTGGCCCGAGGGCCACGCGCTTTTGCAAACTCTTTTGAAGGAATGATCATGGTCACCAAAAAACCCAAAGGCCTGGGCCGTGGACTCGAAGCCCTGTTGGGCCCTAAAGTTGCCGATGCGCCGACCTCAGCACCCACTGCCGAGGCAGGCTTGCCCAGCCAGTTGAATGTAGACCAGATGGTGGCTGGCGTTTACCAGCCGCGCACCCGCATGGACGAGGGCGCTCTGTACGAGCTGGCCGAGTCCATCAAGGCCCAGGGCATCATGCAGCCGATTTTGGTGCGCCAGCTCAGTGGCGGTCCCCATGCCGGCAAATACGAAATCATCGCGGGTGAGCGCCGCTTCCGGGCCTCCAAGCTTGCAGGCTTGGCAACGGTCCCCGTGCTGGTCCGCGATGTGCCCAACGAAGCGGCTGCGGCCATGGCGCTCATTGAAAACATCCAGCGCGAAGACCTCAATCCGTTAGAAGAAGCTCAGGGTTTGCAACGCCTGATCAGAGAGTTTGGACTCACTCACGAAACAGCAGCCCAAGCGGTTGGCCGCTCACGCAGCGCGGCCAGCAACCTCTTGCGCCTCTTGAACCTGGCCGAGCCCGTGCAGACCATGTTGATGGCAGGTGACCTGGACATGGGTCATGCCCGTGCCTTGTTGGCGCTGGACAAAGCCGCGCAGATCACGGCGGCCAATCAGATTGCTGCCAAGAAGCTGTCGGTGCGCGAGGCCGAAAGCCTGGTCAAGAAACTCAGCGCTGAATTCAACCTGGTGCACCAAAAGCCCAAGAAAGAAAAGTCGCGCGACATCCGGCGCGTGGAAGAAGAACTGTCGGACTTGTTGATGGCCGAGGTCGAAGTGCGCGTCAAAAAGCGTGTCAAACGTTTGGGCAAGATTGAAGAAATGGGCGAGCTGAGCATCCAGTTTGGCTCACTCGATGAGCTCAATGGCTTGATTGAGAAATTGCGCGGGTAAAACCTTGCTGGCGGGTATTCCCAAACTCTCAAACACCTTTTGGGCCATCTTGTTTCGCCCGGACGGGTTCTTGCGTCAGGAAATGCTCACCATCTACCTGGTGCTGGTGGCGGGCACCACTCTTTTCGGGTTTTTGTTCACGCCCGATGAAAGGGTATCGCAGGGCAATTTGTGGGTGTCGGTTCTGGCGGTGTGCTTGTTGGTGGTGGTGCGCATTCGGTCCCTGTTTGAAATCATCGTGCACACCATCATGGCCTTGCTGGTCATGCTGACGGTGTATACCGCCACCCAAACGGGTGGCATCAATTCCACGGCGGTGGTGTGGCTGAATGTGTTGTCGGTGGCCGTTTTGCTCTTGCTGGGCCGCATGGCGACGCTGGTCTGGATCGGCATCATGCTGCTTTTGATCCTGGCCTTGACGGCAGCCACTTGGATGGGTTGGGTTGGCGGTCATGTCAATGTGTCCTCTTCTGTGATGACCTGGGCTTGGCTCAACCACTTGCTCGCGCTCGTGAACCTGATGATGGGGGTGCGCATTTATGAGCACCTGCAGCATGTGCAATTGCGCAAGCTCAACCAGCGCAACGAAGAGATCAAAGCGACACACCAGGCCTTGATTCAGGCGCAGGCACACAAAGATGAGTTTGTTGCGGCTGTGGGGCATGAGTTGCGCACACCCATGAATGCGATTTTGGGCTTCAACGGCGTGTTGCGACGTGAGCTGTCAGACGACCCGGAGCAGCTGGCGGTGGTGGGGCACATTCGCCGTTCGACCGAGCATTTGCTGCAAGTGGTCAACGACATCCTGGACTTTTCGCAGCTGCAGGCGGGCCAGCTGCGCCTGAGTTCGGCAGATTACGACCTGCAGGTCTTGCTGGATGAACTGCAGCAACGCCACGGCGATAAAGCCAAAAACAAAGGCATCGCCCTTTGCATGCACCTTGACCCGGCTTTGCCGCCGCGGTTGCATGGTGACCGTCAGCGCCTGCTGCAGATACTCAACAACTTGGTGGACAACGCGATCAAATTCACATCGGTCGGCGCTGTGGATATCAAACTTTTGCGTCAAGGCAAGCAATTGCGCGCCGAGGTGCACGACGCCGGGCGAGGCATTGCCCTCGACCGCCAACAACACATTTTTCGCCGCTTTGAACATGCCGATGTGCAAACCAACCGTGCCTATGGCGGCACAGGTTTGGGCCTGACGCTGTGTGAAAAGTTGGTCAGCTTGCACGGGGGGCAAATTGGGGTGGTCAGCCAGCCCGGGCATGGGGCGCTGTTCTGGCTGGAGATTCCTCTGCGTGCCGCGCTCGACCCCGGGCCACCTGCGCAGTTGCCTGATGACGGGCTGGTCGATGAGGCTCTGAACATCCTGGTGGTGGACGACAATCCGGTCAACCTGATGGTGGCGCAACTGCAGCTTCAAAAATGCTGGCCCAAGGCACGCATCACCACGGTGGACAGTGCGGCCAAGGCGTTGCCGCTGCTGGATGCCCAGGTGTTCGATGTGGCCCTGGTGGACATGATCATGCCGGTCATGGATGGCATGCGGCTGACGCAGCACGTTCGCCAGCACTTTCCGGCCATGGTGGCGCGCATGCCGATTCTGGCCTTGACCGCCAACACCAACCCGGTGGACCGCGAGAAGTGCCTGGCCGCGGGCATGAACGATGTGCTGCACAAACCGATGGATGCGGCGGTGCTGGTGCCCACAGTGGGCCTGCATGTGCGTTTGGCACGGGAGGCACGCTTGTGAGCCTTAACCGCCTCGTCCAGCAATGGATGCCTCGTATCGTGGCCCATTTGCCCGAGCGTTTTCGGCAGGGCAAGTTGCCCTATGTGTATTTTTTCGCCATCACAGTCGTTGCGGTTTTGCTGGTGTACGCCGTGGTCAGCCCTTACCCCTACGCATCTTGGATTTTCAGCGGCTTTGCCATGTTTCTGCTGGCCTTGATGGCGTGGGTTCAGAGGGGGCTGTCGCTCAATCTGGCCATCCATCTGGCGACGGGGCTCGGGGCCATCGTGTTGTTTTACAGCGCATGGGTTTCTGGCGGCATCTATTCGCCGCGACTGGCTTGGTTGTTGATCTTGCCGCTCACCCCCTTTTACGTCATTGGCCGAAAGTCCGGTTTTGTTTGGGTCGGGGTGGTGATGCTGCTGCAGCTGCTGACGGCCGCGTCCAACCACATGGGCTGGATCGCGCCGTTTGAGACTGGTGCGCAACACGTGCTGTCCTCGTTCATGACCTATACGCTGGTGACCTGTGTGCTGATCGTGGTGCCTTTGATGTACGACCATGTTTACCGCGAGGCCCTGGAGGCCAGCCGAAAACATCAGCGGGAACTGGAGGCGCGGCGCGAAGAGCTGGAACACACCTCGCTGATGCGTGAGCATTTCATTGCCACCGTCAGCCACGAACTGCGCACGCCCATGAACGCCATTTTGGGCTTCAATGCCTTGCTCTTGTCACGGCTCGGTGAAAAGCCAGAGGCCCGCAAAGTGCTTAACCACACGCGCCAGTCAGCCGATCACCTGATGACGGTGATCAACGACATCCTGGACTATTCGCAAGCGCAGGCCGGACGCTTGGTCATTCAGACCGAAACCTTTGAATTGCGAAAAACGGTTGAGCATGCTTTCGAGCTGTTTTTGCCCCGTGTCGAAAGCATGGACCTGGCCTACCGCATCGAACTGGACCCGGACTTGCCTGAATGGGTGCACACTGACCGCCACCGATTGATGCAGGTGCTGGTGAACCTCTTGGGCAATGCGCTCAAATTCACGCATCAGGGCCAGGTCGTGTTGCGTGTGCAGTGGCAAAACCCGGGCGTGATGTTTTCGGTGCAGGACACCGGCATAGGTATTGCTAAAGACCGGCAAGCGAAAATTTTCGATCGGTTCAGTCAAGCCCATGGTGACATCCAGGCGCTGTATGGTGGCAATGGACTGGGTCTGGCGATTTCGCGCACCTTGGTGCAGTTGTTGGGTGGTGACATTGGTTTTGAAAGCGAGTCCGGACGTGGCTCGCGCTTTTGGTTTCACCTGCCGTTGCAAGCGTGTCCCAGGCCCGAGCAAAAACAGCACCAGGACAGGGCGCAGCTTGTGACGGCCCAACTGCCTTGGCGCTTTTTGATTGCCGATGACCACCCCGTCAACCGTTTGCTGGCCCGGCAGGTACTGAAAAACGCCTGGCCTCAAAGCCATGTGGTGGAAGTGGCCGATGGACAGCAAGCCGTGGACAAATTGCGCGAGCAAGCGTTTGACTTGGTCTTGATGGACATGGTCATGCCCGTGATGGACGGCATCATGGCGACCCAGGCCATTCGGTGCAATCTGTCCGGCGCCGCGCGCAATGTGTTGATTCTGGGTTTGACCGCCAATGTCAACCCGCAAGATCTGGAACGCTTCAAGGCTGCGGGCTTGAACGAGGTGATGCTCAAGCCTTTTGACCCGGGGCAGTTGTGCGCGCAGATCGAGGCCCTGGTGGTGGGCCAGGCCCACGGCTGACTTGGGGGCGCCGCCCTGGCAAGGGCTGCCCGTTTCAGATTGAGAAAATCTTCCCCGGGTTCATGATGTTGTGCGGGTCCAGCGCCCGCTTGATGGTGCGCATCATGTCGACTGCGCCTTCGCCGGTTTCGGTGCGCAAGAAGTCCATCTTGTGCAGGCCAATGCCGTGCTCGCCGGTGCAGGTGCCGCCCAGACTCAGGGCGCGGTTGACCAGTTGCTGGTTCAGGGCTTCGGCGGTCTCGCATTCCTGCGCGTTGTCGGGGTCGATCAAATAACCGAAGTGGAAGTTGCCGTCGCCCACATGGCCGACGAGGAAGTAGGGGATGCCGCTGGCATCGGTTTCAGCGACCGAGTCGAGCAAGCAGTCGGCCAGTCGGCTGATCGGCACGCAGGTGTCGGTGCTGATGGCGCGGCAGCCCGGCTTGCTCTGGATGGCTGCAAAGTAGGCGTTGTGCCGGGCCGTCCACAGGCGTGTTCGTTCTTCGGGTGTGGTGGCCCATTCAAATGCGTTGCCGCCGAATTCGCTGGCGATTTCTTGCACGGTTTCGGCTTGCTCTTTGACCCCCGCAGGCGAGCCGTGGAACTCCATCAGCAGCATGGGTTCTTCGCGCAGGCCCAGCTTGGCGTAAGCGTTGACCATGCGCACCGAGTTGTGGTCGATCAGCTCCACGCGGGCAATCGGCACACCCAGTTGGATGGTCTGGATCACGGTGTGCACTGCGGCTTCGATGCTCGGGAAGGAGCAGATCGCGGCCGAGATGGCTTCGGGCAAGGGGTACAGGCGCACCGTGATTTCGGTCATCACGCCCAGCGTGCCTTCGCTGCCCACCATCAGGCGCGTGAGGTCGTAGCCTGCGCTCGACTTCTTGGCGCGCGTGCCGGTGCGGATGATGTCGCCTGCAGAGGTCACCACTTCCAGGGCCAGCACGTTCTCGCGCATGGTGCCGTAGCGCACGGCGTTGGTGCCACTGGCGCGCGTGGCGCTCATGCCGCCGATGGTGGCGTCCGCACCCGGGTCGATCGGGAAGAACAGGCCGGTGGACTTGATCTCTTCGTTGAGCTGTTTGCGCGTCACGCCGGGTTGCACCGTCACTGTCAGGTCTTCGGCGTTGATGGACAGCACCTTGTTCATGCGCATCAGGTCGATGCTGATGCCGCCTTGCACCGCCAGCAAATGGCCTTCGAGCGAGGAGCCCACGCCAAATGGAATGACAGGCACTTTGTAGTCGGCGCACAGCTTGACCGCATCGGCCACATCCTGTGTGCACTCGGCAAACACCACGGCAGCGGGCGGCGGCACATGGGTGAAGGCCGACTCGTCGCGGCCATGCTGCTCGCGCACCACCAGGGCGGTGGAACAGTTCTCGCCAAAGCGGGCTTTGAGGGCCGTCAAAAAGGCTTCAGGCACAGCGCGTTGTGCGACTTCGGGGGCCAGGTGGGCGGCAGGGGTGGGGGCGTTCATGGGGGTGTCTCCTGGTCAGCGGACGATACCCGCTGAATTGATAAGGTTGCAGTTTACGCCGCTTGTCGCGTGGGGCTTGTCCTGTGTCAGACAAACCAAGGGAACTTGGTCGACAATTGTCAGCCAATACACGAGACCGAACAGAGGACGCATCCATGGGCAACCGACTCACACAAATCGCCACCCGCACCGGTGACAATGGCACCACCGGTTTGGGCAATAACCAGCGCGTGTCCAAAAACAGCCTGCGCGTGCATGCCATGGGCGAGGTGGACGAGCTCAACTCCCACATTGGCGTCTTGCTGTGCGAAGACATGGCCGGTGACGTCCGTGAGGTGCTGGTTGAGGTGCAGCACCAGTTGTTCAACCTGGGGGGGGAGCTGTCGATTCCCGGTTTTGAATTGCTCAAGGAAGAGGCGGTGGCTGCGCTCGACGACGCCCTGGCCACCTACAACGCACAGCTGCCCAAGCTTGAAGAGTTCATCTTGCCCGCAGGCACCCGCGGCGCTGCACAGGCCCATGTGTGCCGCACGGTCGCACGCCGGGCCGAGCGTGCCTGCGTGGCCCTGGGCAATGAGGAGGCGCTGAACGACACGCCGCGTCAGTACCTCAACCGCTTGTCCGATCTGATGTTTGTACTGGCCCGTGTGCTCAACCGCATGAATGGTGGCGACGATGTGTACTGGAAAAGCCAGCGCATGAAACAAGGCTGAGAGGGTGCCTTGTCATGCACCTGTCACCTAGGTGTACGTTGACGGGTTTGACCGAGTGACAAGGGCGCATGCCCGCTGCTACCCTCAGCCCATGAACACCGCCGCTACACCCACCACCGTACCTTATGTGCCTCAGATCCGTCTGTATCAAAATTGGTTGCGCGACCAACGCGCCCTGAGTTTTGAGACTTACAACGACCTGTGGCGATGGTCGGTGACCGATCTGGAAGGTTTCTGGCAAAGCATCTGGGACTATTTCGAGCTGGAGTCGCCCACGCCGCATAAGGCGGCCCTGTCGAAAAACGTCATGCCTGGCGCGGTCTGGTTCGAAGGCGCCAAGACGAATTACGCACATCAGGTGTTGCGCCATGTGCAAGCAGCCCATGCAGCCGGGTTCCCGGCAGTCATCAGCCTGAATGAAAAAGGCCTGCGCCGAGAAATGAGCTGGCCCGAGCTGCGCAGGCAAGTGGCAGCGCTGGCCTTGCATCTGCAGGCGCAAGGCGTGCAGCCGGGTGACCGGGTGGCCGCCTATTTGCCCAACATTCTTGAAGCCATGGTGGCCTTTTTGGCCACGGTCAGTGTGGGCGGCGTGTGGAGCATTTGCGCGCCCGACATGGGCACCAACGCCGTGCTGGACCGCTTCAAGCAGATCGAGCCCAAGGTGCTTATCGCTGTGGACGGTGTGAGCTACGGCAGCCGCGACTTTGACCGCATGACCGTGGTGCAGGAACTCAAGGACGCGCTGCCCAGCGTGCAGCACGTCATCATCCACGACAACCTGGGCACAGTGGACATTGCGCAATGCGATGTGGCCGCCAGCACGCCCTTGTCGGTCATCACCGCGCGTGACGATGCCGATGTGCAAGCTTTTGAGCCGCTGTGGTTGCCCTTTGACCACCCGCTGTGGATTGTCTATTCGAGCGGCACCACCGGCTTGCCCAAGCCCATCGTGCATGGCCATGGCGGCACCGTGATCGTCGCCTTGGCCAACAAAATTTTGCACAACGACGTGGGCTGCAGCTACCACCCCAACAGCTGGGGCGAGCGCTTTCACTGGTACAGCTCGACAGGCTGGGTCATGTGGAACGCGCAGGTCGCGGGCTTGCTCAATGGCGTGACCTGTGTGATCTACGACGGCAACCCCGGCGGTAGCAAAGACAACCCTGACTGGGGCATCTTGTGGCGCATGGCATCCGAAGAAAAAGTCACGTTCTTTGGTGCAGGTGCCGCGTTTTTTGCCAACTGCCAAAAGGCAGGGGTCGACATTTCGCGCTGCGGTGACCTTTCGCTGATCCGTGCCTTGGGCACCACCGGCTCGCCCCTGTCGCCGGAGACGCAGAGTTGGGGCACCGAGCAATTCAAAAAAATTGGCACCGACATCTGGTGGTGCAATATCTCGGGCGGCACTGACTTTGCGGGCGCCTTTGTGGGCGGTCACCGCGAACTGCCGCAAGAGCCGGGCGTCATGCAATGCCGCATGCTGGGTGCGGCCGTCGAGTCGTGGAACGAAGCCGGTGAGCCGGTCAAGGGCGAAGTGGGCGAGCTGGTGTGCACCCAGCCCATCCCGTCCATGCCGCTGTTCTTCTGGGGCGACAAGGAGAATGCCCGTTATTTGAGCAGCTACTTCGAGATGTACCCCGCAGGCCACGGCAGAAAACCCGGTGGCGGCGACGGCCCGGCCAGCATGGGCGGTGTCTGGCGGCACGGCGACTGGCTGCGCATCGGCAACGCGCAAGGCGAGGGCGAAGGTTGCGTGATCTTTGGTCGCAGTGACGCCACCATCAACCGTCACGGCCTGCGCATGGGCACCAGCGAACTCTACAGCGCCGTGGAGGCCCTGCCCGAAGTGATGGACTCCATGGTGGTCGACCTGGAATATCTGGGCAAGGAAAGCTACATGCCGCTCTTTGTGGTGCTGCGCCCTGGCACCACGCTGGACGACGCGCTCAAGGCCAAACTCAACAACGCCATCAAGGTGGCGCTCAGCCCCCGCTTCATCCCGAACGAGATTTTTCAGGTGGCCGAAATTCCGCGGACCCTGTCCGGCAAAAAGCAGGAGTTGCCGATCAAGAAACTCATGCTCGGCCAGCCGCTCGAAAAGGTCGTCAACAAGGACGCGATGGCCAACCCCGCCTGTCTGGACTGGTATGTGAATCTGGCCCAACAGCATCTGGCCAAAGCCTGAGGGCCTGCGCATGAGCGAAGACAAACTGCTTGAACAAGCGGCCTTTTCTGAAAAAAGCTTTTGGGACAAGCTCAAGCACTTTGCCAGGGCAGCCGGTCAAGACGTGGTCGAACGTGCGCTTTGTTTGTATTACGCCGCCCAGCGGCCTGAGACCCCGTTGTGGGCCAGGACCGTCATCTACGGTGCTTTGACCTATTTCATCTCGCCCATCGACGCGGTGCCCGACATCACGCCGGTGCTGGGCTATTCGGATGACCTGGGGGTGCTGGTCTCGGCCGTGTTGACGGTCGCCATGTACGTGACAGATGAAGTCAAGCAGCAAGCCCGCGACAAGGTGCGAGCCTGGTTGGGTTGATCATCGACGGTTGCTTGAATCAGCCGGTGTATTGGGTCTGCTGATCATGTGGCCATGAAAAACGGCGTGTCCACTTCCGCAGACACGCCGTTTTTGAGCAGTCCGAACTCAGTTCTTGTGCAACTCAGCGTTCAATTCACCCCAGCTCTTGTTGCGCGGGATCGCGTGCAAAGCGCCGGACTGTGAGTCACGGCGGAACAGGATGCCGTTTTTGCCGGACAGTTCTTTGGCTTTCATCAGGCTGCCATCGGGCAGCTGCACGCGGCTGCCGCCGGTGATGTAGCAACCGGCTTCGACCACGCAGTCGTCGCCCAACGAAATGCCGATGCCAGCATTCGCGCCCAGCAGGCAGCGCTTGCCGACCTTGATGACTTCTTTGCCGCCACCCGACAGTGTGCCCATGATGGACGCGCCGCCGCCGATGTCGCTGGCGTCATCGACCACCACGCCCGCGCTGATGCGGC
>JACCDU011093570.1_pt1 | contig 55180 bp, 35 predicted proteins | sample 7446081 | NCBI WGS metagenome assembly JACCDU01 (sample SAMN15323447, study PRJNA562643) | freshwater metagenome | isolation source: river surface water | place: USA:Blue River Watershed | collected 2017-08-17 | reverse complement strand
TGAGAGTATTAGAGGTATTAGAAGTGAAGAGACCTACTGAAGAAACTGCAGTAGAATAATCTTGGAGTAAGTTATTGTAATAGTTAGAAGTTGCTATGAGAGTATTAGAGGTATTGGAAGTGAACAAGGCCACTGTGGAAAGGCCAGTGGAAACAACTCCAAAGAGAGAAGAGACTCCAGAACCCCCTGCATTGTTCATGAAATAATTAGAAGTGTTAGAAGTGAAAAGACTGACTGAAGAAACTGCAGTAGAATAATCCTGTAAGAGATTACTGTAGTAATTGGAAGTTGCTGTGAGAGTATTAGATGTGTTGGAAGTAAAGAGTGCTACAGTAGAAAGGCCAGTTGAGGTAACTCCAAAGAGAGAAGAAACTCCAGAACCTCCTGCATTATTTATGAAATAATTAGATGTGTTAGAAGTGAAAAGTGCAACTGTAGAAAGGCCAGTAGAAATATCTACTCCAAGAGTATTAGCATAGTAGGATAATTCGGTGAAAAAAACATTAGAAGTATTGCTTGTAAATAAGGCAACAGTAGAAAGTCCTGTAGAAACAACACCATAGAGTGATGAGACTCCTTCTCCTGATCCGATAGCACCTGCACTTGTACTCAAATAAATATTTCCTAGACCAATGGTTGTACTGATTAGTTGAGGGCTTGTCACATCTCCACCGCCTCCTGCACTACTAATATATATCTGTCCAAGTCCATCAGTTGTACTCACCATTGCGGTAATTACAGAGGAAGGCATGAGAATTCCATAAAGATTTTTTCCATTGCCTATGAAGTTTCCAGAAACAGATGCAATACTACTGACAGTAGAGGCTTGAATATCTCCAAACAATAAATAGCCATCTCCAGTGCCAAAGGTAATAGAACTGGTAAAGATAGAGGATGTGGCAAAATTTCTTGCGTAGGAAGTAGATACAGAAGACATAGAAGTGGACCAGTCTTGAAGAATACCCTTTGAATAGTTGGAGGTATTAGATGTAAAGAGAGCAACTGTAGAGAGACCACTAGAGACGGTTCCTTGTAGAGAATTAATAGGCGTTGACCAATCGTTCACAAAAATATAGTAATTGAGGAATCCAACAAAATAGTTAGAGGTGTTACTCGTGAAATCTGCAGTTGTAGAGATATACGTGGAATAATCCTGTAAAAGATTACTGTAGTAATTGGAAGTTGCTATGAGAGTATTTGAAGTGTTGGAAGTGAATAAGGCGACTGTGGAAAGACCAGTGGAGGTAACCCCAAAAAGTGAAGAGACTCCTGACCCCCCTGCATTGTTCATGAAATAATTGGAAGTGTTAGAAGTGAAGAGAGCCACTGTTGAAAGGCCAGTAGAGGTAACGCCAAAAAGTGAAGAAACTCCTGATCCTCCTGCATTGTTCATGAAATAATTGGAGGTGTTTGATGTGAAGAGAGCCACTGTGGAAAGGCCCGTGGAAATCACTCCAAAGAGAGAGGATGTTCCTGCACCCCCAGCATTATTGGCAAAATAATTAGAAGTATTGGATGTAAAGAGGCCAAGAGTAGAAAATCCTGATGAAATTCCACTTAATGTAGGATTCTCAATTGTTAGATTTCCCATATTCAAAAGGCCATTTTGAATAAACATATCATATTTAGCAAGAGTATTTGGATCATAAAAGGTTAATGAAGATGCTTGTACTTTCATTGTAGAAAGACTATTTGTTGCAACTCCACTTGTTGTAAGTACAGTAGTAGTTGAACCGACATAGAGATTTTTGAGTACACGTGCTGATCCAAACATATCTAGTGCAAGTGGATCTGGGTCTGGATCACTTCCTAGAATTGGTGCTACAGATTTCCAAAAAGGTGCAGTTGCTGGATCCATATTGATAAAAAGTGTGCTTGTAAGAATTGTAGACGTTAGAAGTACATTTGGAATTGAACTCAAATAAATATTTCCTAATCCTTCTGTTGTACTGATTAGTTGAGGACCTGTTACATCTCCTCCACCTCCTGCTGTGCTGAGGTATATTTGTCCCAATCCGTCAGTGGTACTTCTCATAGCAGTAATCACTGAAGAAGGCATGAGTATTCCATAAAGATTTTGGCCATTACCTATGAAGTTTCCTGAAACCATAGCTATGCTGCTCACTGTAGACGCCTGAATATCTCCAAACAATAGATAGCCATCTCCAGTACCAAAGGTGATAGAACTGGTAAAGATAGAGGAAGTTGTAAAGTTTCTTGCATAGGAAGTAGAGACTGATGACATAGAAGTGGACCAGTCCTGGAGAATCCCCTTTGAATAATTGGAGGTATTGGAGGTGAAGAGTCCTAGAGTAGAAAATCCTGTAGAAACTGATCCTTGTAAAGAATTTATAGGGGTTGACCAGTCATTCACAAAAATATAGTAATTGAGGAATCCTACAAAATAGTTAGAGGTGTTACTCGTGAAATCTGCAGTTGTGGATATATAGGTAGAATAATCCTGTAAGAGATTCTTATAATAATTGGAGGATGCAACCATAGTATTAGAAGTATTGGACGTAAAGAGGCCAACTGTAGAAACTGCTGTAGAGTAATCCTGCAAGAGATTATTATAATAGTTGGAAGTATTAGAAGTGAAGAGTGCAACTGTGGAAAGGCCAGTAGAAACATCACCAAAGAGTGAAGAGACTCCTGATCCTCCTGCATTGTTCATGAAATAGTTGGAAGTATTGGAAGTGAACAAGGCCACTGTGGAAAGGCCAGTGGAAACATCACCAAAGAGCGAAGAGACTCCAGAACCTCCTGCATTGTTCATGAAATAATTAGAAGTGTTGGAAGTGAACAATGCAATTGTAGAAAACCCTGTGGAAACAACACCAAAGAGAGAAGATACTCCTTCTCCTGTTCCAGAACCACCTCCTCCACCTGTACTTATATAAATCTGGCCAAGTCCATCAGTTGTACTCACCATTGCGGTAATTACAGAGGAAGGCATGAGAATTCCATAGAGATTTTTTCCATTGCCAATGAAGTTTCCAGAAACAGATGCAATACTACTCACTGTAGACGCTTGAATATCTCCAAACAATAAATATCCATCTCCAGTACCAAAGGTTATAGAACTGGTAAAGATAGAGGAAGTTGTAAAGTTTCTAGCGTAGGAAGTAGATACTGATGACATAGATGTAGACCAGTCCTGGAGGATTCCCTTTGAATAGTTGGAGGTATTGGAAGTGAAGAGGCCTACTGTAGAAAGTCCACTAGAGACGGTTCCTTGTAGAGAATTTATAGGAGTTGACCAGTCATTCACAAAAATATAGTAATTGAGGAATCCTACAAAATAGTTAGAGGTGTTACTTGTAAAATCTGCAGTTGTAGAGATATAAGTAGAATAATCCTGCAAGAGATTATTATAATAGTTGGAAGTATTAGAAGTGAAGAGAGCAGTAGTAGAAAGGCCCGTGGAAATTACTCCAAAGAGTGAGGATGTTCCTGCACCTCCAGCATTGGTGGCAAAGTAATTAGAAGTGTTAGAAGTAAAGAGAGCAACTGTGGAAAGGCCAGTAGAAACATCACCAAAGAGTGAAGAGACTCCAGAACCTCCTGCATTGTTCATGAAATAATTAGAAGTGTTGGAAGTGAACAATGCAATTGTAGAAAAACCTGTGGAAACAACACCAAATAAAGAAGAAACTCCTTCTCCTGATCCAATTGCACCAGCACTTGTACTCAAATAAATATTTCCAAGACCTACTACTGTACTAATTAATTCAGTGCCTGTTACATCGCCCCCTCCACCAGCTGTACTGAGATAAATCTGTCCAAGGCCATCAGTGGTACTTGTTATCGCTGTAATCACCGAGGAAGGCATGAGAATTCCATAGAGATTTCGTCCATTTCCAATAAAGTTTCCAGAAACTGATGCAATACTGCTTACTGTAGACGCCTGAATATCTCCAAACAATAAGTATCCATCTCCAGAACCAAAGGTAATAGAACTGGTAAAGATAGAAGAGGTTGTAAAGTTTCTCGCATAGGAAGTAGAGACTGATGACATAGATGTAGACCAGTCTTGAAGGATTCCCTTTGAATAATTGGAGGTATTGGAGGTGAAGAGAGCAACTGTAGAGAGCCCACTAGAAACAGATCCTTGTAGAGAATTTATGGGAGTTGACCAGTCATTCACAAAAATATAGTAATTGAGAAATCCAACAAAATAGTTAGATGTGTTACTCGTGAAATCTGCAGTTGTAGATATATATGTAGAATAATCTTGTAAGAGATTCTTATAGTAATTGGAAGAGGCCACCATGGTATTAGAAGTGTTGGAAGTGAAGAGGCCAACTGAAGATACTGCAGTTGAGTAATCCTGTAAGAGATTCTTGTAGTAATTGGAAGTATTGCTTGTGAAGAGGGCAGTAGTAGAAAGGCCTGTGGAAATCACTCCAAACAGTGAAGAAGTTCCTGCACCTCCTGCATTAGTCGCAAAGTAATTAGACGTATTGGATGTGAAGAGAGCAACTGTAGAGAGACCCGTGGACACAACACCAAAAAGAGAAGAAGTTCCTGCACCTCCTGCATTGTTCATGAAGTAATTGGATGTGTTACTTGTGAAGAGGGCAACTGTGGAAAGACCAGAAGAAACAACACCAAAGAGTGATGATACACCTGTTCCAGTTCCAATCGCCCCTGCATTTGTACTCAAATAAATCTGACCAAGGCCAGCAGTTGTACTTCTTAATTGTGCACTAGTAACATCTCCTGTGCCACCGCTTCCTGTACTCAAATAGATTTGACCTAAACCCATTGTTGTGGAAATTAATGAGTCATTTGTAAAGAGTTTTAGTGTTGAAAGACCAGAAGAAACATCTGTTCTTAAAAGGGGTGCGTAGTAATTGGATGTATTACTCGTGAATAAAGCAACAGATGAAAGACCGCTTGAGATGATACCTGCAAGGGTTGACGTATCTGCTGTCAATAAATTACCTTCAACCGCTGAGATAGGAATATTAGAGAGTTGAGCTCCACTTCCACGAATAATGCCACCAACATCAAGAGTATACTGTGGAGAAGAAACACCAATACCTACATACTTTTTCCCAACATCAATCGTAACTGTGGCTTGATTGAGATTAAATGCAGTTATGTATCCCACTCCATTAGATGTTATCAAGTTTGAATTACCAATATAGAGGGTTGATACTGTATTTGATTCACTTGCAAAAAGTATTCGTTCTACATTTGAATTACCATAACTAATTCTGTCATTGCGAACCTGTACCCGTGTATTGGATGACATCCTGTATCCCTATTAGTGCGGGAGATACTTAGACAAATGTTTCCTAACGAATGTAGAATGCCTTATCTCTCTCTACTTGACACACATGGAGAGCAACTTCCGGGGATGACTCGTTTAGGTCAAGAACCAGCTGCAGATATTAAACCGTATGTTGATATTGATAAGATTCCACCCATTTTAAATCGCAAGGCAGTGATTCTTGCGACGGCAACAATTACCGATTCTAGTATTTTTGCCAATGGTCTCTTTCAAAATGTTATTTTGTTATATCGTATGTTTGAGGCGATGGGGTGGCTACCGCTATTAATTGTGAATGAGAAACCCAAAAATCTTGACAATATTCCTGAACAGGTTCGCAAATGCAGAATCTTAAGTGCTGAAGAAATTCTCAAGCAACCTATTCCTGTCTACGCCTATATTGAAATTGGTATGAGTATTGATCCCGTTGTGAGAAAGTTTTTAAAGATGATTGGTGCAAAGGTTTGTAAATTGTACCTTGGAAATATCTTAAATATTGATATTGAAACACCTATTTTTTATCCTGAAATGAACTTCGCTCACCACGTCATTGGTGAAGTAGACAAGGTCTGGGTTTCTCCTCACTATGCTCAGCACGACCAATATGCTTGTTCACTCAATCATGTCCCTTTGTCTCCTCCTGAGTCTCAAATCGGTCCTTATGTTTGGGATCCGAGTTTCTTGCTTGATGAAGGCCGGCGTTATGTTTCCTGGAGACCGACACAGCCTGGTGAAAAAGAGACGATTGTCATCACTGAACCGAACATTAGTTTTCAGAAGAGTGCTATTATTCCACTCTTAATGATTGATCGCTGGTACCGCAGAAATAGGGGCTGGAATGGTCGTGTGGTGGTTGTCAATGCGCCTCGTATCATGCAGATTCCTCATTTCAAGCAAAATATTTATGATACGTTGGATATTGTAAAAGATGAAAAGGTAGAAATGGCAGATCGCAAGGATATTGTGACTACATTGAAGAATTATCCCAATGCAACCTTCATTTGTCATCAGATTAATAATGAATTCAATTACATGGTAATGGAACTCTTATGGGCAGGATTTCCGGTACTACATAATGCACGTAGTTGGGAGAACTATGGTTATTACTATCCAGGATCTGACTTAGAAACTGGTTGCTCTCTTTTAACAAAAGTAAGAGACCATAGTGACAGATTAGAAGTCTACAAAGCACATGCTCGTGCACTTGCTTGGAGACATTCTCCTTACAATGCTGACGTTCAAAAAGCATGGGAGAATTTATTATCGTGAAATAAGTAGATGGCAACTCCCCTAGTAGATTTAGGATTAGAGAAAGGTAAAAGAATTCCTCTAAAAGATATATTTGTAAAGTTAGCAAAAACTGATTTTTGGCACGATTTTAATGAATCTTTAATGCAAGAATTATTAGACAGCGCAAGTTTACTGTCTTCCTTATCCTTTAAACAACGAGCTGAGAATATTGCAAGAATTCGTGCATCCTTTGGAGGTGGAAATCCCACAGTTCAACAATATTTTATGAAAGATTTGGATGGTATCCTACCTGGAAATGGTAATAGTAAAATTTCTAATACAACTGAACGAAAATTATTATCTGAGATTGGTGTAAATTTTGATGCTATAGAAAGTGAGCTTAAAAAATGGAATCAAGATCATGCGATGGATGCTAACTGTGGTATTTCACAACTTCCAGAAGGTAAAGAAATACAGCCAACCTATTCTACTGTATCAAGAAATTATTCTTATAATGTTCATCCAGTAAAAGCCTATGGTCAAGAGTTTTTTTTACCAAATGTATTTGAAACTCAAACAGGAACGAAGTCATTTGTCCTTATGATTGATGCTTCTCATTACGCTTTATCAGATATTGCTAGTAAGATTACAACAATCATGAAGGAAATAATTGGTGAGCAAACATATACCACAAAGTATAAATTTTATATCCTCAATAGCACAGAAAATGATTCTGATCCTGCAACAAAGATATCAGATATTGAAATTGATCCAGAAACAAATGTAGAAATTTTTTTCTTAAAAGATGAAAATTATACAAGTATCTATCCTTCTACATTTGGTGATTCTGATCAACAAAATGAAAACCTTTATACCGCTATTGGAATTGAAAGTGTAAGAACAGATCCTGTTAAAAATATTATTACTGCAACATTATCTGGGGCTGTAAAAATGAAGATTGATGATCTTGGAGAGATGAGCAAGATTGATAAGGCTTCTCAGAAAGCAGTGGATTCACTTATTGAACAGAATGGTGTAACACGAGAATGTTTATCCTATTTCATGTTAAAGCGTGCTGGTGATTGGTGTCAAGCATTGTGTTTACTTGATAAGACTAGAAAATACACAGTATATCAAAGACAAAAAGTAGACACAAAAGGTAGGAAGCAAAAGTTACTCCCCATAAAAGAAGGAGGGGTGAATAAAACTGTATCTTTACAAGATTTAATTGATGAGAATGCAGAAACTGATGGAATAACAATTGCATTAGTAACACTAGATAGAATCCTATTAGCATTTGCACTTTTATTAGGTATTGATGTATTTTTCACCACAAAATATGCAAATTTAGTTCCTGGAAAGGGTGGTCCAGCAGGAAGAAGTATACATTGGTCTATTTTTTTTAAAAATATGGACATTAGAATACCTGAGGGTGAAAAGGAAAAAATAAAAGTAAATGCTGCTGCTATTATAAAGTCTGAAGAGAAAAAAAGTGTAGAAGACATAATTTCAAGAATAAATACTTTGAATGAAAAAATAAATACTTACTTAGAAGCTTTTCCCACATCTAGTTTTAAAACAGATATTAAAACATATTTACAATCTTTGCACTTTTACAGTTATGTAAAATCATCCTATGTAAATCCTACTGAAATAACAGATATACAAGAACAGATAAATAGTATTCAAGTATTTCTTGAAGGAAATCCTGCACCAGAAAAAGAGGATGAAATTCTGAAACTAAGAAATAATATTTCCAATTATAAAACGATCAAAACAAAACTATCAACAATAGAATCATTACTTGGAAAGTTATCCGCAGAAATTGATACCAGAACGAATCCTCATCCTAACTTTGCGAAATATGAACGCATCTTAAATGAACTTATCTCTATATTTGCAACACCAAAAAATACAGATTTAAGAAAAAGTACTTGTTATAACAATTTCATTGAGGATATTATGAAAAGGCTTCGCATAGAAGATATTAGAGGCCTTTTGGTAAGTGAGGCTGAACTTACTGTAGACTTTTTTTATCCTGGAAAACCTGCTGGATTTTCTACAACAAGAAAACATGATCTCATGATGCGATATCTTAAAGAGGGTATACTTTCTGTATCTCCAAAAGCTATGGGAGGAGGGGAAAGAATCAAAGGTGAAAGTTGGGGGAAAAAACTTACATTAGAGAATAATAAAAAAACTATAAAACAACTTTTCTTTAAATTAAGAAATAAACAAATACTTGCTTGCAATAACTATAAATGGATGCAATTAAATGCAGGAGGACTAGATAAAGAATTAGATGGTATCTTAATTGGATTGAAACAGGGTTATATTACAGATAAAAATGGCAAATATTTATCAGTTTTAGATAACTATGTTGTAACAGAAGATGAAACAAAATACTTTTTGGGGACAGAGACAGAGACGGATGAAGCCGCATTTAACAGTTTTCTAAAGTTATTAGAAGGTGAAATAAAAGAAGGTAAAAAAAGTGGTACAGTACATCTTTTAATGGTACGATATATAATTATGCGCGATAGATTATTCCGATGTGATATGATGTATAATGAATATCTCAGTCTATTACAGCAATTAAATGAAGAGATAACATCATTAATTATTGATAACCCTGAAATTTCTGGCTCACTACCAAGCGATCATTATTTACAAACAGCAATGCTTTCAAATACTCTACAATCACAAATAACAAACTTATTTCAAAGAGTATTAGAATTAAAAAAAGAATTACAAGCAGACGAATTATTTATAACATTTAACCCAATTGGAGATCCAACAAATTTTTATGAGTATTTAAATAATATTTTCAACTATTTGCATTATATACGAATAAATATATTTAGATATTCTAGAAGATACTATACGCCTTCTACAGAAAAAGACTTTGAAGAAGAAGAAGTTGCTGATATTCTATTAGGATTTCGTGGAGAAGAAGAGGCAATTAAAAAAATTTTTACTGATATAAAAACAAATGAAGATGCTTTGAGTAACTTAGTTACTGCACAGTTTACAGTTGAAAATAAAGTAGAGGTAGCAGCGATAGAGGCAGCAGCACCTTTGATTTTAGCCAATCAAGGAGACAAGAGAGATCCTGAAGTAATCAATACAATCGTTGACTTTGTACACGAAGGTAACAAACTAGATACACTCGCAAATATAGCAACTAGCATATTAGCTCAAGAATATTCTGCTGGAGGTGGTAGTAGAAGAAAGAGAAGAACGCATAAAAAGAAAAAACGTAGTGCAAAACGTAAAACAAGGAAGCATTAAGAATTTCAATGTGCGGCGGTCTAAAAACAACTATACGAATCTTACAAGAAGTAACATGCGTATAGGTGTTCTAGCGAAGTTTCAATTCTCCATGTTCAGCGGAAGTCAAGCAAATGCTACACTTTCCGTTGCAGAAACACTTCGCATCCAAGGAAATGATACATATTTAATTAATACGTATGAATCTCGTGAATGGTGGGATGATATGACTTCCATGAAAGAGGAATGGAAAGGAAAGATCTTACAATGGAAAGACATTTCAGAAAAGGGTGTACCTGATGGAAAGTTTGATATCGTATTTGAGGTTGGTGACGTCTTTTCTTCAGCAGAAGAACGTGAAAAAGTAGCAGAACGCTCTATTGTTATTTATCGCAAACATGCAATTCTTGAAGAGATTGAGCATTCTCTTTTTCCAACCACGATAGCGAAGCGTAGTTTTGATCGTGTAAATGAAATCTGGGTTTTTGATACTCATTGCAACTCGGATGAGATTCAAGTTCTTGAAACACTTGCGCGTTGTCCTGTTCGCCCGATTCCGTATGTCTGGACACCAAGTGTAATTGAGAGACAACGAAAGGAATCCAATGCTCCTGTCTGGCTTCAAACACTGAATGCCTTTGTTGCTCAAACTAAGGTTGAAAAAGAGAAGGTTCCTGAACTTCCTTGGTCTCTTCACATAGCAGAAACAAACACTACCAGTGCAAGCAGTTGTGTGATTCCTTCCTTGATCGTTCGTGAACAGAATTTGAAGAATATTCTAAAAGTTTCTCGTCTAAGACTACATAATGCTGATCACGTCTATAAGAGTCAATTCTTTAAAGATAATATCTGGAGACATGCACGTGTAGAAGATATTAGTGGAGAGTTTGTTGGACGCCAGCGAAGCATGGATTGGGTCTATGAACCCATGAGTTGTGTAATTTCTCACATTCGTTTCTTACCCTTTCGTCCTATGCATTTTGATCTTGCATGGGTAGGAATTCCTTTTATTCACAACTCTGTTTTCATGCGTGATATTGGGCATGGACTTGAGCGCATGTATTACAGTGACAATCGCTTGACTGAAGCCTGTGATGCTTTGAAGAATATGAAAGATGATTTTACCAATGAGAAAGGAGTTTTTACATTGGAGAGTTTGAATGAAATTCGTCAGGCATTGCTTGGACGCATTAGTCCAGTAAGCCTTGCTGTACAAGAAGGTTGGGGAAAGGCTGTGAGTGAATTTATGAAGAAACCGATTGTTCCTTATGTGAAACCTATAGAGAAACCCGCCGCGAAGCCAGAAGAGAAACCTTCAGTGCAGCCCATTGCCACACCCCCACAAACGCGCCACGTGACCTTTGCGCCGACAGAAGAAAAGACCGTTACAGGGAAAGCATTACGTGTCGGTTTTTCTGATATGTGGGATTCTTTCAATCCTGAATATAACTTCTTTACACTTTTATTGGAAGAGGCTGCAAAACACATTACACCTTCCCCAAAGATTATAGGTGTTGATATCCGTGTGAATTCTGCACCTCCAGATTTACTTATTTTTGGTCCTTTTGGAGAAGTCTGGAAACAGTTTCCAGATGTTCCCAAGGTTCACTTTACAGGCGAAAACTCACCTCCAGTTCAAGGCACAAATGTATTCTTAAATCTTGGATTCCCTCATTTGGATATGGTAGATGATGGTTATTTGAGACTCCCTTTGTGGATCCTTGAGATTGATTGGTTTGGAGCAGATCCTGAGCGCATTCGCAATCCTAAACCCATCCCCATTGACAGATGTACAAAAGTGTATCCTGAAGAGTTAGAAAGAAGAAAGAAGTTCTGCGCATTTGTAGTGAGCAATCCCAGCAATCCTCTACGCAATGCTGCTTTCCAATGGCTTTCATGTTATAAGCATGTAGACAGTGCTGGTGCACTTTTCAATAATGTTGGACCTGTCTTGGCAGCAGGACCTGGAGGTGGAGGTGGTGAATTGAAGAAACATGAATTCTTGAAGGACTATAAATTTGCCCTCACCTTTGAAAATAGCAGTTCTCCTGGCTATTGCACTGAAAAGTTACTTCACGCAAAGGCTTCTGGATGTGTTCCTATTTATTGGGGGGATCCGAAGGTCAATCGTGATTTTGATTTGAAAGGGATGATTAATGTTCAAGAATTAACATCTGCAGGTGATCTTATTGAAGCCGTTCGCAAGATTGATGAGAATGATGAACTCTACAAACAAATGTACATGACTCCTGCACTTGATGATTATAAACTTGATTGGGTAAGAAGAACTCTTTCTGAACTTGCACGAAGAATGTTTACACGTGTACTCGGCACTCCTGTACAACTTCCACGTTTCTTAGGAGCAAAGAGTACATCTGAACTTGTTAACAAAGCAAAACCTGCTTCTAAACTTCTTAGCACAGTCACCAAACAGGAAGTATCTAACGCCCCCTTAGAAACACCTGTATGTGTTTCTTTTGCGAACCGTCGTTACCTACCCTCTCTTCAAATGTGGATGGCCTCCATACAAGCTCAACAAAGAAAGATGGATGATTTGAAAGCTATTGTCTATTTGGGAAGTGATATCCCTCAAGATGTAGAAGACAAGATCAAAGAAACTTACAAATTTATTACATTCAAACATATTCCAACAGAGGCACCTGCAAATTTCTCTGATATTTGGAATCCTCAACATTTTGCATGGAAACTCTGGATTTTCCAGGACTTACAGAAAGATTCTTCACTCCAAGGAAAGATTATTTTCTACATGGATAGTGGTTGTTTCCTCAGCCGCTGGCCTGTGACCTGGATGCGTAAAACTCAAGAAAATGATATTTGTGTACTTGAAGATCCTCGTCAGGATAATGGTCATTGGTGCCATGATGTTTTCTGCAAGAAACTCAATGTAACAGAAGAAGAAAAGAGTGCCAAGCAAATCTGGGCAGGAGCAATGATGTTCCGCCTTGGTTCTCAGAAAGTTCGTGAATACCTTGATGAGGCTTGGAAGTGGGGACAACAAGAAGATGTTATTGTTGGCGAGAAATGGACTGGATTGGCAGCCGATGGAAAGCCTTATGGTCATCGTCACGATCAAAGTATTCTCAGTGTCTTATCTCTTCGTTATGGATTTGCTCGTATGAATCTTGATGATGTATATTGTGACAAGAGTTTGCGAAAGACATTCTCCTCTGGTAAATCTATTTACTGCCACCGTGGAAACTTCACATTGAACACGCCTATGATGCAAGGAATTGATGATTGTTATGTAATTAACTTAGATAGACGTAAGGATCGCATGGATCGCCTCTATGAGAACTGCCCTGAACTCAAAGATCGTGTGAATCGCTTGTCTGCTGTAGAAGGAAAGCGTCTTACGCTTACACCTGAGTTAGCTCGTCTCTTCCGTCCTCATGATTTCTTTTGGAAGAAACCTATTATGGGTTGTGCACTCAGCCACTTAACTCTTTGGCATAAATTAGCCAATGAACATCCAGATGTAAATAGTTACTTAATCTTGGAAGATGATGTCAAGTTGAAACCGAATTGGGAGACTGCTTGGAAAATGGCACAACCCCACCTTCCTGAAGACTGGGATGTTATCTATCTTGGTGGTATTCTTCCTCCTAATCGTGCTGGTTTTGAACACACAAAAGAAAAGGTGAACGAATATATCAGTCGTGTTGCACCCAATAAGTTCTTTGGACAGCCAACTCCTACGCGATATTTCCACTGGTGCGCCTATTCCTATGTCCTATCCAAGAGAGGTGCTCAGAAAATCTTAGAGGTCTTATATGCGCGTGATGGATATTGGACAAGTGCAGATCACATGATCTGCAACCCAATCAATGCGATCAATATGTATTTCTTAGATCCCCTTGTTGCTGGTTGCTATCAGGATGATGATCCTAAATATCAGAACTCCCAGTTCAATGACTTCAGTCGTATTGATGGTTTTGATAGTGATTTGTGGAATAATGATGAGCGCTTTACAGAACAAGATGTGGCTGATGCATTAAAGGCTGCAGAAGATTTGGATATTAACATTCCTGCTGCTCTTCAGCAAGCACATGAAATGAGCAGTGCTGTTCCTGCGGAAACGAAACCCGAGGAGACGAAACCCGAGGAAACGAAACCAGTAGAAAATAAATCAGTAACCATTCCTTTACTTCAAACTCCTCCTAGCTCATTAAAAAGAAGACTTGTTTGCATTGAAAAGTTAAATCTTGATTTCAGTGCACTTTATGAGAGAGATTGGTTACTTGAACTTCTAGGAAAACCGTCCTATGTAGAAATTCAGAAAGTTAGATTTGAAGATGCTATCCCTCAAGATAGTCCTATTGTAGTTGTCATGCGACCTGGTGTAGAAGAAACAACACGTATGTTACAGAAATGGTCAGCAGCAGGAGTCAACTTCTCTCTTCTCCACCTAAGTGATGAACATTGTACAGATGATCTTTCTATGTATGATTTACCAGGATGTCAAAGTATAGTTCGTGTTTATGATAGGGTTGATTTAACTGATGCACAGAGAAAGAAAATGTTAATCATTCCACTTGGATATCATTGGTGTGTTGGACGCGGTGGATCTCCTTCTCCTCTTGAAAAAACACCTCGCCTTCCGTTCCGAAATAAGATTTGGAGTTTCTTTGGTACAGGATGGATGAATCGTGCTGAAAAACTCCAGCAACTCAAGGTCTTCCAACCGCATGTGCTAAAAATCTTTGATGAATGGAAATCCAAAGATTCACTTTCACGTGAAGAATATTTATCCAATGTTCTTGATTCTGTCTTTGTGCCCTGCCCTGGTGGAAATAACCTTGAAACCTACCGTTTCTATGAAGCACTTGAATGTGGTGCAATTCCTATCTTAGTACAAGAAGGAGAGAATCGCCTTTACTCATCAATGATTGTTAACAATCTTCAACTTCTAACAGTATCCTCATGGGGTGAGGCAGCAATTCTAATTGGACAACTCTACAACAATAAACAATTGTTAGAGAATTACCGAACAACAGTTCTTCTCGCTTGGCAGAAATGGAAGGAACAACTCCAAAAGGACTTCAAGAAAACACTCTCTTTAGAATAAGATGGATCAGGATCCAGTTCTTGAAGGAATAGTAATCGTAACCTTTTTATTTGGAGGAATCTGTACATGCTATAATGTGTGGATGTACTGTATTACAAGAAACAACAGAAGAATCTCTTCACCCCCTTTTTTACGGGAACATCGTCAGTCTTTTTTAACGGTAAGTTCTTCTCTAATGGCAATTGAGGAGAGAGAGGAGGAGGAGGAGAAATCTGACTCCCAAGTATAGCATTCCATTCGTCAATTGTATACCGATCACCCATAGAATTATTACAACGTCCACAAATAGGGATAAGATTATCTATATTTGTAGGCCCTCCCTTTGATTCAGGAATATTATGTCCTGCTTGAAAATCATATGCTGTCATAATATTTGGACACCATATAACATTGCATTTGTGATCAAACACTCGTCCACACTTTTTAATCCAAACGGCTTCACGAAGAGCAGAAGGAATTGCTTTCTTTTTATATTTTGCAGTTTTTTGCCCCTTACCCTTTGGTTTTTCAACAGTTTTTACAATAGGTTTGGGTGGCAAAGGTGGTAGAGTAGGAAAAAGTATTTTAAGATGAGAGATCTTTCTCTCCATTAACCCTAATCAGTTGGATTGTTTAAAGCCGAATGGTTTCTACACCTAGAATGACTGACGGACCTGCTTATCTACGTAGTCTTGAATCTCAACTCACCCTTTCCAATATCGGATTTGGTACTATGTTTACCAATGCGAATGCATCTAATGCTACTTCTTCTAATGCATCCTCTGCACCTACCTTCCAAACTGCCACATCGCTTACCAGCAATACGCCTACCTCTGTGCAGGTCCAGAAGAAACTTAAGTTTATGTTGATTTCAACTCACTTGCAACAGTTTACTGGATATTCCAAGGTTTCTTATAATATGGTGCATGAACTCACGAAACAGCCTTGGATTGAACTTGTGCACTTTGGTTTCCAACGTGTTCCTGGTGCCCCTGATAATTATCGTGGGTATCCTTCTGGTGTGGATGTGATTGATGCGGCGGGTATGGAAAAGCCTCCTCAACAGGGATTCGGTTTTAATGTACTTCCTGATGTCATTCGTCGCAAATCTCCTGATGTCATCCTTATTTACAACGATATGTCTGTTGTTGCACGATTCTTAGAAGAGATTCGTAAATCAGGTATTCCTCGTACCTTTAAGATTTGGGTCTATGTTGATCAAGTCTACAACACACAGAGCCAGATGTTTTTGGATATTCTCAATCGTGATGCCGATCGTGTGTTTGCCTTTTCTCCTTATTGGAAACAGTGCTTGAAGGATCAAGGAATTACTCGTCCTATGGATGTCATTCTTCACGGATTTGATCGTAACAAGTTCTTCCCTATTCCGAAGGAACTTGTGCGCAAAACACTCAATCTCCCCCAGGACATTTTCCTCATGCTCTGCTTGAACAGAAATCAACCTCGTAAGCGCTACGATTTGCTTCTTATGGCTTTTGTGGAACTCATTGTCAAGTATCCTACCAAACCTATTTTCCTTCTCTGCATTTGCGACAAGGGTGATAAGGGTGGTTGGTGGCTCTTTGATATCTTCCAACGTGAACTTTCTATGCGCGGTGTCCCTATGGAACAATTTGGATCTCGTCTCATGCTCACATCTCAGGATATGACATTCCGTGATGAAGATATTAATATGTTCTACAATGCTGCTGATATTGGTGTAAGCAGTGCAGATGGTGAAGGTTGGGGTCTTTGTAACTTTGAACAGATGGGTGTGGGTGTTCCTCAAGTAGTCCCCGATGTAGGTGGTTTCAAGGAATTTTGCAATTCTGAGAATACTGTCATTGTAAAACCCAAGTATCGTTATTATTTGCCCAATGCATTCTCACCTGTTGGCGGTGAAGCGAATGCATGCGATCCCCATGATCTTTGTTTGGCCATGGAGGAATATGTCTTGAATTCTGACAAACGTGAAGCCCACGGAAAGGCTGCACGTGAAAAGATTTTGACGTACACTTGGGACAAGGCGTTGGCTCAACTTACAAAGAGACTCAAACAAGAGTTAGAAGACAAAGATGATTAATCTTGTGTATAAGCAGGATGAAAAGAAATCATAAAGATACCCTTTTAATACTCTTATTTTTAATAGTTCTTTCTGCATTTCTGTATACTTTATTTTATAAACCTGTTGAAGGATTCTTTGCAAAAAAGGATGCTTGCGATGTTGCTGTAAAAAATAGGGAATTTATCCAAAATCAAGTAAATAGTGTATCAGGTTCACTAGATAAACTTCAAACGAAGTTTGATTCTATTGCAAATATTCGTGCAGAAATTCAAGGATATCTTACAAAATACGACTGTTTGCAATTTAACACATCGGATCCTGTATGCACTGATTTAATCACCCAGTATAATACTACAAATACAAAACTAACAAATGCATTAGCAGATAAAAAGTTATACGAAGAGAAACAAGCAGAGGCCAATACAAAAATAAAAGCCCTTACAGATTCAATAAAAGCAAGTAATGATGCCTTAGCAAAAATTCAAGAAGTCCTTGATAAAAAAATCATAGTGTGTACTGATAAAGATTATGCAGATTCAACAAATACATGTTTTAATATAAAAGGTGCAAAAGATCAATACAATACAAATATAAATAAAGACACGGAATCTAGGACATCCTTTCAAACGCAATTAACCACTTCAACACAAAATCTTGCTTCATTAGCTAAGACTATACCAGAATTTGATGCTCAAAAGAAATCCTTGCAAACTCAACTAGATAAAAAGGAGTGTACTAGAATTAAGAATACATTTGCTTGCAATGAATTTAGGAATCAAATAAAACTTCTTGAGAAAATCATAGACAATTCTAAAACTGCTCAAAAAGCCTATACTGATTTTTTCAAAGCAAAATCAGCACCCCTTGATGATATTAAGAAACTTGTTGCTGATAATTGTTAGAAGATAGAGACAAAGGGACAAAGGGTACGGCAATATTTTTTACATTTCGTTTGAAAAGAAGCCTCTTTTTTTCAAAGGAAATACTAGATATGTTAGGAAAAGAGATTTGGAAATATTTTCTTTTCTTCCTACTTTTTTCTGCATTCGCATTTTTGATTTACATAATTCATAATTTGTCAAAGGATGATGTGGAAGAAGGATTTCAAGTAAGAGGTGATTTCTTTCAAATAAACCCTTTAACATCATGGGATCAAAGCAATCAGAAAATAGTCCTTTCATTACCAAAAGAGTTTGAAAGTAAAAAACAAGTGTGGACAGGAGTGAGAACTCATTATTATATCGGATCCATTAATGCATCTCAACAAACTGCTATTAATCAAGCCGAGAAAATGTTTGCAAATTGGGCCCTGGCAGTTGATAAAAACTATAAGATTAATCCTCAACGCCTCTACATGGCAGGGGACTTTAGTGCAACTCTTTTAAAAACAACTGATAATAAAGAAATTGCAATCGGTGCCAAAGAATTAAGAAGATTGAATGGAAATCTTGCCGATATTTTAGTTAATAAGTTATACAATGATCAACTTATGGGACTCAAGAGAAAAGAATATCAAATGTTCTCATACACTACTGCAGATAATAAGCCTGGTGTGGCAGAAGCATTTGGAAGAAATTATGATGATATGATACGAGAAAAGGTAGCGCATCATGTTAAAAATGAACGTCAAATTGCAGAGCGATTAGTGAATAATAAATATCGCAACTTATACTTGACAACCTATGTGATGTTACTAGACAAGAATCCTGATGCTGCAAGAGAATATCTGAATACTTTCCCTGAAGCACAAAAGGCTTTGAATGATTCAGGTGCCTATGTAGAACAAAAAGCAGTTGAATTACTTCAAGAAAAGGTCATGGAAAAGGCGATGCTTAAACTAGGATCTCTTCCATCCAAAGGTGCAAAAGCAGTGAAATCTGTAAAAAATCTAAGAGGTGTACTCAGCCGCTTGAAAGGGGGTGTTATGAAGAAGTTTCTTTCTCAAGGAGCAAAGAAAGGATTGAAGGATGGAATGAAAGCCATGAAATACGCAAGTAAAATAAAAGGTGCCTTACAAGGAGGAAAAAATGCTGCCAAAATTGCATCCTCTGTTGGAAGGGCTTTGCGAGCAGCCAAAACAGCTGCCTCCTTTTCAAATCCTTTAGGAGCTATCATGGGATTATTAGATCTTATCTTAAGTTTAATTCCTAAAGCAAAATGGCAAGAATGGGGAACCAACAAAGCGAATGACCAAATAAGAGATCAAATGTTAAAATGTCCAACGGGATACATGGAAGCAGATGGTTTAGATCCAGATACATTTACAAGCATATTAGATGTATTGCCTATACCTTCTGGATTTGGAGATTTGCAAAAGGCCATGATGAAAAGACTCAGCTGCGTGAAATTTGATGAAGATGGTGCTCCTGAACCAAAAGATAAAGTTCAATGTGTTGGAGGAGAAGATCAGTTAACTAGATCCAACAAATGGGCAATGGTTGCCAATAGATTCTCAGATACAGCCAATTATAGCAATATTGGTAGTTGGGTCACCTGTTTCGCAGATCCAGATCCTCCTATTCAGCTCTATCCTATTGAACCTGTTCCACCTGTGTTTGATTCAGTGGAAGATGCATTCAAGTCGCTAACAACGAAATTTAATTCTGTAACAAATACTACTGATGATTTAATGATAAACAAACTGAACACAATTTATTTCTTCCCTGATGCTTGGCCTATGTTTCAAAATCCTGGTTCCTTGGCAAATTTACAGACAAATATTTCAAAAGCGATTCGCGATGTTGTTTATGTAAATCCTATAGTTGAATACAATACAGAAAGCACTGAAAATCAACTCAATGCAGTAGATGTTCCTGCGAATGCAGCCGATAATTTTGATTTCTGGTTTGGTGATGACACAGGTACAGAGGCTATGAATAAATTTATTTCTGCTTCTGTTGCGGATCGCCAATCCAAGGCCTATTTCTTACCCAAGCAATCCTTTGTTGATACATTTATAGCAGAAGTAAAAGATATTTATAGATATGATATTTATATGATGAAACTTGGATTGCCTGAAATTTTCTCACCAAATGATACAAAGGAATATGAGATTCAAACAGAAGAAAAAGTTACGCATACTCTATTCTTAGATAGTTTTAGAAAGGAACTTTCTATTTATTGCACGAAACAAGCTGCTTTATCCATGCGTTACCCAGTCCTTCTTGATGAATACAAGAAGTCTCTTGATGTAGTTATGAAAGAAGTAACAGATTTAAAATTCACACCAGAATTCCTTGATTCTCTTGCTCAGTATCTTTATGAAGAATGCTATAAAGTATCCAATGGCAATACAATGACATTTATTGATAGGATATACAGTGTTTCTATAGTATGTGACAATTATATTACACTTGTATGCAGTACTTCTTGTATCACAAAAGAAAAAGGGCCCAAGCGTTTTAGAAATCCTACTCCTTCTTCTTATTATGATGCTGCAAAAAATAAGATTATGTATCCTCTTGGATTTGATGATAGTATTGGAATTGATTTTTTCCTTGAAAAACAAGGTGGTGTCTGGAAACCTACCGCATGGGGAAGACCTGATCCATCTGAAAACAATACCTCTTTCTGCTTTGCGAATCTACCCAGAATTGTCAAACTTGATTACACACCCAACTATGTGTATAAATTCACCAAATACAACAATACAAAATGCAATGATCCCAAGACTCTCCAGCAACAATTAGACTATTACAAGCAGGCCAATCCCAATAAAAATATCAAAGCTATTATTGGACAAGCCACGAAAGATCCTCTCAATTGCGTTATGCAATGGACTGAAACAGACTATAATCCTGTTGAAAATACAGAAGGGCCTGTTGCAACAAAATCTGCTATTTTCACCTATCAGAATCCTTATACACCTTATCCCTTCAATGAAGATGGAACACCCATTCCTGATATCTATCAAGGATTTAGTATGACGACTACTGAAAAGGTCAGTCAAATAACTCCTCCCATAACCCAGGCACTACGTGGCCTTCCACCTGAACAATCTCTTGCGGGTCCTTGTGGTGTCTATTGTTATGATCCAAATGTAATGAAAGGTATAATTGATAAGTATAATTCTGGAAAAGATCCAGAGGGTGGAAATTCCAAGATTGTCAATATTAAGAAAATCTTTACTGCCAAACCCAACGCATGCGATTTTGTAGCGAATGTGAACACTGCCAAAGGTGTTATTGAAGAACAGAGAAGACGTGCGATTGTCACTTTACAAACATCAACGCCCAAATGCAAATATTCTATTGATAGTATTGGAGCAAAAGATTCTGGTACGTTTGTAACATTTACAGAAGGATTTACAGCAATTCCTGTCATTGAAAAGTTCCAAAGTACACAAGCCAATGCAACAAATGCAAATCAATCCCCCTATCCTGGATATTTCTATCAATCTACAACTGTTAACTCAGCCACACAACCAAAATATGCCTTTGGTGATAATATATTGGGATCTGTTCTTGGATCTGTTCAGGGAACGTTTGATAGACTTACTCAAGCAGGAGCAGATGCTCGCTATAAGACATTTGCTACCATTGGTGCTGATACAAGTTTAGAAGGATGTCCTACTACAAAATGCAGTTCAGATTCTATTATGAATGCTATAGCCACAAAATACAATGGAGACAATTGGGGCAAAACACGTATGAATAAGATTCTCAAGATTGCAACAGCAAGTCCACTTGAATGTGATGTCGTGTTTGAAGATGTTAATGTTTCAGGAAGCAATCGTTATGTACAGACAAATAAGATAGACAGTTTCAATGGTAGACTCTTAGAACCTTTACCTGAACCAATTGTATCCTACTTCCCTGCTGGAAGTAACTTTAGAAATACACCCAATTTCACTTGGAGCGCAAGATTTACAATGAGAAAGATTCCTAACACATGCAGATTTCAAGCTATTTCTTACAAAATTGTCAATCCTTCTAGTCAAGATATTGAAAATACGTCTCAACCCATATTTACTGCAAATCCTCAATCTGTTCCTCTCCAATCACCCAAACAAACTTCTACTCTAATAGGATGTGGAACATTTGGGTCATGCTCTGATAATAATATGTTAGTAGAAATGGTGCAGACCTATAAAAATACATATAAAACTCTGAAATTTGAGATTTATTCAGTTGGTACTCAATTAATTCCATCCGCCAGGGCAGGCGATGAGGTAAGAACAATTGGAGGGGGCAAAAAGGGTATCCCGCTCCTTGAAACTGTTTCTATAAATACTATAAATCGCCTTTCTAAAATAGGAAGAACTCAATGTCTAGTTGAGTTCCAGTTAAACAATATTGATCCAGTTACAAAAGATAGAGTCTTTGATACTGTACTCTTTGAATTTGCGCCGAATCAAAACGATGAATATAGAAATGAATTTAGTTCAAATCCTGATGGAAAATGTGTTTGGAAGATTAAATCTATGACAAGAGATGATCAGGCTCCTGAGAGTAAATATTGGACACATGGGTTTAATGGTGCGACCCCAAAAAATCCTGAAATGTATGCTAAAAGCGATCTTCAGCACCTTACTGGTAAATCTAAGAAATTAGATGATCTGAAAGCAACTGTAGTGAATATCAAGGCTAGCAACCTTAAATATATTTCTCCTCAATGCCCTTCTACAATTCCTGATGTAAACTGCAAGGGTTCAAATGCACAAATTGCTGCGCAAAATTATTTTAATCTCTTTACAGGAACATCACCTACCATTACAAAAGCAGTCAGTGTAAATAATAGAACTTGTGAATTTAAACTTGCGGATAACTCCTATACAAGAGTATCTTATATGCCGAATTCTCAATGCACTGGTTATATTGCCACTGGTGCAACGCCCGTTTCAAAAGTAGATTCTGTAGTTGATGGATGGGAAAATTCTAATTGCTATCCCATTGATTGTACAAAGGAATCAATAAAATCTATGGCGCAGAGTTATATTCAATCAGTTCCTTACTCATATAAAACAGGTGAAAATGCTATTTCAATTAAGAGAGCTGCTCAAGTGAATTCTAATACATGTGAATATCAAATAACTGCAAGCAATGGACAACTTATACAAATGGCTAGTGCACCCTTTAATCCTGCTTTCCATAAGAAAGTTCTATTCAAATCAATTGGTTCTGAATGTGAGACAAGAATTACATCGGTCACAAATATTGCAACTGAAGCAGAATCTCTTACATTCAAACAGGCCTTTTCTTGCCCTACATTTGATCCCATGTCTCTTTTCACTGGAAATCCCAAGGTAACAAGTCTAAGTCTTCTCCAAAGCACATTAAGATCTCAATTCCTAAACACAAATATATTTTCCACAAATGCTACTCCAGCAAGTACATTTGATAGAGTGAGTGGACCGAGTATTAGAAGTAGAGATGGCCTTACTGTTGTTCGTGGTAAACTCCTGCCTGCGAATCCGACAAGCAAGTCCTTGAAAGCCGAATTTGAAATAAAGATATATGCCAATTTGAGCAGACCTAATTCAGAAACATATCCATTTACGTTGTCTCTTGCAAAGATAGGAACTCTCATCTCTCAAGCAGCCAATCAAGTAGACTGGACAGATTACAACAATCAATTCAAAGTTGATCCAAAGAATAATTGGGGACCCAGACGTCCTCCTGCAGAGTTTAGACCAGAAGGTGTCTATGAGTTTAGTCAAGATATGTTTTCAACATGGCAACCTATTTTCCACCCTGTGATTGAAATACAATTTCCTACACTTGACTGTAATACTCCTAGTATGCGAGACTTTGCAACAAATGCTATGTATGGTTTAACTCTTGTTGCAACCAAGGAACAAAGTATCTTAGCATAAGATAGAGATGGTTTTATTTAAAAATAGAGTCGCATGGATAGCGGCCAGTATTTTTATTGTTCTTTTTCTATCTGTGTACTACAAACCTGTTAAGAAAGTGATTCAAGAAAAGTTTGAAAATCCAGAGTCTACGGAATCAAAAGATGCATGCAGTCTTGAATGTGACAACAAGGAAATTATGACTGCAGTAAAAAGACAGTTTGAAACAAAATATATTGAAGGATTTGCGAATCCTGAACCAGTAGAAGAGGCTTTTCAAGATCCTTCGCAACTTCTTGCCCTTGCAAGGGGGTCTGGAATTCCAGATGTATCTGCATTAGGATTGCCTGGTCTTACCAACGCAGGTCTTGGTGCGTTAGCATCTGGCACCTTTGCGCCTGGAGCGTTAGCGTCAGGAAATCTTAGTGGCCTTGCCTCCCTTGCACCAGGATTAGGATCTCCCCCAAACCTTGGCGCTTTTGCAGGAGGAAAAGCACTTTCTGTTCCAGGATTTTCAGCAGAAGCACCCAAACCCAATCAAATCACGCGGAATATTCTGAAAGTGATCAAGCGCAGTTTGAAGATTGATAGCAATAAATGCGAATACAATATTGAATATGATGAATCTAAATTAAAGAATGATGGAACAACTGATGAACGAAAGGGTGTACTTGGTTATATCCAAGCCACCTTTGTAAAAGTGGGGGAGGAAGGATGTTTTTACAAACCAACAGAAGTAAAACTTCTTGTAGGTCCACAAATAATTCGGTATGATACTGCAAATCCTGAGAACATTGTGCCCACGATTGATTACACATTTTAACAATCCATTTTCTTGAAATAATTCTTGGCCTTTCTAGATCTTTGTTTTGCTTTTTTCACTAAATCGCTATCTGTTGTGTAGTGCGTCTTACCACATGTCAACAGACTTGAAACTCTCGCATATCCCCATTGTTGTTGTGTCGCTCCTGGACGGTGCCCTGTTCTCCATGCTGCCATCCCTCTGTCATAGGATTCTTGAAGAAGATCCTTCGGAACACCTGTTACCTTCGCGCGATCGGCAATAGATTTTACACCAGGATATAAACTATCCCATTTCTGCGTATACCCCGAAGTCTTTGTCTTCACACCAAGATTGGTTTTGAATCCAACATAGGCTTTTGGATTCTTATGAGAAAGACTGCCAAATTTACGAATTTCTTGCTTACGTTTGAGTTTTCTTGTCTTGGAGAGTCCTGCAAAGTATTTTTTTGGTAGATAGAGGTGACTCTTCCGGGTTTTGTTACTATTAGAATTCATTCCTAACTAAGAATTAGAAATGCAAACTAGAAAAAATAGACAATTGCAAAAGGGTGGATGTGGATGCGGAATCCTCAAAGGAGGAGCTTATAAACCGACAAAGAAGAATCGCAACTTGCTTCGTAGATGGAAAAGAGGAGAGAGCATTGGATTCACTGCAACTTCTTCCTTGAAAGCCAAAGGATTAATTCCGCGAACAAGCAAGAAAAATCGCGGTAAGTATATTGTAAGTAAGAAATACCAATAAATAGATGGATTTTCTTGTAGACGCTGGTCCTGAAGAACAAATTTTATCTCGGTCTGGTTACAAACCGAATGAAAGTTTGAAGGCCCTAGAAATTGCCTTATCAGAATCAGGTTCTGTTGCACTTGGTAAAACGTTTCATTTTTCTGCGGACCTCATTTGCAGTGGTGGCTACACCATTTGGACACGAATTATATGGGATTTCGCCATTCAGCATATTGGAATTGGTTCACCAAGACTCTTTACCTACCTCCAAAAACGTATTGGAGAGATTGATGAACTCATGAATAAATATCCAGATGAACAATTATACAATTCTGTTGAATTTCAGAATCGCATTGGTGAAATCTTAATTGTTCTGAAACAGGCTCCTTGTCATCCGAAATTAGTTTGGCCCAAAGTAGGCATTGAAACACATCGTGAAGGATGGTTGCGCAATGTTGCCGTTGCTACAGAAACAAACGTTGTTCGCCGTGTTTGGAAAGCTGATGGAGATAATGCACTGTTACGAATCGCAGGTTCTGAAATCTCCAAATGTGTTGTGGAAGGAGCCACAGACAAAATGTTATTCTGGATTCGCTGGCTTATTGAAGAAGAAAATATACTCAAAAAAGAATTCAAACAAGCTACTCTGTCCAATATTGATAGAGGTCTCGCAGGAGGAAAAGGAAAATCTGGTCAAGAAGTGGGTCAGTACATAGTTGCACTCTTTAATGAGATCTATACTGAATTTTCTACAAAAAATATTATACGAATGAATGAAGAATTTGCTAGTCTGATTCGCTTATACAAAGGATATGATATTAAATTGTCAAATTCTCAAAAGAAACAACTTATTGCTATTATGGGTCAAATTCTTTGTGAAGTTCCTCGCTGGAAAGTTCCTGCCGCCCCACCGCTTGTTAAAGATCCTGTTTTTGTTTCTCGTGCTGTAGCCCAAACAGGAAAATTCTTCCGTGAAGTGCTTGCGTACCCTGCAATCTCAAACAACAAAGCAGTTCTGAAACAATTCACAACAAAAGGGCAAGTGGATAAAAAGAAGAAAAATAAAGAGGCAGTACACAACGAACAATTCGCAGCAGTGGAACGCGCAATGGAAACGTTTTTTAATAAAAATTGAAATGGCTGCCTTAGGATTTGAAGGTATACTGAAAAAGATGGAGATTAAAGAACTCGTAGCCCTTCTTGAGCGTGCTAGTGATGCATATTACAATGGTGGTGATGCTATTCTTGGAGATGATATGTTTGATTCTTTGAAGGAAGAACTTGCTGATCGTGACCCAGGAAACCCATTTCTCAAGAAAGTGGGTGCGCCTGTAAAGGAAAATACCGTCAAACTTCCCGTCTTCATGCCCTCCTTGGATAAGGTGAAGCCAGGAAATCGTTCCTTTGCTTCTTATGTGGAGAAGACAAATATAAATTCAAAGGGTTGGATTCTTTCTGATAAGTTGGATGGAATCAGTGCACTCTGGATTCCCATGCAGAAGAAACTTTATCTTCGTGGAGATGGTGAAACAGGTCAAGATGTAAGTGTGGTCGTTCCCTTGGGACTTCAGGGTCTTGTTTCTCCGAAGGAGTCTGTCATGATTCGTGGTGAACTTGTTTTGAAGAAATCTGATGTACCAGACAATACGATTGGTCGCAGTTGGGTGAATGGACAACTCCATCAGAAGATTCCTCTCCGTGAAAATATTTCAAAGATTCGCTTTGTAGCTTATGAAGTCTTTTCTGATCCCCCTATGTCACGTGCAGTACAGTTTTCTTGGCTTGCAGAACATGGATTTGAAATTCCTTGGTATAAGATTACTCTTCAACTAGATGAAGCCATCTTATCTAAGAACCTTGTTGAACGTCGTAAGACAGGACTCTATGAGATTGATGGAATTGTTGTAGGTCAGAATAAGGCTCCTACACCTTTCTCTACACTCAAAAATCCATCTGATATGGTTGCTTTCAAGATGGTCATGGAAGATCAATGTGCAGATACAGTTCTCAAAGCCATTCATTGGAATGTAAGCAATCAGAAGTTTCTTATTCCTCGTCTAGAGATTGAACCTGTTCGCGTGGGTGGAGCTGTCATTCAGTTTCTCACAGGGCACAATGCACGGTTTCTGATGGATAAGAAACTTGCAGTGGGAGCGAAGATTCGCATTCGTCGCAGTGGTGACGTCATTCCTTGTCTAGATGCTGTTTTGGAAGAAAGTAAACAAACAGTTCTAAGTGGATTTCCTCAAGAAGGAACGTATGAATGGGTGGGAGCAAGTGAAACAGCAGCACATATTCAACTCAAGGGCAACAGTTCTCAAGAACTTTTGGAAAGTCGTCTTGAACACTTTGTAAAGACTCTTGAGATTGATGGAATGGGTCCTGGATTGGTGAAGAAATGTGTGGAAGCAGGAGTGTCAACCCCTGTAGATCTTTGCAGATGCACTGAATCAAAACTGCAGGAAATCCTTGGTAAGAAATCAGGAAGTTCTTGTTTCAAAAATCTTCAAACAAAGTTAACAACTGTCAATGAAATGACTCTTATGATTGCGAGTAGTTGTATGCCTCGTGGTATTGGTGAAAGAAAGTTGGATCCTTTATTCAAGGCTGAAGCAGATCCTCGCAAGTGGTCAACCTATTTCTCAGTGCCTCGCGACATTGATGGGTGGAGTACTGATGCACTCTTAACTTTTGGAAAATCATACAGTACATATGAGACATGGCGTCAGAAGGAATTTACTCTTCTTCCCTATCCGATTCAAATGAAGAGTGCTGAAAAGCCTGCTGTAGCGCAGAAGGGTGCCTATTGTTGTACTGGATTCCGTGATAGTGCACTTGAGAAGATGGCAGCAGAAAAGGGTTGGGAGTCTACTGTTACACTTACAAAGAAAGTAACTGCTTTGCTTATTCTAGACACTGAGAATCCTCAAGAAGTAGAGGGAACAAAGGCTGAAAAAGCGCGGAGTTCTGGAATTCCGATTTATCGCAAGAGTGATTTCGTAAAGAAGTTCCTTTCTACATAAATAGGAGAATGGCATCTTTCTTAAAATCTATGGCCAAAGATACAGCATCAGGACTTGCATCTTCTGCAAAACAACAAGCCACTGCACAAGCACAGAGCGCTGTTGCTTCCGCAAAACAACAAGCCACTGCACAAGCACAAGCCGCTGTAGCAACGGCAACAGCCAAAGTAACAGAAAAGGCTGAAGCAGCTGTAGGATCTGCTACACAAGCAGTGGTATCCAAGGCACAGTCTGTTGCTTCTTCAGCACAGAAAGAAGTTATAGAAAAGGCACAAAATGCTGCAATTACAACAGCACTCAAACAAGTACCCGGTGGTGCTGCCCTTGTTTCCGTCTATAATTCTATTAAAGATGCTGGTAGAAGAGCAATTGCTTATTATCAAACATTGCCCGCACAATATAAATTTATTTTTATTGCAGTCTTAGTTATTGCCGTTGGAGTGACTGCATACTTTATTTATGCAGGAAATCAAAAGAAAACAAAAGAACAAATTATTTCTGAAACCGCAAAGCAAGTCAGTGATAACGCAGCTACTCTTGGTCAAATGAAAGCCGGTTTAGATGCAGTTGGAATTACAAAAGGAGTCCTTGAAGGCTTCCAGGATTGCCCCGCTCAAACTGTAGCCAAAAAAGATGAAATTAAATTAATCTCTCTTCAACCTTTCTCTATTAAGCAAGCAGGATTCAAAGGAACTGCATCTGCAGATGGAAGTTCTGTAACAGGTGGAGCCTTTGATGAAGCAGATGCTGTAAGAAAATCTCTTCAAGCAGGAATTCGCACATTTGTTCTTCAGATTGATTATTTAGAAACAGTAAGGCCTGCACCCTTTCCAGCGGTAAACGAACCTTGTCTGCTCTATAAGAATGCAGCTGGTGAATTAATCAGTTCAAACTCAGGATCCATCCAGCGAGTCTGCCAAGCCTTAGCAGACAATGCATTTGCTGCGACACTTCCTCAGAAAGACGATCCTGTGCTTGTTATTCTATACATTATGAGAACTCCTGTTTCTGTTGTTGCGAATGCAAGAGGATATATCCAATATCTTTCAAAGATTGCTAGTCAACTTTCTCCTCTTGCTCCTCGTCACCTTGGGTTAACTGACAATGGTGATTTCCATAAACAAGCCCTTGAGAAAGATATTCTTACACTCCCTTTTACAACTTTCCAGCGCAAGTTTATCGTTGCAACAAATGCGGATACAACTGCTTTCCGAAGACAAGAAGCCCTACAAGTAACCATTGAAACACAGAACAATCTTGACTATTGGTCCAATATACGCATCTATAAAACAGATGCAAACGCATCACTTGGAGCAACAGAAGTGAAGCCAGAAGGTGTGCCTAATTTTGTAGCTGTCAGCAATAGTCAAATCACAACTGCACTTTCAACAACTGAACAAACGAAGGCGCTTTCAGATACACTCAAAGGAAAATTCAGCATGTACTTGCCACCTCCTACTGCAAACCCTTCAACAACGGATGTTGACAAGATGTTAGATCAGGTTGGAATTAATGTAGTTCCTTTGGATATCTTTAGCTTTTCAACAAATGCAACGATGTCTTCCTCTCTTCCTTGGAAGACAAATACATGGAAGTTGAAACCAGGACTTCTCCGCTAAGAATAGGGAATGGAGGAAGACATCCGTTATCTTCTAAAACAAGAAAGGCTTGATAAACGAGTGTTTCATAGATTGGAAAATGCTGTAGATATTGCGCAGGAAAGAATTGACTATGCATTAGCTTCTGATAAAGAATTACGTTATGCCTTGGAAATTGTAGAAGCATTTCTTCGTCGTAAGAAACGCGTTTGTTACGGAGGAACCGCTATGAATGTACAACTTCCCGAAGGAAAGAAATTCTATTCAGAAAAGGACTTACCCGACTATGATTTTTTTACACCCAAACTTGAAGCTGATGTACAAGAACTTGTAGAAGATTTGCAAAAAGCCGGTTTTGAAGATGTATTTCATCGTGTAGGTATGCATGAAGGAACAAAGAAGATCCTTGTCAATTACATTCCTGTTGCTGATATTTCTGAAATGGAATATGATATCTACGATATTGTATTTAGACGCTCAGTAGTTATAAAAGGAATTCGTTACACGGATCCTGATATTTTACGAATGATGATGTACCTTGAAATAAGTCACCCCAAAGGTGAAGTGAGTCGGTGGACAAAGGTTTATGAAAGACTTTTGTTGATGAACGAAGCCTTTCCGTTTGAGCGTTGTGAAGAAGAACTCGTTGAAAAACAAATACCTCAGGTTCTTCGTACTGCAATGCATGATTTTGTCATTGAAAAGAAACGTACACTTGCCAGTGGAGATCTCTATACTCTTTACAATGAGAGTGTTGAAGCAAAGAAGCCTGTGAAATGGGAATCTCATCAAGGAGGTGTCATCATGTTTTACAGCCCTTCTCCTCGTGAAGATTCACTTGCAATCCGCGAACTTATTGGTTTCAAAGGAGTTACGATTGATTACTTGAAAGAAAAGGGTGATTTGGTTCCTGCTCGCCTTGTCATGAAATACTACAAAAAACCGATTGCTTTAATTATACAAGAAACAGCTTGCCATTCTTATTATTCTATAAAGAGCACGGATGGAAGAGAGATTCGCATCGCAAGTATGGATAGTTTAATTACTTTGTACTTGTGCTTGGCCATTTTTACAAAAGATCAAGATATGTATTTGGGCTTTGATTTAATGTGTGCAGTTGCAAAATATATTCAGGTTAGTAAACGTATTAGAAGAGCACCCAAGGTAAAACAATTTGAACCATTTGCGTTAGAATGCCAAGGATATCAGAAAGGATATCCAACGCTTTTACGTGAGAAAGTCGCACGTATTGCCAAAGAAAAAGAGGCAGCCAAACTTCGCAAATTGTTAAAGAAAGAAACGGGTAAAAATAGACCAAAAAAACAACAAACAAAAACTCGTCGTAATAGAGATTTATGAGCGAGCAGATACGAATACATGAATTAATTGATAATGCAAAGCGTTGTAACGCGGCAAATGCATTAGCAAGAGCACAACTTATCTACGGCAAACCTTGTGGTAGTTGTGGAAATCCGACGAATAACAATATTGTACCCCCTGAATCTTCTCTTTTAAATGCGCGTGTTTCTACATGCGCTGTACAAGCCATTGTACGGCCTCTTCCTGTTCCAGAAAGTGTACGCATAGCCCGCGCGCTTCAATGTTATATTGATGCTTCTCTTGATCCTACAAATCCAGATTTACGGTTCCGTCAGTACTTACCAAGAGTTGTACCTGCTCCTTGCCCACCCATTGATACCTTGTTAACAAATGCAAATTTACCCAAAGCAAGTACAGCCTGCCCTTTGCCTAATACTCCTCTCAATCCTGTCCCACCGTTCTAAAAAATAGTTTCCTAGTAGAATGGGAACTGCAAATTACGATGCTTCTCGCTTAACACAAGTTCGTCGCAATAGAACTATTGCGAATTATGCGCAAACTTTGACTCAACAGATTGATGCTGCTTCTGGAACTGGAGCCTATTCTGTTCGCACGGTTCAACAACCCAATACAACTGGAAACATCATTGCCTACAAGAATGAAGCCCCTTGTGCTTGCAATCAGGTAGATTACCGTCGCAATGTTGGTCAGATCTGCTGCGGTGCTGCGACGCAATAAGCGTCCTGCCCCTTTGGCTGCGACGCAATAAAAATTTTGTATTTTGTTTTTGTGAATTCTAATTCAGAACTCTTTTATAAAGGTTTTTCTATTTTTGTAAAAGTGTAATTAGCTCAGTTTATTTCTTCTTGGTAACACTGACTACTTTCTTCGTAGTAACGACTTTCTTGGGTACTGCGACAGGAGCCATATCTTCACCATCATCATCATTGATCTCTGCAACAACAGGAGCAGGTGCAGGAGCGGGAGCAGGAGCAACTACTTTCTTGGCAACAGGTGCAGGAGCGGGAGCAGGAATGACTTCATCATCATCTACTTCTTCATCTTCGTCATCATCATCCGCGAGAGAAGCAAAGGTATTTTGAGGCGCAGGTACGGGTGCAGAAGTAGTTGCAGTGCGGCGAGCAGTGGTAGAAGGAGTAGATTCAGAGTCACCTTCATCAATGAATGCAAAGCCACGGATGCTTTCAGGGAGCTTGTCTACACGGATCTGTACAGCCTTCCAAGAAAGACCATACTTAGAACCAGCAAACCAAACACCCGTGCACTGGATGAGAGTAGTGATTTGAGCACCCTTGACAAGTACATCTTCAAGAGGAATATCAGTTAGAGGGCGCTTTTTATCATCATACACTGCTACGTCAAACTTATCATTCTTTTGACGAAGAGCAAGTTTGAGGGTAGGAGGATAAGGCTTAGGATTGCCATCTGCATCTTTGCTGAAACGAATCGTAGGAGTGTAGAAAGCCTTGATTACATCTTTGTTAAGATCGGACTTGAACCAAGCACGAGAGTTCTTAACACCCTGAGTAATCATGTATTCATCAAGAGCAGCAAGTGCTTGATAAATGCTTTGAACTTTCTTGTTTTCGCCGTCATAACCACGAAGAGAGAGTTCAACACTGTACTTAACAGGACCAGCCTTGTCAAAGACACTCATACCATAAGGAACTGAGAGGCTTCCAATTTGCATGACAAGGCTACGGCCATCATAGTTAAGATAGGCTTGCTTGCCACCAGATTCAAGGAGCTTAACGGGAGAGAAAGTAACTTTGGAGGAATCAAAAGCAGAAGGAGATACAATAGCACTAGACATCTCGGAACTGATGGATTTTTGGGTGGGGCGGGCATTCAATTTTTGGTGATTGGTCGTTTAATTTTTTTCCACCCTCATTTTTATTTTTCAACTCCTCTTATAATAGAGAGTTTCAATATGGCAATGTCAGAAGGTGAACGTTTATCAAGAAGACTTGCAGGAGGTCAACGCTTCTTATCAAGACAACAAACAACAGATTCTAGCACCTATATCCACAAAGTGCAAGCCCGTGCGTCTGGATTTGTGTATGCAAGAAATCTTGAAACAAGACAAGCTATCCCTAATAGTGTTGTTACTTATGAACCAGACAGTACTGCATCTTGTTGTTTGAGTGTAGTTGCTGGAAAGCAAAATAATTCTGGATATACAGGCCTTTATCAAGCGGCTCAGAAATGTGCGGTTTGCTCTGATCCTGATTATTCTGCAGTAAACGGATTTTCTATTGATTTGAGCGGTGCAACAATGAAAGGAGGATATCTCTGTCCTGTTCCTGATCTTCCCAACACTGCTAAAACCACTCTTATGGAACAATGTGCATCTTGTAAACAATTTTACTTCCCTGGGCAAACAAGAAACTGCTGCCCTGTTCAACCGAGTTCAAGCTTGTATCCTTCTCAACTTCCTGACTTAATAGACATGAAGTTCAATGGGTACGCAAGCATTCAGAGAGAATTTTAATGAGCCTTGAATATTAAAAACGGGCATTTTCACTAGGTAAAACGAGAAACTCTACTGTTAAGCAAATCGTGAACTTGTAGAATTATAATCTGCTAAGACTTCACTTGCAGTGAGCAATCTAGAATAAACTTTTAGAGATCCAAGTTGCGCATTCATATAGTAGTAATCAACATTCCCTATAAAAGCACCAATGCGGAAAGCTTGGTTCATTGGAATATTTGCAACAATAGAAGAAGACTCGGCAGCAACAAGTGAACCATTCTTATAAATAGCAAGTGTGCGATTTGCCTGATCAAATACAAAAGCAATCTGTTGCCAAGTGGCAAAATCTATTGTATTTATCGCAGTTTTTACTTCACCACCAGTCGTGCCAGTTCCAGCTTCCATAAGTACTCTTCTATCATTTGTAGTCCACGAGTTCCAGAAAAATTTAAATCCAGCAGCACTTCCACCACCGACTCCATTTGCTAAGATAGTATTAATAGTTCCTGGTGGAGCAGAAGTAGGATTTATCCATGCAATAAGTGTCATAGTAGTTCCAAAATCATATGTCGGAAATGAAATATATCCTGTTCCTCCAAATGTAAAGACACCCCCTTTTACAGCCGCATTATAGGTTACATTTGTCATTGTACCATTGAATGTTCCATAGGACCCTAAATTACTCACCGTTGTGCCAGTACCAGGATAACTTGAAGAAACAGAAGGATCGTATTGTAGGGTAGGTCCTGCAGGAGGCGCAGGAGGCTCGGGAGGCCCAGGAAGTCTAGGGACACTTGCTATATAGGCTGCTTGTTCAGTAGGTGTTGTTTCATATGCTCCAATCATAGCACTATAATAAGTAGGATCATAGGACATAGCTACTCGCCCGCTGCCCTCAAAGTTATTCGTATTCTGAATTCCATTTAAGAATGCTGTTTGTTGTATCACTTTTGCTGCAAACAGAACTCTGTTATTATTTCGTTTTATTAAATCAGATGCATCTCTCGACATTCTACTATAGATTTAAATATTTACATAGGTTTAATGCACTTTTCTAGTCTTTTGCTTTCTCACTTTTCGTTTCCGTGTACCGCCATAAAAAGGTATATTTTTAGCAGGAATAATATTTGTTCTCAACTTATATTTATAGTGCGGTTCATTTGGAAAGACACTTTCTTTTCTTCTTTCTTTTGTAAGATAATCTTTCAAAAGAGACTGGGGATTTGAGAAAATAGACCGAACTTTCTCAGCACTTATCTTCTTCAATTTATAAAGTTTCCAAAAATGATGTACAACTTCAAGAAGCATATAATAATATTCAGTGATAGGCATAGAATAAGGAAGTCCTTCAAAAGGAACTTGCAAGAAAGAAAGTCCAGGAGGAAACACTCCAATGTCACGGAATGCATTCATAATTGGAATGGCCTTATGCTTATCTATATATTGATTGATAGTATGAATATTTGTAGGAGAATAATTTTTCTGCATCATTGGAAAACAGGGTTGTAGAGGGCTATCTTTATTTAGTTTTTGAATAACTCTCTCATATTCAGGTGTCCTTGAATAATTATAAAATAAAATATCTCCTCCTCCATAACGACTGCCAGGAGGATTTTCAAAAAAGTATCCACCCAATGCATGAGAGGCTAAGGCAAAACTAGGCGTTCCCCATCTGTCAAATGGATTTCTATATGTACTTTCAAGAACATTTCCTTCTGGTAAATATAGTTTACCATACAGTCTATCTAACCATTGAAGTGTTTCATTGTCTGCTCTGGTGACGGGAGGAAATTTAAGACCATATTTATAAGTGGAATGAAAGGAGCCAGAAATATATTCTGTTTTAGAAAACCATGATGTACCAGAAACTGTTTTATCATATGTACGTGCTGCTCTCATTACATTTGCATTAATAATAATACCAGAAAAAGGTAGCCATGTTTTGGGTAAAGAACTTGATTCTCCTGTACTCAAGTAAAAAGCTTGTCGCCAATAAAGTTTTTCGGGAATATAGTTCACCATTACAGACATTGTCCCATTGTAAATAGGTTCATAAGGAAAGATTGCTTCCACTACCACCACTAACCGATTGTCAAATGATCTGTACGCATATCCTTCATCTGGATTTCTTTCAAATTCTTCACACATTTTTTCAGCACGAATACGTTTTCCATTTGGACATAATACGTAAAATTCAAGTTCTTCTAAATTAGGAATTATTTCTTCTTCCATCTATTTAGAATGGGCAAAAAACAAACTGCAACGCGTAAAGTAAAGAATACAAAAGAAGTGATTGAAAAATTAAAAAATGTACTCAAAAATAATTGGGGTGTAAAAAAGACTATGAAGAAGAAGCGGAATCAACTTGCAAAGATGATGATTGCACAAAAGGAAAAAGAACTTCAAGAATTGAAGGCAGGAAAGGGAATTAAATTTAAAAATGATTCAAATGTAAGATATTTTAAACGAAATAACAATCTTCGTGCTGCTAATAATGAAAAAGAGGCTACGGCTATAGAATCAAAAGAAAAGACTGGTCGGTATACTGGATCCAAAACAAGAACTAGAAAAGTTATTAAAAGTAATGAAGAAATGAAGAAATATCTTAATAAGACTGCAAAGAAAGGTGCGGAAACTCGTGCAATCTTAGAAAGAAGATGGAAAGCACAAAACAATTTTGAGGAATATATGGAGACATTGAGAAAACAAATGGAAAATGCAAAGAAAGGTAAAAAATAATTATTGAACCGTTTCTAAAATCCAAGGATAGGCTTCTGCTGCATCATCAGAAACTTGTACTAGGGCCATTAAAATATAAAGTGCACCAAGAGACTGTTTTGTTTTATCTTCACTTCTTGTCAAAAGTGTATTCATGGAATTCAGATTTGTTTTCTTCCACCAGTGAAGATCATGATTTCTTGAAAAAAGCATTTCTGGGCTTTGTTTGAAGAGTTTTCCATCATGCTTTGTGTGACGAGGAACAATGGCCTCTTTTTCTTGTGCATTGAGCCCAAGGCGAAATGTCCAGAGTTCAAACAATTGTTTGTAAAAAAATTTCTGCTCACGAAGACTGAGTTGTTCAAACCATGAACTTGCAGATAAATATCCAAGGCTTTCCATTTTCATAAATGTATCTAAGACACGCTGATTCCAATGTTGTTCTGGAGTAAGCGTCTTATTCTCAAGATAAAGCAAAGGATACTTTTGATTTCGTAACCAAGTTATACGATCTCTTATTTTTTGAGTTGTTTTTTCATCAATAAGATCTCTTGTATAAGGATTATTCAATGGTCTACCAGAAGCCATTAGGTGAGAAAGGGAACGGATGTCAAAGGCCCATATATTTTTATTTGCATCAGAATAACTAAAAAAATATAATTTAGGTATATCTTTTACAGAATCCATGCTATATACTTCCGTTTCATTATGTGCTAGTGAAACATCATTCATTGCTGGACCTTGCATGTGGAATTTACGCAAAGGATAGACCTGCCTCCACCATTTTAAAATACGAGCACCTTCTTTCACGCTTTGACGAGTAATACGTTTGGGCATAGACTCTTGTAACGGCACATACCGATGAGGCCGTTTCCAGTGTCTGAAACAGAAATCTCCATGAGAGGCAGCCTGTTCACACTGCCGATCAGGATGACGTTTACTCTTGATATTTGCACAAATGCGAACAGTTAAATCAGTATCACCCTCCATGCCCTTTTCTACTGAGTCTTTACCGGAGAAAACAGAATAGACAAGAAAGAAGAATTTAGTACAAACGTTACGCATGAATAATACAATCCTGTCATAAATTCCGATTTTTTCAAAAAAAAAAGTGGTTTCGCGAAAACTGGCCAAATTTGAACGCACGGTTTTCAAAAAATTGACAGCCAGCCCGACACAAAATAAGGTAGTGCGTAAAGTTAATATGCAGAATACCCCGACTACCAGTATAATGAGTTCCACTGCCCCTGCCAAGACCGCTAAGAAGGCCACCAAGGCTGCTGCCCCTGAACCTGTAGCCGCTCCTGCTCCTGCCCCTGTTGCCGCTGAGACCAAGAAAGTTGTTGCCCGCAAGGCCTCTCCTTCTGCCTCTGCTGCTACTACTGCTCCTACTCCTGCCCCTGTTGTTGTAGCTCCTGTCTCTGCCCCTGTTGCTGAGACTGCTCCTGCTGCCACTGCTCCTGCGACTACTCTTGATGAAGACCTCAAGGCTTTGCTCGGTAACCTCAACACCCTCCGTGAAACTGCCTCTTCCATGGTTGCTCAAGTCAAGAAACTTGAAAAGCGTGTACACCGTGAGATCAAAGATGCTCGTAAGCGCAAACGCCGCGCGAAAGTTGATGAGAATGGTAATGAAGTCAAGCGCGCCCCTTCCATCTTTGAGCGCCCCACTGCCATCTCTGATGAGCTCTGCCGCTTCCTCGGTAAGACCACTGGCTCTCAAATGAGCCGCTCTGAGGTCACCAAGGCTGTTAACAACTACATCAAGGAAAAGAACCTCAAGAATAAGCATGACATCAAGCCTGATGCTGCCCTCAAGAAGCTCCTCAACGCCCCTGAAGGTGAGCAACTCACTTACTTCAACCTCCAACGCTACCTCAACCGTCACTACGTGAAGACTGCGTAAATGGCTTAAGGAGTTGGTTCTCTGAAGAATAGTTGGGTGAGGCAATATATCTCCCCAACTCCCTAAACCCAAAAACAAAAGAAAAAAATTAAAATTTTAAAAACAAAAGAAAAAATGTATGTTGTAATTGCATGTTTCTGTAATGTTTACTTCTGTTTTTTTGTTTTTTAATGTACTGCTCGTTCGTTTGTATGCCTGTCTGTAGAGTCAATGATATATGCTTTGCCTGAGAAGGGTGAACAAAGTGTATTGAGACTTGAAAAAATGTTAATTCGCTAAGAAATGTTATATGTATGAAAACCTGTGTTTTTTAACACAAATCTTGGTCGATTAGCTCACTTGGTAGAGCGCGTGGCTGTTAACCGCGAGGTAGTGGGATCGTAACCCACATTGACCGTCCTTCTTGATTAAATACTTTTAGTATGTAATCAGGGATTTGAAATTTCAATTAATTCTTCAAGAGATTTTGATACAGTAAATGATTTTCTAAGTGTATCCAATTGCTCTTTTGAATAACTAACGAGTCTATGCCTCTCAGAAAGAGTTTCAAGAGTACCATAATGGCGAATCCATGAAAAGGCGCGTTGTGTTGGTGTTGAATCTCTGCAAAGGATTGCAATATCTTGTAATTGTTGAAGAGTTACTTCTTCTGCAGTGAGAACTTCAGAGAGAATGATTTCTTCTATTGTATCTCCTGGAATCCATATTCGTTCTGCTCCTAACACTAAGAAATCCATATCCGTTGACAAGACTGCCCTGATGTTCCCCTCCTTTACCAATTGGATCAGAACATCATCTGCTTCCTCTTTGGCTTTGTAAATTTGGATTCCCTTCTTTTGAAGAAGTTCACTGAATTTTTTTAGCAGCACCTTGGACACAAACCAGGCCTCCCCCATTTCAATCTGTTTTATTTTCTTTTCCAATAAACCTCTTGCTTTTTCATCTAAAACAGTTGAACCTTCAGACGATAAATATAATTTTAATTCATCTGCCTGTTTTTGAGCCTCTTCACGTTTCTTTCGCCTCTCAGAAACTTCTTCTTGTTTTGCTTCTGGAGATTTTCCATCAAAGACTGCAATAAACGTAAACCCCTTTGAGACATAGAAATTAAAGAGGGTTTCAATCTGTTCTAAGTTCCCACGAAACTTATATAACACTGACAACACATCAATACCAATACAGAAAGTTTCCTCACATTGAGGAGATTTTCTGTAGGGACGCAAATAAGAATAGAGGCCCTTCACACCCATAAAGGATTTTTTAACTGCCTATAAAATTATAAATTCGTTCACTCAATTTTTACTTCTTGCCCTTTGGATTTAATAACCACCGCGGAGACGAAGGACAAGGTGAAGAGTAGATTCCTTCTGAATGTTGTAATCAGAAAGAGTGCGCTCATCTTCAAGCTGCTTACCAGCGAAAATCAAGCGCTGCTGATCGGGAGGAATGCCTTCTTTATCTTGAATTTTCTGCTTGATATTACCAATAGTATCACTGGCCTCAGCGTCAAGGGTAATGGTCTTGCCAGTTAGAGTCTTCACAAAGATCTGCATGGTTCTAATAACACAATACACTTTGTTTTTAGGCTGTTACAAAAAGTCATCAAACTTGTCAGACGTAAACCGTGCCGTGTGAAAGACATGATTTTTCTTGGAAACCGGAGGAAGTGCAATACCCAATTCCTTTAACTCGTGTTCTCGGGCAACCGTATATCTATAAGCATAATCTTGTGAGGTATGAACATTGTAATGTTTTTTTAATTCATTATTTTGATCAGCAATCCAATGACTTTGAAGATCCCAAAGTTTTCTTGCTAATTTCATGTCACCTTTTGAAAGAATTGCAACCAAGAAAAGTTCTGCCCATGTTTCAGTATTGGCTTCTCTCTTTACAAGATCCGTTGTTTGTAGATCACTACAACTACCATGAAGAAGTTCATGAATAAGTACACGTGTGGCCTCTTCTTCTCTGTAGATCACAATTGCACTTGAATTACAAGCAAATGTATATCCTCCATTTACATGTTCAGGTCCAACAAGATGTCCGCGTTGAGGTAAAATACGAGGTACATCCGCTGCAAACCAAAGAATACGAAAATATCCTCCAAACGCTTGCAAAATACGTCCCCATGTTTCTAACGGAATTTGCACACCTTGCTCTTTCTTTTGCAAAAGAAGCACCTTTCCATATTTACAAACCATGCAAGTAAGTTTTGCATTTCCTGATTGAAAGTCATTGCGTAGAGTTGTACGTATATTTAATTTGTCAAATGTATTTCCATCTTGTGACTCTTTTTCAAGAATAGAAAGGTCTTCATGCGTAGGTTTTTCATGCCTCCACTGTGGACTTGGTTGTTGTTGAAGTTTTTTTATGTTTTTTACTAGTTCTTCCAGTACTGGTGGAAGTTTGGACTCCATCTACTTCTTGCGGAGAAAGTGCATGACGAAGTTGTAAAAAGAGGCTTTCCCATAAGATCGGAATACGATAACTTGGAAGTGTCTGACCACCACCTGTTCCTTCCATAGAAGCTAAAATCTTGAGTGACTCTTTTCTCTGTTTTTCTGTAATTCCTTCCAGTTCTAGAAGTGCATCCAATACAAAATGAACACACTCTACCCAACGAAGATTTCTCATTAAGAGTTCGTATACAAATGCTTTAATCTTCGGTACCTCAGAAAGTGTAGGATTGGCATTTTTTAACCATGACTCAAAGACTTTCTTAAAAATCTCATTCCAACTTATAATTTCAGTTGTCTGCAAAGATTGATGAGGAAGAGACTGCTTATATTGAGTCATTTGTCTATCTTCACCACTTACACCAATCTCTACAAACCAATCATGAATACGTTGAGGAGCAGGAATTTCAGATGTAATCCAAACAGAAAGATCACCATTATTTTGTTCAAGCGCTGCCTGCAAAAGTAGAACAGATTCTGAAGAAAGTAAATGTGCATGATAAAGAACTAAAATGCGATTTCCTCTTCCATTTGCTCCAGTTAACACTTGACTTCCTTGCCCAAGTTTCAGAAGAACAGGTCTTAATATATTTTTATCTTGCATACTCATACGACTGATATCAAATCCAATATGAACTACACTTGATTCATAAGCAATTTGATTTGTTTCTGCTTCACGTTCTCCTGTGGTTTCCTCATGTTCAGCCACTTCTCCTGAACCCTGTGCATTTGCAGAACCAATTGTAAGAAATTTTGTATGCAGTTGAAATTGCAATCCACGACTTTCTGCTACTAATCTGCAGTATTCAAGAAGTTTTGTTCGTTTTCCAACACCTGGATTTCCTCTCCAGCAAATACACAAGGTATCCATCTTATATCAAAGGTTTCTCCATTTTTAGACCCATATAAAAAGTTACTACAAGTTCCTGTAGATGGAGTGGACAATTCCTTTGCAAAAATTAGAAGTTGGTAAGGTAAATGTGGGTGCATTTTTAAATGGAGCAAAACCCCTTGTACCACTTGCCTATGTGGATGGTCAAATCCATTTTCCCGCACTGAATATTTTACTCCCTCCTTTACTTGTAAAGCAATATGATCCTCAAACTGGAAAACTAGATGTTTCTTTAAAAGAATCTCCTGCTGCTTTGCAAAAACTCATGGCTCTTCAAAAAACCCTCTTTCAACTTGTTCTGAATCAACAAACAAATTGGTTTGGAAGACAATCCAAAACAACTGCTGATTTAGATGAATTATTTCAACCGATGATTGAAAATGATATTCTCCACCTCTATTGTCCCGTTACGATACAGGAAAAGAGAACTGGTGCTGAATGTATTCTTGTGTATACTGGAAATGGACTTGTAAAGGGTGTTCGCCCTGGCCATATTCAGCCGGGAAATACAATTCGTGTCGCATTTCGTCTTCAGGGAATTTCTTTTCATAACAATCCTGTCAATGGTCAGTGGTCAGGGAAATTCCGCTTTCAACACAAAATTTTGGGTATTTTTACAAAGAACTCTACACCTGCTGCAACATAGCAACAGAAACAGCGAGCAAACTGAAGAAAAGATTTACATGAGTCATGAGCAATACATAGGGACGGAAGTAATCAGGACTGCTTTCAATGAAATACATTGTCAATCCTCCAAGGACAAAAATCATAAAAGCGGTAATTAAAATAATTGTCCGTACTTGCGAACGGAATTCATCCTTCTTTTCAGCATTGGAACCCGCCACTCCTAAAAATACCATCACAGTTATCAATAAAATAATAAATGCAAGAAGCAATCCATAATACATCAACATTCTCTACCTATAGATAAGGTTTTCAAGTACTTCCAGAAAGTCTTATTCTTTGAATTGCACGATACACTTGTGAGGAAGATACTCTTTGTTCTTGAGGTACAATAAAAGGTAAGATAACTGCAAATGCTATTAGAAATAAAAGAGTAGGAATGAAAATAATTGAGAAATAGCGATTCATTGACCACCTTTTCTTCGTGTCCATTTTCTAGTTAGATTTGGGTTTTTAATGCCAAATCTAAATAGAATGGTGAACCAAACTCGGAAAAAGAAAATTAATATACTTCACAGAGCAATTGAACCTGGTCCTTATCAATGTCATCCTCGTATCGGAAAGAAACGCCCTCGTAATGGCTGTTTACCTGATTCAGTTCTGCAGAAAGTGGCCAATCAGATGCAAATCAACACAAATGGAAAAAATATAAGAAATGCCCTTGAAAAAGAACTCCAAATTGAAGGAAAGAACGAATGGTCTTTCTTGCAAAAGTTACCCTTAACCCCTGAAGAAAAGAATGAATATGCGAAACAGTATTTGAGACCTCATAAACCTGAGAAATGGAATACAGATCCTGATATGTGGCTTGATTCTTTAGACATCACGAATGTTCTTCAGCAGTATGAAGAGTCCCACCCGGATTTTGAATTCATGGGACCGTACCCCATAGATTTTGCAGCACCTGATCCTTACAAGAAAGACAATACTTGCTTAATTGATGAAATCTGTTCTCTACGTGTTCAGGAAAGTATGAAAAATGGTACAAAATACATAGGAATTGTCTACAATTTGGATCCTCATTTCAAAAATGGTAGCCACTGGGTTGCAACATTTACAGATATCCCCAAGCATAAATGTTACTATTTTGATTCTTATGGCATGTATCCTCCTAAACAAATTGCCACCTTTATGAAATGGCTCACATCACAAGATCCAAAGATGAAACTTATGTACAATGGAAGAAGATTTCAACATCAAAACTCTGAATGTGGTGTCTATTGTATTTATTTTATTATTCGTATGCTCATGGGAGATAACTTTCGCGAGTTTACTCGTCAGAGCCCCCCTGACAAAGCCATGCTTTCATTGCGCAATTGGGTCTTCTCCACATAAAAGCGTTTGAATGAAAAAAGAACTATAGAGGAACAATAGAGAATGTCTGAACTTGTATCTCAAAATCCTCGTGACATGTTCTTTTCACAAAGAAATGAAGCAATGCTTGATAGGCTATTATATACAGACTTTCAACGACGTGTAGGTGGTGATTTATCTGAGAAGCAGAAGGAACGCCTTGTCAGAACTGTTCGGCATTACATGAATGAAGTCTATGAAAAGAATGGAAGTAAGCCTGTTCAGTTCCTAAACAAAGAAGTTCTCAGTACTGTTGTTCCTGATTATCTTTCTTATTTACGAAGACAAGGAGGTGCAGTTCCCTCTGAAAGTACAGAAGAAGCTAGAGTACGTATGGATGTAAGTCAACGATTTGGTCAACTTCAGGCTGAGAGACAAGACAATAAGGCTGCTCCTCCTTCTCCTCCTGACTTTCGTATCCCCTTAGATGATAGCCCTTCCACTGCTCTCAGTACATTTGAACAACTCAAAAAACAAAGAGAGGCTGAGGCTGCTCGTGCCACACAATTTGATAATGAATTTATTAATAATGCTGATAATTTCAAACAACAAGCCAATGATGCATTGCGTCGTGATGAATTTGCCCTTGCGCAACGTGCAGAGGCTCGCATGATAGCCAGAGATGAAAATAATCAAATGTTACTCCCTGTATTACCTGATCCCCGACGTTTTTTCATGGGAGAAGGTGCTGATGAAATGGCTTCCGGTAATCGCCCTCCTGTCAGTGGATTAGCCCAAGTCAATCCAACTCTTGCATTTCCAGATGCAATCCGAACTCGTGTACCTCTTCCTCAAGATAACTTGAAAAAACAAGATGATATAATCACCTATCGTGAAAATGAATACAACTTGTTTGTCTACAGTGGTGATCGCGATTGGGTTTCTAATTCAACTGAAAATCGCTACAATTTCACTGTGAATTTTGATCCCGCAAACAATCGTCCAGGATTTACCTTCTCTCCTGCTGCCAATATCAAATTCAAGAATATTGTGAGAATTGAATTCATAAAAGCTATTGTACCCACGGAAGGTTTAGATATTCTCGCTTCCCAGACATCTGATTTGAGTTACAACACAAATCTTAGTGTGAATGTCTTATCATTCCCTTATTTGATGGTGCGTATTCCTGAATTGGATACCAATAACTTTGGTACGAATAATAATCTTGATAACTCATTTGGAGTAATTCAATATGATGCTAACTGGATTTCAGACAATCAAGCCCTCAATCGCGGCTACTTAGCCATGATCCCTAAATTTATGAAGTGTCAACGTGTCTATTATCCTACGCCTTTAGCAACTCTTCAAAAACTCACTATCCAACTTGAACGACCTGATGGAAATATTGTGTCTGATACACTGGACACTTTGGATGTAAGTGGATTCTTACTTTCTTCCCAGCTCAAAACAAATCCGAACCCTTCCACTGTAACTGGAACTCGTTATGTAGACACAAGTGGATCTTATATTTGGGTTCAAACAAATACATTCTTTAGTAAATTCCAAGTCAGTCAAGGTGATCGCATTGTATTTAGAAATATTGCTTTCACGAGTGCATATACACCAAATGCTGGTACAAATGATTTTATTTCTTTTATACAACGCTCAACAGGCCACATTGTTGTGGATGTTGGACGATTCTATAAATCTGGATCAACCAATTACTATGCAACTGGAGCCAATATTCAAGGATACTGCAATTATGTCATTATAAGAAATAACTATGCAGATCCAACAACGGGAAGCACAAGTCTACAACTCTATGGAGGAAGTTCTGCTGCGGATACTGCACTCAATAACTCTCTTGCTGGTGCACGCCTTGCCACTGGACGATTTATTAATTTGAATCATCAGACACAAATTGTTTTGCGTGTAATCACACGTGATATGGACTCAGCAAGTCGCTTAAGACCAGATAATATGTAAAAGAAGAATGGTTTCTTGGCCTGCTGAAATTGAAAAGGTTTATCTTATTGCTCATCCTATCAAAGAGAAAGAACGCTTTGATAGATTGATACATGATGTTGTAAGACGAGGAATTCCACAAGATAAGATTGAAGTGATTGCTGCAACGTGGGGAACAGATCTTACTAGCGAATCTATCTTTCAAGTCTATGATCCTTATCTAAATAGACCTTGTCCTTGTTTTACATTCAAAGGAAGAAATCTCACTCGTCCAGAAATTTCCTTAGCCATGAATTTCTATGTTGCTATGAAATCTGCAGTAGAAACTACAAATAAGTTTGTGATTACTTTAGAATCGGATGTATACTTGAGAGATGATTTCGTGCCTCGTCTCTGTGATTTACTGAAAGATCTTGAGAAGAAACAATGGGATTATGTAAGTCTTGGTGAAGGAGTTGGAACTCGTCCTCCAGGATGTCATCCTTCAATGTATGCTCCTACCAGAGCCTATCAACCTCCTCATCAGCTTGTATTCCGTTGTACAGATTCCATGTTATTCCAAACAAATTTTCTTCGCAAAGTTATAAGTACATTTATACCTTTCCGTGAAATTATTGATTGGGAAATGAATTTCCAAAACTTAGTTCATAAAGGGATTGCTCTTTGGGCTGATCCACCCTTGGCCGAACAAGGAACATGTTATGGCCGCATTGTCTCTAGTCTTCCTGCCTAATACAATTCAATTGGACCAGCAGGTTTTCCATTTCTAGCTTTTGTTATTCCAAGAACAGTCTTGTATTCTACATCAGTAGGATCATATAATTCAAACCCTGTAAGATTATTCTCGGCGTTACGAACTTCTGTTGCCTGATAAGAAATCTCCTTAATCTTAATTTTGAATCCCTTTCTTGTTTCAACTTTCTTGAACTTATATTCAGATTCTGTCTTTGTTTTATCAATAGTAATATCTGGGTGATACAAGAAGTCACCAACATTCCCTTTCAAGGAAAAGCATTGATATGTTCCATCTTTATTTTCAGCCATATTGAGTTGACAATCAATCGCAACGCCTTTCATGAGAGTTTGAAGTTCTTCAATAACTTTTTTCTTTTGCAAACTGATACGAAGAAGATGCTCGTCACTCGTCATGACATAACTCGCTAAACCATCTGGGATTTTCATTCCGACTTCTTTCAATGCTTTTATAGGTATATCTCCATCTTTTCTGCGAATTGTTTCATCAATTCTTAAAGCACCTCCTTTGGCCTTCTGTGCTTCTTCACTAAATACACTTATATATGTATAAATGCTTACATCTCGTTGGTCTTCAGGGAGATCTAAGTGTGAACCCAAACGAATTGCACGACCTTTCACTTGTGTTAGACGAACGTCATTCCAGTGCGGCTCCATAATGTGAACTGCACGAACATTCTTGAGTGAAAGACCTTCTGCACCCGCCGATGTAATACAGAATACACGACAGAGTTGTCCAATTTTATTATCAGTATATCCTTTGAGTTCATTCTTCATTGCAGCAGGAAGAGCCTCAAAATTTGCATTGAAAATGTTAAGAGACAACTTACGAACATCATCTAACTCACCACCTGAGAAGGTCATGTAACGTGGCTCTGCTCCAGGACCTTTACGCAAAGATGCAGTAGTCTTCGTACTAAAACGGAAAGAACCACCAACAGGTTCAATGATAATAGGTACATATCCTGCTAATTCCATGGCAATCTGGAAAATACCGAGACCCTCCATACTCAAGAATGCAGAATAGACTAAACTGCTTCCAGGTGCATCTCTAATATTTTGTAACATAGCCAAATACTTTGAACTGTATTTTCCAAGTCCTTCTTGCGTCATGGCAAGAGTATCTGGAACTTTCTCACGTAAACAGGCTTTCGCACGAAGTTGGGCATCCAAATAGGATTCTCCTGCAATTGAACCCTTGCACTGAAGAGAGGCAATTTCTGCAGCTTTCTTTGCTTGTCTTTCTGCAAGAAGTTGTTGGAGAGATTTCTTTTCCGCAACAGGTTTTGCTGGAGGTTTCGCAGGTGCTTCATTTTCAGATTCAGATTCAGATTCAGAATCAGAGCTGCTCTGTGAACTGGCTGTGGAATTATCATTAGAATCAGAATCAGAGCTGCTCTGTGAACTGGCAGTGGAATTATTATTAGAATTTGATTCATTATTAGAATTCGCACCACCTTTCTTGGTATTTGCAGCAAATGTTACACCTTTGACTCTAGGTTTTACCTTTACTACCGCAGGTGCCTTTTTCTTCTCTTCTTCCAAAGCCTTTTTAGCAGCCTCTGTAGCACGCTCAAATAAGACACTCAAATACTCAAATTCATTGGATTTCTGATCAGGATCCGCAGAAATCTCAAATCCATTCGGATGGAATTTGATAGATGTAAACTCTGAATCCAATAAACGAAGGTCTTCCTCAGGAATAGGAACTTTTAATTTATAGTATTCCAAGCCATCCTCTTCTTTTTCTAATTCACCAAAAACATCAATATCATCTTTTGCAAATTGATCAAAAAGTTTTTGCAGAGAAATAAGAACTTCATATTGTTTAGTGAATCCTTCTTCTTTCTTTTCCTTTACTTCCTCTTCTTCCTCTTCTTCCTCTTCCTCCTCTTCTTCCTCGTCATCGCCAGCAGTAGACTCATCATCTGCAATTTCATCGTCATCCTCAATGGTTAGCGTGTACTTTTCTTCATCAGGAATGGTTAAACCAGGAGCAGTATCTGGAATATCACGTTGACCTTTTGTATCCATCAATCTATCTGCTTTAGATTTGGGTTCAGGTCGTTCAACACTAGGAGGGAATGCAAAATTACAGATTTGACGAGAATTTATACGATACGAAGATGTTTCTTTCTTATCTCCTAAATCATAAACTTCTGTCCACGCACCGCCCAAACCTGATCCTGACTTCTTCTTTTCTTCTTTTTGTATTTCTGCACTGCGCCATCCTACATATTTATCCTGAGCATACTGTGAAAAAGGGCAACGAACAATTTCATCTTTCGCAATTCTAGGCATTAAATCAAGACGACTTCCTTTGTAATAACTGATAAGACCAGTGAGTCGCTTAGATAAAAGAATTTCATTTTTCAAGCCTATCTTTACAGGATCCAAGAAGAGTGTGCGGAATTCTTCACCAAAAGGAGGAAGGAGTGGTAAACTCTTTACAAGAATTTCTCCTGAAAGTTTATAGCCATTATCCTTGAGTGTTTTGGCAAGAGATTCCTTAATCTCATCTAATGTAGGCAAAGTCTCAGAATGAGGAATGCGCTCAACTCCAGAACTATTCGCAATTTTACGCACACCTTCAGGAAGTAAACTCACAATAAATTCATTATTCTGAATACCCACGTAATCAAAATATAAATGATTTTTCAAAAGAGTCTCTACTGCTGCATTGGTAACGGTCCCTGTCAAAGTTCCTGACAAAGTATGAATATATCCATGGAGAACATTGGCTAAAATACCAAGTTCCTCTGGGAAGTTGATGAGAGGAGTGCCACTCAATCCAATAATTTTTGAACGTTGAGCACCCAATAACAATCTGTAAAAGAGATAGCCACGTTTATAATTTTTAGGAGAATCACAAAGAGTAGGTTTCCAATGACCAGGAAGTACCTTTTCAAGTTGAACACGTCTTTTGACCGGTTTGTCTGACTTAATTAAAGAGAGGTAAGGATCAATATCTCCTTGCATTAAACGAATTAAATTGTGAATTTCATCAACTACAATAACAGCATCGTCAAAAAACTCATTATAAAGCGGTCCTTCCTTACAGGCTAATTCACGCAACGCTTTTGCAGAGATACCATTGTAATTAATAAAACGAATTCTCCCAGTAGGATTTGTATTCTTATCCCAAATAAGTTGAGCAAGAATCTGTTTACGAATTTCCTTTTTTCCTTCTTCAGGAATGGAATCATAGTTGGCTTCCTCAGGACTTTTAGTAAGATCAGGAATCCAAACTTTCTTTGCAGTTCGTAAATAATTATCACTCAAGTTTAAGATTTGCTTGGCAAAGAGTTGGAAAAGAGCATCGTCTTTATCATAAGAAACCCAATGATTCTTCAAATGAAAATGGCGGAAGCCGCAGAAAGAAATCTCTGATAAAAAGTTCTTACGAAGAGAAAAAGGTGTCATAACTACAATTTTCTTATTGGCAGTTGAAAAGAGAGCTTCGCTTGCAGCAATGGCAGTACATGTTTTACCAGAACCTAATCCGTGATAGACGAGGACTCCACGATAAGGACTTGCTTCACGCATGTATTCACGAACAAATTTCTGGTAAGGATATTTATCACCGGGAGCAACAGGTGTTGCTTCACCAATAGGTTTAAGTGAAAAATCGTCATAAGTCATCTTTATAAAGTCAGAAAAACCACGATTATTTTCGGTAAGATACTCTGCAGGAGGATTCAACACTTCGTTGGTAACAGGATTTGTGTAAGGATTAAGTTTTTCTTGTTCAATATATTCTTTTGCAATATCTCTATTTTCACCTTCAGGAATCGTGGAAAGGTCTACTTCTTCAAAAGGGGAAACCAACTCAGCCTCCTTCCGTGCTACAGGCTTTGCTTCTGCCTTCACAAGGGGCACGGTGGGCTTTGCCTCAGCCTTTGCAAGAGGCGCGGTGGGCTTTGCCGCTGCTCGCACAGCAGTTGGGAAAATACCAGAACCAGGAGCAACAGAAGGACCACCCATTGCTCTTTTTTGGTCCTTTTCTGCAGGAGTTTCTTTAAACATTTCTCGTGTTTTACTTGTCACAGGACTTGCCTCAACACCGACAGTTTCTTCTGATGAAGTTGGTGGTGCCAATTGTTTTTTTAATTCTTCATCTGCGACTTCAATTTGTTTTGTTTTCGGCTTCAATCTAAAACCTTTCATTTCTACTCTACAATACTCTTATTCTTTTTGAAAATTTCAAGAGCGAGACGACTGGCTTCTTGTTCTGCTTCTGGCTTATTTCTTGCCGTAGCCTCTGCAACGATGTTTCCATTGACATCAAGTACACCCATCGTAAAAACTCTATCATGAGGAGGTCCTTCCACACGAACTTCCTTATAACGAGGAGGCATCTTATATTCAGATTGAAACCATCGTAGAAGTTGATCTTTATAGTTACGATTGTTTGTAATGAGTTCAACAAAATCTACATGCTGTTCAATTACTTGAATTACAAATGTTTGTACTGCTTCAAAACCTCTTCCCTTTGCTCCTTCCGTGTAATACAAAGCACCAAGCCATGCTTCAAACATACTCCCGAGCAGTCTTAAGTTTTTCCGCCCATTGCAAACTTCTTCCACGTGACGACTGATAATTAAGAAGGGAGCCAGTCCAATCTTTGTCGCAAGTTCACCAAGTTTTTGATTGTTGACAATGTTTGTACGAAGCGTTGTCATAAATCCTTCCCCCATACCCGAATAGCGTTCACGAAGATAACAAGCAATAATTCCACCGAGCAAACCATCTCCTGCATACTCAAGTTCCTCATTGTCAGCCTCTTTGAGAGGTAGACAATTGGATGGACGTTCCACGAGTTGCATGGGCTCTTCTTGGTTTGCCCATTGCTCTGATTTGTCCACATAACTTGTATGAATACAGGCTTGTTGAAAATAGGAAATATCTTTGAGTTTATTACGATACCCATATTTCTTCAAAATTTTCAGGGCCTCACCAAAAGGAAGAAGTTTATTCTTTGGATTCCAAGGATTAAACATCTTCTGAGCATTTTGTGTGTCAGCAGGTAGGCTTGTCATTCTATTATAGAATATACGGATTTTTTTAAACCATTTAGGAACTTCATCCTAAGTAGAGAGAATGGCAGCCATTCCTGTTCGCAAACCAGTTCCTGGAATAACAGATAGAGAATCTGCTTTTGATGCTATTACACTTCTTCATAAAGATTTTATTGCAATAAGTAATCAACTGAATCCTCCACCTTCTGATCCTCCTGCTGGGTGGTCTGATGCGGAAAAGAGACAAATGGAACAACTTCTTGGAGCTATTCTACAAGATTTGAAAGGTGCTCATCGTGAACTTTCAAAATACCCTGCCCCCACACTAGATCTTGGTTTCAAACAAACTCCCCTTCCAACATTTGGTAAAGCCAAAAAAGACCCCGCTGCTGTACACGAGGCCATTGTTAAAGAAGAAGAGTTCAGAAGAAATCACTTAGATTTTGCAACTACCTTTTTACAACATGTACGCAAAGCGAAAGATAGATACACTCCTGATGATATAGCAAGTGCCGAGCGTCAATATCAAACTCTCAAAGAGGAGGAAAAACGATTGAAAAAAATAATAACATTACGAAAATCACCTATGCAATATCTTTCACTTCTTGCACAAAGTAAAATGCCGAAATCAAATTATATACAAGTTGGTTCTACAAAGTACTATATGAAAGAAGGAGATTCTGATCAACTCAAAGGAATTCCCTTATTCAAGCAGTATTTCTTCAAAGAAGATTCTTCAAAACCAGAGGAAGAAAATGACATTAAATTGGAACAACTCAAAAATATCTTTACAAAAGTGTTTACTACTCCAGAAGGTATACCTTTGGCGATTTGTGATAGAGAAGAAACAGGATTACTTGAGGAGGCTCTTGAATTTTATGTAAATAAGTTGCGAGATGACCTTTTGAAAATGCAACAGGTGCAGGGTGTAAATGCTATTTCTGTAAGAGCACTTTTAAGAAAAGTAGTAGATGTGAAGGAAATAATTGACAATCTTCTCGCAAAACAAAATAATATTTGCTCACAGCAACAGAAAGACCCTGAGCCTGAACCTCAAATAGGTATCCTAGGTCCTGATGAACTCAAACGAATTCTTCGTAAAGTTGTTTTTATATTAGCAGCAAAACAGAAGGATCTTGGTGGAAAATACAAACAGCAAATGTTACTCGCTGATAAACTCTTAGAATTATTGTCTCCTGCAAGTCTACCTGATGTTCAGAATGCAAACATTCCAGATATTGAGAAAAATCTTGGGGATATTCTTGAAGGAACAGAACTCATGAAAATGCTTTATGATCTTGGTAAAGGATCTGTGAAAGAAGTCGTTCAACGTATTGAAAGTGCCTTTTCTTTACAGTTGCTGCAAAAAATGCAAAAATTAATTGATGCAGCCTCTTATTTAAGTCCCACACAAAAGACAGATTTGAAAGCAGGAATTGACTTTACTAATATAGCGACAGCTCGTGATCAGATTGAAATTCTTCAGAAGAGATTATTGGATTTTTATAATTCTGAAACGGATCAATTGAATAAATTACAGACACAAGTTGGATCACTTGCGAAAGCACAAGCAGACCTTGCAGCAGAACAGAAGAAAACTGCAAGTTTACAAGCAGAAATAGTGAATTTACAGGGACAACTTCTCGCAGCAAAAATGCTTGCAAGTGCACAGTCTGCAAAAGTATCTTCTCTTGATGCTCAATTGAAAAAACTTCAAGGAGACTACACAGCCTTAGATGCAATGACTCAATCTCTTCAAGCAGACATACTTGCAAAAGATGCAGAAATCAAGAATCTAAAAGCTGAAATTGCTCAACGAGATGCTAACATTCAAAAACTTACCAATGATTTGGCGACTTGTAATGCAGACAAAGCAACTCTGAACACAACCATTGCTGATTTACAAGGACAACTTGCTAGAAAAGATCAGGAAAAGGCGCAAGCACTTGCGCAAAAGGATGCCCAAATGAAAGCCGCACTTCAACTCAAAGATGTACAAATTGATACTCTTAATAGAAATATAGACAGATTGAAACAAACAATTCAGCAACTACAGGCACAGTTGCAAAACTTCGCAGGTTTACCTCCTGATTTTAGACAGCAATATGCAGATTTGAAAACTCAGAAAGCTACGTTAGAACAAAGAGAACGTGACCTCCAAGCAGAAATTCAACGATTACTAGCTGGCCAAGTAAATGTGCAAGCATTAACAGATCAGATTAAGACATTAACTGCTGAACGAGATAAGTGTCGTTCTGATCTTGCCGCGCTAACTGCGAGTAAAGCTGCTGATATTGCTAGACTAACAAAAGAACGAGATGATGCTGCAGCCGCATTAGCGAAACTACAAACCGATACAAGTCTACAGATTTCTAATTTACAAGCTGCTGAGGCTGCTCTCAAGCAACAACTTGCAGATTTACAAAAAGCAAAAGATGCAGAAATTGCGAAGTTAACTGCTTCTGAAGCTGCCCTCAAAAAACAACTTGCAGATCTTCAACAAGCAAAACTTGGATTAGATGCTATAGTTGCTAAATTAACTGCTTCTGAAGCAGACCTTAAGAAACAACTTGCAGATGTACAAAAAGCAAAAGATGCAGAAATTGCGAAGTTAACTGCTTCTGAAGCTGCCCTCAAACAACAACTTGCAGATCTTCAGCAAGCAAAAGATACACAAGAAAGGGCTCTTAATGATCAAATAAGAAAACTAGATGCTGCAAATAAGGCCCTTGAATTAAAAATCAAAGGAATGTCAGGAGATATTGATGCACAAATTCAAACTCTTACTCAACGAGTTGCTGAACTGACTGCATCAGAAGGTAAGTTAAAAGATTTGCTCAGAGCTCTTAAGGAAAAAACAGATGCAGATATTGGTAAACTTACACAACAAGTTGCAGAAAAAGATGCAGAAATCAAGAGATTAAATGACGAACTTGCAAGTGTAAAGGCTGAAAAAGCAAAATTAGAGGCGGATCAACAGGATCTGGATGCAAAGATTAAAGCCATGGTTCCTGGAGCAACAGGTATTCTTGATGCAATTAATAAACTCTTAGCAGTTGTGAAGTTAGTCCAAGATAAACTAAATATCTGTAAAGATGAAAAGAAGAAGTTAATAGATGCTCAAGCACAAACACAAGAATATTTGAAAAAACTTGCGGCTGCTGCTCAAGGTGTGAAGACTGCTCAGAAACCTGAAGAATTAGATTCTGTTTTCCCAGGCCCAGAACCAGCTGGTCAACCTATACGAAATATTTTAGAACGTGTAAAGGCTCTTCTTATCAAACCTACACCAACGCCTACACCAACGCCTACACCTACACCTGCACCTCCTCCAGGCCCAAAACCTATACACGATTATACATATAAAGGTATTAGCTTTGATTGCGAAGATTTATCATATTTGGGTCCACAATCAACAAGTCAACTGATGACTTTGTTGAATAGGCAACGAATTATGACAGACCCCCCTTTTAAAGCAAAAGATAGAGAAATTGTTGCTACTGAACTTAAGAAAATCTGCAAAATACCAGACCCACCCCTTGCACCGCTTATTCCTGCTAATACGCATACTATTTATAAACCAGGTAAAACAGTGCAGAATGTTACTGGAAGACCTGGTTTAGGAAGATCAGCAAGCGTGCGTGGTGGTACACGAAAACTCAAGAAAAAAACAGGAAGAAAAACGAGAAAAAACAAACATACAACAAAGTAGATGGCTGCAAATCTTGCACTCAAAGCAAAGTATGCTTTCTACAGCGCACTCATTTTCTTTTTGATTGCTAATCCTGAAACATTTAAGATGACACAACGAGCCCTTGGATGGCTCTTTAC
>JACCDU010707437.1_pt1 | contig 55336 bp, 59 predicted proteins | sample 7446081 | NCBI WGS metagenome assembly JACCDU01 (sample SAMN15323447, study PRJNA562643) | freshwater metagenome | isolation source: river surface water | place: USA:Blue River Watershed | collected 2017-08-17 | reverse complement strand
TGCCGACCCGGTTACGTGTTTGCGTACCAGCAGGAACCGTGCCGACCCGGTTACGTGTTTGCGTACCAGCAGGAACCGTGCCAAGTCTCCATTTTCTACGTGTTTACGTATGTTAAAGGCCGTTATAAACAATTCATAATGAATAAAAATTCATTTTGTCGATTAAAACAAATTCACAAATACCCTTTTTACCCGAGAAAACGCATTTTTTACTTGCATGGGAAACGGTTCCACTCTAAAGGGGTTGCGTCGATCGCAATTCCGCGATCGGTTAACCAATAACTTGAGAAGAGCATGAAAAAGACAGCACCAGCACCAGCACCAGCACCCGTCGAAGTCAGCCCATCAAATGACTCCGGTGGGTGGAAGGGATTCGACCCCCGGCAGGGAAGCGCGGAAAAGAGGAAACAACAGTTCCGCACCGTAGGGGCGGAAGGGCTTGCCATTCACGCGGCCTTGCAGGCTTGCCAAGACGTTCCAGCCCTTGCCAATCTGGTATCTTTCAAGTGCCAGTTCTCCGCAAAGGGGGACATGGTAGCCTTCCGAGCGCGGGTCGATTACTCGCTTTTCCGGCCCGCTCGGAAGCATTTTGAAGCGTCCGCGCACCCGAACGCTCCCTTCGTCGCCAGTGTTCTCTCTAGTCTCAATACTGCCTCCGTGGAAACGGCCATGGCAGGGGGACTGGACAAACGGGAGATCAAGCAAGTCACCCTGACCGCCTACGCGTCGACCGTGTCGACGGCGGCCAGCGGAAAGGGATTCAAACCATACTGACAGAATCATCCCGTCCAGCCCTTGGCAAGGCTGGACGGGTACCCTTTCCATCCGTCCAGAAAGACGACGGATGGAAAGGGTACCCTCGCGGGTATGCTACCAGTGTGCGGGAGGGATTCCGCACACGGTGAAACGGCAAGGCCGGAGGAATCCGGATTCACCTTGTCGGGGATTTGTTCCGTTGACCTTACTGAAACGGGAGTGGCTACGCTTGGCCATGCTGGGGAAAACCCGGCCAACAATGCGCCCGGACTAGTTCCCCACTCATGCCGCGACGGTAACGCAATGGGGAAGCCTCCCATGATTCCCTGAACCCCTGTGCCCTTGCATAAAACACAGGCTCCGCAGAGAATCAAAACGTGGTCCTTGCAATGCCAGCATGGATGAACGCGGTTTCCGTAGAACGCGCAGCGCACGCTTCCCGTCAGGTCATGCACAAGGACGGGCTGGGGTAAAGTCCTCACGGTGCCTGGCGCATTGAGCCACGGTTTTTTCAAGTGATTCCTATCACATCTCTGCACCCGAGTGCCTGGAAACCGCGCTGCCACCGCTCTGTCTCCGCAGCCCGCTTTCCATGCACACACCCCCACCCCAACGGGCGAAACACGCCCCCGAGATGCGGGACTTCCGGGCACCACGGGTCACAACCCCGCCCCCGGAGTTCCTTGTCTCCACGGGCAAGCGGTCCTCCCGCTACTGCCTCCGCACCGACAGCTCTCCGCAGCGTCGGTCCCTGTCCATGCTCAAGAGGACAGGTCAACTCACGGCCATGAAGGCTGCCGCGAAAGCCTTCACCAAACGTCAGGCCGCCGACGCCGCCGCCCACGGTCCTGTCGACCTCGCGGCCGCCGCCCGGCAAGCCCGGCGCTTCCTGCCCGCCACCTCCGCTGACCTGCAGGACCTCAAGTCCTCCTTCGGTCAGTAATCTCTCCATCCACCCCTGTACCCATGATTCCAGGCAGCATGGATACAGGGTTTTTTCATGCCTGGAAACCTAGCAAAAATTATGAATCTTGAAGCTACTCTTACTGCCATCGTCGCCGCCGCCCCCGCCAATACGTACCACATCAAGGTGTGGACAAACTTCGTGATCGTACACCTCACACACGTCGAGCCCGGAGATTTCCGGGCTGTCACGACAGAGGACAGGCTGTCCCGTGCGCAGTCCTACGGTCTGCCGGAGTCGACTGTCTCTTCGATCGAACGGGTGGACTACCTCGTCTCCGGATGGCGGTTCGAGGAAGCCGCAACCGACACCACCCCTAACTGCCCATATCAGGAATGGACAGGCCGCCCGCTTCCCGAGAACAAAGATGACCTGTGGGACGAGTACGAACGTCTCTCCGAGCCCACGTACGAGGAGTTCGCCGCCGACAAGGCGGCCGCAGCGGCGGCCTGCCACACGGCGGCGATGAACGCCACTGACCCTCCCTCCGCAACCCCCGACACGAGGGTTCTCGTGCTCCAAATGGCACTTGAAGGGGGCGTCTGGTGATTCCCTGATTCCATCCACCCCTGCTTCCCTGTACCCATGATTCCAGGCGTCATGGGTACAGGGTTTTTTCATGCCTGGAAACCAACATCATATATGACAACTCTCGACTTCTTCTCATCACTCGCAACCCCGGCCGGAGTATTCCCAATGCGGGAAGCTCTGTCACTCGGGGACTCCTCCGACGACGTGTTCCACATGTCGAACGAGCAGCTGGCCTCGGCAGCGGACCATCTCCGCACCCTCGCCGGGCTCTTGGATGGTCTGCGGACCCGTCACCATGTCCTTTACCACGGAGAAGGAAACTGGTCTATGTTCTCCGGAACGGACAGTGAACTTGCACGGGAACTGTCCTCCCGCAACAAGGTCAACTACCACGGAGAGACAGTAGTGGAGTGCTCCTACGACACGGAGCAAGAGTGTTGGGAGGACCTGGAGCTGCAGCGGAGCTTTCATCGCGACGCCCTCCGCAACCCCACCAAAATCTCCATAATCCGGCAGGCACAGGAGCAGGGCATCGAAGTCGAGACCGCACCCCCTATGAAGACCTACACCATCTCCAACCTGAAAGGGTTGGGGATTTCCCATGACACCCCTCACTCGTGACCTTCTCGGCAGGTGCCTCCCGTACCTGACTCCCAAGGCCGTCGAGATCGTGACGGACTACCTCATGTCTGGGGTATGTCCGTCACGTGAGGCGATGATCAGCGCAAACCTCGAGGTCCTCCTTCTGAAAAAAGACAGCTTCCGGCTGTGGGAACAGATTGGAGGATGGCTGGTTCGAGGGGCGAAGGATCCTTTCTACACTTCGTGGACTACTTACTTGCTTCGGCTGGCTGCGACAGCCTAGACTGGACGCAGGATGGCTCCTTTCCGAACTAGCCCATGTCGAACAAGCTGAAAACCCGGACCCTTGATACCCTGACCCGCGCCATCCCGTACCTGCCTCCGGCCGCCGTGGAGCTGGTGACGGAGTTTCTTTCGGGAGCGCAGCTCGATCCTCGCAGAGTCAGGGATGTCGTTCAGGACATCCAGAGGCTTCCTGTGTCTACCCGCAGGTCATTGTGGCTTTGGATTGCTCCATCTCTTACAGCAGACAACTGGGCGTACTCGCTCTTCACCATTGAATACTACCTTGATGTTATAGAAAATGACACCCAAAGATCGTGATCTCCTGACCCGTGCCCTGCCTCACCTCACGCCTAAGGCAGCTGCTCTCGTGACGGACTTCCTCATGACGGAAGTGTTTCCGTCATACCCAGGCATAGGTGACGCCGATGTGCAGCAAGTGGAGCGTGCACACCGTGAATCGTATGTCATGTGGCGACAAATAAGTCTGTGGTTTTATCATAAGGCAAAGCATAACCTCTACAAGTCGTCCATGTTCATGCGCAGCCTGCGCAAGCTTGAACGCAACCTATCACGCCATGAAAACCCTGACCCCTGAAGACCGCGACCTTCTCACGAGGGTTCTGCCCCACCTCACGTCTCCGGGAATAATCCAGTGCGTCGCAGACTCTCTTCTGACGGGAACATACCCAGAATCTGCGCCTCCATGGCCATACAGATGTGCACAATTGGACGACCGAGTTTGGCACGTGCTTTGGGGTCCTCCTCTCAACAAAGAAAGCCCACGTGCTTTACTCCGCGTCAACATAGAAGCAGCCATATGCCCCGTAAACCACTGACCCCTGAAGACCGCGACCTTCTCACGAGGGTTCTGCCCCACCTCACGTCGCCGCCCGTCATCCAGAGAGTCACAGATGTCCTGCTGACGGGTGAGTATCTGACAACCTTCTTTCCGTTTATAGAAGGAGTCACAACTTTAGACCGTCGGGTGGACTCCGTTCTGTGGAGCCCGGTTTTTTCTGACCGCAGTAACGAGACGCGTTTGCCTTTGTTACGTGACAAAATAGAAGCAGCCATATGCCAGACACAACAAAAATAGAAGACATCCTCGACGAGGCCCCGCACCTCACACCCGCCGACCTCGACATGTCGGAAAACCAAGCCGCACTGTCCGATCTCTTCGCCGGGATCCAGTGGGGCTCTCACCAAATCTGCCTCCCGCCCCATGGACCCCAGGATTCGCCAAGCTCTTGAGGTAGCCCTGCCTCACATCTCCAGCAAAGCTCTGGTGGGCATTGTGGTCGAGATGCTTATGTTGGATGGTATTACTCTAAGTATAGACTACTGGGAAATAGCTTATGGTGTATGGGCTTCCACTTATCAAATTAAAGAACGCAATGCCGATTACTTTGTGTCAGACATGTTAACTATGGATCCAGCTTCGCCAGTATACATGTCGTCTGTACTAAGGAATGCTCATTTAATTAAAATAAAATATGGACCCCAGGATTCGCCAAGCCCTTGAAGTAGCCCTGCCGCACCTTACCCACCCGGAGCTCATCGACGCTGTTGCCGAGGCCCTGATGCGGGATACGCTACGACTCAGCCGTAAAGTAACTCTGCGCATGCATACCATTTATATAGAAGCCCCAACCCGTACGCTTGAAGATGCAGTTACTTATATTCTGAGCTTCGGTCATGACGTCCTAAATTCAATACCTCACGAAAAAGCCGACTTCATCCTTGAACAATATGGACCCGAGAATCCGAGCAGCTCTTGAAGTAGCCCTGCCGCACCTTACCCACCCGGAGCTCATCGACGCTGTGACGGATGCCCTGATGCGTGGCACAACAATCCTTAGTGACCAAGTAACTAGTCGCATACTTACAATATACCTGCTAGCGCCCCATCGTACGTTAGAGGATGCAGTTGCTTATATACTGAGCCGAGGCAATAACGCAATCTCTCCAATCTCTCTTATATCTCAGGGTAGAGCAGACTTCATCCTTGAACAATATGCACCCCCTGAATCCAGAAGACCTTGAAGCCCTGTCTCAGGCGCTTCCGTACATGCGTACTCCAAAGCTGATTGACGAAGTGACGTCGTGCATTCTTACTGGGAAGATGCTGCCCGAGTTCTACTACTTATCAACCCCAGGATGGTATGAATTGGAAAACGTCTGGCAGTACGTAGAATTCTGGTCTCACGCCATAATTACACCAATGCCTGATGGAAGTTTACACACTCCTGGAGATAAGAAAGAGTACATAATGCATTTAATGTTTTCAGTACGCTACTTACATGATCATCTCCCAGCACATACGTGACTTCTTCGCACAGCACTCGGACATCATGCTCCCGCTGCTTGCCGAAGACCCCGCAGCTGTCGATGCCTTCACAGATATCATCATGGGTGGGGATCCGGAAACTACCTCCAACCTGTGCCCCGACTCGTCAGGTTCGGTCTTTTGGGCAGCTCACGCTGTTACTATGGTATCTATCTCTACTTCAGAGAAACTATATCTAAAGCCTTCTGATTATAGACCGGGTTGGGAAAGTGAAGCAATCAAAGCAATAGACAAAGTTCTAAAATGTTATGATCATCTCCCAGCACATACGTGACCTCTTCGCGAAGCACTCGGACATCATGCTCCCGCTGCTTGCTGAAGATCCCGCAGCCGTCGCTGCCTTCACAGACATCGTAATGGGTGCGGATCCCAGACTCGATTCTACAGACCTTTTCGGTTCCGAGGGCAAGTTGTACGCAGGGCATGCCGTCACAATGGCTTGCGCTATTCCTACAGAGCTTGCGGTAGGAAAACCTTGTACTTCTAGGCCGAAATGGGAAAGCACAGTTATCAAATCCGTAAACACAGTACTAAGATTCCATGCAAACCAGACAATTAATCCATCAGACCCTGATTGATGCAGCCCCGACCCTGATCCCATTACTCCCTGCATCTCTGGCCGAGGTGTACACGACAGTGATGATGGGCGGGAGTATCGCCAGCCACGTGTTTAGGGAAGACTCATACGCCAGATCAGACACTCCAGCAGGTACCGTACGCAAGGCCTTACTGTTCCTTCGTGACTATGACCGTTATGCAGCACTTACCCTATACTCCGTCGGCCCAGATGGGCTTGAACTCGCTCCAACCTCTCACGACGCCCAGGGACTTTCCACTGTCGAATACTACATCAAGAAAGCCATAAACCAAGCAACACAAAAATGATTCCTATCATAGTCAATTTCCTCGCCGTCCCATTCGCGGCCCTCGCCGTCTGGTTCCTCATTCTCCATTTCAGGAGCCAGCCTCCCAGAATCCCTGACTCCTGGGACCCGATGCCCGTCCGCCGGATTCGCATGATCGGCGGCCCCCACGACGGCGGCGTCATGAATCTTCTCGCTGACGGCCCGTCCCCCATCCGCGTCGTCACTCATGACGGGTATGTGTACTACGCCTCGCAAGGTCGGTTCGTCTATGGAGGGAGGGTGCGGGCATGACCGAAGAAACCCCTGTTCCCATGGAAAAAGTTCGAGACATCCTCACCCGGCTTCTTGCCATAGGGACGGTTGTCATTCCTGCTAACTTCCTCGAGCCCCTCACGAACTTCCTCATGGGCGGCGAGCTATTCAATCCGTACATTTTGGATCTCACAGGGCGTCCATGGGAAAAATGCTTCCGTCCTGATGGCAAGAAGTGGCCGTCATCCGACATGACGCAAACATATATACAGCTGATCCTGTATTCTGCATTCAAAGAAGATTGGGATGATGTACGACGGCATATAAACGACTTCAACCGATACTACAGACACCTTTTTTAGCACACCCCTGACGAAGTAAAAACAACAAACCAAAAACAACAAAAACAAACATATGAACACCTCCATCTCCATCTCGCCTGCTGCAATCGCTGACGTCCTCCGCATCCACGCGTCTACACCGGGAGCCAAGCCCCCGCTGTTCCTCGGCCTGCCCGGCATCGGCAAGACGTCCATCCTTCAGCAGTTCGCCGACGGCAACAACTTCGACCTCTTCGCCTTCATGGCACCGCACTACAGCGTCCCTGACATCAAGGGCTTCGGCGTGCCTGACCGCGAGCGCGGGCGCATGACCTTCATGCCGACTGACGAACTGCCATGGGCTCCCCGCGATGTCTCTGACGTCTACGCTGACACCCACGGCGGCCGCCGCCCGTTTGTCTTCCTCGATGAACTGACCAATGCGTCAGGCCCAGTGTTCAACCTCAATCTCCAGCTCGTCCTTGAGCACCGCATCGGCCTCAACAGGCTGTGCCGTGACGTGTTCATCGCTGCGGCTGGCAACACGGCAGCGATGCGCACCGGGTCCAACAAGCTGACCATGTCTCTCGCGGATCGCTTCGCCATCTACAACATCGAGCCCAACATGTCGGACATCGTCGACTGGATGTCGACCAACGGAATCAGCCCATGGGTCGTCGCCTACCTCAAGTCGATCGCTGCGGGTGCCGGGCAGGGTCTGTGGACGACCAAGGCGGCCGACTGGAACGGCGAGGAGCCCATCGACTCGGCCCGCTCGTACGAGAAGCTGTCCCGTGTCCTCCAAGCCGGGTTCCACAACGACGACGCCATGATGGTTTCGTCGTCGCTGTTCCCGACCGTGTGCGCCGCGCACATCGGTCAGAAGGCGGGCCTTGCGTTCTCCCAGTTCGTGCAGCTGTCAATTCAGGTGGGTCCCATCGAGGACCTCATCCGCGCCGCTGACACGTGCGCCATCCCTGATTCCCCGTCTCTGCGCTGGGGCATCGCCGTCAGGGCGATCCCGCACGCCTGCTCCAAGGAGAACACGTTCAACGACGTCATCCGCCTTGCCCGCCGCCTGACCCCTGAATCCATGCGCCCATCCGACGCTGCCAAGCCGTCCGTCTTCGAGGTGTTCGTCGTCAAGGCGGCCATCCAGTACAACCCACGCATCGCGACGTGGAACAGCGTCAAGGATCAGCTCAAGCGCTCGGCCGCTGCCATCACCAAGGTCTAAGCCTCGTCGGGCGTACGCATTCACGGACACCACGGGGCCTTGCCAACCCCGTGGTGTCTGTGTTTTCCTCTGAGATCATATGCCCTACGAAGAAACCGCCAAAGCCCGTGCCCGTGAGCTCTGTGCCAGTGTCCTTGAGATGCGTGGCAGCGCCGTGACTTCAGGGATCAGATCTTTCCTAATCGACGTGGCTATGGGGATGGATCCACCTCCCCTTGAACCGCTCGAATACAGCACGGATTTGTCCGACGAGTATTACTTCTGTTCAAATGTGCACTACGTACTGCGTGATTCTTCCGCCTATACTAATTTCTCATTAAAATCACTATTTTTAAGTAGTGACTTAAGAGCAATGCAACATTTTTACGAAAAAATAGTAAAAGACCACAATTCCATTAACCCACAACCCCAATGAATGCCTATATCCTTACACGGACACACAACGAATATGACCAGCACGGGAGCTATTTTGTAGCTTTCTTTCAAAGTCTACCGACAATCAAAGAATTGAAGGCTGCTATCGATGCGGACGGCGGCGACTCCCTGAACGAATACAGTGAAGAGAGGCTCTCCCGAATCATTGCCGGGGGAGGGAGGGAGCCTGGAGAAGATTGGTACTGGTACACTTTAACCCAGCACCCGAGCAGCAACTGATACAGTCCCACAACTTCAACCCACAACCAAACGAAATAACATGACATACGAAATTGCAACAGCCAAACTCACCGAGGTGGCAACCCGCCTCCTGCCAACCAAATACTCCGATGTAGCCAAGGTGCGCGAGCACCTCATCGTCATCTCCATGTCGGGAGGCACGTGCGCCCGCAACCCGGAGGCGTTCAAGGAATGGACGGACCATCACAAGGGCATCCGCGCCGTCATCAACTATCTGCTCAACGCGGCCTGCCGCGTCGAGTGTCTGCAGCGGGACAACGAGGCCGAAGATGAACTCCTCCCTGCCCGGAAGGAGTTTGTCGCGTACCTCATGACTCAGCTCGACAAAGCAATGGAATCCGTATTCAAGAAATCCAAAACCAAAGAATAATATGACACCCCAGCAAAAAGCAAAATGGTTATCCAACTTCTGGGCTCAGATTGCGGAAGGAAAAATAGCACAAGAAGCAATAGGCAGCAGATGGAAGACCTATGAAACAGACAAACTTGTCGGCCCTAATATGAGCTCCCATCATTATCACTGGCGCTTCAAGCCAGAGCCGCGCAGGGTTTGGGAGAAAGAAGGGCATTCAGTTTCTACTTACGACCCCAAAGTTGCTGCTGAGTGGAAGGCTGACGGATGGAGCGTAATCGAATGGGTACAAGTAATCTAATAAACCAAAGAATAATATGACACCACAAGAAAAAGCAAAATGGCTCGCCGATTTCTGGGCGCAGATTGCCGCAGGGAAAACTGCGCAAGTACAGAGAAGCATGAACCTCCGCGATGAATGGGAGGATGTTCGAGAGGAGGAGCTTGTTGGACCAAATGCACGCAGCAATTCTGATGCTTGGAGAATCAAGCCGGAGCCGCGCAGAAAGTGGGATTGTGGCCCTCATCAAACCTACGATGCCGAGTTGGCATCTTCTTGGATAAAGAGCGGCTGGCACGTAATCGAATGGGTAGAAGTAATCAACTAAACCAAAGAATAATATGACAACACAAGAAAAAGCACATGGATGGCTCTCCGAGTCATTCCAGATCCTGTCCATCAGCCACAAAATGTGGCTCCCTGCGGCCACTGCGATGCGGTGGTACATCCATGATCCTGAGAAGCACAAGCACGTACCGTGTGAAACGGCCTGCACGGACGGCCGATCCACGTGGATCAACGCCGAGTTCTTCTGCAACCTAACCCCACCGCAGCGGTTGTATCTGCTCGTGCACGAGCTCATGCACCCTCTGCTCAATCACATCTCCCGGCTGTCCGGCTGGCCCCGCATGCTCGCCAACGTAGCCGCTGACTTCGAGGTCAACAACATGCTCGATGAGTATGGCAAGCTGGTCTCGGGTCTGCAAGCTCCCCCCAATGGCGTGTCTGACACGGCTCTTGGCACCAGCTACGGCGGGCTCGCCGCAGAGAACATTCTCGAGGATCTCCTCAAGAAGCGCGACGAGAACAAGAAGAAGCAGAAGGGCAAGGGCCGGAAAAGCAAGGGTCAGAAGGGTGATGGCGACGGCGGCGACGGCGGCGAGGGTGACGGCGATGACGATGACGGCAGCCTGCCCCGCTCCATCGGCGAGTTCATCCCCGACACCATCGACAACCCCGGCGAGGACGGCAACGGCCCGAGCGACGAGGAGCGTCAGGCTGCCGCCCGCATGTGGGCCGAGGTGCGTGACTCCATGGTCGCCGCTGCCCGGCAGGCGGGTCACGGGCATGGCGGCTTCATCGAGAAGCTCGAGAAGCTCAACCGCCCCGTCATCACGCTCGAGTCCATGCTCGAGCGCGTCATGTCCGAGATCATCCCGACCGACGACGGTCAGTTCCTCGACAGACGTTTCCTGTACAACCACGACCTCGTCATCCCCGACGACACGAGGTATGGCACAGGCACCGTCGTGTTCATGAAGGACACGTCCGGATCTGTCTCTTCCCGCGAGGCCGCCGCCGTGCTTGCCATCGTCAGCGACGCCGTTGCCAATCTCCACGCCCGGCGCTTCGTCGTCATCGACGTCGACACTCAGGTCGGCCGGGTAGAGGACCTTGTGCCCGGCGAGGCGTGCCAGTCGGACTTCGTCGGCCGCGGCGGCACGGATCTCCGGGTCGGGTTCAACTGGATCGAGACGCATGCCGAGGATGCCAAGATCCTCATCGTCTTCACAGACGGCGAGACCCCATTCCCTGAATCCCCGCCCCCGTATCCGGTAGTCTGGATTCACTTCGGTAGCGCCCCAAGCTACCCATTCGGGGACGTCGTCGACATCACAACCCTCATCGCCAACACTCAATGAGCCGACTGAAAACCAAGTATGCCATCAAGGATGTCAGGAACGTCATGTTCAGCGACATCTACCGAGACGTCCAGTTCGGGGACAGCCTGACCTACAGGTGGGATGAGTTCCTTGGGCCCAAATGCGGCCGGGTGTTCTCCTATTACACGGAGATCGCCCGGTACTACCCTGCACCCAACGTCGTGATTCAGAGCTGCAAGAACTTCTCTCAGACCACGGCGGGGCACATGAGTGGAGTTCGTGCTGCGGCAATACGAATCGGCGCGGAGGTAGTGTACTACCCGTATGAGCATTGCAGAGGAGAAGTCTTCGATCTCTCACCCGAAGGGCTCAAGCGCATCCTCGACAGCCAGCACGCTGATCTACTCTCCAACGCCGCCAACATTGGGCGGTGCGGGCACCCCAGGTATGCCGTCGAGGACCGGATCCTGGCTCAGATGAGCCGATACCGTCAGTTCGCGAACGCCGTGCGCCGGGTAGCCTTCCACCCTCCACCCGACGAGCCTGAGGTATGGCATGTGCTGGAGCACACGGCCCGCATGTTTCAGGACTCGCCGTCGAAAGTACTGTCGGCCGCCCTGCGTGCCGCCATCCCTGAACTCAGCCACCTCACAGCCAGGAAGCCAAAACCATGCACGTCCGCCGGGGCATGAACGACGCTACCTTCAACGCCGTCCTTGACAACCATGGTGTCCATCCGAAGGCACGGGCCCTGCTCAAAGGGCCCGACACGTGTCTCATCGAGTCCCTCTCCGAGCACGGAGTCATCTGGTTCCCGCTGAACGACGCCCAAGGGACTATACGGTTCATATACCGCACGTTCAAGGAGCGCGACCGCGACGAGATCCACACGGACTGGTCCGACATGACGGACGACACCAACCTGTTCATCGAGTACGACTGGGTGAACTGGGAGTGGTTCCTGGCCCACGAGGGGTATTCCTCCATCGAATGGCTGGAGAATATCCCGTTCGCCGACCGCGTCTTCTGCATGGCCGCCTTCCTTGGATTCGAGGAGATATTCGGAGAATCGTACTACCCAACAAAAACAAAAGTTATTAACGAAACAGAAGAAGAATAAGATTTAGCACACCCCAAGTAACAAACCACAAACACATACAAAAACTATGAATACTACAGAACTCGCCTCCGCCGCATCCGTCCTCATCGTCAAGCCCCTGTCCGTCTACGACCCCGCCGTCGCCGACCGCCGCATCGCCGAGGAATTCGCCGCCGCCCACAATCTTGCCGCCCGGCAGATCAGCGGGCAGAAGCGTCTGCTCCCGCGCAATCTCTTCGACCCCCTTCGTCAGCTCATGAAGGGTCTCGCCGCCACCGTGCACGACATGTCGTCGCCGTGGGAAGACGGCGGTGTCCGCATCATCCGCGCCGAGCTCATCCCCGACTTCATCGAATCCTTCGACACGTTCCATCAGAAGTGGACCCACGAAGTCGAGTCCGTGCTCTCCGACTGGGACAGCGTCCGCGCCCTATCACGTCAGCTTCTCAACGGGGCCTTCGACGAGCGCAAGTTCCCCAGCTCCGACAAGATCCGCATGCACCTCACTGTCACGTACGAGTTCCGCCCGGTCCCGACGAGTGGGGACTTCCGTGTCGACGTCCCGGCCGAAGCTATCTCCTCGATGGAGGTTGCCTTCGCCGAGCGCCTTGCAGCCCAGAAGCAGCGTCTTCGTGACGAGCTGATGGCCGCGCTGACAGCTCTGCGCACCAAGATGCGCAACTGGACACCCGGTCACAGCCGTCTCCACACGTCCATGCTCAGTGACATCGTCGACTTCGCTGGCCGTCTGCCCAAGCTCATGCTTGACCCGGACCCCGTCCTCATCTCTGCTGCCGAGTCCGCCCGCCTTGCGTTTGCCGCCATGGACGCCGACGAGCTTCGCGACAGCGACGACGCCCGAGCTAACGCCGCCAGCACTGTCGATTCCATCCTTGTGACTCTGTGAGCGATTCAATGAATGGTCTCTTACCTGTATGTTGTGATGGAACTTTCTACGAGCCAATAAATTTATTGACTACGTATCTGTGTTTTGTTCAAGAACTTTCTTCTGGAAACCTTGAATGGTACCGAATACTAATTGCAGACTTATGAGCTGGTTGGAAACATACCGTTATTGGATGCGTCAACTACCACACCGTAAAGCGTACTACCGAATACTACTTGAGCACCTATGAGTAATCCTAAGCGCTTAAAAGAAAGAAATCGTTATTGGCTAACTTTGGCTTCGTATCTTTATTGGGTACGGAACCTTACACCAGCAAATAAGAGTGATTACCAACTCCTAATAGAGGACCTATGAACAACCGACTTAGGGACATCTCTTACATTCGCTGCTTAACAAAACACGGCGACTCAAATAACTGGCCGGATTACTGTTTACGATTGTACCGCAATCTTGTAAGTAGCCTATGATAAACAACCAACGCTCCGCTTCTACTATTGGATGGTACTTGTCAATGCTGAAAAAGCTAAACGACCCTAGAGTATACCGAGCCTTAATACGCAATTTATGACCTCATTAGCCGGGTACAATAAGTCTCTTAAAATATTACTGCGCAGCTATGTGGGATTGGTAACTCACATAATTGATTTCAGAACCAATGAAAACCGTAGAGTCTACCGCGTACTAATCCGAAACTTATGACCGCAGCAGACGAGTACAACCACAAGTTCCTTCGCAATCTACTGTTTACTAACGTAAAATTAGTAAAGAAAATTACTAGTTTCAGGTCTTTCAACAACCGTTTAATCTACAGATCGCTAATCCGACACTTATGAGCGCATCACGCCCCGACTGCGGATACTTTCTTGATGTAATCCGATTTCTTAGCAGACCTGGTGACTATGAATCACACAAACTAATGTTTTACTGCACTTTGCTATACTACCTATGATCCTTGGCACAACTCTCTGCGACTGGTGCATCGACCACATTCGTTCTCTTGGGGATATCCCTGTAGTTGATCCCTCCGAGTTTTCTTCATACCTTGTAGCCGAGTCTTCCCGAGTCGTGTACCGTTCACTTGTTTCAATTCTATGAAAGAATACACTCCGAATCACACAAACCAATGTTTTACTGCACTTTGCTATACTACCTATGATCCTTGGCACAACTATCTGCGACTGGTGCATCGACCACATTCGTTCTCTTGGGGATATCCCTGTAGTTGATCCCTCCGAACTTTCTTCGTACCTTGTAGCCGAGTCTTCCAGAATCGTGTACCGTTTGCTTATTTACCACCTATGAGCAAATCCACCAAACTTCAAGCATGCAGGCGCTACCTTCTGGAGCTCCGCGATGAGTCTGTTCACGTGATGTTCCGCGAGCATAGTTACAAAATGCTCATTTACCACTTATGAACTCACAATACCATCTTATGAAAGTTTTGCGTATGTATCTTGGACGCATGAAGCAAAACGACTATTCTAGTGAGTTGAGAAAATCTATGTACAGGAGCCTTGTAAGATGCCTATGAAATTCACATCCCGCGCAACTTTGGCCCGTGTTTCTGATTGCTTGTCCGGACTTAAATCCGAAAAGAATCAATGGTTACATTTTCTGTACTACCACAACCTCATTGATGATTTATGACCAGAAACTACAGGGTAAAAGCCTGCGAGGGGTTCCTTAGAGACATCAAAAATCCTCTTTTGTTGGAAGCGTACCGCCATAACTTGTTTAAGGCACTACTCGAATACTTATGAGCCAGCTTGGCCTTCCTAGTCATTATTACTTTCTGGCAGTACTAAAAGACTCAAAGTCTGCTGAGGTCTATCGTAATCTAAGCTACCAAATGCTCATTTACATTTTATGACATACTCACGACTTCCTGCCGTACTTGACTGGTTGGAGCTCCTAAAAAACCCTAGGGCTAGTAAATTCACCAGTAATCACTGCTACCGCATGCTCACTTACTTTTTATGATAACCAAAAAGCAAATGCTGTGGCTGTATTTCCGCCGCCTTAAAAACCTAGGCTATCCAAAAGGAGATCCTCTGTATCGAGTCTTATTGAGAAATTTATGAATGTACAATGGTTTTTGTATAAGATTCGTGGGTTGACCCACGCGGACTCAGCATCAGACAGACCCCTTTCCTACAGAATTCTTGTTAAATATCTATGAGCAACAGACTACGCTGGCTCAAGCAGACTTTACAAACTATGAAAAAGTATGAAGGCACGAAAATTATGCCCCACTACTACAAATTTTTACTCGCACGCTTATGAAAAAACTCAACCCAGTGTTCGTTAAATGGATCTGGGGGCGTCTTGACTTACTTAAAGTAAGTTTTTGGTTACCTGCTTACAGGGCTCTCATAAAATACTTATGAAAAAACTCAACCCAGTGTTTGTTGAATCGGTCTGGAGGAATATTGTCTACCTTAAAATAGGTTATCAGTTGTACGCTTATAGAGCTCTCATAGAACACTTATGAACCATTATTCCCTGAAAATATGCCTGGATTGCCTGCATCTGCTTAAAACGGACGAGGCGTTAAGTATAATAACGCTCATCTACACTAAAGATGACGCGTACTCCCTTCTGCTTTCTTATTTATGATTACTGCTCGATGTAACCACTTTTTATACTGCATACGATTCCTTAAAACCGGAGATCGGCGCACAAGCACAGGAGTTATGTTTGGTGGAACCCAACAAGAGTGGTACGACAGCCTAATTGACTTATTGTAACAGCGTTAATAGTATGACACAATCTGTAGACCCGTGGCTCGCCAACTACATAAGAAGGTCGAAAATAAGAATGACCGAAACAGCGCTCGAAGAGCTTCGTAAAGGAGTAAACCTTCGTGAGGCTTACAAAACTTTGATAATTTTTCTATGAAAGTTCCAGTATATAATAAACAACACAATTGCTGGCATGAAATAGAAATAGATTTACACAGTGTATCAAAAAAATATGGGGGATGTTTTTATAAGCTGCTTTTTAAGAATCTTAGGTTGTGCTCCGCAAGCTATTTTTTATACATGCTAAAAACAAATAAAGATCCCTTAAACTATTATGGCTTCCACAGACTTGACGTTGCGTTCAATGCTTATCGCACTCTAATAGCTAGTCTATGAAAATTCCAATGTTCAACGAAAAAAGAAAGCTCTGGTACACTGTTGACACAGCTATAACAATCCCAGATGGCGAACTTACCTACGCCGCGAAACAATCGGTTATAGACTATATGCGCATAAACTACCGTTTGTACTTCATAAAATATGATATTTCCATGTTGCGAACAGGGGAGGATCCACTAAACTTTTATCACCATGACCAGACTGAAGACTTAGTTTTCAAGTACGCCTATTACAGACTGCTCTCCGAGCTATGAACATACCCATCTTTGACGAAGTCACCAAACGCTGGGGGCACTTGGCGCATTTTTTGAGTGACTACAACAACTTAGAAACTTTCGAGTTCTACCTGAAAATAAACGACCGAATTGTTCGTCGCATTGATGCGGTGGAGGCTTTCAAGATCCGCCGGAATTCACTGCTGTACCACGCCAGATACTGGCTGATGGCTGTCACTACGGGAGACGACCCGTTGCTCACTTTCTTCGAGGTGTTCCGCTGTCAGGCATACACCACAAATTCTGTCCGAAAACAATCCTACTCCAAACTAATACACGCGCTATGAATTATTCCATTGCCGAAGATGAGATTGCAGTATTTTACCTCAGAGACGAAAACGACGATGGTGAAGAGTACTGGTATACTTTGCTCCTGAAAGCCGACTCTACTCTTGACAAAAACAATGAAATTAAAGTAATGGAGTACTACATAGTAGACTCTGACGGAGATGTCTGCGGGTATCTGGACGAATCCGAAATAGAAAAAGAAATAAAGGAAGCAAACAGGTCAGAAATGGAGTACCACTTGTATGTTCTTGAGACTAATAAAGACCCTCTTGGCCAGTGGGGGCTACCATTAGATCTTACACAAAAATCTTACAGATATTTACTTAGAAACCTATAAATCTTATGATAAAAGCAACCAAGCACCTATACATCGGCCATGCGAAGCAGAATCTCTCCGCGCAGCCGGACGTCTGGACCATCCAGCCCATCAGCAGCATGCCCGTCGCCCGCAGCAAGCGGGCGATTCTTGACCAGCTCGCCCCGACCACTCGCATCCTGCAGGCCCAGCACGACTACTGCATCGTCCGCTTCCTGTCCGACGTGCACGACGCACGCGTCCGCATGCTCAACATGCGTCGGTCCCTGGCGACATACATCCGAGTCCACGGCAACGCCCTCCTGCGCGACGACCTGACAACGACGACGTGCAGTGTTCTGGCAGACGCCTTCCGTGAGTGCCCAATCGGGCAGGGCACGCTTGACTACCATCTGCAGGACGCGTTCGGTCCGTGGAACGAGCCCGGCTACTGGAGCCACCACGTCATCCGGGACCACGCCGCCTACAACTGGCGCGTCTATCCTCCATTCGACCGCAACTTCATCGAGCCCAGCCTCATCACCGTGAGCTTCCACGAAGCCATCCGGTCGCTCGAACCCACCATCACCTACCCCTATTCGTACACCCCTGAATCCCTGACTCCAGAAGTTGCATCCATGCTGCTCGAATCCACAACAACCAACCTTATGATCCCATGAAACTCCTGACTGAAAGCAACACCAAGATCCTCAAGAGCCGCGAGTTCGGCTACATGACATTCGGCCTCCACTTCGCCCCAGCCAAGCTGTCGGGGCACGAGGTGTGCATCGCCCGGTCTCCGGGCTGCACGTACGCCTGTCTCAACACGGCCGGGCACGGCATGCTCACCAGCGTCCAGAAGGCGCGTGTCGAGAAGACCCGTCTCTTCTTCTCCGACCGCGCCGCCTTCATGGAGCAGCTCGTCCGGGAAATCAGCAACGCGATCAGGAAAGCAGGGAAGCAGGGTCTCAGGGCGGCGTTCCGGCTCAACCTGACGTCCGACATCCCGTGGGAGTCCTTCCCTGCAGCCGGGTACCGTAATGTCATGGACGCCTTTCCCAAGGCCCAGTTCTACGACTACACCAAGATCCCTGTCAGGATGAAGCGGTTCCTGCGTGGAGAGCTGCCGCCCAACTACCATCTGACCTTCAGCCGGAGCGAGAGCAATGACCGGATGGTGCTTGACATCGCGGCAAAAGGAGGAAGCATTGCCGCCGTGTTTCATCCGCACCTCCCGTCGCACTGGAAAGGTCTCCGCGTCATCGACGCCGATGGGCACGACCTGCGTTTTCTTGATCCCCGCGGTTGCGTCGCCGGGCTGTCCGTCAAAGGTCGGGCGGGCCGCGACACCAGCGGGTTCGTGATTCGGCTGTAACCCAAACCAAACAACACAATGAAACTGACCATAAAAAGAGAAAAAGACAAAATTGTAATCACTTCCTCATTTCAAGAGGCGGTAACTGTGAAAAGGTTCAGCATTCCCGGCCATCCAAAATCGTACACCCGCCGTGGGTGGGTTGCTTTTCAGTTCCCACAGATACTGTCGGAGGATGTCCTGAAGTTTAATAATCAAGGAGAAAAAGCTCTTTGGGAGCACACAGACCCAAACATTGTAGAGCTCTTTCTGCTCGAACAAGATCCAAAAGGGTATCTCTGGAGGCTTAACTGGAATGGCTTGGAGAACAGGACTTGGATTCCTAGTCTTGACGCAATGCACGTTGAGATGTTGATCGAAGTAATCAGCAGAGTGCTGTTCCCCGCCGACTGTGCCAAGATCATACGCTACACTCCTGAGTTCTATTTTGTCGACTCAAGAAAGAACACTGAGGAGGATCTTGTTTTCTGAACGATATAAGTACATGGAACAAGAAAAGAAACATCTTGTTGGAACGTACTGGGTCCCTAAGTACAGGAAGTGGGATGCCAGAATAGGGATCAACAGAAAAAAGAAATACATAGGGCGCTACGACACGATGGAGGAAGCCCACGAGGCTTACATGAAAGCCAAGGCGGATCTGGACAGGGACTTCTCCCACCTGCGGAAGGACAACAGCTTCCCGGCCAGAGAAGCGAAGACCTTCGGGGAACGAATCCGGTGGATCCGGCTGGCGACATCCTCGCAGGACGGCTCCAAGTTCCCAATCACCCCTGAAGCCCTGAGCGAGAAAGCCGGGATCCATGTCAACACGCTCATGATCGTCGAGCTCGGCCGCCGGGGATCCCATGTCGAAACGGTCCTCCGCCTGGCTGACGCTCTGAACATCCCTCCCGCTCTCCTGTTTTGCGGGCAGGAGGCATTCGTGAAAGCCGTCGAGAAGAAAGGCTGGACGAGCCAGAGACAATTAGAAAGAACATTCATTGACTGCAAAGGCAAACAAACCAAAGAAAACCAAACACCATGAACATAAGAATCCCTGATCCCCCAACCCCTGAATGGATTGAAGCTGCCGTCAGGTACGCGGACGCCAAGACCTCCGACGACATCCGCAACGCCTCGTACCCATTCATCAAGGCCCACCAGAATCCCGGCCGCGCAGCTTCCCGGATCCTGGCTGCAGCGCTGCGGGACAGCATCGCAGGGGCTTCGGTCCTTGCAGAAGCGCAGCTCGAACGCGAGCGGGAGGAAAAGACAACCCATCCCCTCATCCAACTGCTGTGCTACCTTGTGTCCTTGCTCGGGCTCTTCGGCGTCGTGTGGGCGGTCGCATGGCTCTTTGGGAAAGGAGGTGCCGAGTGAGCGTCCACGAAGCTATTCCAGTAGGCATCGCCCTCGTCGGCTGTGCCGCGGTTACAGTCATGACTGCCCGAGACGCTGCTATCGCTTGCCGACAAAGGGATGAAGCGATCCAAGATCTCAGGGAGATGACCAAGCTGATTCGGAAACTTCTGGACAATCTGGAAAACTGTAACTGTCTCACATCCGGGCAAGAGGCTGCGGGTGCCGAAGAGGAAGGAGGCGAAGCATGAGCACTGAACTCATGACCTGTGACAAGTGCGACGCCAAGTTCCCCGCGCACCCGGACGCCGTCACCGAGTGCACGGTCGACGCCAACTGCGACTGCGGCGAGTGCGTGTCTCTGGAGCACGTGCCGGAGGAGAAGTTCGACGAAATCGCCCGCGACCTGAAGCTGGGCCCCGAGGAGGTAGCCACCCTCCGGCGCGATGGGTCTGTCGACTACTGCATCCTGCTCTGCGCCCCGTGCCGCCGCGAGCTGTTCCCAGATGTCACATGGGAAGACGAAAAGGAAGGAGGCAAGCCATGACTGAAACCGTATACAGTAAGCTAACCGTAGGATCTGCGGAGAACGGTTGGATTGTAAAAGAACCAAAACAGCCCACTAAAATATTTATCAGGTGGGACCAACTAGTAACATACATACATTCCAGACTTGCAACAGGTCCAAGCCCACGAAGATGAAACCACCAAAAAATTGGAAAAATACAGAAGTCCGGAAAGGAGGCAGGCTGTGACCGAATCCGCCCTCAAGTCCCTCGCCAAGCGTATCCCGTTCCAGACCGTCGCTGTCACCCTGACGGCAGACGGCTCGTGGCGGGAAAGCACATGCGCCGACCTCGACATCACCCGCAATGAAATTGGCGACGACGCCCCGCAGGTGATGTACACCGCCCGCATCCAAACGTCCGTCGGGACCGTCACGACATCCCGGCCCGAGCTCTGGACCCTCTTACGTGACTACCCGGAGCTTGCACAGAAAGCCCAATCCACCTATTATGAATGAACCAGACCCTGAATCCCTGAACCGCAATCGCCGTGCCGCCATCATCGTCGGCAACATCATCATCGTAATCACAACAGCATCAATACTATGGACACTACTCAGAAACTGACATACATCGTCGTCGCCCGAGACAAGGGGCTCATCCATCTGACATGGGCCGAGCAGGAGCTTGTACAAGCCACGCTCCACGGCAGACGCGCCCACCCGGACGTCCGCCCCGGCCTCACCATCGACGAAATCTACCAGTCCCGCATCAATGACCTCCAGAATCTTGACATCTGAGAAGCCCCACTGGAAGCTCACCGAGTCCAAGGTCTGCGAGGTCTGCGGTGAGAAGTACCACCCGGCTGACAGCACCCGGCTGTCCCGGTGGCGGGCGCAGCGGTTCTGCGGGTCTGTCTGTTCCGGGAAATCCGCCGGGGCTGACGCCAGCAGGAAGTACCCCAAGACCTTCATCCGTCATGTCTGACCCTGCACGACAGCAGAAGTTCATCGAGGACGCAGAGGGCAGGTACCACGGCATCTGGTCACGCGCACTCCACGTCGGTGGCAGGGCGCGGGCGCAGCAGGTGTCCGAGATCGCCCTCCGGTGCATCATGGCCGAGCTCCTTGCAGCGTCAGCCCAAATCGACGGGCAGTCCTTCAGCCATCTGGAAAAAGCCCTCAGGAAAGCCCTTGACGGAGTCGAGCTCTACGCGAACTCTGCAGGGCCACAGTGACAGCAGCAAATTTGCACGCGGCAATAGTGTGCATTAGCCAGGCCCACCGAAGGTGGCTTCAACAGCATAGGGGTTTTGTTCTTTTCCCCCTTCATATTCAGGATGACCGTTTCCTCGCATTTCTCCGCATTCTGTGCTGAACCTTCGGCCGGGTGAAATGTGAAACCCCCTCGGGGTTAGGCTTTACGCCTGCCCCCGAGGGGTCATTTTTTGGAACCTTGTGAAGTCTCAACTGAGACTTTTCATCTGTGGGTTCACTTGCCTTTCTTGGCCTTGCCGCCTTTCGGCTGGAAAGGCATAGGCATCGCAGCTTTCTTCTTCATGGCGATGAATTTGTTAGGGTTGATCTGGGCCGCGGACGCCCGCGACGCGCCTGCCCTACTCCGGCTCCACCCTGACGTCAACCTTGCGGCGTGCCTTTTTCGCAATGTCCCTGCGGCCGCTGGCCAGCACTGTAGCCTCGAGCCCTGCATCCCTGATGACGGCGCACCATTTCTTCATGCTGCACGTGAACAGGGCAGCCGGGACGCGGAACGCAGTGGTCAGGGCTTCAAGGGTTCTTGGAGTCAGGGATACAAGGTCGTTTTCAATGCGGGTGATCGTCTCAGCGGACACTCCGGCGATCTCCGCAAGCTCCTGCTGGGTCCACTGCCGGGCCTTGGCTGTCGGGTGGAATGAGAGACGAAGAAACGCCACGCGGGAACCCGGCGTGGCGCATCCTTCCGGACGAATCCGGACACCCTTGGAGACGTGCTTAACCTTTCCAGTCGGCATTGTACCCGCGGGTATCGATGTGGACGAAGGTCCTGTAAAGGCCAATCCCACCCTTCCACACGAATTTCCCGCCGTTCTCGGGGAGCTGGAAAGATCGGCCGCGCAGGCTGCGGGCAATCTGGTGGAATTTCTTCGGGTCGAACACTGACAGATCCACGGCGTTGTTGCGCATGTGGAAGGACGCCGATTCCCCGCCGACAGCCCGGTTGTACGCCGGGCTGCGGTACGCCGACGTCACGTTGGCTGTCGTCCCGTACTGGTGGCGGATCTCGTCGATTACAACGAGAGTTGGAATGATGTTCGTCCACAGACCTTCTGGTGGCAGGGAGTTCTTCACTCGGCCCCGCTCTCTGTCCGCGTACGCCGCGAACTCGGAACCCTTGAAATGACGAAGCCCGAGGCGGTCGATGAAGGCGGCGTACTCCTTCTGTCGCGGGGTGAAGCTGGGAGGTGGGCTCGTGGGCATGATTTATTTCTGCGGTGGTTCGACGGCTGGAAAGAGGTCCGCCGAGGGTTGTGGGATCGGTTCAGCATATGCCGGGAGGGGGACTTGACGGAACTGCCTTTGTACCCGTACGACCGTCTTCCCGTCGGGCAGGGTGTACTCGAAGGAGAGGATGGAGCCGTCGGTAGAAACGCAGGAGGGCAGCCCGGCGGCCAGCAGGATCAGAGTCTTGAGGTTCATGATGCGGGAACCGTCGGGTTACTTCTTGAACTTGTCAACGAAATCCCTGAGACGGTCGGACGTCTTGTGAATGAGGTACCACCCGTTCAAGCCAAAAATGAACCCCGCGATGGCCCATGTCTGCCACAGCCCGAACATGGCGGCGTCGGCCGGGATCCACTTCAGATAAGCTAGGAAGTAGTACACGGGGCCAGGGGCAAAGGCTCCCACGAAGCCAGAGCCGAGGAACGTCGAGACGGCATGGAAGTAGTCCCGGCGCTTCTGCAGAGACTCCATGACGGCAAGGATCGAGGCGACGACAGCCCCTAGGACTGCATAGATGTCGTCGACGCCGGGGCCTTTGACAGCGATCACGGCAAATGTCGGAAGGCTCATCGCGGCAAGGATGAATGGGAGGATGGATAGAGATGTTGCGATTGGCATTGTTTGTTGCTTTTGAATTTCATTGCAAATCAGGCTGTTACGCCGAAAAGTCAATGTCTGAAACCACGAACTTCCCGTCCACGATCTCGACCTTGCGTTGCTGCTCTGCGAGCTTGTCTTGAAATGGCCGGACATCGACGGGATTGTACCCGCTAGGCACTCCGGAGTCGGATAGCTGAATGGAAGTGGTAACCAGTGCCTGATTAACTGCTGCACCGCTGATAGCGTGCGCATCGAAGAGTTTGAAAATGTCAGCCATCGGCTGGCTGTTGAGCCAGTCGGTCAGCTTGGCATTGTCCAAATCAAGTAAAGCGCTGGACATTCGATTCATCTGGGTGGCAGCGGTGACCAAGAAACTGAACGCCGCCTGCGTGTATCCAAGGAGATCCACCGATGTTATCTGGGAAGGCAATACTAATGGCATAAATTATGGCACGGTTGACTTGTATGGGTGGCCCGCAGGGAGCAGCGATTGCAGGCTCCACTTATGAGCAAGGTATCCTTCAATCTTCTGACGATCCGGCGATCCGGGGAAAACCAGCAGTTCTTTGGTCTGCCCTTCGCTGAACCCCGTCCCGCTTTCCAGCTGTCCAATGCGAAGCGGCGGTGGAGCGATCTGGATCTTGCCTCCTTGAATTGTCGGAGTAAACGACGTGGCGCTTCCACCGTTGAAATACAGAGATGCCTGAGGGGATGCCGCGTTGATTTGGAAAATGATAATTGCGTCGGATGTGATGCCAGCACCTCCGGGTGCGGTCACATCAAGCGATGATTGATTGATTAGCATCCGGATCGCCGTGCCGCCACTTGCAGCAAACAGCGCCCATCCGCCAGGACTGATCGGGCTAGTCATCGTCCCATTGGTATTGAGAGGCGAGCCGGATACGACCCAGCCCCGCGAACCAGTGCCCGAAGTCGGGATTTTTGCGCGGCCAACTACCGCAACTGTTATTGATGTAGCCAGCCCAGCGATGGGCATTCCGCCAGCGAGATCATACTGAACGATTTCGTTTAGGTTGGGCGACTGCCCGTGGAAATACGAATCATTGCAGACGTAGAGCTTGCCTTCTTTGATGGCGATTCCTTCGATGGCACGGCACTCTTCAAAGGGCCCGAGCACGCCCAGAATCCGCGGGTTGTCGTGGTCGATAACCACGACCCCGCCGCCACCGGGGGCGTTGGCTCCGAAAGACGCATAAAGGAACCGCGTTGCCGGATCAAAATACAACTGATCCGGAGATGTCGGGAAATATGTGTACGTCCGGATTTGCGCGCCTGTTGATTTGTTTAGCACCCGAAAAACACCATTGGTGTCATTGAGCGTGATGAGTCGATCCTCCAAAGGATCATACGCCAGACCGTTTGGTCTGGTCGCCGTGAGTTCCCCGATGAGCGCTCCCGCCTTTGTTATATGGCGGATCTTACCCTGCTCTGGCGCACCGTACCAGAGCGTGTTGTCTGATGTGTCGATGCACACCCCTTGCACGGTCGTTTGATCGGCCCATAAGGCTTTGAGGTCGATCTGCAAGAGAATGGTCGAGAAATCGGCAGAGAGCTTTATGATAGATGGGTAAGCCGTCCCGCCTACGCCCTCCAAAACTCTTCCATCATTGCCAATCCACCAACAGTTCTCTGCAGTGTCCCAAACCAATCCGGTGTTCGTCCAGCCCTTCCCGGCTGCGGCTCCGACCGCACCGTCAGGCAGCGTGGTTCGGCTGCTGTAAATTGGTGCGGACTGCGCGAGCCATTGCGTTGATCCATTAAACGTCAGCCCAACGCCTGAAGTCCAACCAGGGCGAGCCGAGGACGTCAGCTGACGAAACATGCGACCATTCCCCGACTGGTCTAGTGCCCGCCCAACAAAGCCACCGGAATCCACTGGACTACCGCCGCTCGCGGCATCGTATAAAGAGGACTGGACGCTGCTGTCCAACCAGAGCGCTGGGTTGTCCGACATCGGATCGTACCCGGACGTTGTCCGATTCCGTTGAGCTATGACGGCGCGAAGGTTCATATTAGATATAGTCCCATTCGTCGGTGGCGATCTTTTTCAGACAGCAGACTTTGCCAGTGGCGAGGTTTGCGATGTCGCTGTTGTTGACCGTTACGCCAGCATTTGAGAAGGAAATCGCACCAGTTCCAGCACGCCGGATGAAGTATTCGGATCCGATAGGAATGGCAGCGGTGGCATTTGTTGGGATCGTGATGGTAATGGCAGAACTTGACGTAAACCGATGGTATTTCGCCGCATCCGCGATCGCCAGCGTGCGGGCTGTGGTTGCGTCTGTTACAATGCTTCCGCTGCCCTCAAACCCTAGGTTTGCCCGTGCGCCTGCTGCCGTGCTGGCTCCAGTGCCGCCCTCCGTAAGTGGCACGATGTCATCAACGCGCACCTTCGTGCGCTTCCATTCTGTGGTTAGCGTGGAGAGAGTGTATTGAAAGTTAGTAATGTTTCCGACTAGGGCGCTAGAAACCGGAGCCATTACAATTGGGTTGCCAGCGCTGGAAAACGTAGTGCCTCCGACAACAGTCACCGATGTCACAACCCCTCCGGAGATGACGACATCCACTACAGGGTAAGCAGTCGCCGTCCCGCCGCTGACTCTTGCAAGCTGAATGTTCCGGTAGGTTCCGTTGGTTCCGGCTGTGCCTGCATTGTTGATCGTTGCGCCAGTCGTGGAGATTGATGCGCAGAGATACAGGTAGTCAACGTCTCTCCTGATTGCTCCGATAAAACCCGCTGCCGTCGTGGTCGGACTGCTTGCATTATCAATCCGCAGTTCGTTCCCGCTGACTATGAAAACACTGGTAGAGGTTCCAGCGACTCGTGTGCTGACAGTGCTGGTGTTTCCGATGACGGTAGTATCCGATCCGTCGCCAGTGGATGCTCTACCAATTACGATCTGATTTGTCTGCCCGCTGGCTCCTGGCTGGGCTGTTTGCCCTATAATAACGGAGTTTGTGCATCCTGTTGCAGTGTTGACCGCAGATGTCCCGATGATGACATTGGATCCGCCGGATGTCAGGGCGGTACCAGCCAACGCTCCAATAAAGACATTGGCTCCGCTTGATGATGCGCCTGATCCGCAGGTAGATCCAATGTATGTATTTTGGTTTCCGGTTGAATTTCTGCCAGCTTGAAACCCAATAAAAGTGCAGGAATTCCCGACGCTGGCACTCGTGCCTGTTAGACCACCGATAGCGACGTTTCCTTCGTGGCTCGAAAGAGCAGAAACCGATGCTTGGAATCCAGTCACGCCTCCAATACTGCCAGATGCAGCCGTCAGGACTGTTCCGGTCCCAGTAAATCCAGTGCCTCCAGATACTAAAGTGATGGCAGTGACTGCTCCGCTTGTTACTGTAATGTTTGCTGTCGGGTACGTTGTGGCGGTTGCTCCACTGACGTATGTCAGTTGAACGCCATTATATGTGGTTGGTCCAATTACGCCACCGGATCCAGCGGATGAGATTGCAAGGCCCGTGGCGCGAGCAGTGGCGTTCTGCATTGCCTGACTGCCAATGGCAATGCAATTAACGGAGAACGAGGCTGCGCTAAGAGCGTTCTGCCCAATCGCAAGATTAGTTGCAATGTTTCCGCCTCCTCGACCAACTCGGATGTCGTTGATGAACGAATCCGCGCCAGCATAAAGCGCCCCGCCGATGCCCACGCCGCCAGTGACGACCAGTGCTCCGGAGGTTGTTCCATTGCTGGCGGTTGAGCCTGTGAGCGTGCCAGTGACTGCGGAGATAGATGTCAACCCGGAAATCGTGCCTCCCGTAATGCTGACGTTGTCTGCGGCTTGTGTGGCGATTGATCCAAGACCGAGATCACCCCTGGCCTCGGATGTGGTTCGAGTTCTCCAGAATCCGTCCGACGTTCCGGTGTTCTTTACGAGAAATCCAATGGTTGTTGCAGTGTTGTCCGCAACATCGTGAAGCTCTCCAATCTCGTAGCCGTTCTGAATCTTGACCTCGATTGTCTGTATTACAGCACTCGGGGTTCCTGGATTCACAACCTTCGTTGCGATTCCAAGATAGACGCTGTGCGCAGGCTTGGCAGGAGGTGACCCAAACACAAAAGCTCCGGCGGTGCTCGACAGCCACAGCGAAGACCCCTCCAGCACATTCGGAAGAGCAATTGAAAGCCCTCCCAGAATCCCGTTGGTGATGATGATTGCCTGATCATTCAGCACGCAGGCCCTGTCAATGAAACCATAGGTCTTCGATGAAGTTGCCTCCGTGTCTGCGTCGGCCAGCCCGAAGATTGGGTTACTGCCAGTCGCTCCAGTAATGTAGACAACGGCCCCCTTGGAAGCCGAGGCGACTCCGCACTTTGCCGACGTCCCGAGCTTGTCGGGGACTCCTTCCGTAATTCCCGTGAGAGCAAAATTTCCGGTCCCGTCTGGCAGTGTGTACGTCCGACTTGCAGTAAGCCCTCCGACGGCAAAAGCCGCCGTGTAGGTGTCCGTGTTGTCCACGAATGTGAGTGACCCAGAAGGTTCAAACACAGCGGCCCCTGTAAAACTGACAGATCCGGCAAATGACGCGGTCCCTGTGAACGACGGACTGTTGGTAGGGGCTCTACTGGCGAGAGTAGACACTTGAGACGCAGTCATCACGCCTGCGGCAGTCGTCGTGGCTGCCGGGATGACTGCGTCAGTTCCCGTGTCGCTGGTGATCGTTACCGTGTCGACGTTCGCGGGGGTTCCAATCGCCAGATTCGTGGCTCCGACCCCATTGGCCTGCACCCACTCCTGAGTAGCCAGAGTGCCAGAATCGTCAGGGAACAAAAGAGTCCGCGGAGCAATGTTACCCTCGAACCCGAAAGTCGTGGGGAAGCCGTCGTTGACCACTGTGAAAGGTGTCGCCCCAGTAAACACGACAGTCCCTGTGACCGTGCCTCCAGTAAGCCGAAGATACCGTGCATCCGCCTGACCCTGAGTCATGTACACTGTGCCTGGCGGCGTGGGCTCCGGCGGCTCTGTCGGCATGCCGTCATCCGCGAACGTGAGATACCCTGCAGCCCTGAGAATGAGCCCTGAACCCGTGTCGGCGTGAACCGCAATCCAGTATTCCTTGGCCTCGGTGATATTTGCTGCGTCCGCCACGGACATCTCGAAAACACCGTGCGGGCCTCGGGTCTTGCCGAGGTTTGCAGTGACGGGAGCCGTGGTGTCGAACCAGATGATCGACTCCGGAGTGTCAAGCGGCTGCCTGTCTGCGTTGATCTCCCGGATGATCAGGCTGAACTGACTGACGTCCGCAAGCGACGCCTGCGTGTCGTCGTCGGCCGCGCAGGTGATTTCGACCCGCAGAGGGGCCCGGAGCCACTGCTTCGGCAGGTGCGGAAGAAGTGCTCCGGGATAATCTTTCCCCCTTGAAACCAGGCGCAGTACGTTGGGCGTCATCGGTGGCGGATCTTAGGCTCAGGGGTACAGGGATGCAAGGCTCATTTCCTTTCTGTAAGCGGAGTCCTGCGCTGCTTGCGCTCGAGAACTTTGATCTGCCGGGCGCGGTCGTCACCTTCCTTCCGGCCTTTTTCGCGGGCGGAGTCGAGCGCGTAGTCACTCATCTGCCAGACAGGCATGATGTTGCTGCGGATCGACCTGACCGTTTCCTGCCCGAGGCGCTTTCCTTCGCTCAGGAAGATCCTGTCGGCACGCGATCCCATGAGCACCCGTGCGGCCTCGAGGTCCTGACGCAGCTTGAGGAAGACCTCGCGCCGTTTGTCCATCGCGTCCTCGAAGATGTCGGGCAGGTCATCAATCTTATCGCTGCCACCGTACTTGAGTGTGTTGCGCAGCTTCTTCGTGGTCTCGGGTTCCATGGCGTCAGCTCGGCGGATGCTCCCCGCGAACGCCTCACTGGTGTCGAGGAAGTTGATCTTGAGACCGAATACAAATGAGGCAGCTTCTGCGCCTAGCCTGAGAGGATCAGCCTTGCGCAGCGTCCACAATTTTGTCAGGTCCTTGACAGTAGTTGGAACCAGAGTTCCGGCAGCCCCTTCGACAGCCTTCAAGAATCGGGTAGGCCCGCTGGCGTTCTGAATGTCGTAGTCCTCGGACGTCAGCACCTTGTACGCGGCGGCCAGCGGAATCTGCGGGTTGAGGACAATCCCCGCGAGGCGTCCGACCGATTCCCCGAAGGCATCCGAGGCGTTGTACTTGGAGTCCCATGTGCGCGGATGGAAGAACGGACGGAAAAGGTCCAGCGTGGACGAGTATGGGTCGAGCCACGACATGTCAGACCAGATGGGCTTGCCTTCGAGCGTTCCGAGGACAGTGATGCTCTTGAAGGTATACAGCGGAGGAAGCAGTTCGCGGACAGCGTTCTCGATTTCGCGGGACGCAGGGTTGAACGGCTCGACCTTGAGCTTCTTGTTCAGCTCGTCGTCGTCATCCCCGAAGAGATACGCAGCGCCGAGGGCCAGACCTTTGAGCAGGGCCGTCACGAAGTACTTCCACAAGAACATAGTTCCAAGGAATCCGACCATGCGGGTCTTGGCTTTGCCACGGGTCTCAGGTCGTTTCGAGTCGAAGTGCGCATTCCTGACCCCGCGGTAGATGATCTGTGGAATGGCGGCAGGCCATGCAGCAAAAGTCCCGATAAAGAGCGAAGCATCCTTCCGCTTGAGCGCGTTGATGATTTCCGGGAGCTGGTCGTAGTACGGCATGGATGCACGTGTTCCCTGCGCGGCTGCGCGGACCAGCAGCAGTTTCGCCCGCCCCATCTTGTCGCCCGCAAGCTGCTGCTTCTCGAGAGCCGTCAGGAACTTCGCGTCCATGTCTCCAGTCTCGTAGGCGTCGATGATCTTGTCGGCCTGCGCCGCCGTGAGGACAACTTCGCCGTCCACGAACTTGCCTCCGAAGGCCGTGACATAGCTCCGGTACTCCCGCTCAAAGATGGCAACCTTGAAGAAGTCGTCAGTCTTCCTGTACATTGTCTCGGCGAATTTCGCCGATTTCTTGACCGCGTCGATTGTCCAGCCTGTGCCCCCGACAGCGAGTCCAGCGACCTTTCGCCCCTGAGCAACCATGCTCTTCCTGTATGCCTCCTCAAGGCCGACACCAGAAATGTCGGCAACCTGCTTGAGGATGGCGTCGCGGTCAGAGCCTGTCGTGATCCCGGCCTTTGCATAGAAGGATGCGAACTCGTAGTCGACCTGATCTTTGGCCATCTTCTCAGTCATTCCAGAAGCGACGAGAGCCCGTACCCTCGCCTCGTGGCGATTCCTGAGATCACCACCCGGAAGCGGGTTGACTTTGTCGAGGAACGAAGTGGAGAGAGGAAGGTGCCCGGATCCGGGGATGAACGCGATGTTGGTGAAGAAGTTGCGGGACTGCCCGCGCAGGTTGTACGCCGTGGCTCCGGCAAGAGACATTCCGACGGCCTTGGCGTACCACTGCATCATCTGCCCACGGACATCTGGAGTCAGCTGCTGAATTGCCTCGACGACATTGCGCGGGCCGTAGTACTGCTGCAGGGGTCCGAGCGCCCTGTGGCTGATGGCGTTGAGCTTGGGCTCGAACTGCGTCAGTCCCTTTGCCGCCGCCTCCTCGCGGTCGGTTGTGATGAACATGATGTCCTCGATGTACGCCAGCTCTTCCTTCTCTTCGGTGTTGAGCGTCGCTTTGAGCTTGAGATCATTGACACGCTGAACACGGTCGTCCTCGAGCTTGGTGAGTTGCTCCCGGACGGAAGTCAGAAACACGTGGTTGGCGTGGTAGAGTCCCATCTCCATGGCCGTCCGCGCAGCCACGGCCGTGTTGTCCGTGTACTGCCCGAGGTAATCACGCAGCTCCTTTGGAATCGACGCACGCTCCATGAGGATCGACGCGTTGGGCAGACCAATCGCGGTGGTGCCGCCGCCGCGCTGCTGCCGGGCCATGAAGTCGTCGAGCTCTTTGATGATAGGAGCATCGCCCGTCGTGGCGAAGTAGGCGTTGGCAAAGGCGAGAGCCTGCTGCTGGGTGGCTCCCTTGTTGGAAGTCATGTACCCCGCAGCCATGTTCGTGATCCTCTGGCTCTTGATGTACTGGAGCGCAGCGGTTCTGCGCTTCATGGCTTCAGGGTCGGACGAAGTCACCCAGTCAACCCACGACGCATCGTCGTGCACCTGGTAGTAACGGCTCAGGTGAATCCCGGCTCGGGCGTCGAACATGGCGACGAGCTGCGGGTCGTGCCCGGAGATGTTCCTGATCTGGACAGCAAGGTCGTCGAGTCGGCCGCGCATGCGGTCGGCGGCGGCGACGAGTTCGTTCTTGCCTGCGGCGAGCAGACGGTTCCGCGCATCGTTCTGCGCTGTGATGGCCTGATTGCGCCCGACGGCTGCGGCGGCAATGAGGTCTGCCGACAGGGTCGTCTTGATGGTGACCATTGCGGCAGTGAAGTCGTTCGAGGCGTCAAGCGTCTGCTTCTGCCGGGCAGCCGACGACAGATTGGCGACAGCCCTGATCTGCGCGTTGTACGCCATCACGGCCTTCCGGCGGGCCTTTCGGTAGGCGGCGCGGGCGTTCTTCTCCATGGTTGGATCGTACACGTCATCCTGATAACCGAGCACGGTGTTGACGTCGGCGATGATGTTGGCGGGCTCTCCCTCGCGCAGCCTCATGATCTGATTGCTCAGGAACTCCGCGGACTGGATGGCCTCGTCGGTCTCGGCGAGCATCTTCCGGTAGATGGGGGCCAGATCGCCCCACTTGCCCTTGTCACCGACCCAGTAGCCGATCGAGTAAAACCCGGCCAGAGCGTTCGTGCGGAACGTACGTGCTCCTGTAAGGTTGCGGATCTTGAGCTCGCGGATCGTCTCTGACGTCCGGCTCTTGGGTCCGACAGTCTTGAAGATCGGCGCGTAGACGCGGCCGCGGGGGCGGGTGAATGCCTTTCCGCTGCCTTGGGCAAAGTACTCCGAATCTTCCTGCGTGTCGTCTCTCCGTGCTCCGTACAGGACAGGGTCCTTGTACTGCGCTGGGCCGGGCCGGGACTGACCGAGCGTGTCGGCAAACGCCGCTGCGGGCTTCGTCACCCGGTCAAGCATTGCGAGATATGGATCTCCGATGTTGCGTCGGATGCGGTCGACCACCCCACGCACGCCCGTCTGATCTGGGCGGGTCAGCTCAGGGTAGATCGCCGTCCGGGCGCGGTTGACAAAGTCCATGACAGCCTTCCCGAGCCGTTCGACGAAGGTGGAAGTGGCAGGATCGCTGTACAGCCTGAGCATGGTTTCGTCGGCCATGTTCTCGGCGATCCATTCATCCAGCGAGCTGAAGCGGTATTCCTCTTCTTCCCACCGGATCTTTCGGGCGACGGGTTTACCATTCCTGCGCCCTCCAACGGCGGCAAACCGAGCCTCGAACTTCGCAAGCTCTGCCGGAGTCATGATCCTCTGAGCATCGTCGAGGATTTTCTGGTAGGCTTTCTCAGTGATGACTGTACGACCAATCAGCGCCTTGGCCCATGGGTTGTCCGACACGAATTTCTTCGTGGCTTCGGTGTAGGACTTCCGGAAGTCAGCCAGAACAAACTCCGGGATGTACGGAGTAAGCGCGTGCCAGAACTCGTGTGCAGCCACGTGGGCAGCATCAAAGTCATTTCCAGTGAGCTTGCTGGTGACAATCTGCAGCACACGCTCAGAGAACTCGAAGCTGCCTTGAATTGGTTTGTCCTTCACTGTGAAGGACAGCGCGACATCGTTGATGAAGTCCTCCGTGAAGAGGTCAATGACGCGGCCGATGCCCTCGCGGGAATCAGGAGGCATTTCCTTGGCCAGCGTGAGGTTCAGGCGCATGGCCTCGACACCACGTTTGCGGGGCTGATACTTCCTGGCGACATTGTACGAGGTGCGTTTCCGTGCAGCCTGCAGGATTGGGATCGCCGCGTTGGTGACGCGCTCGGGGTCCTCGTTGAATGCGCCGATGACAGCATCGACAGGCAGACTCGGGTCAAAGATGACGCGGGACTCTGCGGAAAGACCTTTCCCGAATGGCGTGTTACGGACGGCCGCGAACGCCTGCTGAATCTGGAAAGCTGCAGATTCCTGAAGGACACTCAGGTTGATCCAGACGGAGTCGTATGTCGGCTCATATGGACCATGCTTCTCGACGAACTCCGCAAGAATATCCAGCCTCTCGCCCCATGATTGGGCCTTCAGGAGGTTGTCTTCGAGCTCGGTGTAGAGCCTGCTTCCCTCGGCTCCCATCTGAGCAAGCTCGCCGCTGACCTGAGCCATGCCGAATTTCTGCGACGTGACGCTGCGGGCGCGGGTGTACCGAACCTCCGGGGCACCAACGACCATGTCTCCCTGTGACACTGTACGGTCGAACCCGAGAGCATCGCGGACGACGTACCCGGAGGGTGTACGCGTGGCTCCGGTGAACTCCATCCATTCCTGCTCGTCCATTTCGACGCGGGGGCGGACGAGGACAATCTCGCCGTCCTTGGTGATTCCGGCCACTTCGGAATCCGGAATCCCTGCGACCGCTGACGGAAGCTCCGCCAGCGTGTTCCACAGATCGGACAGACCGGGAACCGTGGGTTCATTGGCCCCGGTGATGAAACGGTACTCGATGCCCTGTTCAGGGTCGGTGTACACGTTCGCAGAGTCAGTTGGCTGCAGGGACTCACGGAGCTTGGCTCCCGTGCGTGCCGGGAGGATCGTGAACATGCTGCGCAGCTTCTCGCGGACATCGGCGAGGACTCCGGCGGCTTCCGTGTCTTCGACGGTCAGACGGACGATGTCGGCGTCGGTGATGCCCGGCGACGCTGTGACAGCGCGGCCGATTTCACGGGCGATGGCAAGGGCCCTCTTGGGGCTCGACAGGGAGCCAGCGGTAAAGGGCCCCACGGACGAAGCTACACGGCTGCGGATGCGCGTACCTGCGACGCTGGAGAGAGCCTTGAGGGTCTCGCCGGACGCCCGGTTCGGCAGCGTGTGGCCGGAAAGATAGACAGATGACGTACGGTCTCCATCCTGCGCCACACGGGACAGCCGGGCGACGGTGTCGAGGTAAGTCGTCTCGTCTGTCGTCCCGGAGGCAATCATCCGGCGCAGATCCTCATTGAGAATGCGGACGACGGCTTCACGGACTCCCGGCTCTGCGTCGAGGGTGTCATCGACGTCGAGGGCTCCGGCGAAGAAGCCATCGACCTCCGCGAGCGCCTCGGGAGTGAGCTGGGCACGGATGTTCTCGGGCAGCCGGGATGAGGCTGCACGGGTGAACCGAGGAGCCGAGCGGTACTCCATGAGCCTGCGCTTGGGCATGGCCGTGACGGCAACTTTGTCGCCCACGTTACCGTCCAGGACGAGGACAAAGTCCCCGGCGTCTCTGATGAAGAAACCGACATGCCCTGCGGTATTCGGCATGAGACGGTTGGTCTTCTCGTTGCGCTTGTTGAACACGACCACGTCGCCCGTCTGCGGGTTGCTGGTGCGGCTGCCGAATCCCCGGAACTGTTCAGCCATGACGTACCTGACGGGCACTCCGGCTTTGTTGAATCCGTGGCTGACGAACATAGCACACCAAGGCACTTCGTCCTGACTTGCGCGGATGCCTCCGACTTGGAACACCTTGGAGAGAGCCTTGTTCGGACCAGTGCGTGCAGTGCCTTCGACCTGGCCCACAAGGGGAGCGAGGGCCTGCATGGCCGGGGTCAGCTCGACTGACTTCAGAATGTCCGCCTCGAATTCCGGATTCGTGAACTGCACGTAGTTGGACGTCGCAGGGTCGAAGTTGGCAAGGCCCTCGGCAATGCGTTCGTCGATGGACTTCTCCGGAGCCGGGGCTGGCGCAGGAGCCATCTCTACAGGGCGTTCCGCGGGGGCCTCAACAGGAGCCTCACTCACTGGAGCGGCCGACATGATATACGAAGCAGATACCGCGTCATCCACAGGGAGCTGCTGGATCTCTGCTGCCGACGGAGCGTAGGCAGAGTCGATCCCTGTGGAAGTGTACGTGATGAGCGAGGCAACAGCGACCGCCTTCAGACCATTCCAGATTGTGTCAAGGAACCGGGCTACCCGAGACCCGAAAGCCCTTGTCGCGGCAGCGGACCATGCGGCGAAGTCCTTGAACTGGATAGCGAGTGCGGTCGACTGCTCGATCAGGGACGGAGATGCCGCTGCGATTTCATCGACCGTGGCAGCATCAGGGAGAGCGTCGATTGCCTCCACTTCATTCTGAGGAAGAGGTTCGGTTACCACTTCATTCTGAGGAAGAGGTTCTGCCGCTGGCTTAGGAGCAGAGCGAGCCTGCCGCTTCATCTGCCTCTTGAGATCAGCCACCTCTTCCGGATCCAGCATCTGCTGCGACCTCCACACGACATCCTTGCGGGCTTGCCGGGCGCGGCGCTTCTGGACAATCGTCTTGGTCTGCTTGCGGGCCTGCATGGCCTTCACAGGCTTCGTGGCCTTCGGTTCCTTCGCGGCCTTCGGGGCTTTTGCTGTCCTCGCCGCCCGCATGGCCTTCGTGGGTCTCGGAGCTGCTTCCTCCTCAGCCACGGCTTCCTCCTCCGCAACGATCTCAGGAGTGTCACCGAAGAACTTGGCGACCTCGACTTCGACAGCTTCTTCAAGGCCGTCCATGACGGCGTCCTTCGTCTCCTCGAGATTGGCAAACTCGGACGGGAACATCGGGACCGGGAAGCCTTCTGGCTCTGCTTCGGCCTCGTTCCGGATACCCGGAACCTCGACAGGGTTGCCGTCGGGGCCCGGCATGTAGACAGTGGGGACCTCGAAGCGGAGGACAGGGAACTCGCGGCCGAAGCCCGTTTCTGTGGCGACGTCCGAAACAGCCGATTGGATGATAGGAGTCAGCGCCTGCGCGTCGGCTCCGGGCGGCAGGAGGACGCCGTTGGTGCCGGGCAGCTCTAACCTTTCCGCTTGGAAAGCCCCGCTTGTCGCAGCGAGATCGCGACCGCCTGCTTCTGGGGTCTCCCTTCCTGCATCAGTTTCCTGACGTTGCTCGACACGGTCTTCTGGCTGGATCCTTTCTTCAGTGGCATCTTGTGTGGGGGTTGGTGCTGGTGTGTTCCTTCCCGCGAGTACCGCGGATGTGATTGGGGTGATGAAACGATTCGCATTCCTTGAGGGAGTTACCTGGGGGTTGATGTTGCCAGCTCCGTAGGCGAATTCTACGGTCTCTTTCGGACTGCCGGGAGGTCCGTATTCGGCTTCCAGCTCTTTCAGAACATCCATCACAGACTTCCCGGAAAACCTGTCGTTGAGGCTCTTTTGGACTTCTGCAATTTCTGGAATGCCATAACCATTCTCCATTTCCTCGATGGTTCCTTTAACAATCCAGTCCCCCCTTCCCAGACCAAAGGCAGGGTACCAAGAGCCTAGCGTTTTGCCTCCGGTTCCTTCGGAGGATCTGTAGAACACCACAGGTACTCCATTGACGCGAACGACCACCATTGGGCGGTTCCAATCGGAAACCGGGCCCGGCATGTTCCCAAATTTCTCGATGACCAGCGCAGGAGTAGGAGCCGCAGCAGCTGCTGGGGTCGGTGCAGGAGTCACAACAGCTGCTGGGGGCGCAGCAGTTACCGGGGTTGGTGCTGGTGGAAGCGGCGACTCCTCGACGCTCATGAGGCGCTCGAGAATGTCGACGGCGAAAGCGCTGGGGTCTTCATACGGCTGCTCCTCGGTCTTCCCTGTGATGAGCGTACGGATGCTGCTGACGAACCTGCGGAACCCGGACGTCTGCTCCGTGCCTCGGCGGACGCTGGCGACGGCCGACTGGAACACGGGATCGGTCATCAGGTGTGTGACAAACTCCTTCGACAGCCCAGCGGCTTCCGTCCCCTGACCATAGAACCGCGAAGTGTCGATTGTCCCGGACCCATCAAGCGTCCACCCGAGGGCGTAGAGCTGATCCTTGATCATGTCCTGCGTCGTGAAGTACCCGATGTCCGACAGATACATGGTCATGTACTCTTCGTAGGACGCCTCTTCGGTGAGGTCCTGATCCTCCTTGATGACGCCACGAGCCCGGAGATCCTTCAGCCGTGTCGTGTGATCCCGGCTCTGTACGTAGTACGTCGCCATCATCGTCATGAAGTCCCGGCCGGAAGGGCTCACAATCGAGTCCCATGACGAGAACACATCTATGAAACGGAACTGATACTGACGCTGGATCTCCTTCAGCTCTGCAATGGCCTTCGCCTGCGGAGAGCCAGCAGGCCACTTCTGCTCCAGCAGTGAATCGACAACTGCGTGAACGGCTTCGTGAACAATCGTGTCATCCATGCCGCGGACAGAGCGCCGGGCGATGTTGATCGTGATGCGGCCGTTGGAGTACCATCCGGGCGGCATCTTCGGATTGTCGACAATCTCGACCTCGACATTGAGTGGTCCGTACGGACGCAGGGCGCGGACAATCGGGGCCAGCAGGCCGTTGTTGCTGATGATCCTGTTCAGGGCTTCATTGATTCCCTGCTGCAGGGCTTCAAGGCCGCCGAGCTCCTCGATCTCCTTCAGGTTCTGCTCGCGTGCGTCCGCAGCCTCGTCTTCCGCCGTCCGCGTCTTGCGGACGTCGCCTTTCATGATGGCGTCGACGAGTGTTTGGCTGATCCCGGAGTCCGTGCTGTAAATATTTCCAATCCTGAGAGTGTCGACTTTGCTGTCAGGGTTGAACAGAGCCGTGACTTGCGCACGGTCCAAATTCAACTTTTCTTGGACTAGCTTAAAAAACGCTTCCGTAGTAGAGTCGACCCACCCTCCTCGGGGACTTAGACCCGCACGAAACTTGTCCCGAATCTTGCCAAGAGCAGCTGAAACTGCCTTCCAGTCTTTTTTATTTACTGCTTCTACAAGATTTGTATAAAGAGCTGTGTTGGTTTTGATGTTGCGTCCGAGTTGAGCCCCTTCAGCCGTATACGATTCCTCCAGAGCTTCGATCAGCGCCTTGGATACGCGGACAGCTTCCTGCACGCGGTCGTAGAACGCCCCGATGCGCTCAGTCGCCACCTCACGGACAGTGCGTTTACCCTGCTCTGCTGTGGTGACTTCTGTATTGAGCTCTGGGAACTGCGCATTGTCCCCCTCTACGGCAGCAAGTGCTTCCGTCCGGGCTTCGGTCAGATCCAAGTCAGGGAACTGCGTCGCCTTCCGGGTCTTCTCGTTCGCGGCTTTCTGCGCTTGTGAGAGCTGGGTGTACTCTTCCAGCTTTTTCGTGACTTCGGCCTGCCTCTCAGGGGACAGGGCACTGATGTTCTTCTCGATCCGTGACGGAAGCCCAGTTGCTTTGTCTATGTTGGTGAAGTCGAAGAAGTTCTCGATCTCGGACCTGAGAACTCCCATCCGCGCAGCCCGCTGAACCCCTGCATCCTCTTCCGGTGTCGGGGCAGCCTCTTCCTCTTCTTCCGGAGCCGCCTCCATGGCGACACGGAGACGGAACTTCCCGGTTTCAGCGCCTTGGGGATCGAGGATGGGTTCCTGCGTGACGCTGACGTTCTTGTACTTCTCGTTGATCTCCTTCTCGAGCGCGTCGGCCTTGGCCTTGTCGAGAGACTCCGAGAGCACAGCATCCTCGTTGATCTCGTCGGTGCCGGGGATCGTCTCGCTTCTGAACGTAGTTCCAATGGTGCTGTTTAGCAGATCGACAAGGGGCGAGCCGCCCGCAGCGTTGCGGAGCGCATCGGCCGTCGCGGTGTCTCCTTCCTGCTCGAGATTGTCCGCTTTCTCCGCCAGCGGCGACTTGCCCTCCTTGGCTGCACGGATCTCCTGCGCAATCTTCCTGTTGGTCGAGAGCGTGCTCAGAGCCGACATGCCTCCACCGATGATGCCCCCGAGGAAGCCAGCCTTCACGACCTGCTCCATCGCGGACTGCAGCGTCATGCGGTCGTCGAACTGCGACATGAGTGCCGCTTGGAAAGCCTCGTCGGCCGCTTCTTCAACAGCTTCTTTTGCGCCCCCAGTGGCGGCGGCACCAACAAAATTCTTCAGCCCGTTCGTCAGGGACTTGACAGGGATGGCGGTCGACAGAGCATCGAAAGCCTTCTTCGCAAAGCCTCCGCTGGAAAACGCGTTGGACAGAGCCTTCTCGCCGAACGTCTTGCGGATCGACCCGATAGTTGTACTGGCAGCGAGCTTCTCGAGTGCCGTCTCAGTGCCTCCCGGCATGAGCTTCATCAGGACTGCCGTGGTGAGTCCGGCAGCGGCAGCAGGCACGACGGCGTTGACCGTCGCCGACCGCTGCGCCTGATCCATGTTCATCCCCGCGTCGAGGTTCTTCTGGAGCAGCTGGTTGTAGACGTTGGTGTACATCCCACCTGCCGAGCGCCCGGCCTGCACTCCGAAGTACGTGCGCATCGCCGTGCGCCCGGATTCAAGGACGACTTCAACAGGGCTACTGGCCAAGGCAGGAGCCGCCGACGCTGTGCGGATAGACCCTTGCAGAGCGGCGTTGGCTGCCGACAACCGTGCCGTTTTCTGCGCCATGGACTTCGCCACGGCTCGGCGTACTGCAGCTCTTCCGACAGAGGCTCCAAAACCCAGACCGAGCCACGGCAATTCCGTCGCGATCCCCTGAACGATCTCACTCTTGTTTTTACCGGACAGCTCCGCGTAGGCCGCCTCTTCCTCGGCTGACGCGGCGGCGCGGTCGGCGACGAGCTGCTGCAGCTCCTTGTTTCCGGGTGCCAGTGTAGAAACGACACCGAGGGCAAATGTCCCGATGTCTGCTGCCTGCCGCCAAGCTGCCGACAGGCCCATCATGATGTCGTCCGTGTACCCGTACTGCTTGTCGTGGGCTGCAAGAATCTCGACAGGATCGGTTACACCTTTGGCCCGCTGCTCGGTGACGAACGACTGGAAGCGCCACGGAAGTACTCCGGAGTCGGCGTTGGCGACAATCCTCGCGGCGTACGCCTGATGCGTGGTTTCGACCTGCTCCCTGATGTCATCGGCCTTCTCCGGCACCCCGAGCTGCTCCGCCACTTTGTCGATGTCCGTGGGTGTCGTCCGCGCCCACTCCGGGTTGACGACAACCTCGCCATTCTTCATGACGCGAGCCTTCTCCCACAGGTTGTCCTTGATGCGGGATGCAGGGACCCAGAGCGTGCTCTTCAGGGCGTCGACGTGACGGTCAACAAGGGCTGTGGCTTCAGGTCCTTCCGGGTTCTTGCGGATGATGTCGGCAAGCTCCATATCCCCGGAGGCAGGCAGAACGGCGTTGGCAAACTGCAGAGCCGTGCGCTTCCGGGCTTCCTTGCGAACGCCCTCGTCTGGAGAGAAGAGAGCCTCCTGCGATCCTCCCTTCTCGCCGTACTGGACTTCGCGCTGCGGGGTGATGGCTATCTCCGAGACTTCGTCGAAATCGTAGGTTTTCCCTCCAAGAGTTACCTCTACTTTCTTCCTCTTGATCCCCTGATTAGGGAGCATGGTGCCCTCAAAACCCCGCACTGTCTCGAACTCTGGTGCATCTTGCTGCTTTGCAGAGGAGAGCTGCTGGTAGTACCTGCCGTAGGCTACCTGCTGACGGGCACCGTACGTGCCCTTGAGCCGGGCGCGTTCGAGCGGTTTTAGGTCCGGGATCTGATCGACATAGGCGGAGTACTGATCTTCTGGAAGGAGCGCCATGGCCGGGTTGACCTCGAATTCCCCGTCAGGATCTTCGACAAACTTGCCGTCCTTGAACACCCCGCGGCCCTGCTTCATGCCGGGGTTCGCGGCGATGGCTTGAAGCCGCGCCGTGTACGCCCTGCTGAAATCTCCAACTTTCTGCTGTGCAGCGTCGAGATCTCCTTCAGTCTCGTCGGCCGCAATGCGGGCGAGCTCGGCTTCTGCCGTGATCCGCTCGGAAGTTTTCCTGTCGAGGTCAGCCCCTTCGAGTTCAGTGTCGAGGCCGCTTCGCCAGTTGGAGAGGATGGTGCGCTTTGCTTCCGGATCGTCGAGCACCGCCGTCCACACTTCAGAGGATGCAATGTTCGCGAGCGACAGTGGCGGCTGCTTGAGCTGCCCGGACACAGGGTCGACGGGCATCCGGGCACGCATGCGTGCGTTGGACTGGCTGAGAGCTTCCTCGGCGACGTTCTTGCGGACTTCGTCTTTTTCAGGATCCCCAGTGGACTGAGCCGACCAGTTGTCGAGCACCGTCTGCCGCTGCGCAGGAGTCAGATTGCGGTAGGCGTCTGTTGCCTCGATTTGCTCAAGCTCCTGAAATAGCGACATGATGTGACGGTGATTCGGGGTTACCCCGAAGCATCATCACCGGGCATTCGGCTTGCCCTTGTTCAGAAGCTCCAGGACCGCCTCATTGTTGATCCTTCTGCCCCCAGTTGCAACTGGAGGATTCACGGAACTTATGGAATTCCCGAGAGCATCGGTCATGGCCTCGAGATCCTTCGCGCTGTCTCCCCTGAGCTGCCGCGCATAGTCGACCATCGCGGGATTCGGGATCTGCGCCTTGCGGCGAAGCGCTTTGATCCGGTCTGCAAAGGGAGCCAAAGCCGTCGAGATGCCTTTGGTGATTGCCCCCGCATCTCCTTCGGCAGTCTGCGATTCTATGTCTTGCGACTTCGCTTCAAGTCTTTTGATTTCGGCGTCAGGGTCCCTGAGGAAACTGGCCATGTTTACCTGTTTGGCTCCAGTCAGACCCTTGATCGCCTTCTCCGCCTCTGCCTTGACTTCCTCGATGGTCTTCTGTGGAACTTCGGCTGCAATCCTCCGGAGCTCTGCTTCATCCCTGACACGCTGCGCCTGCTCGGACGTGATTGCGTTGAGGCTCTTCTGGCGGGAGAGGACGGAGTACGCTGGCTGTGGTTCGCCCCGGCGGTAACGCTCCTCGACTTCCGACATGATGCTGGCGAACTCTCCTGGGGACAGCTCACGCTCACGCATTCCTGCAGCGACAATCCCTCGCTCCGTGTTGAGGCGGTCGACTTCAGACGCCGTCTCCGCTACACGCGAAGCGATGTCAGGGTCGTCCATGAACAGGGAATTCTTCGAGATGGCTTCCAGACTCGATTTGGCCCCGGCAGAGAAAATGTCAAACTGGTCGAGCTGCTGCAGGATCTGCGGCTTGGTGTCCTGCACCCTGCGCTTGAGCTCGTACGTCCTGAGCGCGTCTTCCTGCTCGGCCTTCTTCGTCTTCTCGGCAAGTGCAAGGAGGTCTTGTCCTTCGGGGGACAGGAGGCGCTCGTACTGGCTCTTCTGCGCCTGCATTTCCAGCGCAGCAGTCTCGCGGCGCAGGGGATTGAGCTCTGTGTCCTCGCGGAACTTGTCGATGGCCGACACTGCCTCCAGTGCTCCAAGAGTGGAACCCATTCCCCGGCGCGACAGAGCCGCCCGCTGCCGGATGTCGACAGCACGGCCGAATGCCTGCGGCGAGAAAATGCTCCGCTGCGACGGGAACCGGGATTCACCGAACAGGGAAGAGGCGGCAGATGACAGGGGTTCAGCCATTGTTTACTCGGGTCCGATTTCTCCGATCAGCCGGGCACGGGTTCTGCGCCGGGCGACTTCGTCACGGATGGCTTTCTGGCGGCGGAGACGGTCGCGCATCTGCATGGTGGTCAGCGTGCGGCGCTCGTCCGCGGACGCCCCGCGGCCCATGGCAGCGTAGTTGGCGTCGGCTCCGCCGTAGAGTTCCTTCTCGACAGCTTCCGGCGTGGCGCGGGCTTCGGCGGCCTGCTGGGCCGTCTGCTGGCGATCCTGCCTGCGGACCATGTCAGCGCCACCGGGAGTCCGGCGGGCACGCTCAAGGAAACGCTGCCGCTCCATGTTCCGGGCAATGGCGTTCCTGCGTGGAATCGTATAATCGACCGTCTTCCTCGCGTAGATGGGCATCGCGTTCTCTCCGCTTCCACGGATTCCAACCTCCTCCATGTCTTCTGGAATTTCCCCAGATACGATCTTCTTCTGGTCGGCGTCGTAGTAGGTGGCTCCGTTGGCAGGAACAACGCGTCGCGAGAACTCAGGAGTCATACCCCCCTCCTTTGCGGCCTTTCTCGGTTCAACTGGCCGAGCAAATTCGTCAGTGGCTTTGAAAAAAGCCTTCTTCTCTTCGTCAGTCAAATTTCTTCCCGCCCCGTCAGCATCTTCCTGATCGTCCAGAATCGACGTGGCCGTCCGCTTCATGTCAGCAGCAGCTTCCTCTGGAGTCATCGTAGCCCCTGGGACTCGTGATGCCCCAGCAGACCCTCCAGCCCCCGCTGATCCGGTAGCCCCTGCCGCTCCGCCGTACCCTCCAGCGCCCGCAGACAGATTAGCCGTCACGGTTCCCGTCTTGGGATCGACGGCGCTGTTCGGGGGAAACGCTGTGGTGGCAGTCGGCTTGGGTTTGAGACGCTCCTTGCCCCCTTCGAGACGCTCACGCAAAGCCCTGTCGGCCATGCTCTGAATCACTGCGCTCTGACGGGCTGCCGCCTCGGCCGCGCCGCGCATGGCGACATCCTCGTCCTGCGTCACGGAACCGGAAACAGTCGACCCACGGGCTTCTGCCTCATCAAGGGCCTTGAGCATCCCGGCTCCATCCTTTCGGCGGCGGGCTTCCTGATACATCCGGCGGAGTGCCGAGCGCGTGCGGTCGGGGCCGCGAACTGCGCCGAGTGGTCCAGAGTCAAGTGCCATGATGGTGGGGATTATATGGGTAGTCCGCGTTCATGCAAGCCTCACCACAGCTTCTTGCACGCCCAGTAACGGGGTGTGAGCTTGCTGTTGGCGGTATCACAGTTCATGCGGGAGTGGAAATTCTTCCGGCGCTTCGGGTCCTTGTGCTGCGTGAAGTCCTCGTACCCTCGCTGCCCGAACTTCACCTTCTTGATCGTGCTGCCTTCCTTGGCCAGCACGACCATCTTCTTCTCGTCGCCCGCGGGGGCCTTCTTGGGCTTGTTGAAGCCGGGGAAGGATTCGCCGCGGTAGACAAGGCGACCGTTGACTCGTTTTACACTGGGAGGCATGTCAGTAGAAGGATTTGCCGCCTGCCGCGCCGAAGTTGAACTGCCCGCCGAGAACCTGACGGGAGCCGACGCGTGTCTGGGCAGACGCGCTGTTGAGGAAATCGAAGCACCGGGTCCAGTACCCCGAGGCCCGCTCAAGGTCGCCCTCGTCCTCGAACCGGACAGCCAGAAGACCGTTCTTGAGCGCTCCGAGATGCGCCGGGTAGACGTAGTCGTTCTCGTCACGGAGGTAGACGAACCTGCGCCGGAGCATCGCCGTGAGTTCCTGCCCGGCCGCGTACTGGAAGGTCAGCTTGTACTGGTGAAGAAGCTGCTGGTAGTCGCCCTCGTCGCCGACAGGCACCATGCCCAAGTCGATGATGGTCCCGTTGCCTTCGAGCGCCGTCTGGATGCCCGCGCCAGCCGGAACGAACTCGGCGTTCGCATCGACAATGAGCCGGGCAGAACCCTGCCAGCTCAGACCGATCATGGTCTCGTACTCGTAGGGAAGCGTCAGGATGCCGTCCTCGACATACGCGCTGACATCCATGGTGACCTTGCCGCCCGGCCACTGCCCTTCAGAGTGAATCCGTTCCAGACACTGGTTGAGGGCCGTGTCGAACTTGTCAGGCAGCGCATAGTCTGCCAGCATCCGACGGCAATCAGCCAGAGTGAGCGGTCGTTCGTTTGACATTGGGGTTCAGGGATACAGGGGATCCGGGATGATTGCAAGAGGCGTCAGGAGTAGGTGAACAGGAACGGATGCGCGGTGTAGGTCCCCTTCCAGTACTGCTCGATGGTGATGGCCGTCCCGCTCACAACGACCGCCGCAATGGGCACGAAGCCAATGAGGTCCGTATCTGTGGGAGGTGCGGCGTCCGTGTGTATCTCGACTGCCGCAGAAGTGCAGTACCGGAAACGCATCTTGATGTTGAAGGTAGTGTAGACAGAGAATGTGGCAGACGTGCCATCCTCGCCGTAGTCTCCATCGAGTCCGTAATCTCCGGCTTCGCCATCCGCGCCGTAGCCGCCCGCTCCGCCTGGTCCTCCGCTGCCTCCCGTGTTGCCAGCATACGCGCCACCAAGAGAGCCAGCCGCCGAGCCTCCGGCCCCGCCCCCTCCGGCTCCGGTTCCGCCCTCCCCATATCCGAGCGTTGTCCCAATGCCCCCGTCGTCGCCATCGCTGCCGACGTATCCTGTAGAGCCTCCGCCGCCCCCTCCACCACCGCCTCCACCCTGACCACCGCCACCACCGCCACCACCGTGCCCGCCGGACCCACCCTGCCCACCTTTTCCCCCGCGCCCGCCTTTTCCTCCAGTAACGGTATACGTAGTGCCTCCAGACAAAGTCTGCGCTCTGGTGAAAGTGATGTCCGAGTAGGTCAGCTTCAGGTAGATCTTGGACGATTGCGTGACCGTATACTCAGCCGCCGAAGGATTGGCGTCGAGCATATTGACCACTTTAGTGGGTTTCGGATCCGCCGATGCTACTCCTTGGAAGGAGCAGGATACAACTTTTCCCGATTTGACTTTGACCTTCCCTGTGCCTGCGCTCGTCACATTGAACCACAGGTTCTCCGACGTCGTGGTCTCCTTTTTGCTGCGCCTTTTGGAAACTACAGCATCTCCAACTCCTCCGCCCCTATTGAAGATGATCGTCTGCCCTCCAGCCGACATGGACCCGAGGCCCGGACCAACGACAACATCGTTGCCTATTGGAACAAGGTCAGGGGACTCGATCTGATCGAGCTCGATCTTAGTAGGGCTTGTAGACATCAACTAGGGTACAGAGGTATCCGTGACGGTATGGCACGACGTCGAAATCGATGGTGAGCGAAGCAGGCCAATCAACGGCTTCAGTGACTCCTCCATTGATGACCATGTTAGTGGCAGGAAACACAAGAGGGCCAAACTCAATCAACCCGTATTCGGAGTCTGACGCCGTGTTGCCCTCAAAAGAGTAAGCAGGATGCAGGCATTCCTTGACCGCGACTTGCGCAATGGGCCAATCAACCAACATGGACGTGGGAGTCAGGGTCTGAATCGGAGCAATGGACGTAGGACTCTGTGCCTGCCACCATCGGCGGACTCGGGCTTTGCAGATACCGGACCACGCTTCCTTGTACACTGGGGCCGAGAAAGTCTGGACAGACCCGTCAGTGGCTGTCAGGTTGAACAGATTGAGATTCTGAAGAACTGCGGGCCACGAGAACACTTTTGTGGTGAAGTAGTCCCTGGCAGGATTTGTGACCGTGACAATCCCACCGAGTTGCGTGATCGACCCCGGAGTTCCCATGTCGATCCGTGTCAGGATCATCCATCCACGATTCACGGCCTGCGTCTCGTAGAACTGGTTGGCAGAGACGAAATCTTCGACCCATGCGTCAAGATCGGTGTTGGCGGGAAGCGGAAATCTTTCTGCGATCAGGTGCTTCCCGAGATTGTCATCCCAGACTTTCGACATCAGGGATCCGTACTCGAACTGAGAGTTGACAGTGACCTTGCGTCCATCAAGAAGAGTGCGCATCTCGACCTGACTCTGGATCTGCTTGGTGCCTCCCGTGGGAATCGCAGTGTCCCAAGCATCGGGAACGTCGGCAACATCCGCCACGACAATGAGATCCTGCGTCTCCCGTTGGATGAAGTCGGTGAATTGGTCCGGGGGTTCGAGGTGCTGGGTGAAGCGCTGGCGGTCGATCTTCGGAGTGACCTGCTGCTTGAGGTACACCCGGCGGATCGTCCGGGTGACCTCCTGATCGTCGGGGGACGAGATGGTCTCGTCGACGAGCTTGAGGTCGGTGTACCCGTCGATCGGGCACTGACGGTAATCTTCCCGGCCGTCCGCGCCGATGTCCTCGGCGAACTCCTTGGGCAGAGTCAGCGTCCATGTAACCTTCAGAAATCCCAGAGTGCCGAGAGGGCGCTCAACGACATACCCTCCACTCGTCTGCGACACACCGATGCCAGCCGAGTCATCAAACCCTGGGATCACGTCGTAGACGCGGGTGACCTGCACATAGAGCGAGCCGATCTGCCCTTCCATCGGTTCCATCTTCTGCGCGACCAGAGACGCGTCCCCGTACACTGGGTCCGCACTCCCCATTGTCAGGGGCACGTACTGATCGCGCCGGATGATGTACGATCGCGTGTACCGCGGAAAGGCTTCGTCCCCTCCGTACGGGTAGGACACCGAGAAGTTGTAGTCGTCCTGATCAGCACGGTCGGCCGCGTACCACCAGCGCTCGAACCCTTCCTTGTCCGACGCCTCGACGAACACGAGATTGTGGTGAGGAAATTTCCCTCTGTCAGGGTGGGGAGTACCGTACTCGGGAGGTCGATTGTACGAGGGAAGGTCCGAGTTCCGCAGCTCGAAGAACAGAAGGTCCGAGACCTTTGCGGTAGGCCGGATCTTGCTCTGAACGAGCGACGGTGCTGGATTGATGGGCATCGGTTACGAGCGTTTGGGCTGCCTGCTCCGGTTCTTGCGCCAGTCCATGAGCCTCAGGTTCCCGTTCCCATTGTCGCTGGCGTTGAAATTCTTGTGGTCGACATCCTTTCCGCGCAGAGCCTCCTTGCCGTACCTCTTCTGCATGAGGCGACGCGCCTTGTTCCGGGCGGAACGGCGGGCAATCTGTTCAGGCGAAGCATGATAGGAATCGTACTCCTTCCGGTAGTCGCGGGACATGCGCTGCAGAATATACTCAGCACGGTGATTGACAACCGCATTTGCGCTGGCAATGGTCTTGCCATGCTATCGTCGGACACCCAAGTCGGCGGGTCCCACTACAGGGATCTGGTCATCCAGCCATCGGAATTCATTCACCGCAATCGCCTCGGATGGTGCGAGGGCAACGTCATCAAGTACGTGTCCCGGCACCGGGCCAAGAACGGAAAGGAAGACCTCCTCAAGGCGCTGCACTACCTCAACCTGCTCCTCGAATGGGAGTACCCCGCCGCCGAGAATACAGATGAGAGCTCTGCTGGTTGAAGACCGACTCGACATCGGTCACGCGATCACTCAGGCTGCGGTAAATGAAGGTCTGGTCATGGACTGGGCCAGCACGGTCGCCGGGGCCATGGAGGCTCTGGACACCAATCGGTACATGGCCGCCATCATCCGTGACACCATCGACGCGGAACGGCGCATCAGCGACAGGATTCTCGGGATAAGGGAATCAGGGCTTCTTGGTCTCGCGGGGCCGGAAGTGGCCGACAGGATCGCCATGCTGCAGAACGGGTACGACGACGCCATGTCGCCACCGTACTCGATCCGCGAGATCCTCGTCCGGTGCCGCTCGTGCGCCGGGAAGTGGCGCGAACGCAGCCGACGGATCCTGACGTACTCGTATCTGACGCTCGACATCGGGCTCCGGCGTGTGTTCGTGGACGGGTATCAGGTCCCCATGATGTCGTCGATGTGGGCTCTTCTCGAAGTGGCTGCACGGAATCCTGGGTTCCCGGTCATGTCTTCAGTGGCAGAGGAGTGCGGGGGAACGAGGAAAAATTTCTACCTTGACGTGTACCGGATCGGGAGACGCCTGACGGCATGGGGTCATCCTCAACTGATTCACGTCCATGGGAAAGATGGCTTTGTGCTCGAGGATCGGGGTCACTCGGCTGTCAAGAACAAGGACAAATTCGAGCACCTGCTGGCTTTCCTGAAGTCCCTGTCAATGCTCAAATGCCCGCGGGACTACGAGATGCTCGCTGAGTTCAGTGAAGCAAAGCAGGCCCGGAAGAGAAAGAAGCCTACTCCGTGAGACAAAAAAGAACCCCGAGGTTTCCCTCGGGGTTCTCCGTTTGATGAGGATCAGGATTAGTCCTGAGCGTCTCCAGTGATCGGGTCTCCGAGAGTATCGATACGTGCGCTGGACGCTGCGATCAGATCAGCGGTCGGCAGGTGGTACACTCCGGTCACAGGCTGACGCTGGAACATAATCGCGTACCCGAATTCAGGGCGGCAGGGCTTGGAACCGCTGGCAAGAACGCCGCGGAAGAAGCCGTAGTTGCCGTCCGGATTGAGCACACGGTCAGGGATGTTCAGGAATCGGAAGTCCCCACGATACGAGATCGGCTCGAACTTCGTGTTTCCGCCTGGGCTGGACAGCGGCCGCGGGATGAGGCTCTTCATCACTTCCGGATGTAGGACGAAGGCTTCCTCAAACTGGGCCGTTTCGTAGGCAGGATTCACGATCCACCGTTTGGCGGTCGAACCGCCTTGACCACCTGCAGGGGCCGAGCTCGGGACGAACGGTCCCGGAGTGTGGTTGACGTCAGGGATGTAGAACGGGACTTCAGTGAACCCTTCCGTGATCGTGCCAGAAAAATTCCGGCCGAGCGTGGTGAACGAGAACGTGCCAGTTCCAGTGGTTTGTGCGCTGTCCGCGAAGAACGTAAACGACCCAGTCGTGCCTGTGGCCGCGGATTTCGCGATCACGGTTCCGTTGACGACGTTCCCGGCGGTAGCAGACTGACAGCTAAACCGTTGGCCCAGCACAATGTTTGCCAGTCCGACAGTACTCGCGGTGATGTTGACCGTTCCCGTACGAGACGCCTGATCCCATGCGGTAACCGCCAGCGCCGTGATGCCTGCCGAACCGGGTACGTAGTTGTACCTAGGGATCTGCACATCAATCAGGTGGTAGAACCCGCGATACGACCGCTCTACTCCGAGGGGCTTCAGGAGCTCACTGACCTGCGGGCTATACCGGAAGTCATCCCGAGTGGCTGCATTGAGACGGATCAGCGCGTCACTGATTTCAGGGCTGCACACGAGAGTGAAGATCGGGCGACCGTTCTCACGTCCCATAGGTTTGTTCCCGCCACCTTCTCGAATGAGTTGGAGATAGATGAGATTCAGAAGCCCTTGGGTGAGCGTACTGACGCCAGTCGTAGCTGACCCAAAGTTCGTCGAGTCTACAGTGACTGGGTAGTCGTCTCCCGAAGTGTCCCACAGCTGAAGGGCGCTGTTTCGGGCAGCAACAATTTTGTGCCCGCACAGACGCCGATACTCATCGCGGTAGCGCTTCTGCCAGAGATACGCCACGTTGTCGACGAGGTTATCATAGACGGCGCGGAGCTGCTCCTGCATGCGGAAGCTGAACAGCGCGTCGTGCATCAGAATATTCTGAGACTCGACGGCGGTGTGCTGGATACCGTAGGTTCGGATGGTCTGGGCGACGTCAATCACCGAGGCGGAAGGCACGTACGGAGAGCCTGTGCTGGCAGAACTTGCAGCATCCACGGAGATCGTGTTCCACGAATTGTTGCTGCGAGGAAGAGTCCGCTCATAGGTGAGAACGGAGATCGTGTCGCCCATGCCTTCCGGCCAGGCTTCCTGCTGGATGAGTTTCAGCCAGACGGAGGTATCCACCGTACGACGGTAGATGTCCGAGCTGAACATGGACGAGGCTTCAACAAGGAAGCCTTGGAGGGTCTGAGACCCGATGGTCTGTTGAACAGGCATGGTGCTTGTATGGGGGTGTTGGTTTTGGACGTGCGCAGTGACTGCGCAAATTTTGACGACAAGGAGGACAACCCGGTACGGGTGCCTTCTACGGTCCTGCCAGAGCCAAGCAGGGATGTAGCTCTTGATCGCTTTCTCCAAGTGAGGGAGCACTTGGAACTCGCCCACAACTTCCTGCATTCAGGAAACCATGCAACTGTCAAAAAAGAAAAAAGTCTGCGAAGTTTCCTCCGCAGACTTTCTCGAGTAATCTGGAGTGCGTATCAGCTCCCGAACAGGAAGCTGGAGACCGGGTTCGTGACGGGGGCAGCCGTTGACGCAGCTCCCGCATCCGCTCCCGGAGTAGACCGCGTCATCCGGGCAATCGTGGCTTCGAGTTCGCGGATCCTGCTGTCGCGTGACGTGATTGCCTTGATGGCCTCGGGAAGCATAGTGCCTGCGGCCGCGGCGTACGCCTTGGTCTTGGCGTCCACCCGGTCGAGGTCCACCTTGAGCGCCTGTTCCTTGAGGGAGTTGAGGTCGAAGCCAAGGCTGTTGATCTTCTTCTCACCGAACAGATCGAAGACGTTCTCAGTCTCCGTCTTGAACGACAGCAGACGCTGCCGCTCGGCGGATTCCTTGGCCGCCTGCTCGCGGGCCTGCACTTCTTCCCACGCAGTCGATGCCTTCTCGCGAATCTCGCGGTCCTTGGAGATCACCATGCCCATGTCGTCGGCCAGACGGTAAACGCGGGCGCGGTCGCGCTCACTGACACCATCCAGCAGTTCCGAGAGCATGGCGTTCTGCTTCTTGACGTCGCCCTCGATGAGGGCATTGGCCAGCTGCTCCTCATCGATCTGGTACGCTCCAGCAATGGCCGACACAGCCTCGAAGATCTCTGCCGACGGTTCAGTGACGGCCTGCTTGTACTCCGTGGTGGCTTCGACGCGGGCAATCGACAGCTCTCGCTCGTACTCGGCGACCTTCTGCTCGTACGTCTTGACCTTGTTCTCGAGCTCGGGAGTGACCGACAGCTTGTTGGTGTCCGCGAGTTTGGCCTCGTACTCAGCGATCTTGCTTTCGAGCTCCTGCGCCCTGGTCTGGTACGTCTTGAGCTCCCCGCGCAGCTCGCCCCATCGGGCGCGGGCTTCGGGGGTTTCGTTCTTCAGGGCATCGGGATCAGGGTACTTGTCTGCTTCCGGCTGCTCCGAGTACTTCTTGTAGAGCGCGTCGATCGGACTGTCGAAAGCCGTCGGATCCGCGGGCTGCGCCGGAGGTGCATCCTGGGAAAGAGGAACCGCGCTGGGGATTTCGGGGACGAGCGACGGCGCTGGCTCGGGGGCGGGCGCGGTCGCGTTGGCTGCGGCTTGGAAAGCCGAGATCAGGGGGTTGGTGTCTTCTGCCATTGGTTAGTCTAGTGGATGTTGTTGTGCAGGAACGTAATCCCACTCCGGGATCCCGACTTCCTGCTGAGTCGAGTTGGTCTGCAGAGTGTCAAGAGATTCGACGCTGCGGAGGGCAGCCTCGAACCCCGCCTGAAACGCCTGCCTTGTAGCGAGGGTCGCCACGGCATCTCCATGCATGGAGATGAACGGGCGGTTCAGGTAGCGGCAGAGCTCAATCCCCGCCTTGAAGGCAGGGTTGGCTTTGAATCTTGTCCACTCGGCACGGAGTGCGCCATTTTTTTTCCAGTCAGTTGGGGTCATTGCAATGAGGACCCAGCCATCTTGAGGGCTGTCTGGGCGTCAGTGAGTCGCTGCTTCTGCGCGAACTCCGCCGCCTTCTGGGCCATCTTGAGCTGGTGCTCCTCGGACATCATCTGCAGTTTGAGCCTGTGTTCAACAAGTTTTTCCTGCAATTCTGGGCTATTTTCCGTGTTTTGGGGCTGATTTTGGCCATTTTGCTGATCGAGCATGGCCTGCTCCTCCTGCGCCTGCGCTTGCTCGCGCTGCAGTTTTTCGATCCTCCGGGTGCCGTTGGTGAGGATCTCGTTGAAGGACTTGAGGCGGTTCCTGTAGGCGGCCACAAGCTGCTCGGAGATGACGTCCGCCTGCACCATTTCAAGGTGCTGAGTGGCGTGCGTCCAGAGTGGCAGAATCATGACTGTGGCCTCTTCAATAGCCATCTCGCCTTTCTCGACAGCCGCGACGAGCTCGTCCATCCGCGGGATGTGGTTATCGAGGTGGACGAAGTGCATCTCGCCCGGCTGCACCTCCACTTCTTTGCCCTGCTCGAGCTGGAAGTTTTCGAGCACCGCGAGCTTGGCGTCGATTGGTTGACGAGGAACGTCGTCCGCCGGGATGTAACGGTCAGCCTGCTCATATCCGACGAGGGCGGCTGCCTGATCCCGGATGAGTCGCCTGCGGCCAATCGGGTCGAATGCGCTCGACAGCTCGGTGAGCTGCTGAAGGTAGACGGAGCGCTGGGCCTGCGATCCTGCGCCGACGGCCCGCACAGCACGGGTCTTCAGCCAGTCGACGGCATAGAAGGCTTCGGGCGGGACGCCGCGCTCCATGAGGCGGTTGATGATGAACTGAACCTCCCGGCCGCCGGGCATGTCGCGGCTCAGATTCTTGTTCGTCATGCGCCGCACGACTTCCCGAAGCAGTCTATCCCACGGAGCGTAGAACAGCGTCAGCGACGTGACGTTGAGCTTGGCTGCGGCGTCGAGTCGGGCGGCAACTTCGTACCGGGTCTTCTCCTGCTGCCCGCCGAGGACGGACGCCGCGCTGTACTGCCCGACGCGGTTGGACATCGTGTCCGTGAGGTCGTTGAGCACCGGGATCGCCGCGGTCGACATGTTGGGGATCGGGCGGTCGATGAACTTGACGTTCGGCGACATGACGGCAAAGGGCCCCATGTAGTTGAACGCCAGCGAGTCGAGCGCCGCCTCGCTCTCCGGCTGAAGAATCAGCGAGGACGAGAGCATGGCCCCGTCCACCATCTGACAGCGCAGGCGGTTGGACAGCTGCAGGTGTGGGTAGATTTTGTAGCCGAGGCCGCGGATCGAATGCAGCGTCCCGTTCGTGCCGTTCCCGTACGGGAAGAACGTGAACGCCTGATTCATCGAGTCATACCGATCGAGCCTCTTGTACAGGAAGTCACTGCCCGAGCCATCCTCACATACGATGAAGTGCGATACCTTGCCAGTCAGCTCGCGGACCCATAGGTGGACGACCTGAACGGTGGCGGACTTCGCCACACTGTAGAGATCGTTGTTCTTGAGCTCCGCCTGCACGCGCTCCCAGTCGAGCTCGTTGCTTGTGTTGTAGGCGTTCGCCTTCATGATGGCCTTGCGGACCTCGTCGACATTCCATCCCATGGCGGCCGCGATTTCAGGATCCCGGATGTAGTCGAACATCTCGTGGATCGGCATGGTCTTGAAGCCTGCGGCCACTTCAAGATCCTGCTCGGACGTCGACGCCTGCCGGGGAACGAAGATGCCGTCAAGTCCCGTGGTGCGGAAGCGCCAGTCCCACTCGTCCGAGAAGTACGAAATCCCAACCCCGTGCAGCACGAAGTTGCGTGCGAGGTTCAGGAACCGCGGAGTGAAGTCAGACCACAGCCGGAGCGCCCGTGAGATCTCTTCAGAAATGATGCCGCTCCATTCATTGCGCTGCTCGAGCTCACCCACCGTTGTCTCCACGCGCAGAAGATGCTCCACCGACGTCGTCAGGTCGACGTACGCCGACATGGCGTTCTCGAGGAACGCTTCTCCCTGACCGAAATTCAGATTGCACCGGAACGCCTGCCCGTTTGCCCGGAGATAGTTCTCATCAAACGGCGGGGCACCGTCGATGGCCGCTTGTGTCCGCGCCCGGTTGATTGAGTTGATCTCGTCGCCCTTCCGCAGCGAGCGGTACAGTTCGACACCTGTCTTGGCGTCACGCAGGCGGGACACCGGGATTTCGCCCTTCTCGTTGATCGACTCGAGTTGGAGGTCTGAGAAGGCTGCGTGAGCTTCGTTCATGGTGCAAGAATATATGCTTGACAGATTTTAGCAAGCCGCTCTCAGAGCAGTTCTCGCCCGTGGTAGAACACTCCGTCCCACTGCTTCATCTTGTGGGCAAACGAAGACTGGACCCTCTGATTCGTCTCGAAGCGTTCGTTCCCGGCCAGCCCAAATCGCTCGCGGCACAGGTCGAACAGGACGAAGGCGGCGTCCGCGATGTCGGGGCTGTGGCCCGTACGCGCCCGGTACTCGGCCTTCGCTTCGACCTTGATCTTCATCGTGCCCTGCTTCTTCGTCTCGTAGGTGCGCCCAACCATCTCCTTCGCCAGATCCGGGCCGATGTTCCTGAGCTGCCCGGAGCGGAGCAGTTCTTTTCCGACATACCAGATTTCGGACATCCTGTTGAAGTACCGGGACCGAGCAGGCTCCTGATCGATGGCCGACATCCGACGCTCCGTGGCGGGCCCTCCGAAGTTGACGCGGTAGAAATCAGAGGTGCCCCACTCGACGGCGACCATGTCACAGAAGGGGCCGCCGCCGCCCGTCGAGTCTATGGCTGCCGCACGTGGCATGACGCCCCGCTTCCGGCACTCGGCAATGAAGGCTCGAGCGATCTGCTGCGTCCGCGGGATCTCCTTGGAGAAGGCGTCCTCCTTGATGGCGACC
>JACCDU010030826.1_pt1 | contig 55445 bp, 9 predicted proteins | sample 7446081 | NCBI WGS metagenome assembly JACCDU01 (sample SAMN15323447, study PRJNA562643) | freshwater metagenome | isolation source: river surface water | place: USA:Blue River Watershed | collected 2017-08-17 | reverse complement strand
GTGGTGACCATCGAGGGCAATCAAGGTGACTCAGTCACTCCGCTGTATGACTGGACGTATTCATCGTTAGACAGCACAGGCAACTATCAGATTTACACCAGCGGCACAGCCAAGCTCTATGTGGACACTGTTGTGTCTGTCATTGGTGAAATCATTGACAACACAGACCCCGCCACAGCCATGACGCTGCAGGGCCATGGACTGGGTGACACGTTGACATCGTCCAGCGCTTCTGACACTTTGGATGGTGGGGCAGGGCGTGACGTGCTGGTCGGTGGTGATGGCAGCGATGTACTCGTGTTTGATGCCAACGACGCCACCGTCAGTGGCAATCAAGGCGTTGACACACTTTCGGTGCGCGACGCCACAGCTGACTTGACTGCCTTGACCGGTGCGTTCAGCGGCTTTGAAGCCATCGACTTGCGCGGCTACGACAGCAACACCCTCACACTCAATCCTGCGGCGGTGCATCAATTCACGCGTGCGGATGTGGGACAAGCCAGCACCGACATCGTCACCATCAATGGTGACAGCGAAGACAACCTGGTCTTGGTTGGCACATGGACCTCTGTCGGAAGCCCCGAGTTGGTGGGTTCTACGGCCTATCAAACCTATACCGGCAGCTACACCGATCCAAACACCAGCACGTCTTACCCCGTCACTTTGAAGGTCGACACACGGGTCAACTTGTTCCAAAGCATTGCGGCAACGACAGGGCCTGATTCGGTCACGGGTGCTGCGGCCAATGAATTTATTTCTGGCGGTGCAGGCAATGACACCCTCGATGGTGGTGTGGGTGACGATGTGCTGCGCGGTGGTGCAGGCAATGACACACTCATTGGTGGTGCGGGTAACAACACAGCCGACTTTGGTGATGCCAGCAACGGCATCATCGTCAACCTTGGTGGTGGTACACCACCCACGACATTCAACGGCCAAACCGTCAGCGTCAGCAGCGGCGCGGCCCTCACTTTGGCCAGTACCGCGCAGGTGGTCAACACAGCTGGCACAGCCAACACAGCAGAATCAACCAGCGTCACCTTTGTCGATCTGACAGCAGGACAAACCATCACCGTGGGTGGTGTGACCTACACCGCACCTGCAGGTGGTGCCACAGCTTCAGCCGTGGCCGCAGCGTTTGCCGACATTGCGGCCGGGACCGCCAGCGCAGCAGCCAACACCACGGGCACCTTGAGTGGTTTCGCATCGGCCGCCGCAAGCGGCAACACCGTGGTCTTCACCAGCAGCACAGCCACGGGCGACGTGACCAACTTGGTGGTGACCAACCCCATTGAAACCGACAGCCTCTCACAAATTGAAAACCTCTCTGGCAGTACCAAGAGCGATTACCTCATCGGTAGCGCCAACGCCAACAAACTCTCAGGTGGCGATGGCTCTGACACCCTCGATGGTGGTGCAGGTGCCGACACCTTGTTGGGTGGCTCTGGCTCCGATTCTGTGTTGGGTGGCACCGGGAGCGATTGGGTCGACGGTGGCAGCGGTGACGACATCGTGGATGGCGGCGCAGAGGCAGACACCTTGCTGGGTGGCACTGGCTCTGACAGTTTGCTGGGCAGTGCCGGCAACGACTCATTGTCAGGCGGAGAAGGCGACGACACCCTCAGCGGTGGCGCAGATGCAGACACCTTGATGGGTGGCGCTGGCTCTGACAGCTTATTGGGCGGTACCGGTGCCGACATGTTGGATGGCGGAGAAGGTGCTGACATCCTTGACGGTGGTGACAATGCCGACACCCTCATTTATGACGCCAACGACCTCTCCGTCAGCGGCGGTTCAGGCACCGACACCTTGCTGGTGGCCAAGCAAGCAGAAGTCGATCTTTCGACCGGTCCTGTCTTCAACAGCATTGACGTTGTCAGCATGGCAGGCGAGGGTGCAAACAGCCTCGTCTTGACCCTCGATGCTTTCAAGCGCACCGGTGGCTTGACCACTGGCGTGGTGATTGAAGGCGAAGACTTAGACACCTTGGTGCTCTCAGGCTCGTGGATCAAGAGCTCCCAAGTGGATGCTGACAACCTGATTCAGTACAACATCATTGACACCACGGTCACACCCAACGTCACCTACACGGCCAAGGTCAACCCTGACATTCAGGTGGTCAAACGCATCACCGGCAGCGGCGTGCTTGAAGGTACTTCTTCGGGCGATTTGGTCAGCGGCAGTGCCAGTGCAGATTCGATCAACGCCGGCGGCGGCAATGACACCGTGCTGGGCACCGCTGGCAACGACACCATCTTGGGTGGTGTTGGTACTGACACCTTGGACTACTCCGCAGCCACTGGCAACATGGTCATTGACCTTGGCTCAGGCGGCACCATGGGCAGTGCGGTGGACCCCACCGCATCGTCCGTCAGCGGTAGTCAAGGCAGCGATGCCATTTCTGGTTTTGAAAACATCCTTGGCGGACAAGGCTCAGACACCATTGTTGGCAACCAAGAATGGAACAACATCGAAGGCGGTGCGGGCAACGACAACATCTCAGGTGGCGGTGGCCAAGACACCTTGATCGGTGGCAGCGGCAACGACGCACTCGATGGCGGCGAAGGCCCAGACGTGTTGGTAGGCGGCACGGGCAACGACACCTTGGCGGGGGGCGATGGCATTGACTTGGCCGATTACTCAGCAGCCACAGGCAATCTCACCATCAACTTAGGCACCGGCAGCAGCGTGGACACGTCTGCAGGCGGCTTGGGCACCGATGTGCTGACGGGCATTGAAAACATCACCGCAGGTTCAGGCAATGACGCGGTCGTGGGCTCGGCGGAAGCCAACATCATTTTGGGCGGCGAGGGGGCAGACACCATCACGGGTGGTGCAGGCAGCGACACGCTCACGGGCGGCGCAGGCATTGACACCTTGGACTACTCCACCAACACCTCCACACAGGGTGTGGTGGTCAACCTCAGTACCAATACGGCCTCAGATGGCACGGGCGGTACAGACACACTGTCTAGTTTTGAATACGTGGCAGGTGGTGCGGGTAGCGACAGCGTGACCGGCAACGCCGACAACAACTTCTTGGCGGGTAACGATGGCCTCGATTACATCGACGGCGGTGCAGGCAATGACGTGTTGACGGGTGACACCGGTCAAGATACTTTGGTGGGTGGCGCAGGCGACGACGTGTTGCTGGGTGGCGTCGATGACGACTGGCTGCGTGGTGGCACAGGCAACGACAACTTGGTGGGCGGAGACGGCATCAACGACACTGCTGACTTCTCTGATGCAACCACGGCGGTCACCGTCAGTTTGGTCAGTGGTGCGGGCGTGGCTTCGGCTCCTGGCAGCACTGGCATCGATCAGCTTTCTGGTATTGAAAACTTGGTCGGTGGCTCCGCCGGTGACACCTTGGCTGGCGACATTGCAGCCAACATCATCTCGGGTGGCGATGGTGCCGACTCTTTGTTTGGTGGCCTTGGCGCTGACACGCTCAAAGGTGGTGCCGGCGCTGACGCCGACACCATCGACGGCGGTGATGGCATTGACCTGCTGGACTTGCGTGAACTCGCAGGCCCAATGGCTGTCAACCTCGGCACCCGTCAAGTCTCATCGAGCTTGGGCAGCATCAGCGGTGGTACGTCCAAAGGCGATGGCACAGACACCATCTCCAACGTCGAAAACCTGATTGGCTCGGGCAGCGGCGACACCTTGGTGGGCAGTGCCGGCGACAACGTGTTGGATGGCTCAGGCGGCGGCGACGTGATCGATGCAGGCGCTGGCAATGACCGTGTCATCTACGACGAAAACGACGCCAAAGTGCGCGGTGGCGCAGGCGCCAACGACGCCTTGGTCATTGACGCTCAAAACACCTTGGTCGATTTGACTTTGGTGCAAGACAGCACGTTCTCTGGCTTTGAAGTCCTCGACTTGTCATCCGCGGGCAACCAGTCCGTCAAACTGTCTGAGGCAGACGTGTTCGCGCTCACGCGCGGCAGCTCTGAGGTCACATTCCCCAACTTGGCTGCGGGCCAAACCTTCACACTGGCCGGCCTCACGTACATCGCTGATGTCGCCACCACAGCCACGCAGTTGGCCACCGCTTTTTCAAACTTGCAAAACGGTGCCACCACGGGTCCCGGTACGTCCACCGGCACCTACACAGGCACCTTTGCAGGCTTTGCCACAGGCTTGGTGGAGGGCAGCACCCTCACGGTCACTGGCGCTACCTCGACCGACAGCGTCAGCGATTTGACGCAAACCAGCGGCAGCGGTCACCTGATCGTCAACACCCCTGGATCGGCCAGCCAAACCGAAACCACCGCCGTCACCTTTGTGGCCATGAAAGCGGGCGAAACACTCACCATTGCGGGCTTGACTTACACCGCCCCTGCAGGCGGAGCCACGGGCGCTGATGTGGCTTTGGCATTCACCAACCTGTCCAATAACTTCTCGAGCAGCACCGCGCCATTGAGTGGCGCACTGTCTGGCTTTGCCAGCGCTGCAGCTGTCGGCAACACGGTGGTCTTCACCAGTGCCACCGCCAACACCGACGTGACGGACTTGCCCATCTCAGGCAGCGCTGCCGTGATGAACTTGACTGCGGGCACGACCAACCTCGGTGCGATTGCTGTCAACTCAGCTGGCACTGCGAGCACGGCAGAAACCACCACCATCACCTTTGGTGCGCTGACCGTCGGCCAAACCATGACCGTGGGTGGTGTGACCTACACCGCGCCTGCAGGCGGTGCCACTGCTGCCACTGTGGCCAGCTTCTTTGCCGCGTCCACCACCATCACGGGTTTCACCCCAAGTACAGCTCAGGGCAGTACCGTGGTGTTCACCAGCAACACCGCCACGGGCGATGTCACCAACCTCACGATGGCAGGCACTGCCAACAGCACCGTCATCGCGGCCAGCCCGCAAGGCCAAACCTTGCAAGTGCAAACTCGCAATGGCACGCTGACCAGCCCCGAAACCAGCACCATCAACTTCACCGATTTGGCCTCCGGTCAAACCGTGACCTTGGGCAACGTCACCTACACCGCGCCGTCCAACGTGACGGCTGCTACCGTGGCTGCGTATTTCGCAGCGAACGCACCCACTGGCTTTAGCGCAGGTGCAGCACAAGACGGCACCTTGGTCTTGACCAGCAGCACCGCCTCGTCCGATGTCACTGACCTGAGCGTCAGCGCCTCTGGCGTGCCGGTCACACAGCTGTCGACGTCTGAACAAAACGCCATCATCATCCAAGGCTCGTCCAATGATGGCGTGCGTTTGGTGGGTGGGTGGACACGCGTGGAAGACAACAACCAAGCGCCAGTTCTGCAAAGCATCAACGGCGTGACCTACGCCGTGTACGAGTCCAGCGCCTACACACCGCTGGCGACAGCGGGCAACCCCAACCCAACGGCTGAGCCGTTGAAGGTGTACGTGCCTTACAGCACGACGGATGTCACCAAAACCATCACCCCCGGTTTGCTCATCACCTCGGGCGAAAGCGCCGATGTGCAAGCGGGTACGGCCGGTGACGACGAATACCGCGGCAACGGCGGCAGCGACCAATTCAGTGCGGGCCTTGGCAACGACAACCTCGATGCAGGCACCGGCGACGACACCATGGCCGGTGGCGGCGGCAACGACACCATCTTGGCAGGCACCGGCAACGACGTGATTTACGGCGGCGACGCCACCAATCCGTCTGCATCTGGCAATGATGTCATTGACGGTGGCGACGGCAACGACTCGGTCATCGCTGGCGATGGCGATGATCAAGTGCTGGGCGGCGCAGGCGCAGATACCGTGCTGGCCGGCAGCGGCGACGACTCGGTCGACGCTGGCGATGGCACCGATTCCGTGTCGGGCGGCGATGGCAGCGACACCTTGCTCGGCGGCGCAGGCGACGACACCCTTGCTGGCGGCGCTGGCAACGACAACATCGACGCTGGCATTGGCAACGACGCCTTGTTTGCCGATGCAGGCAACGACACCCTCGAGGGTGGCAACGGCATTGACACACTGGACTTCAGCGCCGTGCGCATGAGTCCTGTGGTGGTCACGACACCTGGCTCAGCCACCACCACTGAACGCACCACCGTCACCTTCACCGACATGTTGGCTGGCGAGACCGTGATCTTGGGTGGCATCACCTACACCGCACCGAGCAACGTTTCGGCGGCGGCAGTGGCCGCTGCGTTTGCGGGGATTGCCGCCAATGGCACCAGTCCGTCTGGCAATGCCAGCGGCAACTTGGCAGGCTTCTCATCGGTCTTGGTGGGGCCCACCACGGTGGTGTTCACCAGTGCCACGGCCAACAGCAATGTGGCCAACCTCACGGTAGGCGGCACGCTCAGCAGCGATGTGCAAACTATTGACCCCGTGCAAACCGGGCTTGTTGCTGTCACTCGCGATGGCACAGCCAACACGGCCGAAAACACGGCCATCACATTTGCCGACTTGACGGCCAACCAAACCGTCACACTCGGCGGCGTGACCTACACCGCACCCGTGGGTGGCGCTTCGGCCGCCACGGTGGCCACTTATTTCAGTACCCACGCACCCGTTGGCTTCACGGTCAGCAGCGCGGAGGGCGGCAACGTGGTGTTCACCAGCACCATGGCGCAAGGTGATGTGGCCGATTTGAAAATCGAAGGCACAGCACCTAACACCTCGTTGCCCAGCAGCACCATCAATTTGGCCACGGGCACAGCCAGTAGCAACCAGACGGGCGCAGACACGCTCAGCAACATCGAGAACGTCACAGGCAGTGCAGGGCGCGACCTCATCACCGGCTCATCGCTGAGCAACAGCATCATCGGTGGCGCTGGCTCTGACACCATCTTGGCGGGTGACGGCAACGATTGGGTCTTGTTTGATGCGACCGACGCCGTCGTTGATGCCGGTGGTGGTAACAACGACATCTTGGCCATCCAAACCCCCAATGCGACCGTCAACTTTGACACGCTCACCACCGCCTTGTCTGGCATTGAGGAAATCGACCTCACAGGCCACGATGCACAGCATTTGGTGCTGACATCGGCCAATGTGTTTGACCTGTCGGACACCACCAACGTGCTCAAAATTCACGGCGGTGTGGGTGACACGGTAGCCCTTGCTGGCAACTGGATTGCCGCCACCGCACAGCCGGTCATTTATGACGGTGGCTCTGCCGTTCAGTACAGCCGCTACACCTTGTATGACGCAGCCACTGACAGCACGGCCACAGTTTTGTTGGCCCCGGGCGTGGCGTTGTCCATCTCTTATGTGGGTACCACGGGCCCTGATCAGCGCACCTACAACCCCACCGATGCCATGGTCGATGGCAACACCGGCGATGACACCTTGACGTTTGCGACCACCGCGACCAACCAAGTGTTAGACATGGTCGACAGCAGCAACCGCCCAGACATTCGCAACATGGAGAACATCGACATTTCTGGCGGTGGCACCAACTTCATGGCCTTCAGCGCCACCAGTGTTGGGCTCATGTCCAACACGTCAGATGTGGTCACGATCGATGCGGCTGAAGAACACCTCATCGTCACCACCCCCGGCACAGCGTCTACCACCGAACGCACCTCGGTGACCTTTGCCGACATGGCGGCCGGTCAAACCTTGACACTGGGTGGCATCACCTACACCGCACCTGTCGGCGGCGCCACAGGTGCCACCGTGGCTGCGGCGTTTGCAGGCCTTGCTGCGGGTGCTTCCAGCGCTGCCAGCAACACCGCAGGCACCCTGAGTGGTTTCTCATCCACGCTGGCAGGTCCTAACACCGTGGTCTTCACCAGTGCAACGGCCAACACCGACGTCACCAACCTCAGCGTGGCGGGCACATCTAAGAGCGATGCACGCACCGCCGATGCCACCCAAACTGGCATGGTCGTGGTGACCCGTGATGGCACAGCCACGACCCGAGAAAACACCACAGTCAATTTCACCAGCGTGGCTGAGGGGCAAACCGTCACCTTGGGCGACGTCACCTACACCGCACCCGCAGGCGGCGCGACCGCTGCTGCTGTGACGAGTTACTTTGCCACCCATGCCCCCACAGGCTTTAGCGTGGGGACAGCCGTGGGCAACACGCTGGTGTTCTCCAGCACCACCTCAACAGGTGATGTGGCTGACCTCACCATTGGCGGCACAGCCCCCAACACCTTGGTCATGAGCGATACCGTGTTCATCGACAGCACCTTGGTGCCCAGCACACCCGCCACCACCGTGGTGGGCGGCGTGACCTACGACCTTTACACCAGCGCAACCGATCCAAACGTGGTGTTGCGTGTTGACCAAGCTGCCGATGTGGTGCAAGTGGTGGCCGTCAACAATGGCAACGCCAATACACCAGCTGCAGGCACTCAGCTCGTGCGAGGCGACTCAGGCAGCAACACCTTGGATGGTGGTGCCGGTGAGGACATTCTCAAAGGTGGCGCGGGTACAGACGCCTTGATTTTTGACGTCAACGACCTCTTGATCGATGGCGGCGACGGCATCGATGCCCTCAAAGCCACAGGCAATATTGACTTGACCGCCGTGGCCAACGACCGCGTGCGCAACATCGAAGCCATCGACTTGGGCACCAGCAGCGGCAACTACTCGGTCACACTGACTGATGCCGATGTGGCAGCCATGAACGTTGATCGCACCGCCGTGATTCAAGGCGGTTTGGGCGATACAGCCAACGTGATTGGTGAGTGGGTCCAGGGTGAAACCGTTGTCGACAGCAGCGTGAACCCACCGGTCACCTATGTTGTCTACCGACTCAACGATGCCACTTTGAAAATTCAACAAGGCGTGGTCGTGAATTACACCGGTACCGATGGTCGAGACTTGCTCACCGCCGGTGCAGGCAACCAAATCTTAGATGGCCGCATGGGCAGCGACGTGCTCAATGGTGGCGAAGGCTCAGACGTGATGATTGGTGGCCGTGGCGAAGATGTGTTCGTCTACGACTTGGAAGACACCAGCTACACCGGCGGTCTGTTGGGCGGTTTGGACAACGAAAACGACACGGTCAAAGTGGCCGGCGGCGGTGTGACCGTGGACTTGTCAAGCTCGACAGGGCACTTGGTGGTCACCAGCCCCGGATCTGCGTCCCCAGCCACAACTGAAACCACCACGGTCACCTTTGTGGCTATGAAAGAGGGCGAAACCCTGAGCTTGGGTGGTTTGATTTACACCGCCCCTGTGGGCGGTGCCACAGGCGAACAGGTCGCGACTGCATTTGCCAGCCATGCCGCCAACTACGCAGGCACCACTGCACCGCTCAGCGGCACACTCGCCGGCTTTGCCAGCGGTGCTGCCCAAGGCAACACGGTGGTCTTCACCAGCAGTACGGCCAACGCTGATGTGACAGACCTGCCTTTGGGGGGCACAGCGCCTGTGCTCAACCTCACAGCGGGTGCTTCCAGCACTGGCGTGGTGGTGGTCAACACCCCAGGTACAGCCAGCAAAGCTGAAACCACAGCCATTACCTTTGCAGACATGACCGCGGGTCAAACTGTGGTGGTGGGTGGCATGACCTACACCGCACAAAGCGGTGGCGCAACGGCGGCACAGGTGGCAGCCTTTTTTGCTGGCCTCACGATCAGCGGTTACACCGCTGGCGCCTCGGTGGTGGGCAACACGGTGATCTTCACCAGTGTGTCCCCCACGGCTTACATCACCAACTTGTCGGTTACTGGATCTATCCCCATCACGCCCGTGGTGGCAGGGCCACAAGGCCCATCCCTCAATGGCATTGAGACCTGGGACATCACAGGCACGGGCGACAACACCTTGGTGGTGGGCGCTGATCAGGTGCGTGACATGTCTGACTCGACCAATACCTTGATCGTGTCAGGCAACGCCGGTGATGTGGCCCGCTTGGCGGGTGACGGCTGGATGGCCCGCGGCTCTGAGCAAGTGCTGGGTATCACGTACAACAAATACACCAACTTCGCCAGCGACGGCACACCCGTGACCGTGTTGTTGGCTTTGCAAGTGGTCAAAGGCGAGCAAATCATTGGCGATGGCATTCATTTGGGCATCACGGGTGGCACGGGCTCTGAAGACATTCGCGGCTACCCCAATGCGCCACGCAACGAGACGATCAACGGCGGCGCGGGTGCAGACCTGGTCGATGCCGGTGCAGGCGATGACACCATCATCTACGACGCCAAAGACATCACCCTCGCGGGTGGTTTGGGCAATGATGTGTTGGACCTCAACGCCAGTGGTCCGTCTCTACTGGACTTGATGGAGCCTGGACGCCCCGTCAACGGCGCATTGCACCCCACGCTCAAGAGCATCGAAAAATTTGACCTCACCAATGGCCAAGCCGACATGGTGGTCATCAGCCCCGCTAGTCTTTATGCCATGGGCAACGCAGACCACACGCTGACCTTGGACATCGATTCGACCGATCGCATCTTCCTTGATGGCTATGCCAACTGGGGTCGCTCCGTCAACCCGGCGAGTGCAGGCTACGACGAATACACCATCAGCTACACGCCCAGCGGTGGTAGCGCGACCACACTCAAAGTCAAGGTCACGACTGGGGCCACGGTCCAGACGGTGACGCAAGGCACATCGGGTGCAGACACCACCCCATCTACCAGCGGCAGCGATGTCATCAAGTCTGGTGATGGCAACGACACCCTCACAGGCGGCACCGGCGCCGACCTGATCGAAGCCGGTGCAGGCAACGACGTGGTGAGCTACGACGTGGCCGACTGGCATGTGTTTGGCGGCACAGGTGACGACACCTTGCTGATCAACACCTACACCACCAATGGCCTTGCCAGCGGTGCCCCCATTGCCGACTTGACCACGCGTGCAGGCACGCAAGTCAAAGGCTTCGAAGTCATTGACCTCTCTGCGGCTGGCGGCCAAGCCGTCAAGCTCGACGAAAACGCCGTACTCGCACTCTCAGACACGGGTCGCATCACCGTCAAAGGTACCGCAGCCGACCAACTGTCCTTGTATGGCGGTTGGGCCTACAGCGGTGTGGACTCTGATGCCACAGGCGCCATTTACAAAGTGCTGCAAAAAGGCGATGCCTTCATTTCGGTCGCTGACGAAGTGCAACTGAAAATCACCAACGAACTGGGTGGTACGGTCAACATTTATGGCCCAGGTGCCGATGTGATCGACGTTTGGGGTGCGGCCACTGACCCTGACGGCAAAGCCAACGGCGCGATGACGGGCGATGGTGACGACATCATCACCGTGCATGACATGAGCTACTCGGCGATCGACGCAGGTCGAGGCAACGACACCATCAAGTTTGCATTTGCAGGCGATGTCAACACCTCGTTGTTACCGCCTACAGGTTTGACCAATGTGGAGGTGTTTGACCTCACCACCAATGCCGCAGGCAACAAGCTGATCCTGACACCAGAAAAACTGGCCACCATGACCGATGCCGACAACTTGTTGGTGGTCAAAGGCACCTCGTTGGACTCCTTGATGCTTTACGGTCAGTGGAGCATGTCTTCGGATGTGAGCTACAACGGTGAGACTTACGCGCAAGTCATGTCCGTCACCGGGACTGGTGAAGTCGTCAAGGTGTACTACACCAAGGCCATCACCAATGTGGTGATTGACAACCCACCCACGCCACAAATGAGCACCTTCTCGGTGGCCTACAACGATGGCACCTATTTGGTCAGCAAAGGCATTGATGCCTATGCGGGTTGGAAGGTCGACAACGCGGGCGATGTCAACAAAGACGGCTTAGACGACGTGATCGTCAACACCGCGGGTGCCGCTTATTTGGTGTTTGGCTATGCCGAGCTGGCAGGTCAAATCGATCTGACCAACATTGGCAGCAAGGGCATCAAGATTTCGGGCATTGACTCGGGCAGTTTGGTAGCTCTGAACAACGCCACCAACCTCGAAGCGGGTGGCAATGACTACCTCCTCAACAACGGTGCCCCTAGCACCTATGCCACCTACGAATACGGTTTAACGGGCATTGGCGACATCAACGGCGACGGCTGGGATGACATGGCCGTGAACACGGCTGGCAACGAAGTGAAGGTCATTTTTGGCCGAAGCAGCTGGAGCGACATCAACCTGGCCAACTTTGTGACCAGCAGCAGCAATGGCTTCACGGTGAATGCCAGTAGCTTGGCTTCGAGCAACTACAACACCTTGGAAAACAGCCTGAGCAAACTCACGCTTCAAGGCGTGGGCGACGTCAACGGTGACGGCTACCAAGACTTTGCCATCGGCAACAGCTTTGCCGGCTATGGCAAGGTCAGCTTGGTGTTTGGTGGCGCAGACGCCGCCAACCTGAACCTCGCCAGCATGGGCAGCCGAGGGGTCAACTTCCTCTCCGACAGCACCAACAAAACCAACATTGGCGCAGACATTGCCAAAGTGGGTGACATCAACTCGGATGGCTTTGATGACTTTGTCATTGGTGGCCCCACTTTGTCAGGTGTGATCCTCAATGGCGTGACCGACTACAGCGGTGCCAGCTTTGTGGTCTTCGGCAAAGACGAAGGCTGGGCGGCTAACACCACCGTGGTGTATCACAACAACGACAACTTTGCCCCCGTGCTTTACAACACGGACAGTGTCACAGGTCAGTCGGTCAACCCCAAAGACAACCAAACTGGCGTCTCGACGCTGAACAACTTGGTCATGCGATTTGACGAAGTTGTGACCGCAGGCGCTTCGCGTGCGGCGCAAGCTTATGTGTTGCTCTACAAATCTGATGGCACCTTGGTTGAAAAGTTTGACGTCTTCACAGGGCAGGGCAGCAGTGGCGGCACCATGTACTTGAGTGGCGCACAAATTGACATCAACCCATTCAAGAACCTGTCGGGCAATACCGGTTACTACCTCAAGGTCGACCCCTTGGCGTTCAAAGACTTGTCTGGCAATTACTTTGCGGGCATCGACAGCACCACAGCGATCAACTTCACCACCGCGGCAGCACCTGCCACGGATGCGGTGGCCCCTACTCAAACGGGCTGGAGTTTCACGGTGTATGCCTATGACCATTACGGTGATTACTACTGGACTGGCACCAACTACGACTACGGTACTCAAAACAACATTTACCCCTCGGTCAGCCGTTCAGATTATTGGTTGGATGCCACGCAAATTGGCTATGTGCCCACGGCACCTATTCAATCGGCGTACAGCAGCGACAACGATGCAACAGCCTTCAACCTCAACATCACGCTGAGCGAAGCCGTCAAGCCTTATGGCCATGTGCTGCTGCAACAACAAACCAGCTTCACACCTGAGACGGCCACCGTCACCTTCCAAGATTTGGGTCAAGGTAAAAAAGTCACCTTGGCTGGCTTCACCTACACGGCACCCTCCGGCGGTTCAACAGCCGCCGAAGTTGCGGCCGCGTTTGCCAGTTTGGCAAATGGCGCGGTCGGCGTTGCGAACCAAGAAACTTCTGGCACGCTGTCGGGTTACACCACTGGCACCGTGGTCAACCATCCAGCAGTGGGAGCCACACCGGCGTCTGTCACCGTCACCTTCACCAGCACCAAGGCCTTTGGTGATGATGTGACAGATTTGACGGATGCGGGCAATGGCACCACGCCTGTTGTGATCGCCGTCACACAAAGCACGAAGAGCTTTGTCACCACCGAATCGTTTGATTTGCAAACAGGCCTGAGTGACCAAGGTGGCGTGATTTCCTCGCAGACCAACACCGTCACCAACTACAACAGCTTGACGCTGAGTTTGGGCACAACCTTCAAAGCCAGCACGCAATACCGCATCGTGTTGGACGAGTTGCAAGACGCAGCGGGCAACCAAATTGGCGCCGTTGATGCACAGGGCAACTTTTTGCCCAAATCAACCACGTTTGTCACCACGACAGACACGGTTGCGCCAAACTTGTACAACTGGAACTCCACAGGCGTGGGCTATTCGCCCACCAGCTTGGGCGCGAGTTTCTACAACACGCAAACCAGCGTTTCAGTCACGCGTGATGTGACCTTTGTTTCACCAGAAACCCTCAAGCTCGGCACAGGTGGTTTTATCTTGTTGCAGGTCAAAGGCAACGCGCTCAACACCGTGGCCAACGTCACCGCTGGCAATAACACCTTGGACAACACCAAAGTGGTGGAGCGTTTTGATGTCAGCACCGCCGTCGCACAAGCCGATGGCAGCTACACCATCACAGGTCAGCACTGGAGCGCGACCGCCAACAGTGGCGCAGGTGGATGGGTCAACGGCACAGGCGTGCTGACGCTGGACAACAAAAACATCACCATCAACCCCGAAGCGGCCCTGGCCTATGGCAGCAGCTACGAGGTGATCTTGCAGCCCTACACCAACGCACAGTCCGTGGTGCTGCAACCCGTGATGGACCTCAATGGCAATGTGGCCACAGGCTTGAGCACGCCCAACAGTTCGATTTACTTCAGCACCTACACCAACCTCATCACGGTGGCGGGGGGTAACGCGGTGGACAACGCCACCACGGTAGGCTTGAACGACAACTTGGTGTTGACCTTCTGCGAAAACATGAAGGCGGGCACCGACAACACCACGCTGAAGTTGTTCCTCAAACAAGACGGCACTGGTACCTTGTTTGAAACCTTTACGATCAATGCGACCACCAACACGGCGGTGGGCAACTATGGGGGTACGGTCACCTTCAGCGGCAACAAGGTCATCTTGAACCCAGGCTTGGCGCTAGATCGTGCAGCCGACTACTACATCACGGTGGACGCTGGTGCCATCAAGGGCGCTGAATCCAATGTGGCCTTCAGCGCCACCAACATGGGCAACATCAACTCGCCGTTCTTCTTTACGACTGAAGCTGCCGCGCAAATTGACCCTGGCTACCAGCTGGGCACGAACCCACAAAGCCCAGACTTCGACTACAACGCAGGAAATTGGGCAGGCCAAATGGCCGGCATGCAAGTCGAGGCGGCGGGTGACGTGGACGGCGACGGTGTGATGGACTACATCTTTGGCTCGTCCAACTATGTGTACGACGCTTCCATTCCAGATGATCCGAATTTGGCGGGCGTGGACCATGTGGCTAAGGGCATGTTCTATTTGGTCTTTGGCCAAGCAGGGCAATGGACGGACCTGACGACCCTCGACCAGCTTGAAATTGCAGGTCGCGTGGTGGCGTTCTACGGCACGGCGATTAACCAGCTGATTCGTGCCACCGAGTTTGGTGACTTGAACCACGACGGCTACAACGACCTGATCCTCACCTCAGGCGGTCAAAACCCCGTGGTGGGCGACAACACCGCCAGCGACACAGCTGACTCTGACAGTGGTGCGGTGTTTGTGGTCTACGGTAAAGACCGAGCCGATTGGGCCCCCATGATGAGTGTGGACAACCTGGGCGATGACGGTTTGATCATCACCGGTGGTCTGCCGCAAGACCAGTATGGTTTCTCGGTGGCGACAGGTGACTTCAACAACGATGGTTTCGTCGACATCTTGTCGGGCATGCCCACCAACCAGCGTGATGGCTACAGCTCAGGCGAAGCCTTCATCATCAACGGTGGCGACTTCACCGACTCGCTCATGCAGTCGGGCACCTCGGGCAACGATTTGCTGATTGGTGACTTCAACGCCAACCGACTGGCGGGCGGTGCTGGCAACGACACCATCCACAGCTTGGGTGGCGCAGACATTATTCGTGGTGGTGGTGGCAACGATGTGTTGTCTATCTCCAAGCTCGACTTCATCTTGATCGATGGCGGCACGGGCACTGACACCTTGCAGCTCAAGGGCCACGGCATGGACTTGGACATGACGGGCTTTGCCGGCTCTAGCTTGCGCAGCTTTGAAACCATCGATCTCACTGGCGACGGTGAAAACCACCTGACCCTGAACTACCGCGAAGTGGTGTTGTTGCTGGAACGTCAGATGACCACCGCGTACGGCACCTTCACCGAATTCACCATCAAAGGCAGCAACCAAAGCTCGGTCACCCTCGAAGGCCCCTGGGCCGTGATGGAAACCGTCACCCAAAGCGGTGTGACGTGGGTGCGTTACGCCCTTGAAGGTATTTACGTCAAGGTGCAATCGGATGTGACCGTGGACTTGGTCGACTGGGTCATTCCATTCCAAGGCGCGACCATTGACTTTGCGCAAGCCACCAATGCGGTCAGCGTCAACCTGTCCAGCGACACCCTGTTGGGTGCGAACGGCACAGACACGGTACAGGCATCGACAGCGATCGATGTGGCACGCACGGTCACCAGCTTGAATTCGCTGGAGCCAGTGCAAGCTGGCAATGGCAACGACCTGATGGTGGGTGGCAACAATGCCGACACCTTCCTTACCGGCTCTGGCAACGACACCGTGCGCGGTGGGGTTGGCGCTGATACGGTGTTGGCAGGTGCAGGCGACGACTCGGTCTTGGGCGACAGCGCCAACTACGATGCCACAGCCGGCGGCCAAAACTGGGCCGACGTGTTGTCGGGCGAATCGGGTGCCGACACCTTACAAGGTGCCAGTGGCAACGACGTGTTGCAAGGCGGCACGGGCACTGATACCTTGTACGGCGGCCTCAGCACAGTGTCTATCGTCGGTTCAGGCAATGATTGGCTTGACGGCGGCACGGGCAATGACACGCTGTACGGCTCTGATGGCAACGACACCCTCTTGGGTGGCGATGGCGCAGACTCGTTGTGGGGCGGCGAGGGCGCAGACACGTTGAATGGCGGCGCAGGCAGCGACATTCTCAAAGGTGAAGCGGGCGATGACGTGTTGGTATACGACGCCAACGACCAGATCGATGGCGGCGATGGCTACGACACCTTGCTCGTGGCCGACGAAGTGCGTGACCTCTTCAACAGCACCGTGGTGAGCAAAATCGAAGTGATCGATCTGCGTGGCAACGGCGCACAGTGGATGCGCTTGGGTTCAGCCACGCTCAATGCGATGACGCTCAATGGCACAACGCTCAACACCTTGACCATCCATGGCGATGCGGGCGACACCTTGTTGCTGGGCGGCACCGTGGTGTGGCAGCAAGCGCGCAATGTCAGCCTCAATGGCGTGAACTACAAAGCCGCTGAAATTTACGACAGCACCACGCTCAAAGCGGTGGTCTTGATCAGCAGCAACATCGAGGTGGTGTTGGACGCTACAGCGCCGAGCTATGCGGGTGCGTATATCGGCGGTGGCGCTGCTGTTGAGCCCTACACCACGCCTTACACCATGGCCAACGAAACCGTGGCTGGCCAAGGTGGTAACGACCATCTGTACCAATCCCTTGGCAACGAAACCTTGGACGGCAGCGATGGTGTCGACACCTTGAACTTTGCCACCCAAACCGGCAACGTCTATGTCAACCAAAGCGCCAGCCAATTCACGGTGCGTGGCATCACAGTGGCTGCGGGCACTGCAGTTGACGGCTTTGGTGACGTTGACACCCTGAGCAGCATTGAACATCTCATGACCGGCTCGGGCAACGATGTGGTGTACGACGGCAGCAAAGCCAGCCGCATCTTCACCCATGCGGGCGCAGATCTGATCGTGGCCGGTGATGGCAATGACACCCTTGATGCGGGCTCTGGCGCTGACACGGTTCAAGCCGGTGCTGGCAACGACGGGTTAGAAGGTGGCTTAGGCCACGACAGCCTGTTGGGCGAAGCCGGCAACGACACCTTGCGTGGCGGCTCGGGCAATGACACCCTCGACGGTGGCGCCGACAACGACACCTTGGACTACAGCGGCCAAACCGAAGCGGTGGTGGTCAACTTCAGCCAAGAAATTCAACGCGGTGTGGCCGCTGGTCGCGCCAGCGATGGCCAAGGTGGCACAGACACCTTGCTCAACCTCGAAGCCGTCATAGGCGGTTCGGGCGACGACGTGATGTATGGCAAATCGGGACGCAGCACAGTCTTGGTGGGCGGCGTGCGCTTTATTGCGGACGTGGCACAACTCACCGACTTGGCGGCCAACCCGACTTTGGTCATCGTGTCTCAGGGCACGACCACGGCAGCCGCCAAGATCACGGTGGGCGGCATCGCCTTCACCGCGGACGGTAAATTTGCCACCAACCTGACCTCCAGCTCTGCGCTGTCGAGCATCAGCGATGCCGCCACGGGTGGTGTCATGACCCTTGATGGCGGCCTAGGCTCCGACATTTTGGTGGCGGGCAGTGGTGGCGACAGCTTGGTGTTTGACAAAGCCGATGTGTCCATCACTGGCGGCAATGGCACGGACACCTTGCTCATCCAAGATGCAGATGTCGACTTCACGCAAACCTGGCAAATGCCAGTGGTCTCGGGCATTGAAGTCATTCGCTTCAACACCGAGTCGCCTCAAAGCATCACCTTGGACAAAGCTGCGGTTCACCGCATGGCGGGGACGGCACGTACCCTGACGGTGGAAGGAGGTATCGAAGATGCGGTGCTGATCGATGCCGACCTCGGCAGCGCAGACACCGTCACCTATGCAGGTTACAAAACCTACACCGCCACCTACAACGGCGACAGCGTGACCGTGAAAGTGTCCACCTCGATTGGCACGCAAGTCGCAGGCGCACAACTGCTCAAAGGCACCCAAGCGGACAACACGCTCACAGGCAGCGGCTCTACGGCAGAGGCCTTGTGGGGTTACGCGGGCCACGACACCCTCAATGGCGGTGACGGCGCAGACACCTTGAACGGCGGCTCAGGCAACGACAGTCTGTTGGGTGGCCTCGGTCTCGATTCGCTGCTGGGTGGTTTGGGTAACGACACCCTCGCGGGCGGCATCGAGCAAGACACCTTGCTGGCAGGTGAGGGCGATGACACCCTCGTCTGGGATGTGGCCTACAGCGACAGCAACAACAACCAGAGCGTCTCCAACGTGAGCTTGCGGGACAAGACAGCCGACGCCTCAGTGGAGGGTGGTGCGGGTTTTGACACCTTGCAAATGGGTGGCAGTAGCTTCGACTTCACGCTCAGCGGCGGTACCACGGGCATCAGCAACCTAGAGCTGATCGATCTGCGTGGGCGCAACGCCAGCACCGTGGTGCTCAACCGCGAAGCCGTGGCAGCCTTGGCCGACACCAACAAGGTGTTGCGCATTGACGGTGACTTGGGCGACAAGCTGGTACTCAGCGATTGGGGCTTTTGGACCTACGCGGGCGAAGCTCAAATCAATGGCGGTGGCGCCAAGATTTACACAGCCACCTACGGCGGCTCTACCGTCACGGTGCAGTTCTCTAACAACCTCAGCTTCACCGACAAAACCACCAACCCAGCCAACACTGACTTGTTGCTCAAGGCGTTGGATGGCACAGCCTTGGTGGCTGGTACAGCTGCAGCGGGTACCGCGTCTGTGCCACCCGCAGGCGTGACCAGTGTCACGGCCCTGACGGCTCCCACCACCTACTTGAGTGGCACAGTGACCGGCACAGTGGGTGACGATGCCTTGACCTTGGGCGCACGCACTGCCAGCGTCACAGGCGGCACAGGTACGGACACCTTGACTGCAGACTTGGCCTACACGGATTTGGCGGTGACAGTCAAACCCAACATCACAGGTGTGGATGTCATCGAGCTGGGTGACAACTCTGGCGGCTTTGGCAATGCCCTGCGTTTGACGGTGGCTCAAATCATCGCCATCACGGACAACAAGGTGCTGCGCATTGAAGGTGACTGGGGCGACACCGTGCATCTTGCAGATGGTGCCTGGAAGCTCAGTGCCGAAACACTCTCCACAGGCACTTACATCAAGTACGTGCACTTCTCCGACGCCACCATGGTGGTGTATGTGGACCCCAAGGTCAAAGTCAATTACGGCTCTGCTTGGGCAAACGCCGACACCACCTTGGCAACGATCAACAGCGCCACCTTGAACGCCTCAGTGGACGAGGTGTTCAGAGGCTACGACAGCAGCCAAACCATCAATGGTGGCGATGGCAGCGACACCGTTGACTACGCCTATGCTTCGCCCGTCACGGCCAACCTGATCACGGGCAAAGTGTCCGAAGGCTCAGGTTCATCTGTTGACACTTTGCTCAACATCGAAAACATCATCTCGGGTTCAGGCAGTGACTTGTTGATTGGCAACAGTGCCAACAACTTGCTCAACGCAGGCGCAGGCAATGACAACGTCTTTGGCGGTGCAGGCAACGACACCCTCATGGGGGTGGGCGGTGCAGACAAACTCTACAGTGGCTCGGGCAGCGACTTGGTCTACTTTGACACGGCAGCCAGCGTGATTGACGGTGGCGCAGATGACAAAGTGGGGCATGCGCACCGGGTTGTGATATCTCAAGGCGTCACAGGCACACGCACCGAAACGGCAACCGTGACGTTTACCGACATGACTGCCAATCAAGTGTTGATCTTGGGCGGCCAAACCTTCACGGCATCCAGCTCAGGCGCAAAAGCTGCTGCTGTGGCTACCGCATTTGCAACGGGCACAGTGGTTGCGGGTACAGGCACCTTGAGTGGCGCGCTCACTGGGTTTACAGTCACCTTAGCCAGCAGCGGCGTGGTGGTCTTCACCAGCAGCACGGCGACCACCGATGTGACCGATTTGGCCATGGGTGGCACGGTCGACATGGATATCCGTACCGTCAACAGCAACAGCGGCGCAATCGCCATCACGCGCGACGGTGCCACAGGTTCGCCCGCCACGGCTGACAGCACCACCGTGACATTTGCCGACATGTTGACAGGCGATGTCATCACCTTGGGTGGACTGACATTCACCGCATCGGCCAGCGTGACGGCAGAAGAAGTGGCCAGCGTGTTTGCATCGCTGGCCAACGGCGACGCTGGCACAACCGTGCCGAGCGGAGCCAATACAGGCAGCCTGACAGGATTCACCTCAGCGGCAGCTGTGGGCAGCACGGTGGTCTTCACCAGCATCACCACAGGCAATGTGACAGACCTCATCACAACCCAAGATGTCAGCACTGACGTGTTGGTGGTTGCTGACCGTTATCTGGACTTCACAGCCGCCTCTGGCTTGCCCACCACCACCAACATGGAGGTGATCGACCTTCAAATGCGCGGCAGTGGACAAAGCAACACCATCAAGCTCAATTCAGCGGCAGTGGTTGCCATGACCAATGCCAGCAAAACTTTGCGCATTGACGGTCAGGTGGGCGACGTGGTCATGTTCGCCAGTGATGAAACATGGACAAAAACCAGCACCACCCTCAACAGCCTCAACTACGACGTGTACACACACGCATCAAGCGGCGCGGTGGTTCAGGTGCAGCAAGGCATCAGCCAAGACGTGGTGCGTGGCTCGGGTAACTCTGCACAGGCATTGACGGGTGGGGCAGGTGCCAGCTCGTTGTTGGACTACTCCAACTTGACGGGCAGTGTGTATGTCAACCTGTCGGCAGACAACAATTTGTGGACGGGCAGCTCTTATGTGAATGCGGCGACAGCCCAGCGTTCAGACAGTGGCACACAAACAGACACCTTGTCTGGCATCGAATGGCTCAAAACGGGCAGTGGTGCAGACCGTGTGTACATCTCGGGTGCCGACGCTAGCTGGGTCGATTTAGGCGATGGCGGTGACGTTATCTACAACAGGAATACAGGCACGGGCAACGGGGCATTGACCTTGATTGGTGGTGCAGGCACCGACACCTTGAGCTACGGCTCTGTCACCGCCAACATGACCTTGGACTTGGTGGCAGGCACCAGTGTGATGAACGGGGTGACCGATGTCATCCGCGAGTTCGAATCGTTTAGCACGGGTTCTGGCGCTGACACGATTTACGACAGCAGCGAAGCGCATGGCCTCTATGCAGGTGCTGGCAACGACACGATTGACGGCCAAGCCGGTAACGACACGATTGACGGTGGTGAGGGCAACGACTCCATCTTTGGTGGCGAAGGCGCGGACAACGTGACAGGGCGCTCAGGCAACAACTCCATTTGGGGTGGCGCAGGTGCTGACGCTTTGTATGGTCAATATTCTTCCTTTGACATCGTCGACAGCGGCACCAACTACATCGATGGTGGTGCCGACAACGATGTGATCTGGGGTGGTCGTGGCAATGACACCTTGATCGGCGGCGATGGCGCTGACGTGATTCATGGGGGTGGCGATAGGTACAACTATGACTACCGCAACTCTTTGGAGTGGTCGGGTTCGGGCGCAGACACCATCGATGGTGGTGCTGGTAATGACACTTTGTATGGCAATGACGGCAATGACTTGGTCATTGGCGGAGCCGGTGATGACCGCATGGGGGCCTACATCACCTCCGACTACATCAACGACTACACCTATGACACTTACTACTATGAGGCGGGTAACGACACCCTGCAAGGTGGTGATGGCAACGACACCATCATGGGTGGTTTGGGTGACGATTTGCTCTACGGCGGTGATGGCAATGACGTGTTGGGCAGCACCTCATCGGCTGGCAATAACTTGCAAGAACATGGCAACGACACCTTTGTGGGCGGCCTAGGCAATGACACGATTTACGGTGGCGACTACGCCAGCGTGTCGGTGGATAGCTATGCCGGTTACTACTACGGCCGTGTGCTTGGCGGCGTCGACACGCTGGACTACAGCGCTTCGACCTACTCTGTACAAGTCAACTTGGACGACGAAGCCCACAGCATTGCGGGTGCCAACCTGGCCGTCAACACAGCTAAGGATGGCTTGGGCGGTACTGACACCATTTACGGCATTGAAAACGCGTATGGCGGTTTGTCCAACGACATCTTGATGGGCTCTGCCGGAGTCAACTGGCTCAAGGGCAACGAAGGCAACGACACCTTGTGGGGTGCCGAAGGCGCCGATACGCTGGAAGGCGGCACGGGTGACGATATGTTCGTTCTTGACAGAGCCGACACCTCGGTGCTCGGTGGCGCAGGCACCGACACCTTGGTCACGCGCTATGTCAATACCGATCTGACCAACACCAGCTTGTTCAGCGTCACCCTTAAAGACATTGAGGTGGTTGACCTCAGCGGTGCCCACGACATCGTGGCCAACACCGCCAACGTGGGCAATAGCTTGGTCTTGAACCAAGCCAGCGTCTTCAACATGACCACCGACATCGGCCAGACACACACGCTGACGATCGATGGTGTCGCCGGCGACAGCGTGTTCTTTGCGGACCGTTCGCTCTGGACCCAAGACACAAGCAGCTACACGGCTTACCGAAAGCTCACGTCTTCGTACACCCTGTCAAGCACCACCTACAGCTTGGTGGTGATGGTGAAAGAAGACGTCAGCACCGACGTGGTTCGTGGCGTCGCCACCACCGTTGAAACACTGATTGGCACCAACCAAACCACCAGCAGTGCAGCCGATGTGGATAAGTCGATGGTCGACTTTGCGGACCGCATTGATGCGGTACGCGTCAACTTGGGCAGCGTGCGCCACAACGGTGTGGATGCCCGTACCGTGGTCAGCACAGCCACCAGCACCGTGGGTTCTGGTGTGGATGTGGACATCTTGCAAGACCTGGACGGCACACTCAGCAAAATCGAATGGGCCAAAACTGGCTCTGGCGATGACGTGCTCATTGGCTCCAGCGTAGCCAACCGCCTGGAAGGTGGTTTGGGCAATGACTGGCTGCAAGGCGGCATGGGCAATGACACCTTGGTGGGTGGCTTGGGCACGGACACGGTGGATTTCTCAGATGCCAGTGCAGGCGCGACGATCACGCTCAATGCCGACAGCCTTGGCTCAGCGGTGTTCGCAGACACCAGCAACAACGATGCGCTGTACAGCTTTGAAAACGTGCTGGGTAGTAGCCACAACGACAGCATCACCATCACCGACAGCAACGCCAACTGGATCGATGGCGGCGCTGGCGCTGATACGCTCTTGGCGGGTGATGGCAACGACACCCTGATTTACGACGCAGCCGATGCCACCGTGGACGGCCAAGTGGGCACCGACACCCTAGTGGTGCGCGATGCGGCGCTGGACTTGACTGCAGCAGGCGTGAGCGGCACGCAGATCAAGAACATCGAAGTCATCGAGATGCGTGGCACCCAAGGCGGCAAGCTCACCTTGAGCGTCACCGCAGCGGCTGCCATCTCCACCACCAGCGATGCCTTGACGGTTTACGCCGATGACCAAGACGTCATCGAGCTGGTGGGCACTTGGACCATGGGGGCCAACACCGTGGTGAGTGGTGCGGTCTATCACAACTGGACTGGCACCTCGACCTCGCCAGCCGCCACAGTCACTTTGACGGTGTCAGCGGAAGCGGCCATTCGTTTGACCGGCACCAACTCAGCCGATACGGTGACTGGCACGGCCAACCCAGACCTCATTTGGGGCTTGGACGGCAATGACTCGCTCACCGCAGCTGCGGGCGACGACACCTTGGTGGGCGGCGCTGGCAACGACAGCTTGGTGGGGGGGGACGGTTTGGACACCGCAGACTACAGCGCCGCTACAGGCCCCATCGTGGTCAACTTGACCACTGGTGCAGTCACCGGTGACGGCACAGACACCTTGACCACCATCGAGCGTGTCATCGCCACCAGCAATGCCGACACCCTGACGGGCAGCGTCAACGCCGATTGGCTCGATGGCAATGCGGACCACGACAGCCTCAGCGGCGCTGCCGGCGACGACCACCTCTATGGCCAAAGCGGCGACGACACCTTGCTGGGTGGCGATGGTGCTGACGTGCTCGAGGGCGGTGCCGACAACGACTCGTTGGACGGCGGCGCAGGGGCTGATGCCTTGTATGCGCAAGCCGGCGACGACAGCTTGGTTTATGACGCTCTTGACGGTGTGATCGATGGTGGCGAGGGCTTAGACACCCTGTACATCAGCGACGCTTCGGTCGATTTTGTGCACGGCAGCCATCCCGTGGTGCAAGGCATTGAAATTTTGGACCTCCAACGTGTGGCCACCAACAGCTTGACCCTTGATCTGGCCGCCGTGCGCGCCATGTCGGGATCAAGTAATCAGCTGCTCATCAACGCCGATGTCACCGACACCATTGGCCTGACTGATTACGCGCAGTGGACTGCCAGCAGCAACTTTGCGGGCGGTGTGACCACCAAGCAATTCACCCAAGATGGCGTGACTTTGAAGATCGTCAGCTCGGGTGACACCACCGCGGCCAGCAACAACGCCACGCCTGCGGTCAATGACACCGTGGACCTGACCCCTCAATTCCGTGTCGACACGATTGGCTTGGGCATGGGGGTAGACGCCCAAAACAACAGCTACTTGGTGGCGGTGGGTGACGTCAACAAAGACGGTTTCATGGACTTTGCCATGCGCGATGCCGATGTGAACACCACCACGGCTTCTTATGTCTACCGAAACTACGGCTATTACGGCGCAGGTTACGGCTGGCAGGGCGGTGTCTCGCTGGCCACCGCTAACTACTACTCTGGCAATGTGTATGTGGTCTTTGGTGCTGCAGGCGGTTTGGGCAGTTTGCAGATCAATGGCAGCGAAACCCCAAGCGGTGCATCTGCGGGTTACATCACCTTGAGCTCTGGGGCCTCTGCGCATGAAGGGTTTGGTAACGGCTTGGGGTCACTGGGTGACTTTGACGGTGATGGCCAGTCTGATTTGATGGTGGTTGCCCGTGGTGTGAATTCGTTCACCTACAACATTGGCGATCGAACCATTTACAACGACAACTGGACTAGCCCTGACGGGTGGACGAGCACCAGTGAAGGCCGCTTGTATGTGTTTGATGGCGGAAACGCCGTCTTCACCGACCGTGTGTCGGGCAGCGTGACACAAACGACGCTCGCCAGCAATGGCGCGGCCGCGATTGGCCAAGCCAACGCCTTGCCGTCCACTTGGAGCGGCTATGCCTCGACCGTTACTGGCGAGACCTATGACCCTCTGTACGCCACCGATGTGCCCAATGTGCAAACCACCTACACCTACACCACCAGCGCCACCACGGCCGATGTGGTGTACACGGGGGGCAGCAGCTCGGCATCTCTGGGTTCCGGCTGGGCACCTGTGTCCATGGGCGACTTGAACGCCGACGGCTTTGACGACTTCATGGCCGGTACCAACGCACAAATCTACTTTGGCCATGCCAACGTCGGTTCGGGCTTCAATGCCGCGGCCTCTAATTTGGGCAACGCTGTCGATCTGGGTGATGTCAGCCGTTATGCCAACGTCGGCGACGTCGATGGCGATGGCTACACCGACATGATGGTGTCGCTCTCCGATGCCAACAACTACCTCGTTTACGGTGGCTCCAACGTGACCAACTGGACCACGCCTAGCAGCTGGGTCAGCGGTGCAGGTAGCAGCACCGCACCACGCCTGACCAAGGTGGTGTCTGAAACCGGCATCGCCCTCAACGGCACGTATTCGGCATTGGGCGACATCAACGGCGACGGTTTTGACGACCTGTTGCTCTCCGCCTATGGCAATTCAGGCGACCCCAACGACTTCAACGCCAAGAACAACGGCGGTTTGTATGTGGTGTTTGGCCAATCAGGTCATTGGAGCAATGGTGATTTGAAGCTGACCGATCTGGCCGCCAACAAGCAGGGCTTCCGCATCACGGGTGCGGTTGACTTTGACGTGGCCGGCCAATACAGCTGGACTGGCGTGGGCGACATGAACGGCGACGGCTTGGACGACTTCATATTCCAAGCCCCTGGTGACAACGAGTCTGGCAACGCGGGCACCACCTCGTTGGGTTCGTCCTACCTCATGTTTGGCCGCCAAGCGGGCTGGCAAGACATCAGCTTGTTGGAGATGCAGGACTACGGTATTCAGATGCTGCGCACAGGCAACGGCTACTGGACAGCCTTGGGCGACGTGGATGGCGATGGCTATGACGACGTCAGCCTGACCAATGCGACCACCAACATGCAGATCTTCTACGGCGACTCTTTCCTGACGGGTGACAGCAACATTGCGGTCAAGCACGTCGAAGGCACGCTGGGCGGCAGCTTGCAGGCCGATGCCCTCAAGACCCCAAGCAACGCCAAAGGTGCTGACCGCCTGATTGGTAACGCCGGTGACGACACCTTGATTGGCAACGGCGGTGCTGATGTGTTGCTGGGTGGCGCGGGTGACGATTTGCTCAAAGTCTCGTATGTCGACAACGACCGCGGGTCCATGACCGACTTCTTCAAGATCGATGGCGGCACAGGAATTGATACTTTGGAATTCACAGCCGCAGGGTCTATGGATTTCAGCAGCCTGCGCAACGATTTGGTCGAAAACGTCGAGATCTTCAAACTAGGTGCAGGAAATCAAACGATCACGCTAAACCAAATCGATGTTCTGTCGATCACAGGGGAGACCAACACGGCAATTGAAAACACCACCTATCAGAAAGGACATGTTCTGGTCGTCGACGGCTCTGCAGGAGATACCTTGAATCTTGTGGGCGGTTGGAACAGCACATCAGTCGCACAGGTCAATGTGAGCGGTTATACCGGCCACAGTTTCTCTGTGTATCAGCATGGCAGTGACAACATTTATGTTGCGATCTCCGATGGCATTGATGCGGCTTCCAGACATATCAGTTAATTATGAAAAAGGAATTCCTTGGCAGCTCCGGCGAGAAGGGCAGCGCACGCTCATGGCTTGGCCTTGAGTGGCTGAGCCAACTCACGGGCTCGGGTGCGACCCGTTCATGGTCATACCTCGACAAGGAATACCTTCAGACTAAAAAACAAGAGGTAGGGGACGCCCTCAAGCTCGCAGGGGAAGAAACCCGCAAGGGCGTCAAGTGGGGCTGGCATTTTGTGGCTGACTCAGACAAGGGTGATGGTCACAATTTGCAAAGCCTGCCCGATGCGCAAGCCCAACAAGATTGGCTGCGCGAGATGCTCTGGCCCTACCGCAATGCCTACCGCCAGGCGCTGGCGCTGTCATTTGCCACCAATATCTTGGGCCTGTTTGCCGCCGTCTTCACCATGCAGGTGTATGACCAAGTGGTGGGGCACGAGGGGTATTCCACGCTGGCTGCCTTGGTGATTGGCATGGCCATTGCCATCGTCATGGACCATGTGTTCCGAGCAGGCCGCTCTTTGCTGCTGCAACGCATTGGTGCCCGGGTCGAGGTTGAACTCGCGCGCGAGACCTTGCACCGCATGCTCAATTTGCCCACGCTGGCGCTCGAAGGGCGCTCGCCCGGCTATTGGCAAGCGATTTACCGCGACATTGAAATTGTGCGTGCCACTTGTTCCGGGGCCACCGCCATGTTGGTCATTGATCTGCCTTTTGTCTTCTTGTCATTGCTGGTTATTGCCTTTGTGGCGCTGCCTTTGTTGCCCATTGCCTTGCTCACGATTGCTGCATTTGTGGCCTTGGCTTGGCACTCGGGCCGTGTCACGCGCGGCGCGAGCGAGACCGAGCGCGAGCAGCTGGTTAGCCGCGACATGGTGTTGAACGAACTCGCCTCCGTGCGCTTGAGCCTCAAGGCGCTGGGCGCCAACGAGTCGGTGCATCGCCGCTGGGAGGACCACTACGCCAAATGGCTCAACGAGTCGTTGGCCCGCAGCCGCGAGGCCGATCACTTTCGTGAGCTCGCCCATGCCATGACCACCGGCAACTCGGTACTCACCACCACCATTGGTGCCTTGGCCATACTGAACCAGCTCATCAGCATGGGTTCGCTGATTGCCACCAACATGCTGGCAGGCCGCATGGTTTCGCCCTTGATTCAGTTGGTGGGCCAGTGGCGCACCTTTGGTCAATTTCGTGCCGCCAAAAAGCGCTTGGACGCCTTGCTGTCCGCGCCGCAAGACCGCAGCGAGAGCATCATTGCCTTGCCGCGCCCCGTCGGCGCGATGCGCTTGGAAGGCGTCACTTTTCAGTTCCCCGGCTCTGAGAACAACTTGCTCGAGCCCATCTCTGGCGAAATCGGCCCCTGTGGCCTTCATGCCATCGTGGGCCCCAACGGCAGTGGCAAAACCACGTTACTGAAAATTTTGCGAGGTTTGTACCCACCCAGCGCAGGCCGAGTCTTGATTGATGGTGCCGATCTGCACCAGTTCACACAAACTGAGTTGGCCCAGCGTATTGGCTATCTTTCGCAAACCAATCAGCTGCTGGCCACCTCGATTCGCGACAACATCGCCTTGGCCAACCCTGATGCCAGCGATGAGCAAATCATCCGTGCCGCCGAGCGTTCATGCGCCCACAACTTCATCATTGATCTGCCCGACGGCTACGCCACCCAAGTCGGGGAGGGGGCTCAGCGCTTTTCAGCGGGCCAAACCAAGCGCATTGCCATTGCGCAAGCGCTGCTCAATGCCCCGCCAGTGCTGTTGCTGGACGAGCCTACGGCAGAGCTTGACCGCGATTCAGAGCTGCGTTTTGTCCAAACCCTCAAAGAGATGGCCAAAGAACACACCGTCATCGTGGTCACCCACAGCCCCTTTTTGCTGAACCATTGCAACGGCATCTTGGTCATGAACAAAGGCAAATTGGTCGCGGCAGGCCCAGCCAAAGACATCCTTCCTAAGCTGGGTATGAATGTTGCAAGTAACGCCTGACATGTCAAAAAACGCACCACATCTATCGCTTGACCGGGTCTTGACGGATCTGGGGGAGCCACGCTGGCGTGCCTCACAACGGCGCTTGCTCGCATTCTTTTTGATTATTTTCTTGTGGACCCTCATTGGTCGGGTTGACCGCGTCGTCACGGCGCCTGGCAAGGTCATTCCTTATGACAAAGTCAAAGTCATTCAGCATTTAGAGGGCGGCATCATCAAAGAAATCGTGGTTCGCGAGAACCAAGAAGTCAAGGCGGGCGACGCGTTGGTACACCTCGATTTGGCCTCAAGCAGCATCAACAGCGGCGAGATGAATGCCCGTATGGCCTCGCTCAAGCTGGCCAAGATTCGCCTAGAGGCCGAGGCTGTGGGCGCTGAGCCCGTGTGGCCTGAGGATTTGGCTGCCAAGTTTCCCAACCTCATTGAGGTGGAAAACAACAACTACCACAGCAAAAAAGACGAGCGTCGCAGCTCTTTGCAAGCGTTTGACAACATCGTCACGCAAAACCGCCAAAAGTTGGCCGAATCGCGTGAACGTTTGGCCGCACTTGAGGCAAGCATCAAAATTTCCAAGCAAGAGGTGGCCATCTCTGCTGATCTGGTCAGAGACAAGCTCACATCGCAGCTCGAGCATTTCCAGCGCCAGAGCAACTACGAGCGCCTGAGCGGAGAAATTGCCTCTTTGCGCCAATCCATCACGGGCTTGCAAGCGGGCATCAGCGAATCCATGGCTAGGCGCCAACAAGAAGAGTCGCGTTTCAACCGCGAATCTTCTGGGGAAGCGGCAGACATGGAGCGAAAAATGGCCAGCCTCTCAGAAGAGCTCAACCGCGCTCACGATCAGGAAGACCGTTCGGTGATTCGTGCCCCGATTGATGGGGTGGTGAAGAACGTGCGTTTCCAAACCTCTGGCAACGTCATCAAGCCGGGTGAGCCCATCATGGAAGTGGTGCCCGTCAAAGACCAACTGGTCATTGAGGTCAAGCTCAGCCCAAGTGACCGCGGCTATATCAATTTGAAACAAAACGCGTTGGTCAAGATTTCAACCTACGACTATCTCCGTTACGGCGGCCTCAGCGGCACGGTCACCGGCATCGCTGCTGACACCGACCTCGGCCGCAACGAAGAGCAGTTTTATCGCGTGGTGGTCAGCACCGACAAATCATGGCTTGGCGACAAGCAAGGCGACTTCCCCATCACGCCAGGCATGGTGGGCGAGGTCGATATCAAGGTCGATACCCAATCCATCATGTGGGCGCTACTGAAACCTGTTTTGAAACTCAAAGCAGACGCGTTCAAGGAAATTTGAGAGAGTTCATATGAAAAAGCACATTATTTCAATCGCTATCGCCTGCCTAGGCTCGCCATCTTATGCCGCCGACTTGCAATCTGAGTTGATTTATCTGCGCGACAACCATCCCATGCTGCGCGCCACCAGCTTTGCCGTGACAGCGGCAGAAAAACGTGAAACAGCGGCCAAAGCGGGCTGGTACCCAAAGGTTGATGTGGCCTCAGAAAGTGGCTCTGAGAAGATTTCGACCACCTCATATGTACAACCCAACGTTCCAAACTCAACTGCAACGGCCTCTGACCTAACGCGGCAAAAGAAGTCTGTCACCGTGACGCAAAACCTCTTCAACGGGGGGCGCACGTTGGCGACCACTGGTGTAGCCATGATTGAGCGCCAGATGAAAGACGCCGACCGCAGCGCCACCTCGCAAGAGGTGCTGCTCGAAGCGATCACGGCTTACATCAACGTCTTGAAAAACCAAATGCTCATCAGTTTGAGCGAGATCAACGAAGAGACCACCAAGCGCCAGCTTGAGATGGAAAAGCAACGCGTGGAGCGGGGTGGTGGTGTCATCGTGGACGAGTTGCAAGCCGCGACCCGTCTGCAAATCGTGCGCGAGCGCCGAGTCATCTACGAACAAGGCTTGCGTGATGCCGTTTCTGGCTACGAACAGGTGTTTGGCAAAAGCCCAGAACTGAAGATGTTTGAAGATGTGGACATCATCAAATCCCGCATGCCAAGCTCGGTGGAAGCGGCCACAGACGATGCCACCGAAAACAACCCCCGCCTAGCCGCTGCTCGACTTGCCACTGAGCGGACCTATCGACTTATCAGCTTGGAAAGTGCAGGCTTCTTGCCCAATGTGGATTTGGTCGGAACCCGAAATCGGGAAAAAGATGCGAGCCAGCTCTATCGCAAAGAAGAAGACTCGGTGCTGGTCAAGATGAGTTGGAACATTTTTGCGGGTCGCGAGACCGTCAGCCGCGCACAAGCCGCTGCTTATGACTACCGCGAGAGCGCAGAAAAAGAGAAAAACGTCAACAACAAGACCAAAGAGTCTGTTCGCGTGGCATGGAACCAATACAAAAAAGGGCTTGAGCGCCTAGAGCTCTTGGAGTCCGCCGTCAAAACATCGCAAGGCGTCATGCGAGGCCGTAAGCGCTTGCGCGATGCGGGCAAAGAATCGGCCTTGGCTGTGTTGGACTCAGAGGTGGAGCACTTTGGTCTGTTGGCCAACAAGGTCAACGCCACCATGGATGCCAAGCTGGGGAGTTACAGGCTGTTGAGCGCTTTAGGCAAGTTAGACATCGAGTCATTGAACTTGGACCAAGGTAAGTTTGAAATTCCAACTCAGGCGATCGACAAAGCAGTCAAAGAGCTGGTCGGCAATGAGCTTTTAGTGCGATGAAGATTCTCTTTATTCACCAAAACTTTCCTGGTCAGTTCGTTCACCTGGCACCGGCTTTGGCCAAACAGGGGCATGAGGTACATGCGTTAGTTCTAAAAAAAGACGCGCCAGCCCAGTGGGCAGGTGTTCATGTGCATGCATATCAACCCAGCAAGGGCACGGCCACAGGCGTTCACCCCTGGGCGTTAGATTTTGAAACCAAGCTCATTCGCGGCGAATCCGTATTTCGTAAATGTTTGGAGTTGAAGGCGCAAGGCTTCACACCTGATGCGGTCGTGGCGCACCCCGGCTGGGGTGAGAGCTTGTTTGTCAAAGATGTATGGCCTGACACCAAGCTGGGCCTGTATTGCGAACTTAACTACACAGAAAAAGGCAACGATGTGGGCTTTGACCCCGAGTTCTTGAGCACAGACCCAGGAGACGCCTGCCGGCTTCGGGTCAAGAACATCAACAACGTCATGCACTTTGACTTGGCGGATTCCGCCATCTCTCCCACCAACTTTCAGGCTGACACTTACCCTTGGCCCTTTCGCAACAAGATCAAAGTCATGCACGACGGCATTGACACCAAAGTCATTGCCCCCAATCAATTTGCTACTTTTGCACTCAAAACAGGTCGAGTTTTGGGGCGCGACGACGAGGTCATTACCTTTGCCAACCGCAACTTGGAGCCATACCGTGGCTACCACGTGTTCATGCGAGCCTTGCCCCAACTGCTCAAAGAGCGGCCCCATGCACAAGTGGTGCTCGTGGGTGGGGATGGCGTTAGCTACGGCAAAGCGCCTCCGAGCAAGAGCAATTGGAAGCAAATCTTCATCGACGAGGTCAAGCCGCTCATCGACGAGAAAGACTGGGCACGTGTGCACTTTGTGGGTACCTTGCCGCACAACCAGTTTGTGAGCTTGTTGCAGGTCAGCACCGTCCATGTGTATTTGACGTACCCCTTTGTCGCCAGCTGGAGTCTGCTCGAAGCCATGAGCGTGGGCTGTGCCATTGTGGGCAGTGACACGGACCCAGTGAAAGAGTTCATTGAGCATGACAAGCACGGGCTCATCACACCGTTTTTTGACCAAGACGCGCTCATCAACAGCATTGTGCGATTGCTAGAGGACCCAGAGCTTCGCCAAAAACTGGGACAAGAAGCACGTAAAAAGATTCAGCTCTATTACGACTTGTATTCCATTTGCTTACCCAAACTCATCAACTGGGTTGATTTTTTATCCCACGTTAGGAGCTGACGCATGAAACGACACACTTATTGCCTTTTGTGTGCGCTGGCTTTGGCCAGCGGCGCGACACAGGCCAACGGTTTCTCGCCCGATGCGGGCAGCATGATGGCCAACAGCCAGGACCCGCTTGCTGTGCGTGCCAGTGCACAGCCCGAAGGCTTTCCATTGGAGTACTACCCTAAGCTGCGTTGGACGGATGATTTCAGCGTCCAAGTCGACAGCATTTCCATCCAAGGTAATTCTTTGTTACCCACAGACAAGCTGCAAGTGGCGGTCAAGGGATACGTGGGCAAGCGCTTGATGGTTCAAAAACTCTCAGCTGTCAGTGCTGCTGTGACCAAAGCCTACCGAGATTCGGGCTACCGAGTCAAAACCTACATCCCCGAGCAGTCATTTTCAGGTGGGCGCTTGGTGGTGCAGGTCATCGAGACCGGCTCCTTGCGTTGAGCCGCTAGGTCCTTCAGAAAAAGACACTCGTGTCGATTACACGACACGAGCACTGGCATAGGGCGTGCTTAGCTTTATGCAAACCGAATTCTTACCCATGAAAAAACTACTTGTCTTCTTGAGCATCTCAGCCGCCAGCGCAGGTATTTACTTGGCTCTGGATGCCTCAGGTCAGCTAGGCATGTTTAAACCTGTGCCAGTGCCGCCGCCTGTTGTGGCTGCGCTAGAAGAAGTGGTCGAGGAATCCAAGGCCGAAGATGCGCAAGCGCTTGAACAAGCCCAAGCTGCGGCCTCAGCCGCGCTGCTGTCACCTGACATGCCTGTGCACCTCACGCCCGCGCCCAAGAAATTGGCCAAGTCTGACGTGATGCAAGCAGCGGACATCCATTTGATCGTTCGAGAAATCAAGTTTGAAGGCAACACTGCCTTTACACAAGCCGAACTCAAGGGGGTGGTGAGCGAATTCATTGGTCAAGAACTCACCATCGAGCAAGCGATGGCCATCCCAGCCCGTGTCGCCAAGCACTACCAAAACAACCAGATGGTGGCGCGTGCCACCTTGGTTGGCGCCTTGGCGCGTGAAGATGGGGTCTTGAAGATTGGCGTCATTGAGAGCCAAATCAAGCAGGCTCAATTAGACAAAGCGCTCACCGCCATTGTCGCTACGCAGGCCGTGCCTGTGGCCGCAGTGACCCCGACGCCTACTTCCGCACCAGCACCAGTGGCATTGCCAACGCAAGTGCCCATGCCTATGCCAGAGCCGCCCAAGGTTTCTAGCGAGCAGCCTGTGTCGCAAGTTGCCAAGCTGGAAGTGCGTGACGACGCCAGCGTGGTCAATAAGTTTGCAGACATGTCGCCCTCCGTCCCTTTGCCCACCCCAAAACCCGGTCAAAGTGAAGAGGATGCAGAAACAGCCTACATCCTCAAGCAATACGGCCCCAAGTCACGCCAGTATGAGTTGTGGTTTGACAACCAAGGCTATGCCGCGACAGGCAGTAACCGCGCGGGTGTGGGCCTTGTGATGAACGATGCGCTTTCTAAAGGTGATGCTTTGTCATTACAGGGCTTGAAGTCCAAAGGCAGCCAATTCTTGCAAGTGGCCTACAGCTGGGCCACGGGGATTGATGGCTTGAAGCTAGGCGCTCAGCTGTCATCATTTAACTACGACGTGGTCAATGACCTGCAAACGGCGGTCAACCTCAGTGGTGATGGCCTGAAGAAAGGGCTGATCTTGGCGTATGACTTTGTCAACAACGCCAGCGAAATGAGTTCTTTAGGGCTCACCTACGACATCAAGTCACTCAACACCACAGCGGTCAACTCAGCCGATTCCGCTTACTACGACACCCGCGTGATGGGCATCAAGTTCAAAGGCTTTGAGCGCGAATTGGCGCCAGGCGGTGCCGTGTTTACCTATGACGCCACGCTCTCCAAGGGCTCGGTTGACATGGACGGCTCGCCCAATCAAGCGGCTGACCTGGCGGCTGAAAACACTGGCGGTGACTTTGCCAAGCTTCGCTTGAGCCTCTCAGTCCTTCAGCCTTTGAGCGGTGCTCATTCGTTTTACACAGGTTTGACGCTCCAACGTGCGGACAAGAATCTGGATGCCTCTGAAAAAATCTACCTGGGCGGCCCTTTGGGCGTGAGAGCCTACGGTGTGGGTGAGGGCATGGGCAGTGATGGCGAGATGCTGAATTTTGAATTCAGGCAAAAACTTGCCGCCAACACCACCTTGTCCGAGTTTTATGACTGGGGCCGTGTGCGTGCATGGCACGACAAGAGCGCACCCGGCGCGCCTGCCAACAACACATCCACCCTTCAAGGTGTTGGCGTGAGCTTGGCCCACAGGTTTGATGCAGGCATCACCCTCAAAGGCACTTGGGCACGCAAACTGGGTGATGAGCCAGACACGGCAGCCATGCCTCGCGGTCACAGTGGCCAATACGACCGCAACCGCTTTTGGTTCTCTATGGAGTCGCGTTTCTAAGATTGGCCCAACATCGAGAGAGAATTGGGCATGACATTCAAGTTCACTTTTCTTGTGCTGACTTTGGCGCTGACATCCCAACCCCTCATGGCGGCTGAGCCTTGGCCCAGCTTTGACGAGGTGCGCAGCCGCTACCGTGAAACCAACGACATGGGCCGCGTGTCCTATTTGTACCGACGCTGCGCGGCCTTGCAGCTCAATGTCGCGGCGCTGTTGGCGCGAAGAAAACAAAGCGATATGGCTAAAAAGTATGAAAGCTTGGCCAACAACTACATGATCTTGTCCGAGCGCGTGGACATTCAAATCGACCGCAAGCAGGGCAACAAGAGCAGCAAAACCATGGAAACCGTCTCGTTGGCGGTCAAACACATGTCCGGCACCTACAGCCAGCGCATGAACGACAACCAACTCAAACGGGGGGCTTACTTCTCGGGCGATCCGGTTTTAGAAGCCGAGCTGGCCGAATGCGTTGATGTGGACCAATTTGTCAAAACTCTACAGAACTGATTGCCATGCCTATCCCCCACATCCACATTCGATGGGCGACTGCACTGTGCCTTTGTGCGGGTGGCATGGCTCAAGCCCAGACACCGCCCAACTACAAGCCGCCCGTCATGGATGCAGGTGCCTTGGCGCGTCAGGTGGATCAATCGGTCATGGATGGCGTTTCCCAGCGCAAACGCCTAGCCACCTCAGCACTGCCGCCGGCACTGATCATGACGGACGCCACCCGCGTCAGCGTGCAGCGATTTGAGTTCCATGGCAACAAGCTGCTCACCACAGAGCAGCTGCAACTCGTGGCAGCGCCATTTGCTCACCGGACCTTGACGCAGTCTGACTTGCAGCAACTCACCCATGCGGTGTCTGAGGCCTACCGTCAAATTGGCTGGCTGGTGCAGGCCTACATTCCGCGTCAGCCTCTGACCGAAGATGTGTTGATCCTGCAAGTCATCGAAAGCTTCCCCCCCAACAAGCCGTAGCGCTTATTTCCCACCATTAGATTTGTAGGCCCTCAGCGATCAAAAAGGGCTACAAAGCCTTTAAAACCGTCAATAAATCATCAAGGCACGGAACTTGCATTAAGACAACCCTTATGGTTGTTTTAGTACTCGTTTTGTGAAATTAACTCGGTCGCGAATCATTGCTGCGATTGCGTTCCTGTGCCTTTTGGCTGGGTCGTTGGAAATCTACGACCCTGTGTTGCCCAAAGACGCAGGCACTGTGCTGCGCGTGATTGAGGAGAAGACCGAGCTTCCCGTCACCGAGTGGGCTGAGGCTGTCACTGGCCAAACCTTTGCCAAACCCAAGCAACCACGCAGTTTGGTGGATGCGGCCATCGACAAAATGGTCGAGCAACAAGAGGTCGAAGAAGCCGCCAAAGCGCTGATTACCCTCAAAAATATCCAGTTCACGGGCGTCACCATCCTCGGTGACGTGGAGCTAAAAGGCATCGTCGAGCCCTTCGTTAACACCCCCATGACCTACGAGCAAATGCTCGAAATCGGCATGGTGGTTGAGTCTTACTACCGAAAAAACAACTACTTAGCCCGTGCCATCTTGCCGCCACAAGACCTGACTGACGGGGTTTTGACGGTTGATGTCATCGAATCTGTGTTCTCTAAGGTCGAAGTCGAGCAAGAGCTAGAAGAGCTGCCCAACACCCAAGCCCATGTCGAAGCCATCATCGAGGCTCAGCAGAAAACGGGCGAGCCTTTGAACAGCAAGTCGCTGGACCGCGCCTTGGCCTTGGCCAACGATTTACCCGGCATGAGCGCCCAAGGCTCCTTGCGTCAGGGACAGCAAGCTGGCGAGACAGAACTATTGCTTAAGTTGTATCAAGGTCGCACGCGTCAAACCGAGCTCAGCATCGACAACGCAGGTTCTCGCTCAACGGGCGCTCAGCGCCTGATGGCCACACTTACTTGGTTTAACCCCAACGACATCGCCGATTTGTTCAATATCGTGGCGGTTCACACCCAAGGCAGCGACTACGCGCGCTTGGCCTACAGCGTGCCTGTCGGAGTCGACGGTTGGCGCATTGGTGCCAACACTTCGGTCATGGGCTACGAAGTGGTCGTGGGCGAACCCGGCATGGTGGGTGCCTTGGGCCGTGCGGTCACGCAGGGCTTGGAATGGGTCTATCCGTTGCTGCGCAGTGACGAAGCCAGCGCCACGGTGACCTTGGCCGCTGATACCAAAGCATTTAAAAACACGTCTGCCCAGGGCTTGTTGATGTCAGATTACTCAGCCAAAGTCCTGTCGGCGCAAGTGGCGGGCTTCTACCGCGACCTGAATCCAGGTGGCGGTACAGGTACCTATTCAGTACAAGTCTCGCATGGCGACCTTAACCTGACCGGTTCGCTCAACGAGCAAACCGACAAAAACGGTGCTGGTACAGCTGGCAGCTTTAACAAGGTGAAGTTCAATGCAACGTGGCAAGAGGCCCTGACCACCAAAACCTCGGCCTTTGTGTCCTATACGGCACAAGTGGCTGATAAAAACCTCGACTCATCTGAAAAGATGCAGCTCGGCGGCATGAATGGCGTGCGTGCTTATCCAACGGGCGAGGGCTCTGGCTCCGATGCGCAGCTGGTCCAACTAGAGCTGAGGCACCGGCTGGAGTCAGGCGTGACTTTGACGGGCTTTTATGACTGGGGACAAGTGTGGCTCTATCGCTCACCGGACTTCCCCGGCGGGCCCGTGCCTGGTGGTCCGCTGAACAACCACAACACCTACAGAGGCTTTGGCGCCAGCATTGGCTACACCAACGACGACGGGGTGAACTTCCGCGCCACATGGGCGCGAAGGCAAGGGCACAACCCCAACCCCACACAAACCGGCAACGATCAAGACGGCACGCGAGACCGCAACCGTTATTGGCTGCAAGTCACCGTTCCTTTCTAACGCATGAAATCTTTGCGCCAGAAAAATCGTCACGGCCAACCCTCAAGAAGCCCGCCGCCATTCCGAATCGGAATGGCTATGCCACGCCATGGAGAAACACGCCCCTACGATTCAGACGAATTCACACGTCTGGGTGCAAGGCCGCCTGTGCTTCCTCGTGCCTCTATAGGTGTGTTGGCAAACCTTCTAGGCGTTGTCGGTCTGTTTTCGGTGCCTGTTTTGGCGCAAACCACAGGCACCGCACCAGTTTCCGTGGCGGCCACCCAGCTGCCCACCGGTGGACAGGTGAATGCGGGTCAAGCCACCATCAGCCAATCGGGCAGCACGCTCAACGTCAACCAAACCAGCCCACGCGCGGTGGTTGACTGGAACACGTTCAACGTGGGCAAAGACGCCACCGTCAACTTCCAGCAGCCCAACGCCCAGTCGGCCACGCTCAACCGCGTGAGCGACAGCCAGCCTAGCCAAATCTTGGGGCGCATCACCGCACCGGGCTCGGTGGTGTTGGTTAACCCCGAAGGTGTGTACTTTGGTAAGTCATCCAGTGTGGATGTGGGTGGATTGGTGGCCACCACGCACAACACCAGCAACAAAGACTTCATGGATGGGCAGCTCAAACTCACCCGCAATGGCGCCACGGGCAAGGTAGAAAACGAGGGCGAACTGCGCGCCACTTTGGGCGGCTACATCGCCTTGCTCGCACCGGAAGTGCGTAACAACGGCGTCATCGTGGCCAACTTAGGCGCCGTGGCTATGGCGGCAGGTGAAACCTTTGAGCTTAAATTTGACGGCGGCGGGGCCTTGAGCCGCATCATTGTGTCGGCCGCCAGCATCAACACCTTGGTGGAAAACAAAAACGCCATCCGCGCTCCTGGGGGCATGATTATTCTGTCGGCCCAAGCCGCCAGCCGCCTGCAAAGCGGCGTGGTCAACAACAGCGGCACCATCGAAGCCGCAGGCTTGGTGCGCCGCGCAGGCCGTATCTTGCTAGAAGCTAGCAGCAGCATCTTTAATAGTGGTGCCATCAAAGCCGATGCCACGGGCGGCATTAACGCAGGGCCCGCCGGCTCGGTCAGTCTGAGCGCACCCGATGTTCACAACAGCGGCACGTTATCGGCCACTAACTTAGCGGTAAATTCGATCGCCGAAAGTGGCAGCCTTGCCGCTGAAGCCGGCCGTATCAGCATTCAGGCCGACACCTTCACTCAAACCAGCACCGGTTTGTTGGATGTGTCTGCCATTGCCGCCCAAGCAGGCAATATTGACATTGCGGCCGCGCAGGCCATCGCTGTGAGCGGGCGCATTTTCGCCAACGGCGTGGTGACCGACCCAGCCCACATCGTGGCCAACGCCTTGGGCGGCAACATCCAACTGCAAACCACCAGCCGCGCAGACTTGACCACCGCCGTGCTAGATGCCTCGGGCGCGGGCGGGGCTGGGCGCATCCACATTCAGGCCGATGGCGTACCCACGCCTGCCGATAACCCAGCACAAGCGCCTGTCAAAGGCGCTGTGCTGCTGAGTACCAACACCGTGCTGCGCGCCAACAGCGCACGCGCCCAAGCTGGCCGCGTGGAGGTGGAGGGCAATGACATCACCCTAGACACCGGCAGCTTGATCGAAGCCAAAGGCTCAGCCGGAGGCGGCACCGTGCTGGTGGGCGGCGACTGGCAGGGCGGCGGCACGATGCGCCAAGCCACCACCGTGACCATGAGCGCTGACAGCACCATTGACGCCAGTGCCACGGACAACGGGGATGGCGGCAAGGTTGTGCTTTGGAGTGCGGTGGATAACGCCAGCTCGGTCACCACGGCTTACGGCACGATCAACGCCAAGGCGGGGGTTAATGGCGGCAACGGCGGGCGCATCGAGACATCAGGGCATTTGCTGCAAGTCGATGGCGCTTGGGTCAATGCCGGTGCGGTCAACGGGCAGGGCGGCGAATGGTTGCTAGATCCATACAACATCACCATTACAACGAGTGGGGACAACAACGTCAGCAACTCGAGTAACACCTACACATCTAATAACGGTTCTTCAAACATCAACGTCAGCACCATCACGAGCGCGTTGAACTCTGGCACCAGCGTCACCGTTCAAACTGGCTCTGGAGGTGGAGAGATTGGAGATCTTCAAGTCAACACAGCCATCACCAAAACCGGTGGTACTGATGCAACTCTCACACTGAAGGCACACAACAACGTGGTCGTGAGTGGTGCGATCACCAGCAGCAATAACAGGCTGCATGTCAATTTGGTGGCCGATACAGATAGAGACGGCGCAGGCGTGGTCATCATCAACAGCAACTTGACCACCAACGGCGGAAACATCGCCTTTGGTGACGGCAGCACGATCGTGTTTGGTGGTTCGACCACGCAAGTCGGCGGCGATGTGTATGTCACAGGCTCAAGCGGTGTTACTTGGAGCACGGGCGGCGGCAGCGTTAACGTTTATGGACAAACCCTGATCGGTAATGCGCAAGGTTTAACGGTCAACACTTCGGGTGGGGCAGTTACTTTCAGCGGATCCATCGACTCGGCAAACCAATACGCAAGTGTTTATGTATCTGCTGGCATTAACTGGACGAACGCCTTGGCGCAGGCAAAGTCTGGAACGGGAAGCAGCACAGGTGATACCTACTTGGCTACTGTTACATCACGTTTAGAAAATGCGATTGCAAGCCAAGCCGTGAACTACCAGTCATCTTGGCTCGGTGCTCGACGAGTTATCAACATTGGTACCAATGACCTGTGGCGCTGGGTTGCAGGTCCAGAAGCTTTCACAGACGGCGGAAATGGCCTCGCTTTCTCTAGCCAAAGTGCATCAGGCGGCGCATCTTCGTACAACGGGTATTTCAACAACTGGAGCGGTGGAGAACCCAACAACTGGGCTGGTTATGCAGCACCGCTCAATACCGAGTCCGAATCTGTGATGCAGTTCACTGGCAATTTAGGCAAGTGGAATGACTTACCTGTCACTGGCTACAACCTAAATTACTACGTCAAAGAAACAAATGCCACGCCAAGTGCCCTCACGATCAATTCGGGGGCTGGTGCTGTCGCGCTCAATGGCGCGGTTGGCTCAAACAAAACACTTTCAACGCTGTCTATCAACAGCGGTAGTTTGACAGCAAGCGCCATCAATACAACCACGAGCCTAAGCATCACCAACAGCGCGGCCTCTTCCATCACCGGTGCAATCATGGGTGAGGGCTCATTGACCAAAGCGGGCGCTGGCACTTTGACCCTCAGTGGCACCAGTGACTACAGAGGCAGTACCACCCTGAACGCTGGTACCTTGAAGATCAGCTCCACAGGCAAGATTTACTTGACTGACATCACCACGAATTTATTTGTTAATTCTGGTGCTGTATTGGATGTTTACAGCGCAATCTGGGATGGCAGCTTAGGCAGATTGCGGTATGACAAGCCTAACTTGGTCATCAACGGCGGCACCATGCGCTACTCCGGTTTAACTGGCGGTGACTGGCGTTCATTCACAGTCGGCAGCTTAGGAGCTACCTTCGAAAGCGCAACTGTAGGAGTGACTTGGAACTTTACACAAGGTTCGGAAACCACGCCAATTTCAGGTGACCTCACGTTTACTGGTGCAGGCAACTTCTCGATGGGCCAGAACCTCACGGGTTCTGGCTATTCCATCACCAAGACTGGCTCTGGGACGTTGACCCTTAGCGGCAACAACACTTATACCGGCGCCACCAACGTGAACGGCGGCATCTTGTCGGTGTCTAGCTCAACAGGCTTAGGCAGCACAGCGGGCATAACTACCGTGGCAAGTGGCGCATCGCTGGAGTTCAGCAATAACGTCACAGTCCCAGAAGCCATCACGGTTTCAGGGACTGGCGCCTCGACAACTGGCGGATTACGTAATTTGTCAGGTGTAAACGCGCTCACAGGCTTGGTCAATCTCACGGGCGCTACTGAAATTCAGTCAGACGCGGGCTCACTGACCTTGATGCGTAGTTCAGGTGATGCCATCACTGGTAACTACAACCTCACGTTTGATGGGGCTGGCACAACGATGGTTGGGGGGCTCGGCATTGGCACAGGCTCTGTCACCAAGCAGGGCGCTGGCGCCTTAAATATGTTGGTTGCCAACGCTTATACCGGTGGTACTAACTTGAATGCAGGCTCACTGGGAATTTACGACAACACGGCCCTAGGCACAGGAACATTAACTGCGGCAGGAAGCACTTCGTTGGTGTTTGGGCGTAATGCCACCAGTTTTGCAAACAACATCACGCTCAATGGCAGTGTGACCTTTTTGCTTGATTCTTCGGTTGACTACCTCGTCGTCGCAGGCGGTGGTGGCGGCGGCGGCGGCGGCTGGGGTGGTGGCGGCGGTGCCGGTGGTTTTGTCTCGGGCACCACACAGATCACCTCTGGCACTTTCGCTGTCACCGTTGGCGCGGGCGGCACTGGAAACGGTGCTGGCACATCTGGAAACAACGGTGGTGACAGTACTTTAGGAAGCTTTACAGCAGTTGGCGGCGGCGGCGGCGGCGGCTATGGTTGGAGCAACGCTTATGTCGCTAGCGGACGATCAGGTGGTTCTGGCGGTGGCGCGGCTGAGGATGATCAAGTCACGACTGGTGGCGCAGGAACGGCAGGCCAAGGTTACAGCGGTGGTGGCAGCGCTACGAACGGGGTTCAAGCCGGTGCCGGTGGCGGTGGTGCTGGAGGCGCTGGTGGCAGTGTGCCTTCTTCAAGCAACAGCACAGACAGGCAGCCCGGAAGCGGTGGTGCGGGTAAAACCTCGACCATCACAGGCACTTCACTGACCTATGCAGGTGGCGGTGGTGGTGGAACTTCAACGCCGGGAGCGGGCCGCAGTTGTGGCTCAGGTGGTGCAGGGGGCGGGGGTGCTGGCGCGTGTAACGGCGTCGATCCTGTTGCAGGTACAGCCAATACCGGTGGCGGTGGTGGCGGTGGTCAAAACAACGGCGCAAGCGGTGGCTCGGGTGTCGTCATGGTACGTTACCTGGGTGGCACGGCCGGCTCAGGCGGCTCCATCACCGCGGGCTCAAACATGGCGACGGGCTACACACTTCATACTTTCAGCTCTGGCAGCGGCTCATTCACGCTCAATCCATTAAACGTTGCGCTCAACGGTAAGATCAGTGGCCCGGGCTCCATCGTGTCCAATGGCCCAGACGGCACATTTACCTTCAATGGGGCCAATGATTACACCGGCGCGACCTCGGTCACCGGTGGCCTAGTTAAAACCAATAACCTCAGTGCCTTAGGTAATAACTCAGCCGTGAGCCTCAGCAACACGGCAGGTGTTCAGCTCCAATTGCTCAGCAACTTGGCCATTGGCTCATTGGCGTCTGGTGGTACAACAGGCGGCAGTACGGCCATTGGTACTTATAGCCTCACCACAGGTGGAGACAACACATCCACCAGCTATGCAGGCACGATTTCCGGGTCAGGCCAGCTTATTAAAGCGGGTACAGGTACATGGACTGTTTCAGGCGCTAACACCTTCACTGGCAGTACAACCATCAATGCGGGTACGTTGAAACTTGGCGGTCTCAGCGCGCTAGGGGCTTCCACCGCAACCGCGAGCGTTTCCTCTGGCGGCAGCTTGGACCTCAATGGCTTGGCTGTCAGTACCGCTTATGGCTTAACACTCTACGGCAATGGCGCCGCGTCCTTGGGCGCACTGACCAACTCATCCGCCACTGCAGCTAGTTATGCGGGGGCTATCACCTTGGGTTCGGATGCCGCAGTGGGTGGCTCAAACGGCAACATCAGCTTGAGCAGTGCGATTGGCGGCGGTTATGGCTTAACCAAGCTGGGCACCAACACCCTGACCTTGACAGGCACAAGCACCTACACCGGCAACACAGCTATCAATGCGGGCATTCTGTCTATCTCTTCCGATGCCAATTTGGGGGCAACCTCAGGCAATTTGGTTTTTGGGGGCGGTAACCTCACAGTCACAGGCTCAACAGCCTTTAGCAGCGCCCGCACTTTGTCTGTCAACGCGGCAACCACCGTTACCAACAACAACACGGCAGGCACCACGTTCTCGGGCGTGCTCAATGGCAGCGGCAATTTGGCGATTACCAACGCCTCGAATGCCTTGGCCACAGGCTATTTCAGCTCGGCCACTCCAACCGTCATTGCCAGCAATACGACGCTTGCACAGTTACTGACTTCAGGACTGACAGGTAGTTTGGGTGGAAGTTCGCTCACAGGTTCACCCGTTGCCGCGTCCATGTACATCGTCAGTTACACAGCGGGCGCAAGTCCCAGCGCTGTTGTGCAGTTTCAAACGATTGACGGCGTAGGCGGCTACACCAAATACGTCACAGCCTTGCTGACGCAGTCTGGGGCCAACGTCACCCTGCAAATGCAAAACGCAGGCTACTACACCACCAACGTGTTGGGCCAAAGTTTGGGCGCATCGCTGGCAGGCTATAACGCTCAAACACTCAATACCACCAGCGTTTCAAGCACGGGTTACGGCCTTGCAGCCATCTCAAACTACAACTCAATAACTCTGGGTGGGGCTGCAGGTAACTATTCAGGCAACATCACCATTAACAGTGGTGTGCTGAGAGCGGGTAGTTCAACAGCGTATGGAACAGGCAGCATCACGGTCACAAACACCAGCTACAGCTTGTTTGACTTGGCTGGCAAAACTGTTTCGAATAATTTGAACTTGAATTCAAGTTACGCGCCGCTCACGGCCTACAACAGTATCAATTTAGGCACCATCGCATTGACTGACTCCGTGGGCAGTGGTGTTGCAAGTGGCACGGTCACTCTGCAAAGCAATTCGTTGTTGGCCGGGCCCTTTGACTACAGCATCACAGGCAATATTGCTGGCGGCTTTGCCTTGCAAAAAGCAAGCGGCAACAAGGTCACGCTGTCGAGCACGGGTGGCACCTATTCAGGCGGTACGCAAATTTTGGCGGGTGTGCTGAGTGCCGGCGCGGTGGTCACAGGTACAAGTTCATCTGGGCCATTTGGCACAGGCTCGATCAATGTGCGACCAGCTGCAGCATTAGATTTGAATGGCTCCACGATTACCAACGCCCTCACACTCAATGGTGCAGGGTGGGGTGGTCATGGTGCGTTGATCAACACCAACGCTTCAGCCGCAACAGAATCGGGGGCCATCACCATTGCCGCCGATTCAGCCTTTGGCGGCACAGGCGCCATGACCACCAGTGGTGTGATTTCGGCCAGTACGTACACCGTGAGCTTTGTCAACGGTGCGGACGTCACAGCGCAAAACACAGGCAACACGATATCCAGCGTGACGATCACCAACAGTGACGTCAAGCTCAAAACCGCATCTGCCTTGACCGTGAACGCCAGTAGCTTGACCGGTAGCTCGACGCTTCAGACAGTCGCTGCCGACAAAGACATCACTGTGTCTGGCGCCATCACCAACAACACCAATGCCAACACGCTGACCCTCATGGCGGCGCGGGATATCAACATCAACGCCAACATTTCGGGCTCTGCTGGTAAGTCAATTAATACTTATTTCTATGCCAATACCGACAACAATGGCTCTGGTGGGTATGTCCAGACCTCGGCCATCAGCACCTACGGCGGTCATGTGGTCATTGGTGGAGGGACAAACGACAACACTGCAGGTTGCGCCGCTACTTTTAGTTGTATTGCAGGCTACGCAAACGGGAACACGACCGCCACAGCAGGGAGCGCCGTAAGCACGGGCGCCTACATCACGTCAACTGGCTCCATCAGTGCAGCGGGGGGCAACATCGGCATCTACGGTCTCGGTAAAACCACCTCAAGTGCAGATGGCGATGGCATTCGGGTGTTTGGTACAAGTGGTGCCAGCGTGCTGTCCACAAGCGGAACTGGGACGATCACCTTGAATGGCATTGCCACAGGTGGGTGGAACGGTATTCGCATCAATAACGCAGGTATTTCTGCTGGAACTGGCCTCATTTCTATGAATGGCACCAGCAACTCAACAAGCTCCTACGGCGGCGTTCGTATTGAGGACGCCACCAACATCACATCCTCCGGTGCGCTGACCATCAACGGCACAGGTGGATCGTCGGGCTATGGGGTCTGGATGTACGGTACCGCCGGTACCGGCAACATCATCGTTGCGGGTGCTATCAACATCAACGGTCAAAACGCGAGCCGTAACCAAGGCGTGTATCTGGACAACAACAGGCTCATCCAGAGTACCGCCGGCAATATCACCCTGACCGGTGTAGGCACCCAAGGTATCTACGCGTACACCAGCTTGGTTGCAGGTAACAGCACGACAGCCCCTACCTCTGGGGGCTCCATCACGGTCAACGCGACGGGCAATACAGGCAAGGGCATTGATTTCAGCACGGGCAGTATGGTCGCGTATGGCCCCATTTCGGTCACGGCCACTGGCACTGGGGACCATGCCTTCTATGTGCACGGTACTGGGGTGAAGGTCCAATCCGCTTCCGACATCACCATCAGCGCCACCCAAGGCAATTGGGGGCTGACTATGTACGACAACTCGTTGATCCAGTCGACGGGGGGGAATATCTCGATCACCTCCAACGGGTCAGCTGGCGGCATGTACTTCAACACCACAGGCGGCATTGTGGCCAGTAATAACACAGCCAGCCCAACATCCGCCACTCCGACATCTGGTGGGGGACTTACGCTGAATGCAACAGGGGCCGGTGACAAGGGTGCCTATGTGGTGACAGGTTCTCTCATTTCTTACGGGCCGATGTCATTGACAACCCGAAGCACGGCAGCAGCCGAAGGCTTGTATGTAGCAGGCTCTGGTGTCTTTAGGTCAGTGGGTGCAATGACCATCGATGCTTCAACCAGTGGTGCTGCAACTGGTTTTGTGTTGGAAAACAGTCGCGTCATGCAATCTACGGCCGGCAACATTTCTGTCACCGGTGTAGGTCATGTAGGTGCGTATATGAATGGCAGCATCGTTGCCAGCAACGACACGACCAACCCCACCACAGCCACGCCAACCACGGGCGGCACGCTGACGATCAATGCAACGGGACGTTCCACTTACGGCTTGCAGGTGGGCGCGGGTTCATTGGTTTCAAACGGTGCGATGTCACTGACAGGTACGGGCGTTGCAGAAGCTCTATACATCTACGGATCGGGTGGCATCAAATCAAACGGCGACATCACCCTCAGTGGCACAGCCACGCATGCCACCTCGTATTGGGGTATTTATTTAAACAATGGTCGAACCATTCAGTCCGTTGGCGGCAATATCGTCATGAATGCCAGTGGCGCAGGTGGTATCTACATGAATGGCGGAGCCATTGTGGCGGGTAACGACACCACGACACCCACCAGCGGTGGCACGATCACCATCAATTCAAGTGCCCGTGGCCCAGACATCGGGGCGGCAGGCTTGAGGATTGATACCGACAGCACCAAAATCATTGGCTATGGTGATATCTCTATTTATGCCAACGGCGCACCTTCGGGACTTAACACTTCCGGAGCGGGGCACGGTGTGATTCTTTATGGCAGTTACCAAACAATTCGAAGTTACAACGGCAAACTAGACATCACGGGCTATGCCAACCACAGCGATGGTAGCGACGCGAATTGGGCCAATATTTCTGGAGGTATTACCCTCTGGAATGGTTCTAATGTGTTGAAGTCCAAGGGGGATTTGACCCTCAAGGGCGTCTCGATGCAGGGCATTGGCATTTATCTGACGGTTGCTACCGCAGCTGGTGGTAGCGTCACTTCAGACAACGGCAACATCACGATCAATGGATTGAATAACTCGGGTTATGGATCAACCTATGTGCGCATGCCAATTACTGCCACGAATGGTTCCGTCTACATTTCGGGTGCTGGTAGTTCCACTTACGGTACGGGTGGCATTGCACAAGATGGTTGGTACGGCTCGGTAAGCGCTAAGTACGATATCAACATGATTGGCTATTCGACAGCGATGAATGGCATATACCTGAACGTTGGTTCGGTCACTTCAAGCAACGGCAGTATTTATTTTTCAGGCTATACCTCTAGCACCAACACAGGGCACTACGGCATCTATTCCAATGCCATCAATGCTTCTGCTGTCAACGGTTCTATTGTTTTCCAAGGCGCAAAAATCAATTCAGCGGGAACAGGTAGTGGTTACCTAGTCAATGCTGCAGGTACTGTGGATGGCTCTAACAATCCTGCGCCCTTATTTGCGGTGGCAGACCCTGCCAATATGGCTTATGCAGCCACCTATGGTTTGTACTGGACGGGCAATGTCACAGCAAACACGACCAGCGGCAACATTCAAATCAACGCTAAGGGCACGAATATCACGGGTTCGATGACGGCGTATGGACTTTCATTGCTGGGCAACAACCAAAACTACACGCTCAATAACGCAAGCAATAACTTCTTGTCCTCGTTGTCGGCCAACATCGGCACGGGGTCGCTGACGTTTGTCAACACCAATCCCATCAACATTGGCAGCTTCAACGGTACAACGGGCGTCACGGCAGCCAGTGTGTCCTTGACTTCACCTGGCCTGACGGGCTCTGCCAACATCACGACCACCAGCGCGAGTACAGTCGCAATTACAAATTCGGCCAACACTTACGAGTACAGCGGTGTCATGACTGGCCCTATCTCTGTCACCAAGTCGGGGGCAGGTACCGAGATCTTCTCGGGTGACAACACGTACACAGGCACAACCACCATCTCAGCGGGTACGCTGCAGATGGGCAACGGTGGCACCACCGGTAATTTGGGGCCAGCTTCGTCAAACATCACCAACAACGGCAGCCTCATCATCAACCGCAGCAATGCGTACGCATATTCCGGCGTGATGAGCGGATCGGGCTCGTTGATCAAAAACGGCAGCGGTACGCTGACCCTTTCTGGCGCTAACACGTACACGGGCATCACAACGGTCAACGGAGGAACGCTCGCTTTTACTTCAACAGGCCAGATTTACAACGGACCAAATCTTGCCTCTACGTTGACCGTGAACGCGGGAACCACGTTAGACATTCAAAGTTGGGATTGGGGGAGCAGCATTTCTCATCTCACTTATGAAAACTCCAACTTTGTGATCAACGGTGGAACGATCAGAGTATCAGGCCCAAGTAGCAGCAGTGCAGCCGGAACCAACAATAGTTCACGCTCGTTCACGATTGGGGCTGGCGGTGCGACCTTTGAAAATGCCACTGCAGGAACCATTTGGACGATTGACAGAGATACTCGTACAACTGCGGGTTATCAAGTCAACATGGCGGGCAATGTCACGTTTACTGGCCCGGGTAACTTCATATTCAACCAATACCTGACAGGAGCAGGCAACACGGTGACCATGAATGGCACTGGGTCGTTGACGCTGGGCGGGGCAAATTCGTACACGGGTGCAACGACGGCTGTTTCAGGCGCGACTTTGATCGCAGGAAGCACCACGGCCTTCGGCACCAGCGCCATCACACTGCCAGCTGGTTCAGTAATTAACGTCAACGGCTACAGCCTTGCCAACAATGTGACGCTGGGTGGTTTGGGTGTGAGCAGCAGTGGTGCCTTGTTCAACGGTTCAGCCTCTTCAGGTGGAATTACCGGAAGCCTCACACTGTCTGGTGACACCACCATGAAATCCAAAAATGGTGGCGGCTTGACACTCGGTGCGATCAATGGCGCTTACACCGTGACGGTCGATACAGATGGCACAGCCTCAGACGGGGCCTTCACTCAAAGTGGTGCAGTTGGAGCAACCACACCCGTGTCTGTTTACACCATCACATCTGGCACTGGTAATGTCACCCTTAACGGAGCGGTGACATCAACGGGAGCCATGAGTGTCACGGGCGGAGCTCTTGCTGTTAATGCCAATCTCACAACCTCAACATCTGGATCAGGTGTGTCGCTGTATGCAGTCTCCAGCATCAGCCTCGCTGCATCTAAAAAGATTCAAACAGCTGCCGGTGACATCTTGCTCAAGGCCAGTACGGCGGGTTCTACCAATGGTGGTATTTCGTTAGGCTCTGGCAGTTCGTTGCTTTCCACGGGAGGGAATATCACCCTAGGCGGCGGCTACACGGGTACTCAGGGCGCGTTTTATGCAGCAACATCCAACGCGCCTGGTGTGTTGTTGACCTCTGCAACCCTGACGGCCGCTGGCGGCAACATCAAAATTTACGGCGCCAACACGGCAAGCTATGACGATGGTGTCCGTGTAGCAAGCAGCGCCATCACCACCACTGGGGCAGGCACCATTGGCATCTATGGTGATTCTTATGGTGGCTCGAATGGAACAACGCACTACAACGGCGTGACGTTTAGCTTGGGCGGTACAACGGTTCAAACTGCCAATGGCGCCGTTGAAGTGGTGGGTGTGCTGACGAATGCAAATAATGCAAACGCAGCGGGTGTGTCGTTCTACAACGGCACAGCAACAAGTGGTTCCATTCAGATTCTTTCAACCGCTGGAGATATCCTGATCAGCGGTAACGAAACTTCTACCTTGGCCACAACAACAGGTCTTAACCATTGGGGCCAAGGTGATGTCTATATCGGATCGCCTTCAAGCGCGGCTTGGACATCAACAGGCGGTATCACCCTTAGGTTCTCTGATATCTGGCCCAGTGGTTTGAAAACGATTAACCTGAAAACAAGTGGCGGCGTGACGTTTGAGCCCTTTGGTGATAACTTTTCGTCTGCTCTGTCTTTTCCTTCCAGCAATGTGTTGGTTAATTCCGCCGCCACAAGTTTGACGATTGGCAAAGACATTGGTAATACAGCGCATACAGATTCGGTCACGATTGCGGCTAACACCAGTGTGAATGGCCCCATCAAAGTTTATGCAGGCAATATCAATTTAGGGGCTGGTCTTACCAGTTCTGGTCTGAGCAGTGGCATTTCTTTGTATGCCACAAACAACATCAACACCACAGCCACGGGTCTGACGGTGCAAACAGCGGGTGGCAATATTTTGTTGAACTCAAACGTCACTGGCGCAGGTGGTTCGATTGACTTAGACCGTCTCACGGTACTGAGCAACGGTGGCAATATCACTTTGGGTGGTGGTTTGAACGGCACTGACTACGCTGTAGGTACGGCGACATCAACGATGCCAACGTATGTCAATCAATCCAAGTACAAAGGTGTTTTCCTGCAGGGCGTGACACTGAATGCAGGTGGCGTTGGTTTGGGTGGAAATATTTCGATCAAAGGCAAGGGCTGGCAGGGGGGTAACCCAAACAACGCATCAGCCGACTATTTTTCCATTGGTGTTGATGTGGTGGGTTACAGCGCAGCTACAACCTTGACAACCAACGGCAATGGCACGATCACTGTTGATGGCGTAGGCGGTACTAACTATGACAGCGACACACATTCGGTCGGTATCAATTTCTATAACGACGCGGTCGCCGGTGTCCCTGGCCACAACATCAGCACAGTGAATGGCTCCCTCAATATTTCAGGCACTTCTGGCACGGGCACATCAAGGCTGAAGGCAGGTATCAATATTGACTATGGGTCGTTTAATATTTTTTCTACGACTGGTGACGTCAACATCACAGGCAATGCAACCAGCCCAGCGCAAGGCGTGTTGAACAATGGCGGAACGATGAACTTTGGCACCAACGGTGTCACAACCACTTCGGGCACTGTGACCTTTAGCGCAGATAGTTTGTCGTTTGCTTCGGGTACCACCAACGTCAGAGGCACCGGTAGTCTGGTGTTAAAGCCCTCGACCACAGGCGTCAGCATAGGGGTGGGCAGTGGCACAGGAACTTTGTCTCTGCCTTCGAGTTGGTTTACTGGGACATCTGTATTTAAAAACGGTTTCAGTTCGATTTTGATAGGCGCAGCTGATGCAGGAAACATCACTGTGGGTGGGGCGAATAGCTTTGTAGATAGCACCACGTTGCTCACAGGCGGCAACATCACCATCAACACTGGCGCATCCATAACTAACAGCCAAGCTGGTGGTTACATGGCTTTGGCAGCATCAGGTAATTTTGTGAACAACGCAGGTGCTAGTGCAATCAGCACCACCGATAGTGGATCGACAGACCGTTGGATCGTTTACAGCAACACGCCTACCAGTAACACCTTTGGAAGCTTGAACAGTGCTAACACGCCCACTTGGGGCAAGACGATTGCCACGCTTGCACCTTCTGGTGTTGATCCAGGTAATCGTTATGTGTTTGCCTCCAACCCGAATGTGGTGGTGACTACCACCTCAGCCAATAAAACATATGGCAGTACGCTAGACCCATCCAATTTAATCAGCATCGGCGGTGGTGCGAGCAGTGTTTATATAGATTTCACGCTGAACGATGTCTTCAGCGCATTACCCTCGGTCACCTCATCAGGCACAGCCAATACCGCCACTGTTGGCACCTATGTGGTGAACGCAGCAGGCGGAATGGTCAACAGTGGCTACACCGTGAGCTACAACAACGTGGGCCTGATCACAGTTCAACCGAAGACCATCACAATGGCTGGTTCGGTCACAACCTCCAAGGTTTATGACGGTTCAACCACTGCAGTCGTCACCGACAGTAGCTTGACGGGTGTTGAAACATGGGACAACGGCAATGTTGTGTTAATCAACAGCACTGGCACCTACAGCAGTAAAAACGTTGGCACATCAATTCCTGTGACGTTCAACGGTAGCTTGTCAGGCTCTGCTGCTGGTAACTACAGCTTCACTGCGCCTACAGGTTTGACAGGCAGCATCACGGTTCGCGATTCTGTCACTTGGGTGGGCGGAGCAAGCGGTGAGTGGTTTAACTCTGCCAACTGGGCTATCACGGGTACACCGAGTGCGACAGGCGCAGTACCCGATAAGAGCAACGTGAACAATGTGATGGTCCCACAGGGCACCACCATCAGCTTTGACCAAAACACACGCAGTGGTTTGGCTGAGTCAGGCGCTGTCACGTTGAACAACATCACCTATTCAGGCACAGCATCTGCCGGTGGTTTGAATATGAAGAACGGTTCACTCACGGTGAACACGGCCGCCACTTTGGGCGCGCTCGAAGGAGCAAGCGGAACAATGCTCAACATTGGCGGCACGTTGTCGACTGACATCGACACAGGCGTGAGCAAAACTTTCGCGGGCGTCTTGGGTGGCGAGGGTGCCTTCACCAAAGCAGGCGCAGGCAGCCTGGTATTGACAGGTACTAACACCTACACAGGGGCAACTACAGTTAGCGCTGGCACTTTGCAATTGGGTAATGGTGGTACCACAGGCTCACTGACGACATCGGGCATCACCAACAATGGCACGCTCATTTACAACCTTGGCGTAGACAGCACGGTGGCTTATGACATCAGCGGCTCGGGCAGCGTGACAGTGCAGGGCGTTCAAAAGGAGCTTTGGACCGCAGCGCCCACAGCTTATTTGAGTACAACCGCGCAGACCATTGCCTACAACACGACGGTGGCTGAGGTTTTGGCGCGTCTGTCCGGTAGTCGTGAGGCTGGCATCAACATTTTGGGTGGCAATACTGCCGAGGCCGGCGTGTACTTTAAGCGTTACAACCCCACTGACAACACGGGCACGTTTCAAGTTCAGTTTTTCTATAACGGTGGAGGATCTTCCACCTATACCAAGTTGGTGTTTGTGAAGTTGACGCAGTTGGGTAACAACGTTCAAGCCCAAGCCTATGCAGGCAACTCTTCTTACGCCACATATCAGTCAGCATACAAATCAGGCACTCTTGCAACGCTCGGTCAAGATTACTCAACAGGCACATTGAATGGAAGCTTGGGGCTGGCTACTAATAGCACTGCGAATGGTTATGGTGTCGATCGCTTCTACACCAGCGCGAGTACAACGTTTACAGGAAATAACACTTACACGGGCGGCACGACCATCAACAACGCAGTGACCAACGCGCGTGATGTGTACGGCAGCGCCACCATCACCATCAGCTATGACCAAACTGCAGTGGGCACAGTTCAAATTGGCTCGCCAATGAGCAGCGGTTCGCTGGGGACTGGAAACATTGCTAACGCTGGGGCTGTGCTGATCAGTACAGCCAACCCCCTTGTTTTACCAAACAACATCAGTGGTGCAGGTCTCGTTATTCAAAACGGCACAGGCGAAACACAGCTTGCCGGTGCCTTGACTCACACAGGCGGCACGCAAGTGATCGCGGGTACGCTGCAAGTAGGTAATGGTGCAACGTCGGGCAGTGTGAGTGGTGACATCGTCAACAACACCACGGTCAAATACAACCGCACCGACGATCAAACCAGTACCTCTGTGATTTCAGGCACAGGCGCGTTGACGAAAGCCGGCAGCAATACCCTCACGCTCACAAGTGCACAAACCTATTCAGGTGCTACGGCAATTTCTGCAGGGCAACTGATTTTCCAAAACAACACACGTCCAGTCAGCGCCACTTTCACAGGTGCTGGCAAATTGGGCATCGCGCCAACGCTCAACGGTGCATTTACCTCCGCTTTGAGCACCAATACCTATAGCTTTGCCAGCACACTGACCGGTTTGAGCTTGGGTGCAACCAGCGATACCTCTGCTTTGACTGTTAACTCTAATTTGATCATTGCAGGCCCTGTGTCGTTGTTCGGTGCAGGCGTGAGCATCAATAGCAATATCGATACGCGCACGGGTGCAGCGGCAGGTGATGTGTTGGTCAAGTCCTCGGGCGATATTTCTTTGGCCACCACAAAATCCATCCAAACGACGGGCGGGGATGTGGTGCTGTGGGCCAACAGCGATAACCAAAGCACCAACGGCAGCATCATGCTGTATGGCGGTTCATCCATCACCACAAGCGGTGGACACCTGTGGATGGCCGGTGGTGCAACCTCAGCAACGTCGTGGCACGGTTTGACGGTGGGTGATG